>Ga0310810_10011257_pt1 | contig 10455 bp, 10 predicted proteins | sample NCmetagenome_FD_207641 | JGI IMG/M metagenome (GOLD analysis project Ga0310810, IMG submission 207641) | Soil microbial communities from experimental microcosm in Duke University, North Carolina, United States - NC | ecosystem: Engineered > Artificial ecosystem > Soil microcosm > Unclassified ... | reverse complement strand
CCGCACCCAAGCGCCTGCGTAATACGGTGCGGCCTCACCAAAAACCGCGCCTATGAACTGACCGATGCCCGCCAAACTTTTACATGACAACTCATGCGCAAAAAAGCCGGCGCTTCGCTTTGATGTCGGTCAAATAGGCCATTTTAGACGTGGCTGATGGAACCGAAGCAACATCAGCGACCAGCGAATTGCGGTCCGTTTGTGGTTATCCACACAGTGGCTGGACAGACCGCTGCTTCGTTTTGTTCCACTACTTCTCTCTCGAAGCCCGCGCCGACATAACGGATGCGCTTAAATCATCGGGATATTGAGATCTTTTTGCGCGTGAGCTCTTGCGCAACGGCACGCCCGGGCGTCTGCCCAATGCGGCGCTAACGCGTTCGGGCAGTGCTAACGAGTTCGCGTAATTCAGCGATATTCATGTCGAGGTGTTCTCGGATAGCCCTGCGCTGGCTTGGTGTCAGATCCTTCGCAGCCAACTTGCTCCAATCTTCCGAGATTGCTTCGCGTACTGAATGAATTCTCCATTCGCTCGGCCGTTCTGCCCGGGCAGCCTCGACAGCTTCGGGAAATCGTGACCGTTTGCGGAAATGCAGCAAGCTCAGCAACTTAAACCTCGAACTCGGACTATTGGGGATGCTCTCCTAGGCAAACACCGTTAGCATTCCGCAGAGGCAGATTCCGACAAGAAGGAATGTCCAATCCGAAGGCTTTAACTGCAGAAGCCTTCCATCGCTCACGACATAGGCCAACATTTTAAACGCCTCGTTTGTTGTCAAACAAGGTACCGCGTATTGAATTGCGTGGCTGTAGCTCACTCGTCACAGAACTACCCAATCGGCGTGTGGCGACGAAAAAACCGAATTTTGTGACAATTGCGCCACATCAACTGGTGAGTTCGGCAGCCAGTCCTGGCTTTCGCGCTTTCATCGCCGGAGCTCGCGCACCGGCGCCGATGTTTGCGCGCATTTTCGGCGCCCACAGATCGCCGGCAAAGAAAGCAACGGGCGGCCAAAAAACCAAAAAATGGCTTCGTTTTGTACCGGCAACTCCCCCGCGAAGCCCGCCGAGGCCCTGCCTAACTTTTTCAGGACTTTTTGGTGCGTTGGCTCTTACGAAGCCGCACGTCGAGGCTACCGCGGGTTTCGATAAGACCACGTCCTTATTGTCTCGATATTAAAAATTTTAAAGCATTTCAATGTGTTCACAATTTTTGTGATCGACATCACAGCCACTGCTGTCCCTAGATGGCACTCTTTGCATGGAGCGTCGAAGGTTCCCCTCCAGCGGCGCCCACAGCCACGGGGCCGTCAGTTGGTGCTGCATCCGACTGACGGCCCTTTTATTTGGCGCCCGGGTTGAGGCTGAGCAGCACTTGAAGACTGTGAAAGTGTGCCACGAAACCACAGGCTCGGGCTCAACCACAACTACGATCAGAAAGTAGCAACCGGCGTAAGTACGCTCGCTATTCGCCCAAGTGGCGGGCCCGTGGCAAGCGCGTTTTGCGACGGCCTTTGTTCAGCGAGTGCGTGCCTAATTCGACGGCCTCCCCGTCATCGAAACCGATGACATCCAGGAAGGCGACGAAGCCGACCCGGAGCAGCGCGAGGCGTGTGATTTGGGTGAAATCGCCTCTGCCGTATCACCCAACAAGATCAGTGGATCCCTCGCTCGATGTTGTACCTCCAAGCGCGCTGTCGGTTTTGGCACGACAGGGCGCTTTTTACGCGCGTCGCCTCAAGGCTTTCTCGGGCTCGGCAAGAGGGAGTTGCAGCTGCCCTCGCGGCGGTCGTTTGCGCTTTGGCCGAAGCAGGCGGAGAATTTCCGCAATGGCCTGATCCACCTGATCAAGCCTCTTAGCGCGCTCTTCAATCTTCGCGGCTAAGTCGGCGACGAGTGCCATACTTCGCTGTCCTGGTGCGCGAATCGCCACGCCAACGATAGGGCCAGGCAAATTTCTGATCAGTTACTAGCGTGAGGTTTGGGATTACCCGCAAGGATTTTTGAGAGCCTAAACGAGACTCACCAGCCGTAGCGATAATACCCGAAGTACGGTCTCGGGCCCCAGTAATACGGGCGGGGATAGACATAAGCGGGCTCAGCAACCACAGTCGGCGCTGCAACCCGATTTCCCTTTGCCGTCATGCACTGGGCGTAAACGGTGTCATAACGTGCCTGGACCGAACCGCCTGCTGCACGGGCATTTCCTGCGCCCACGGCACTTCCTGCAACTAAACCAGTGCCTGCACCAATCGCGGCACCCGCACCTGCATTTCCTGATAATGATCCGAGCGCGGCGCCCCCGAGTGCGCCAAGGGCCGTCCCGATGGCAGCACTGCCAACCGCAGCTTGGTTAGCCGTCTCGCCCGGGGATTGGTAACCTATCGCCTGCTGAGCTGATGCTTGGCAATAATCGTCCTCTTTCTGGAACGATTCGTAAGACTTCCCTTTGCCAGGCATCACCGCCAGGGATGGCGCCGCGGGTTGAGGCGAGGCACATCCGCCTATGAGAAGGCAGACAACAATAGATGCGAGACAGAGTTTTTGTTTGGCCACCGCACAGCCCTCGTTGAGCCATTAGAAGTGCTCTGAACAATGCGGCAGAAATCCAAATAATTCGTTGTGGGCCGGGTTCCAACAACTAGCTGCGACAGGCGGTATCACAATGCGCTTGCTGTGCGCATCGGGTCAGAAGGAGAGATTTTTTGCTTCTGTTGCGAGTCTCTTCAAGTTCACTTCCCACTCGGAGTCAGGACTGGGCGGCTCCTTGCCACTCACCCAGAGCCATTGCGGATTTTCGCTTTTTGCAAGAGTCAGCTTGTTTTTGCTTCCCAGATTCCTGCGGCACAGGAAGTCGCGCGCGCCAACCCTTATGCGTAGCCGTCGGTACGTTCGTCGTCGACTGTTCCTGTGAGATTTTTCACTTTTTCACACCTCAGAGGTTACCCAGTTGAATTGTCCGCAGTTCCAAGTCGGGAATGACCGGCCGGTGAATAAACCAAAAATGGCTTCGTTTGTATCGCGACGACCGCTTACGCGAAGCCAGCCGAAGGCCCCGATGTTGGTCTAAGCGCGGAGTCAAGCCTCGTCGACGGCTGCGAACAAGACGTACAGCAAAAACGCCCGCCAGAAACGTTCCCCCCCAGCAGTCGTGGCCGAAGCATTTGACTCCATCTTCCCTTAATTAAAGATGCGGGATTGGGATTTTCAAAAATCCCGAACCGTTGAAGATGGGCATACGTTTGTGAACGAAAGCCAGTGAGCGGGAAAGCAATGGAACTGGGCATGTACACGTTTGGCGATATTACCCCCGATCCAAGCACCGGTCGAGCCATCAGCCCTGCACAGCGTTACGCCGAGATTCTTGCCGCAGCGAAATTCGCCGACGAGGCCGGTCTTCACGTCTTCGGTATCGGCGAACACCACCGTTTGGACCTTCCGATTTCATCACCGGCAGTGGTTATGGCTGCTATTGCGGGTACAACAAAGCACATCCGGCTGAGCAGCGCCGTTACAGTGCTCTCCACACTCGATCCAGTTCGGGTGTTTCAAGATTTCGCAACAGTGGATCTTGTTTCCCGCGGCCGTGCCGAGCTTATCGCCGGGCGCGGCGCGTACCTCGAATCCTTTTCGCTCTTCGGCGATGATATTGCGAACTACGATGAGCTCTTTAGCGAAAAGCTCGATCTGCTCTTGAAGTTGAATGACAACGAGCGGGTCACGTGGAATGGTCGGTTTCGAGCACCCCTGAACAACTCTCAAATTTCACCGCGACCAGCCGGCAAGTTGCCGATCTGGCTCGGTGTCGGCGGCAATCCGGAAAGCGCGCTTCGCGCGGGCGAGCTTGGGCTGCCAGTTATCCTTGCGAACATCTCCCAGCCGCCAACCAACTTCGTCGATCAAATCGCTGCCTATCGACAGCGCCACGCTGCCAAAAAACACGATGCAAGCACGCTGAAAGTCGCTATAGCCACGCATGTGCATTTGGCGAAGGATTCGCAAACCGCCCTTGATGAGTTTTATCCTCACTACAGCGCCTATTTTCGGGAACATGCGCCACGCGCTAACGTAGCTGGGGGAGTTCCGCGTGACCTCTACGAACAACGCGCCGGGGACGATGGTCCGATCTTCGTTGGCAGCCCGCAACAGATTATCGATAAAGTCATGTACGAGCGCGAGCTATTTGCTCACGATCGATTCCTGTGCCAAATCGATATCGGTGGCCTCCCCTACACAAAGGTCGCAAGATCGATAGAACTTCTCGCGACAGAAGTGCTGCCAGCAATAGGCAGAGCTCCATAGCTGGGCAACGATGTAGTCGCTACAGGTCGTTATTGCTTGCCCGGCCGCCCAGCACGTCTGTAGTCTCTGCCCAACCTCAATATCGGCATTCGGAATTCTTCCAATGGAAAAGTCATTCGTAACTGGCTCGTGGCAACAAACGCGGGCCTTTTCGCCTGCAGTGATCACAAAAGGTGAGCAAACAATCGTTTGGCTTGCAGGTCATACCGGCGCCGTGACCGACGAGGGAAAATCGCTCGCCGGCGACTTCGATGCGCAATTTCATCAGACTTTTCGCAACATTGAATCGACCCTCGGGCAGTGCGGCTGCACGCTGGCCGACATCGTCACCATGACAGTCTTTTTGATCGATGCCCGCCACACCACGCGCATGACCGAGCTTCGCACTCAGCTTTTTGGCAACAACTTTCCGGCAAGCGCGGCAATAACGGTGTCCGGTTTTGCCCGGCCGGACATTATGATTGAAGTGCAGTGTGTGGCAGCGCTTGCCAAATAGAACAGGGAAGAGCCGGCAAGCCGTCTCGATGACCGCTTGCCGGAAATGCTAGCGAGTGGCGATCAGATCGATTTCCACCAAAGCGTCTTTAACCAGCAGGCCGGTCGTCCCGACGGTGGTACGTGGCGGAGGAACCTTGAAAAACTCCTTCCAAACCTCGTCAAACGCCGCAAAATTCTTCAGATCGGTCAAGAATACCTGCGCCTTCACGACATTATCAATCGAGCTACCTGCCGCTTCGAAAGTCTGCTTCAGGTTATTGAGTATGTAGGTCGTCTGCAGCTTGATGTCGGACCCATAGAACGGAAAATTTGGATGTTTCCGCGCTTCGGCCGGCACACCGGTTTTGTAGTCACTGGCGATTTGTCCAGCTGCAAATACAAAGTCACCGAGCGTAAACGCTTCCGAATAGTTGGCGAGCGGTCGCGGTGCGCCGGATTTGATGACTTCGTGCTTGAGGCCCGAACGCGGGACGTAGCCGATCAGGTCAATTTCGACCAAAGTTTCCCTCACCAGTAGGCCGCTGGTTCCGACCGTTGTGCGCGGCGGTGGTACCTTGAAATAGCGTTTCCAGACCTGGTCGAACCCGGCGAAATCATTCAAGTTGGTCATGAACACCTGCGCCTTTACGACGTGATCGAGCGAGCTTCCGGCGGCCTCGAAGGTTTTTTTCAGATTCTCCAACACGAATTCGGTCTGAAGCTGAATGTCCGACCCATAAAAAGGGAAATTTTCGCCGCGTCTGGCCGACGCCGGCACGCCTGTCTTGAAGTCGCTCGCCAGTTGGCCCGCCGCGAAGATAAGATCACCGGCCTGCATCGCCTCGGAATAATTTGCGAGTGGCTTCGGCGCTGCAGATTTGACGACCTTTCCCGGCTTGTCCGGCAGAGTGGCGATCAGGTCAATTTCGACGAGAGTATCCTTGACCAGAAGTCCTGTCGTACCGATCGTCGTGCGGGGCGGCGGTACCTTGAAGTGCTGCTTCCAGACCTCATCGAATCCGTTGAAGTCATTAAGATCCATTAGAAAGACCTGGGCCTTGATGACGTTGTCGAGCGAGGTGCCGGCCGCCTTAAAAGTCTTCGCCATGTTTTTCAGAATGTAATCGGTCTGCAGCTTGATATCCGAGCCGTAAAACGGAAAATTTGAGTGCTTGCGCGCTTCCTGCGGCACGCCCGTCTTGAAATCGCTGGCGAGCTGTCCGGCCGCGAAAACAAGCCCGCTTGCGAGAGAAGCCTCTGAATAGTTTGCCAGTGGTTGCGGAACATCCGACTTGATCACCTGGATACTCATAGCTTTTTCCTCTTCCTCAACGGTTTAGTTGCGCGCACGTGACCGTCACGCGCGCGCAGATGACGCTGGTTTTTATTTTTGCACGGGAATGTCGCGACCGTTGGTCTCTTTGCCATTCACGATCTTCACGACGTGGGTCACGAGCAGCGGATCCCCTTTATCGTCGAACTTGAACGGGCCGCGGGTGCTGTCGAAGCTGACCTTAGCCAGGGCATCACGAATCTTGCCGCGGTCCTCGCTGCCTGCCTGCTCTATCGCAAGCAGCGCCATCGTGATCGCGTCGTAAGCCTCAGAATGATACGCGTCGGCAACCTTGCCATAGGCTTGCTTGATCTTGGCGACCAGTTGTTGCGCCGCCGGAATGTTGGCGGTCGTCGCACTGCTGTAGTGCGTCGTGTAGAACACCCCGTTCACGGCATCGCCGCCAAGTTCGATATATTTCGGCAGCGCGACGCCGTCGCAGCCGAAGCGCGGCAGCGTCATATTCATTTGCGTGAATTGCTTCGCGACCAGCGCGCCTTCAGCGTAACGCGACCATTCGACGAGCACCTGAGCGGGGCTCGCCTTGATGCGTCCAAGCTGAGCCGTGAAATCCAGATCGCCTCTGGCGTAACGTTCCTCCGCGACGATCTCTAATCCAAGCTTGTCGGCAGCCGCCTTGAATGACTGAAAGCCGCCGCGCCCGAAATCGTCATTCACATAGAGAAACGCCACCTTGGTGACGTTAGGAAACTTCTCGTGGATGAAGGCCGCGAGATCGCCGGCGAGCTTCGTGTCCGGCACGGGCGAACGGAATACCCATTTATTTCCCTGTGTTGTAATCTTTTGCGCGGTCCCTGCCACCACGATCTGCGGCGTTTGCGACTGGGCGGCAACCTGCGACGCGGCAAGGCTCGCCGGGCTGCTGATGCTGCCAATGAGGACCGATACGTTGTCGCGCGCTGTCAGACGCTTAGCCACGTTGACCGCTTCTTCCGGTTTGCCGGCATCATCCGCGTAGATCACTTCAATCTGTTTGCCGCGAATGCCACCGGCCGCATTCTTCTCCTTGACGGCAAGATCGACCGCTTCTTTCTCGGCTGCGCCCGTGGCAGCGGCATCGCCGGTGAGGGGTCCAAATACTCCGATCTTGATCGTGTCGGCTGATGCACCTATGGCCGATCCGATCATCAATGCCGAAGCGAGTAAGCCAGCTCGCAGAAAGTGGCTTTTCAGTCCAGTCATGTCTGTCCTCCCCTTCATGGGTTAAGCACACTTACTTCTAAGACGCAGTTGTCCGACCTTGGGTATCGGCCTCAACTTCCCAATCTTCTCGGCCGAGATAGCTCGCCCAGACCTTCGGATTTTTCAAAAGGTTGGAAGCTGTATCGGTCAGCACGATTTGGCCGGTCTCGATAACAAAGCCGCGCGACGCCATTTCCAGCGCAAGCTCCGCGTTCTGCTCGACCAACAGAATTGTCGCCCCATCGTCATGAAAACGGTCGATCGCGTGCGCCACCTCTTCCACAAGTATTGGCGCGAGGCCGAGCGAAGGCTCGTCTAGCAACAACAAAACGGGCTTGGCCATCATCGCGCGGCCGAACGCCAGCATTTGCTGTTCGCCGCCACTGAGCGCGCCGCCTGGCTGACGTCGTCGTTCCGCCAGCCTTGGAAAAAGGCTGTAAACTTGCTCACGCAACACTTTTTCTCCTGCGCGCGCGCGGCCCGAATAGGCTCCGACCCTAAGATTTTCCTCGACCGTCAAGCGCGGAAAGACCCGCCGTCCTTCCGGCACGTGGATGATACCGAGTTCCACAAGCTGTTCAGGCACGAGGCCTCGAAGAGATTTTCCGTCGAACTCGATCGTGCCGGCCGACGGCTTGATAAGCCCCGAGATCGCTTTCAGCGTGGTTGACTTGCCGGCACCGTTCGCGCCGATCAGCGCAACAATCTCACCACGCCTGATATCAATATTGATCCCGCGCAAGGCCGGGATGTTCGCATACTCGACGTGCAGATTTTCAATGCGCAGCATGGCGAGCCTCGTGTTCTCCTTCGCGCCGCGCAGATCGTCGGTATGCTCTCTTCGTCCCGAGATAGGCCTCGATCACACCCGAATGATCGCGTATGTCGGCCGGGCTGCCGTCCGCCAATTTCTTGCCGTAGTTGAGAACGGTGATACGGTCGCAAGCCCGCATCACCACCTCCATGTGGTGCTCCACAAGCATCATTGTGACACCGGCCGCTTGAATGCGGCGGATAAGACCGACGAGCTGACCGGCTTCCGCTCCGTTCAGACCGGCAGCAGGCTCGTCCGCTAAAATTAATTTTGGTCTACCAACGAATGCGCGCGCAATTTCAAGCAGCCGCTGATGCCCGTAGGGCAAGCTCCCGGAGACGACGTGCGCCAGGTTTGACAGTCCCACAAAATCGAGCGCTTCGCGCGCGCGCTCGGTGATTTCCTTTTCTTCGAGCCGCTGTGCCGTGGTTCGCATCAACGAAGAGAGAACTTCACTGCGCGTGTTCGCATGCAGACCCACCATGACATTCTCAAGCCCGGTCATTTCACGAAACAATCGCAAATTTTGGAAAGTCCGTCGGATTCCGGCCATTGCACGCAATTCGGGCGACATCGGCGTGAGGTCGCGCCCGTCAAAATTTATTTTGCCGCCGGTCTGACGGGTGTGGCCCGAAATTAAATTAAGGAAAGTGGTTTTCCCCGCGCCGTTTGGCCCGATTAGACCGTGTACATGACCGGCTTCAACTGAAAGATCGACCCCGCCGACGGCGACCAGTCCGCCGAATCGGCAAGTAAGCCGCTCGGTGACCAGTAAAGCGGTCATCGCCTGACCTCCACCGACTCCACGGCTTTCGCGTCGGACGAAGAGCGAACTCGCGGAAACAATCGCAGCAGCATCGGCGCAAGTCCCGCAATGCCACCACGGCTCACCCCCATCAGCACAACGACCAGTGCGCCAAAGAGAATGAGCCTCCATTCCCCGGACGAGCGCAAGAACTCCGGCATGAGAACGATGACAATCGCGCCAATGACGGCACCCGGCAGGCTGCCAAGGCCACCAACCACAACCATGATCAGGATTTCGATCGACTTGTTGAAGGTGAAATCGTTCGGGTTGAGGTACCGGGCGTGATGCGCGTAGAGGGAGCCCGCGATTCCGGCCGTGAATGCAGCAACAAGGAAGCACTTGCTTTTGTAGTGGATGATAGAAATTCCGCAGGCGCGCGCTGCGTCTTCGTCCTGTGAGATTGCCCTCAACGCGCGGCCAAAGCGCGAGTGAACCAGTCTGTCGAGCCCGAAATAAACGGCTGCGGTCACCGCCAAAATGAGAAAGTAGAGGTCACGTTCGGTTGTGAACTCGAAGCCAAAGATACTTGGCAGCGGTACGTTGAGCATTCCATAGCTCCCACCCGTCGCCCATTCCTCGTTGAGCATGAAGAGATAGATGATGATATTGAACCCGAGCGTCGCGACCGCAAGGCTCGAACTCGGCAGTTTCACGATCGGCACGAGCAACAAACTGCTGATCGCGGCGATCACTCCCGCCGCCAGGAACGCAAGGCCAAACGGCACGCCAAAGTGCAAGGTCAGGACTGCGGAAACATAGGCGCCGATACCGTAGAACGCACCCTGGCCCAGAGAAAGCAGGCCCGCCATACCCACCAGCAACTGCAACCCGAGCGCCAGAATCGCTCCGATCAACGCGACACCGAATACGTGTTGCCAGTAAGTATTCGTCTGGATGAACGGAGCGGCCACGAGCAACACTAAAACAAGAACTCTGACCGTGTTGGACTGCATGAGCCGCGCTCAAACCCTACGCCCCGCGCGTATGAAAATTCCCGACGGCGCCACTAACAGGATGGCGATTAAAACAACCATTCCGACTGCATCTTTGTAAGCTGTCGAGATCAACACGCCGGAAAACGTCTCAATGAGACCGAAGGCGAGTCCGCCGAGCATGGCGCCCGTAAGACTTCCGAGACCGCCCAGCGTGGCTGCGACGAATGCCTTGATGCCAGTGAGAAATCCCATATTAAACGAAGCGAAAAACAGCGATCCCAACAGCACGCCGGCAGCACCAGCCATCACGCCCGCCACTACGAATGTGTAAGTGGTGGTTTTCTTCACGCTGATACCCATCAACTGTGCGGCTTCGGAATCCTGCGCCGCGGCCTGCATCGCAATACCGAGACGTGTGTAGCGAAAGAACAACTGCAACGCCGCCATCATTACGAAGCCGAGCACGACGATCCATATCAGCTGCGGGGAGATCGCGAAGCCGGCGATGTCAATTCCACGCGTATGGAACAGCGGCGGATAGCGCAGAGGCTCGGAGCCCCATACAAGCCGCGCCGCGTTCTGC
>Ga0310810_10011256_pt1 | contig 10456 bp, 7 predicted proteins | sample NCmetagenome_FD_207641 | JGI IMG/M metagenome (GOLD analysis project Ga0310810, IMG submission 207641) | Soil microbial communities from experimental microcosm in Duke University, North Carolina, United States - NC | ecosystem: Engineered > Artificial ecosystem > Soil microcosm > Unclassified ... | reverse complement strand
GGAGCGGTTCCCAACACGGAATGGTTGAAGGGCCGTGTCGAATTGGATTCGAATGGCTACATCGTCACCAATCCAGTGTCCCCTTTTGAAACGTCACAACCCGGTGTCTTCGCTGTTGGAGATGTGAGAGCAGGATCTTCAAAACGCGTTGCCGCTGCGGTCGGCGAAGGCTCTGTCGTGATCCAATACTTGCTGCATTATCTAGCGCAGGCGAGTTCTGTTTTAACAAGTAAGAAAGCAGAAGCCGTATGAGCAACAACAACGAAAACATTAGAGGAAAAATCGCGGTCATCAAGGGCGGCTCCAGCGATATGGCACGTGGCGAGCGCCAAGCGGTTCGTTGAAGAAGGCGCATACGTATTTATCGAGGCCGCAGGGCAAGACTCACTGGGATATTGCCGACATCGGCTAAAGGGAGAGTCATGAAAATGTGCTGGCAAGAACTGACTTGCGCGTGACAAAAAAAGGAATTGAAGATGGAGGCTTTCCGCGTGCTTATGTAGCCAGCCCGAGCGATACTTCTTGACGACCGCCAGGCACGTAAATACTGGCACGTATCGTTTCGTCAGACTACGTGGTACCCTCTCCAACGTTCTTAAAAAATTCGTTCCTGTGGCACTTGTGAAGAAGAACCAGACTGAACAATCAGGCGAAACTCAAAGCAACAAGTAATGGATAAACAGAAGCTTGAATACTTTCGTAACCTCCTCCTCGCTCAGCGGCGTCAGGCAGTTGAAGACCTGCGAGCCGACAAGGCCACCGCACTCGAAGGTGATGACGGCGTTGAGGATGCCGGCGAAATGTCAGAGTTGGATCTCAATCGGTCTACAGCTCTTACCCTCGCCAGCCGTCAGTCACAGATCATCGAAGAGATTGACGAAGCCCTGGGCCGAATTGAGGATGGTACTTATGGCGAGTGCTCCCGTTGTGGGAAGCCGCTCGATGAGGAGCGTCTGAAGGCCATGCCAACCGCTAAGTACGATGCTGAATGTCAGGCAGCCATCGAGGTTGCCCAAGGAATAGAAACGCCCAGCCTCTAACTCAATTCTGCGATTAAGAAGTCGCGTTGAAATAGAAAGTCTCCGAATCTATGTGCGGTAAACGTGTACCGCATTTCCAAGGAACTACCTGAACGCTCAACAACGCGTCTTAGGTTTGGAGCGGCCAACCCTCACCACCCGCTCGGGGAACTGAAGCTTTCAACACCCAAACTGTGCTGCTTGTTTCCAATGGAAAAGATGGGCCAAGATGGGGGCCTTACCTGTTGATATGTAGCCAGCCTGCGATACCTTGACAACCGCTAGGCGCGTAAATACTGGCTCATATCGTTTCGTAAGACTACATGGTACCCTCTGCAACGTTCTTAAAATCCGTTGTTAGATGAGGACTGACGTTAACCCACTATCACTGGCCACACGACCTGTGGCCAATTTGTGGACAGAATTCTCAGCACTCAACCGATAACGAACGGTAGAAAATGGGAACGGATGTAAAAACGCTGGAATTTCCTGGTGGCTGCAACTTTCGAAAAGGCAAATACTTACGTTTTTGCCGCGCTCATAATTCGGGACCGTGAGGTCGGTGGTTCGAATCCACTCGCCCCGACCAATAACTTACATCTCATCAAATACACACCCTCATACCGTTCGCGCTTCCTGACTTCAGCTTTAGCGCATGATCTGTGGTCATCCGCGAAAATCTGCGGCCCAAAAATCCGAAATCCCAAATTGGCGAAATCTTTTAGTCGTACCTTAGTGCAATCAGCGGATCGACCTTTGCCGCCTTTCGCGCCGGTATTACACATGCCAACAAAGCCACCACAATTAATATCGCGGCGACGCTGAGGAACGTCATCAGGTCAACGGGTTGCACGCCAAAAAGCAGCGTGGTGAGATAGCGTGTTAGACCAAACGCGCCTGCAAAACCGATTGCGATCCCTAGTAACGCGAAGATAACTCCACGTGATAGCACGAGCTTGAGTACGTCGCGCATTTGCGCGCCAAGAGCGATGCGCACTCCTATCTCGTGAGTACGTTGGGTTACGTAATAAGCAGTCACACCATAGATTCCCAACATTGCAAGCAACATCGCAACACCCGCAAAAGAACTCAGCAGCAACATCGGTGTGCGACGCGGGGCCGCCGCTATAGCGACAACGTCATCCAACGTCTTGACGTTGTAAATCAGAACTCCCTTATCGACGGCTCTTATTTCGTTGCGGACCGCGCCGGTTAAAGCCGCGGGCTCACCGTTGGTCCTTACGACGAAGGAAAGAGTGCCCCAACCTGAATCCTGGGCCAAAGGTACGTACATCTGGGATTCCGCTTCCGCGTCAAGGGACAAACGTGTGTCGCCGACAACACCGACGATTTCACGGAAAAACTTTTCATCGTACCAAACCCAAATTTTTCGACCGACGGGACTCTGTCCGGGCCAAAGTTTACGTGCCAGAGTTTCGTTGACGATCATGACTTTGGGCGCATCATTCGTATCGAGCGCAGTGAACCCACGCCCCGCTTTAAGTGGTACTTGCATCGTGTCCAAGTACGTGGGCGTCACGGCAAGAAAATTGGCATTGCCTGCGGCCTCAGATGTTTGCGGATCCCCTTCCCGCAGGTATCCACGGCCAAGATTGAAGGTATCTCCGCGGAGCGGCAACTGTGTAATTGCACCCGCCGAGGCGACTCCGGGCAAGCTGGTGATTCGTTCAACAACCTGCCGGAAGACCTGCACGCGTGATTCCCCCTGTTGGTATTTGCCGGCCGGAAGCGAGACACGCATTGTAAGCATGTTCGAGGGATTGAAACCCGGATTCACTTCTCGTAAGCGAATGAAACTCTTGATTAGCAACCCGGCGCCAACCAGCAACATGAATGAAAGTGCAATTTCGGAAACCATTAACGCGCTGCCAATTCGGTTACGTCGAGCTTGAGATCCCGATCGACCACTTTCCTTGAGAGTTTCATTGAGATCGATCTTCGAACTTTGAATCGCGGGTACTAACCCAAAAACGACGCCGGTTACGAAGGCAACGACAAAAGCAAAAACGAAAACTCTGAAGTCCATACCGATCTCTTCAAATCGAGGACTATTCGGCGGGCTGATAGAAACGAGGAGTCTGGTCAACCAGATGCTCAGCGCAAGTCCTACTGCTCCACTCACTATCGAAAGCAGCACGCTCTCCGTAAGCAGTTGTCGAACGATGCGAAGCCTGCTTGCGCCCAGAGCTGTTCGAACGGCAATCTCTCGTTTCCTGTAAGTCGCGCGCGCGAGTTGTAAGTTCGCCACATTTGCACATGCGATCAATAACACAAGCGCGACAGCGCCAAGGAGAATCAAGAGGGAAGGACGTAGATTACCGACAAGTCGATCGTGCAGTTTTGTTAGTTTGACATTCCATCCACGGTTGGTTTCAACATAGCTCTGAGCCAGCCTTTCGTTGATGACGATCATCTCCGATCGAGCCTGCTCAATATCGACACCCGGTTTGAGACGACCCACCACGTTAAGAAAACGATTGAAACGCTTCTCTTTGGCAGGATCCATTGCGTAAGGAAACCACATTTCGGTTTGAGTCGGATAATCGAACCCCGGTGGCATAACGCCGACAATCGTTACGCTGAAGTTACTCATCTGAACCTTCGATCCGATCACGCTGTCGCTTCCGCCGAAGCGTCGTTGCCAAAGCGCATAACTCAGCACAGCGACATAGTCATTTCCTTCTTTGAACTCATCGGCCTGAAAGAAACGACCTTTAAATGGTGCGGTACGAAACAAAGGAAAGAAGTCTGCCGTTACACTAGTGGCTCGCACCCGCTCAGGTTCATCGTTAGTGTTGAGCACTGAGCCCCCCGCTACAAATGCTGCGATCTGTTCAAAAGACGAACTCTGATTTTGCCAGTCAGAGAAATCAGGAACGGACGTGGCGCCGCCCTCAGTTATGCCCAAATTAAGATTCGTACCGTCAACGACGACAATCCGCTCTGGTTCCGGAAAGGACAAAGGATTTAATAACACGGCATCAACAACAGAGAAGATCGCGGTGTTCGCGCCGATACCGAATGCCAGCGTGACAACGGCGACGGCAACAAAACCGGGTCGTTTGATTAGACTGCGAAGTGCGTAACGGATGTCCTGGAGTAAGTTTTGCATGAGATGATCTCCTGAGACTGGCCTTTGGTCTTTGCCCTTCGGTCTTCCCTCTTCGGTACTTGGATGTAAGAAAAAGCAAAGACCCAAGGCCAAAGGCCTGGACCTAAATTCTCGCCAAAGAATTTCGACTCTTCACCTTATATACATTGCAACGCATATTTTCGTGCGACTTATCCGTAGATTCGATTTCGGATTTCGGATTTTTGGACCGGCCTAAGATGTCGCGGCAGCACTCTAAGCCGAAGCTCACCTGAAAAACTGTGGTCAATGATTTCTCGGCCGCAGGGCCGGTCATGAGAACAATCGTAATACTCGGAATTCCGTGGCATTCGTGCGTCTCTTTCGTCTGGATATGCCCACCTTTGTGATACGACGCTTAAATTCACACCGGGAGGATGCCGCTCTCCCTTTCTTGGTTTTATCGCTTGTTTCAAAACCACGGTTGGGTTGCCATCAAACGGTCCTAATGCGTTTGTAAAGTTCCCACTTGCATTCCACCGGTAGAATTGATTCGTTCACGTAAAGTTCCTCCTAAGCACTTTTCGGACTCCCATCCCCACTTATGATAAAAGCTTTCAACCGATCGTTTTGAATCAAATAGGTCGAATACATTCTTATTCTCAAATCTTATTTTAGTTGGCAGTTTATTTATATCGATGTAAACGATGTGATCTTCGCTCCCGAGCTTCAGCGAATTGTTTGACTGCGCTCCACTGGGACTTGCGCAGACAAGCTGAAGTGTAACGCAGATAAGAAAGAGTTTGGCACTTGGTGTGATTAGCTTATTCATCGCTATACGCGTCGCCTGTGAGCGAGGGATCCAATCAAGGCTGGTTATGCCATTTGAGTTTCTTCTATTACCATCGGGCGCCCATCTCATTAGATAGAACTTCAGCTCAAAACTATTTTTGATGTCCTATTCCACAATCAGACCTCGTAAGAAACATTGAGCTTAGAAATAAAGAATGGTCCGGTTGCAGTCGAGGTCCCAACCAAAAATACCTCCAGTATTTTCACTTTTGGTTGCTTTCCGGCTAATCCAATTGCCTTGGCTATCGAATTTGTATTCATACCAGGCCTTTAAGACAGTTCGGCCATCGATTTGGAGTTCCAAGCTGCGAGGTTGCCTTGCAGTCCCCTCATACTTATAAAGTGACGTCGCTATAGTTAGTTTCATTGCGTCGGTATATGTCGATTGAATAAGTCTTCCCCGCAAATCGTAGACCTGTAAGGTGCGGCTCGCGAGTTCCGGCCCGGCGCTCATGCGCTCCTCAAGAATTGCCTCACCTTCCGGAGTTCTCTTGTAAACGCGCTCGATTCCGTAGAATTCAAAGCAGTTGCCTCTCGATACGGGTCGAAGAGCAAGCGACGGCGGCTCACTGTTAATACTACTAAGCTTTTCGTAACACATGGCAAAGGGTCCGCTCATGCTAACTTCGTATATCTTTTTCGTCTGCCAACCATGGCCCGTGTTTACCTCTTCCCTTATTAGATTTCCTTTTCGGTCATAAATACTGGTTCTTCTTAACCCGTGATCTCCATTTTCCTTTACCAACCAAACAGGACCAATTAATCCGTTGCGTTCGCGATCAGGTGGAGCTCCGTATTGAAAAGCGCTGACACTTCCCAAGGTTGTTGCGCAAGCTAAGGCGAGTACAAGGAGGCTGTTCATGATCTTGATAACCTTAAGAATTCCACGTTGCTATCTCAGTAACAGTGGGTTCAGGACAACTCCAGGCAGCGTCTGAATTACGGTTTCACACGTCGGAGCCTTCTTAATAACGTTTCAGCCAAGTCAGAATCTAACGACTTGAGAACATCATATTCCTGTTCAGCTTGGTGCATATCGCGAAGCGACAAAAAGAGCAGGGCCAAATTGTAATGCGCTTCAGCGTAGTCTGATTTAACTGCAATCGCCTGTCTGTAGGCAGCCACCGCATCTTGCTGGCGATCCAAACTTTCAAACAGCATTCCTAAATAATTGAGCGCAACCGGATCCTCCGGACTAATTCGTAATGCCTGATTCAATGCATTTAGCGATTCCTGAAATTTACCCTGTGAACGGTAGGACTCACCAAGCATAGAATAAGCCAAAGCGTTTTCTGGACTGAGACGAACCACTTGTTCCAGCACTTCCACTGCTTCCTGTGGTTGTGCCGCAAGGAAGAGGGCTCTCCCCAAGAAGGTTTTGGCATCGATATGATCAGGCTGAAGCAAAACGGCGCGGCGCAAAACTTCAACCGACTTAGTGTGGAGACCTGAATGTTGATAGGTTGCACCCAACTCAAGCATTGCAGCGAAGAAGTCTGGTTTAAGACGAAGGGCTTCTTCGAAAGAGGTGGCCGCACTCTTGTAATCACCGAAATCGTAATAAGCTCGAGCTAAAGAGTAATGCGCTTCAACCCATTCAGGTCGAAGCCGTAAGGCTTCTCTTAACTGCTCGAGCGCCTCTACCCTCGCGCCTGTCTTCAAGTAGGCAACGCCGAGCGAGTAGTGAGCGTCGGCTGAATCACGATCTAACTCGATTGCATTTTTAAACTCCACGATAGCCTGTTCATAATTGCCTTCCTTTAACTTTGCCTCACCTTTTTTCAGGTGCAATGCAACTTCTCTCTTGTTTTCTTCCGTTTCATTGGCGGTCATTCTTGGCTGTGACGGAACAATATATGCAATATCTCTGGCAAAACGAATCAGGACGTTGATCGGCCTAGGACTGCCGCCGGCAGTCCCTAACCTAACGATGAGGTTGCCCTTTCGCAGTAAGAGAGAATGAGAGCTAAGCTGGTAACACTTGTCACCAATGGGCAACTGCGGAATTACCTGTCCCTCAGGAAAAGGGGAAAGACTATAGAACTCTCTGGCTGCCTCCTCCGAAGTTTGCCATTCTTCCATCCACACAAGGATCACTGTTTGATCTCGGACGTCCTTTTTATCTAGCTGCCATTCCAGTTTTACCGTGCGGAAATGGGGGGTTGCCCATGCCGACTTGTTCACAAGAATCCACTCGCGCTCATTCTGAAGAATTATTCGTTCGATTCGGTCGAATACACTCGCTGCATACTGTGCGTGTGTTAGGACGGGAGCACTTACAAACACGAAGCCTAATACAACACGTCTTGAGAAAGCTGATCGGTTAAATGTCAACATCGTAATTCTCAATCGGTGGGGATAGCTCAGTTGTCGAATCATGGATTTAACTTTGCGAACGCTTTCAAAAGAGTCTCGGCCAACTCAGAATCGAAGCCGGTAAGAATCTTGTATTGCAGTCGGGCCTCATTGCGATTTCCGAGTTCAAAGTAAAGCAAACCAAGATTGTAATGGGCCTCTGCGTAATCTGGCTTGAGTGCTATGGCTTGCTTGAAAGCAGCAACCGCCTCCCGTTGCCGACCAAGACTTTGATAAGTCTGGCCAAGATAGTTGTGAGTTAGTGGATCGTCTGGACTAATTCTTAATGCTTGTTGCAGCGCGTCTAACGCTTGCGCAAACTTACCGGTCTGTTGATATGCGTGCGCCAGATTCAGATATGCAAAAGCGCTTTCTGGAGAGAGGCGCACTGCCTCTTGAAAAACTTCAATCGCGTTTTCCGGCTGACCGTCGAGAATAAGAGCTGAGCCTAGCAGCACCCGTGCGTCTATGTTTTGAGGCTCTTGCAAGACAGCCTTCTGCAAAACGTCAACTGATTTCGAGTGCAATCCAGAACGCTGATAGGCCTTACCCAAAAAGATCAACGCATCGAAGAAATCCGGCTTCAGGCGAATGGCCTCTTCAAAAGCGCCGGCAGCTATCGTATATTCACCCGTTTCGTAAAACGTGGTACCCAGAGCGTAATATGTCCCCGCCGAGTCTGGATCGAGACGAAGGGCTTCCTTAAAAGCCTCGCTGGCCTTCTGTTTGTCACCTGACTTGAAATACGCGAGACCTAATCCTCGATAAGCATTAGCTGAATCAGGATCTATTTCCAAAGCCTTCTTGAATTGTGCGATGGCCTCATTGTATTGCTCGTTCTTTAGAGCAGTTTCACCTGCTTCTATCGGGCTAGCAGTTTCTTCCTTCTTCGTTTTGGATGTGCTCAATTCGTCAAGTACATGGCTAATGTGTACAGCAAAACGAGTGAGCACTACCGGACCAGCGCACTCGCAACCCAGACGGACCAGCACAATGCCTTTCCTCAGCACGATGGAGGTATGACGGTCCGTTTGCCGCGTATAAGATTCATCGCCAAAATTAAGTTTTTGAGACTGAACCCTTGTTGGCCTAAATCCGTCATTTTGGAAATTAGCGATCGTATCCTCAATGGACCCCTCTACGACGATCCAGGCCCAGACTTCACATTGATTTAACCTCCACCGGTAATGCGCCGCAGCATTGCGCGGACCTTGCTCTTTATGTTGGTCCATCATTGTCCACGCCGGTTCCGTTTGTGCGATAGTCCTTTCGACATTGGAAAACAAGACTGGAGGCGATTGCGCGGCTGCGAGGGTCGCGCTTGACAGAAATACCAGTGCAAAAATGATTTTCATCGGCCTCTATACGATCAGAGTTCGTTAGAGTCTGACGTCGGATTCGTCGCGGGGCGGTGACGGAAACTTGTTTGGCTACGCTAAATTTGAGGTGCGCGCTTATAAGATTCGGGTTTAAGACGCTTGGATGCCCAAGCCGCATCGATAATTAACTTTTAGTCAGTTGTGGTCGCTTCCTGTTTCTAGTTGAGTCTGTGCGAACCAACGGAGTAAGTTATGCAACGCCTCTGATCGGGAGGAAGCATGACCCTGATACAAGACTTTCGCTATAGTGCTAGAACCCTCCTTAAGCGTCCTGGCTTCGTAATCACTATCACAGTAATTCTCGCCCTGGGGATTGGCGCGAACAGCACGATTTTTAGTGTGGTAAACGCCGTCTTGATCCGGCCCTTACCTTATGAAGCGGCGGATCGCATTGTAATGATCTGGGAAGCGAATCAAAGCCAAGGCGTGCCGAGGTCAATTGTTTCTCCAGCCAACTTCCTCGATTGGAAGGAACAGAACAATGTCTTTGACCATATGGCAGCTCTTCGTTTTTGGTACTACACGGTAACTGGTCTGGGAGATCCTGAACGATATCAAGGCGCGCGCGTCTCCGCTGACTTCTTTCCACTGTTGAGTGTCAAACCTGAGCTAGGACGAAACTTTAGTCCAGAAGAGGAACAGGTGGGCCGTGATCATGTTGTCATCCTAACCCACGCTTTCTGGCAGCGGCACTTTGGCGGTGATCGGAACATCGTCGGACGATTCCTAACAATCGACGGCGAACCCTTTACTATCATCGGCGTTCTGCCCACCAGTTTTCGTTTCATCAGAGTTCTTAATGCTGAATTGGAATTCTGGATGCCCATTTCTTTCAGCCCACGGCAACTGACGCGCGAAGATCGATCCATAACTGTCTACGGCCGCTTGAGGCAGGGTGTGTCGCTGGCCCAGGCTCAGGCAGAGATGGACGGTATCGCGCGCCGCCTTGAGCAGCAGTATCCAAAAACCAATTCGGGCTGGACCGCACAGGTGAATAACCTACAAGAACAATCGACCCGGCCCTTTCGAAGCACCCTGCTCATTCTGATGGTGGTGGTTGGCTTTGTTCTATTGATTGCGTGTGCCAATGTAGTCAACTTATTGCTGACCAGGGCCACCACAAGGCAAAAGGATTTTGCGGTTCGCTTTGCGCTTGGATCCAGCCGTTCGCGCCTGATGAGACAATTACTAATGGAGAATTTACTGCTCGCGCTTCTCGGCGGCGCGGCAGGCTTGCTCATGGCCTGCTGGAGCATGAATTTTCTGAATAGGGTCTTGCGCGATCGAGTCCCTTATTTAGAAAACATAATTATCGATCGAAGAGTGTTGGGCTTCACACTAGTGGTCTCACTTCTCATCGGCGTTATCGTCGGCAGCTTTCCGGGACTGCGAGCCTCAAGACTAAATTTGAGGGACGCTCTTGCAGAAAGTGGCAGAACTTTGTCCGAAGCTGCCAGTCGCCGGCGAGTGCGTAATCTTTTTGTTGTCCTCGAGGTCACATTGGCAGTTCCGCTACTCATCGGCGCGGGGTTAATGCTCAGGAGTTCTTTGCTTCTACAAAACATTGATCGAGGCATCGATTTGAAAAACGTCCTTACTGTTCAGATCGCCTTGCCGAAGACAAAGTATGTTACACCCCAACAGATGGCGGCGTTTTACCAGCAGACGCTCCAACGAATTCAATCTGAACCCGAAGTGCAGTCGGCTAGCGCTGTCAACTTTCTTCCTCTTACAAATTTCGGTGATGCGACTAGCCTGTC
>Ga0310810_10011255_pt1 | contig 10456 bp, 7 predicted proteins | sample NCmetagenome_FD_207641 | JGI IMG/M metagenome (GOLD analysis project Ga0310810, IMG submission 207641) | Soil microbial communities from experimental microcosm in Duke University, North Carolina, United States - NC | ecosystem: Engineered > Artificial ecosystem > Soil microcosm > Unclassified ... | reverse complement strand
GTCCCAGGGACATGACTTGGTCGAGGCGCAAAGCGACTCTGATGAGCCTGAACAACGGGTGGGGCTGAGCCCAGCACTGGTGGCCAGACTTGGGGGCCCATTTCATGACAGAGTCGCAGCCCTTGCATGGGTCTGCAAGCACGGCAACCTGGCCATGTGCCGCGTTTTGAGGCAGTGGGGCGTGCGCGTGCAGGACATCCGGAACGACATGGGCCCCACTCTGGGGGTGGCCGCAAACAGAGGGCACTACTGCATTTTTCAGGAGTTGAAGCAGTGGACCACGCCGCTGGACGATGGTGGCCTGGATCACTTGACGGTGGAAGATTTGCGCTACGAGATAAACCTCATCTTGGCCAATGCGGCGTATGGCGGCAACCTGGACTTGTGCCAGCTCATGAAGGATTGGCGAGACCTCGCGCCGCGTCCGGATGGAACGTGGGATTGCTTGACCATACAGGATGTGCGCGACTACGAGAACCAGACGCTGGGAGGCGCCGCAGAAGCGGGCCATGTGCGCGTGCTCCAGTTCCTCAAGGATTGGCGCGACCCAAATGGTAACAGGCTGACCATTGAGGATGTGCGTGAGGGGGACAACCTGGCCCTGCGAGTGGCTGCCAGGAATGGTCACGCCAATGTGCTCGTGTTTTTCAAAAACTGGGTGGACACATCTGGAGACCGGCTGACCGCAGAGGACGTGCGCGCCGCAGGCAACACTGCACTTATGTGGGCTGCAGAGAGGGGACACCTTGACGTCCTCGTGGTTTTGAAAAACTGGGTGGACGCGTCGGGTGAGTGCTTGACGCTGGCAGATGTGCGCACGGATAACAACTACGCCTTGCGGTGCGCAGCCAGGAAGGGACGTCTGGAAATATGCCAATTTTTGAAGGACTGGCGAGACCACAACACCTCTTTGACCGCTGAAACAAGCCTGGGACTTCGTGATCTGCACGACTTTGCCATCATCCACCCTGCTTGGCCGGACAGCGTGCCCAAAGAACGGGACCACAACGCGCTGCAGCTGGCACAGGAGAATGGGCACACGCACGTGCACAAGTTTTTGAAGGACTGGGAAACCCAAGAAATTGCGACAATATGGGGGCTGCGTTTGTCGTCGCTTTTTCATCCCTCATGATTGCACAACTCTCGCCACAATAAAGCGTTCTTTACTCAGATTTATTGGTGACAGGCGCGCCAGCGTGACTGGGCTGCCAGGTAGTGATGACCCGTGCCGGGCCGGTTCTCAAGCTCGGGCTTCACGTGCCGTCTAAAGTACTGTCTGGCTGGATGGCGGATGTCCGCGAGGACTGCCTCCATCCGCCTTTGATATGGACGGCGCTGGATGTCCAAGCGTATGGCGACCATCAGTTTTTTGTGCTCGGCCTTGGCTTCCGCCTTGCTGGGCTGGAAAAAAAATGCGGGTTCCGACATCAAGTACTGGTCCAGCCGGCCCATCTGGATCAATTGTGCAAGAGACCCCATCTCACGAACGATCATTTCTGTGCCACAACAAAAATAAATGAGTTTGACCAACGCAAAGTTTATTTCATTCATTGCTACAACCAAAAAAAAATGAGTTGTCCTATGTTGTGGTTTCCTTGAACTTTTCCAGCAAGTATCGCTTGACCGTGGGCATGCAAGACTCTCCCATTTTTGTGAGAACGGAGTGTTGAACGATCAAGTCAATGTTGAAGCTCTGGGCCAGCGCATCAAAGTGGTCCATGTGTTCGCGCACAATGCACTCTCGCAATAGACTCTCAATAAAGAACTTCTTGAAAGCTTCATCAACGACAGGAGCCAACATTTCTGTAAACAAGACAAATGGGCCGAGGTTGTAATGCCGTATGGCTTGAAGGGTCATTTCGTAGTACTTGAAACTGGTCGTTGCATTTTTGTGTGCACAGAGTTCAAAGCGCGATATCAGCCAATCCAGCACGTCGGGAGTTTTTATTTTTTGGAGGTCAAAGCATTCACTAAAGCAACTCTTGGGGAGATCAAAAGATTCAATGATTTCCCGACACAATTCAGGGTCATACGCTGTCAAATCGCCCCATTTTATTGTGGCACAGCTGCTCTGCATGGTGTGCACATCCATTTCAAAATGATTCAACAAGAAGCGAGCCGTGTCCGATTTTTTCACGTTTAGGCTTTCATTGATCAGCGTGATCTTTTGGTGCATGTACAGCTTTTGTTCGAGGCTGTGCTGCGCAAAGCGGGCAATCACTTCCTGCACAATGTGCACAGGATGATTTTTGATGACAGTGGCCAATTGTTGAAACAAATCACGATAACCACTCAACCCCTGTTCGCCAACACTGCCCGGATTGTTGGTTGGATCCGAAAAGTACAGGTCAATGTCATCCTGCTTGTTCTTTTCAGCGATCACTAAAGGCGGCTTGGCAATCCGGATTCTTTGGGTGCTTTGCGCTTCAGGGCCACGTTCCTTCAAGTCAGACTTGCACACAACTTGGGGTTTTGATTCCTTTTTCTCGAAGTCAAAATACGTCAGCAAGAGGTTGAAGTGCTCACTTTTGCACGCGTCAAAACAATCCTGGAGTAGGTTGTCTTTTATCGTTCCGATGTGCGCTTTTTTGAATTCACCAATGTTCACAATTTCAAAGACAATGTCCAAAAATTTAGAAAGCTCATCCCCAGACCACTGCAGTCTCCGTTTGATGTGTTTGTACACATCCGCATACTCATACTGCCAGAAACAACCCTTGAAGCGATCGACGATTGCGCGCAAGTCAGCCAAATTGTCAAGTTGTAGCATGTTGGCCACAGAAGAAAAGCATTCATAAGAAAGATCAAAAGTTTCAATGAGATCACGGCACAACAGCGAGTCAAACGTGGACAAATCCCCCCATTTTGGATACGGAATGCACATGGTCATGGCTTTCTTGTCCATTTCAAATCTTTGCAGCAACAGGCGCACGGTGGCACTATTTTGCACTTTCAGAGCCGCCGACAAAATGGCCAATTTCATTGCATGTTCAATGCCCGAGAAGTTGAACATGTCGCAAATGGCGGCAATCACGTACACAGGTTTGTTTTCAGAAACTTGCCGGAGCAAAAATTTGGGGAACTCAAGCATGTTCAAATCAACACATCCCCGCAGCACACTCGCCACTTCCTCAGCTTGTGGAGTTGTTGCGCCCCACTTTCCAGCTACAAAGGCAATAAAATCTGGCGATCTCATTTGTCAGCAATGTTGTTGTATGAACCACAACAACAGTATTTATTTGGGCAATCAAATCAGCACACCAATCAAAAATCAAAATCAATCCAATCAAGATGATTCCGGCCTGTGAAAGCAAACCGGCTGTGAAACACGTCATGGGCCGCCCTCCAAGTCGTGGAGCCACGCCCTCAAAAATTCTAGGGTCTTGAAGTTGAACCTACTTGACACCCACCCGATCAGCATGCGAATGTCATCCACGCTCAGAGCACTGCCGTCCGGGTCTCGCCAGTCCTTAAAAAATTGGAGGACGGCAATGTTGCCATAATCTGTGGCCTGTCTCAGGGCAAGGTGTTGTGCGCGGCGCACATCCTTCAGGGTCAAGCACGGGCTTTTTCCTCCCGGTTCGCCGGGGTCGTCATGCCAACCCTTGAACATTTCAAGAACGTGAACATGTCCATGTGCTGCAGCCTGTGCCAGCGTGGTGTCTTGACGCACATGTGAGACGGTGAGGCCCCATTCCCGCAAAAGTTGGAGGATGTCGACATTGCCGTGAACAACAGCCCAATATAAAGCATTTCCATTCCATATGTCATCAGTGGTCAAGTGCCACTCATCTCTCAAAAATCGGAGCACGTCAATGTGTTCATGCTGGGCAGCCACACTGATCGCCCGGTTGTTGCTGGTACGCGTATCCGTGGCAGTCAAGCCCCACTGGTCCTTGAGAAATTGAAGGATGGCCACGTGGCCGTGCACGGCAGCCAAGTAGAGTGCCTCATTGTTGTTTGCGCGTGCATCCTTTGCGGTCATGCCCCACTGCTTCAGGAATGCGAGAACGTTGACGTGGCCGTGCTTGGCGGCTGCATTCAACACCCTGTTGCCATGCGCCCGCACATCCAGCAGGGTAAGGTGCTGGGCTGTGGCGTCGGGTGTTATTTCTCCCCACACCCTGAGCAGCTGTCCCACGATCACTTCACCCACCTTGGCGGCCCGTTGCAGCGCGCCGTTGACGACCTGAGGTTTAGCGGGTTGCGTGTCTCGCCAGTCTTTGAGAAATTGGAGCACATGGGCATGCCCATGTTTGGCGGCCAGGTACAGAACGCGGTGTTTATTGGCGCGAATGTCTTTCAGCGTGATCACGCCCCACTCCTTAAAAAATTGGAGAACATGGAGATGCCCGACAGCCACATCAAGGACACGCTGCTTGTGTTTGCAAATTTCTTTCGCCGTGATCAAGCCCCACTTCTTGATGTGGCGCAGGACTTGCACGTACCCGTGACTTGTGGCCAAGAGCAGCGTCGTGAATTGATGCCCGCACATCACGCTGCGCACAAAAGAGTTGGGCAACCGCAAACAGCGCGACACAGACAGACGGCGTCCAACCCCTTTGAGCTTGGGCTGCTCGGCCAGACTTGCGGCTGTCACGTCCGACGCAAACAGCCATGCCACGGAACAGGCAGCGTCCGCACACTGTGGGACTAAGGCAGCAATGTCGGGCCACAGATGGTTCACGCGGTCCATTCTAAATGAAAACCCTGAAACCAAGACTGTTGTAACGGTGCAGACGTGATTGAGCACGCTCGAAATTTATTTACGTGAAATTACTCCGTTGGCCTCGCCCCATGGATCGCGTCAACCACCTGTGGCCCGACATTGCGGCCCTGACGCCCCGCGTTGGCCTGGCGTGGTGCTGCGCGTGCGAGTGCACCGCTCCAAAGAGAGCAACACTGGTCGGCTCATCCTGGGCCATCCGGAGGTGCCGGGCACTTGGACACCCTCAACATGTGCAAAAATCATATCCCGTTGCATTTTTGAATGCTATGTTCGCTTTGGAATTACAGGACGTGCAGCATGCACTGCGCTGGGCTGCCGAAAATGGGCACGTCGCCGTGCTGCAATTCCTAGTGAACATGTGTGACTCAACGGCTGCCGCGCAGCCTGGTTCGTTGCCAAGGGCATTGGGAAGTGAGACATCCCTGACGCGGCCTGGGACCGCGAAAAAGGCAGACACGTTGTGTCTGACTCTGCGGGATGTGCGCTCAAACAACAATTACGCGCTGCGCGTCGCTGCCGAAAAAGGTCACGTCGCCGTTCTCCAATTCCTGAAAAACACGTGGGATTTGACTCTGCAGGATGTGCGATCAGACTACAATTTTGCGCTGCGCGTCGCCGTCGGTAAAGGTCACGTTGATGTACTGCAATTCCTGAAGAACACGTGGGATTTGACTCTGCAGGATGTGCGCGCCGAGACCAATTGTGCGCTACGTTGGGCCGCTGGAGGTGGCCACGTTAACACGCTGCAATTCCTGAAGAACACGTGGGATTTGACTCTGCAGGATGTGCGATCAGACGACAATGACGCGCTGCGTGAGGCAGCCTATAATGGACATGTACACGTGCTGCAATTCCTGAAAAACACGTGGGATTTGACTCTGCAGGATGTGCGAGCAGACTACAATTACGCGCTGCGCTGGGCCGCCGCAAATGGCCACGTTGACGTGCTGCAATTCCTGACGAACACGTGGGATTTGACTCTGCAGGATGTGCGTTCTTGCGATAATTTTGCGCTGCGCTGGGCCGCCGCAAATGACCACGTTGACGTGCTGCAATTCTTGAAGAACACCTGGGACTTGACTTTGCAGGACGTGCGCTCTAAGGACAATTACCCGCGCTGGTCCTCCTACAGCGGACAGGTCAGTCAGTTCCTGGAAGAGTGGCTGGCGTCCTTCCATGATTGATACATTTACAACAAAAAATAAACTTGCTAACTCGGATAGCATGGATCGTGTCAACCACCTGTGGCCCGACATTGCGGCCCTGACGCCCCAAGTTGGGTTGGCCTGGTGCTACGCGTGCGAGTGCACCGCTCCAAGAAGGGCCACAGTGACCGGCTCATCCTTGGCAGCCCTGCGGTGCAAGATGCTTGGACGCTCTCAACACTTGACACATGCAGACCCAATTGCAGTTTTTAATGCCACATTTCCCTTGTTATGGCAGAAGCATTGTGCGCTGCGCAGCGCAGCCGAAAATGGTCACGTCGCCGTGCTGCAATTCCTAAAGTGTGTTTGGAACTTGACTCTGCAGGATGTGCGATCGAACAACAATTACGTGCTGGGCAGTGCAGCAGAACACGGTCATGTTGACGTGCTGCGATTCTTAAAGAACAACTGGCCCCTGACCATTCAAGATGTGCGCTCGGGCAACAACTGGGCACTTCGCATGGCTGCCTACAACGGCCACGTCGCCGTGCTGCAATTCTTGAAGAACACCTGGGACTTGACTCTGCAGGACGCACGCTCCGATAACAATTATGCGCTGCGCAGCGCAGCGGAAAACGGACATGTCCATGTGCTTCAATTTCTAAAGCACAGCTGGTCGGGAAGTAAAGCTTCCCTGACTCTGCATGATGTGCGCTCCGGCAACAATTACGCGTTGCGCTTTGCTGCAGCAAATGGCCATGTCGCCGTGCTGCAATTCCTGAAGAACAACTGGGCCCTGACCATTCAGGACGTGCGCTCTGACGACAATGCTGCGCTGCGCTACGCAGCCCATAATGGTCATGTTGCCGTGCTCCAATTATTCAAGGAGTGGGGATTGACCTTGCAGGACGTGCGCTCTGACGACAATGTTGCGCTGGGCTGGGCTGCCGCAAATGGCCATGTTGCCGTGCTCCAATTCCTGAAGAACAACTGGGCCCTGACCATTCAGGACGTGCGCTCTGACGACAATGCTGCGCTGCGCTACGCAGCGGAAAACGGCCATGTCGACGTGCTTCAATTCCTGAAGAATAACTGGGTCCTGACCATTCAGGACGTGCGCTCTGACGACAATTACGCACTTCGATGCGCAGCGGAAAACGGACATGTCGACGTGCTTCAATTCCTGAAGAACAACTGGGACTTGACTCTGCAGGACGTGCGCTCTTACGACAATGATGCGCTGTGCAGCGCTGCGGAAAATGGCCATGTCAACGTGCCTCAATTCCTGAAGAACAACTGGGCCCTGACCATTCAGGACGTGTGCGCTGAGGACAATTACGCCCTACGTTGGGCTGCCACAAACGGTCACACGGCGGTGGTAAAGTTCCTGGAAGAGTGGCTGGCGTGCCTCAATAAACATGATTGACACTTTTCAATAAAACAAACTTGCATCTATTCCAGCAGCATGGACCGCGTCAACCACCTGTGGCCCGACATTGCCGCCCTGTTGCCTCAAGGCCTGCCGGCTCAGTGTTCTGTGGCATGGCTGTCTGCGTCGGGCGTCACGGAAGCGAGCCGAAACAGTTGGCCCGTGCCAAAAAGGAGGGTGCGCATGCCCGGCTCCGAATCGAAAAAGGTCACGGTGGCGTGTCTGGCAGCGTACCGCTGCATCTCCAGTTTATGTTTGAAATCAACCACCATGCTGACCAAACCGACCTTGTCACAGCCCATCCCTTTTGGTCAGCATGTCTTGTTTCCACCTGACAAGGTTGCAACCCTGCGCTGGGCCGCCAAGCATGCCTTTGTGTCCATTTTGCACGCGCTCAAGTCTTGTGGTTTGATCACCCTGAAAAACATACGCGCCAACAAACAGGACGTGTTGGCCATTGCCGCAAAACGCGGGCACGTCCGGGTGCTGCAATGCTTCAAAGACTGGCGAGACACTGTGCCGCAAACCATGCCAAACAACGCTGCCCTGCAACGGGCCGCAAGGGTGAATGACGTCAATGTGGCGCGCCTGCTCAATTTCTGGGGCGCCATAAATCCTGATGGCACGTGCCATCCACTGACGCTGACAGACATGCGCGACAACAGAGTTTTGCACAAGGCCGCAAAGGGTGGTCACGTTGCCGTTTTCGAGTTCTTGAAGACATGCGGCTTGACCCGCGAGCATCTGCGTGAGGACGACTTTAAAGTGCTCCGGTTGGCTGCTCAGCACGGCCATGTGGCCGTGTTCAAATTCTTCAAAGAACAGCTGAATTTGACCCGAACGGATGTGCGTACCTCGAACAATTGGACTTTGGGTGTGGCAATCGCGCATGGCCACGTTGATGTTTTGCGGTTTTTGAAGGATGCGTGGCAGTTGACCATGGACGATGTGCGCGCTTGCGTTGGGTTCATGTCTTTGGATTTGGCGGTGTGCCGTGGACATGGCCATGCCATCCAATTTCTGAGAGAGTGGGGGTTGCGTGTGAAAGACGTGCGGTCCGACCCCACGCTCCTGTGGCGAGCCGCTGAACACGGCCATGTCCACATCCTGCAAATGTTCAAGAGTTGGCGGGACGTTCGAAGAACGGACCCTTCGGACGTTGTCGTCGACAACGGATCAGAACGCCACGTTGTGGCGGATGTTCGAAGAACGGACCCTTCGGACGTTGTCGTCGACAACGAGAGAGGCGTCACTGTGTCGTGCTACACTTTAAAACACGTGCGCCGGCACGGCAATCTGGCGTTGAGGTTGGCTGCCAGAAAGGATTGTATGGCGACTCTACAGTTTTTCAAAGAGTGGCGTGACCCGGATGGGAGCGCCCTGACCGCCAGCGACATACTGCAAATTAACCATCAGCAAGCATCCCCCAAAGTCCGGGCGTTTTTGGAGGCGTGGCTGCGTGGCTTGACGCCAGACTCAGAATAAATGATTGATTCATGAAAAGCACACACTTTTTTTTCATTTTATTGGCATGGACCGCGCAAACCACCTGTGGCCCGACATTGCGCGCCTCGTGCCAAAATGCACCTCGGCCGTGCCATGGCTGTACGCATCCAGCGCCACCGTCATGTGTGCACCCCCGCTGTACACAAACTTGCACCACCAGTGCGTGGCGCTCAGGCGACTGCGGTGCTTGACAAGTGAATACCAGGCCTTGGAGCGGCACTACCAGCTGCACGACAAGCTGCACTTTGTGTCACTCTTGGACATGCTGGTCTGGGCCGCCGACACGGGTCGGCTGGGTGTCATCCAATTCCTGCGAGCTTGGGCTCCACGAAATGGTCAGTTGACCATTCGCAACAGCCTGGCCACGCAATGGGCCGCCAAGAACGGGCATATCCACGTGCTCCGCCACTTCAAGGAGCACTGGGGTTTGGACTCGACTGACGTCGCTAACTGCCGGGCGCTGACGTGGGCGTGCCAGAATGGCCACTTGCACGTGCTGCAATTCTTTGTGTATGAGCTGGGTGTGGGGCCGGAGAATGTGTGGCCGACAATCGCATTCCGCATGGCCGCGGAATATGGACACATTGAAATCATGCACTTTCTTCGACAACACTGGCACATGACCCTAAAGGATGTATGTGATGACGACAACTACGTGCTGCGCATGGTGGGACACCACGGCCACGCGCACGTCCTGCGTTTCCTGCGTGAGTGGCGTGACCCGCCTGTGGGGACGAAAGGGGAAGGCAGACTGACCAGAGACGACGCACGCGCCCAGAACAATTACCTGATGCACTGGGCCGCCCAGAATGCATACATCCACATACTGGAGGCGCTCAAGAAAGACTGGCACTTGACCAAGCACGACTTGCTGAGCAATGATGGCAACATCCTGATCACTGCCGCCCGGCACGGCCATGTGCACGTTCTCAAAGTTTGTCAAGACTTGTGGCCCATGAGCCCCGACGAGACCGCCCTTTGGGTTGGGGAGGCGGCGCTGTGCGCCGCAGGCCATGGTCAAGTACAAGTGCTGCGGTTCCTCAGGGATTGTTGGCATGTGGCTCTGCAGGACGTGCAGTCGCGGGATGGGGACACGCTCATTTACAGAGCCGCTGCTGCAGGGCATGTCGACGTGCTCGTCTTTTTAAAAGAGTCGGGCTTGAACCAAGAGTATGCGCGCGGCTCATACCAGGAAAATGCGCTGCGCAATGCTGCACTGCGCCGGGCAGCAAAAAATGGACACGTGCACGTGCTCCATGCTTTGAAAGACTTGTGGCACTTGGATGCGCAGGACGCGCGCACGCACGAAAACTACGCCTTTCGCTGGGCCGCTTCTGGTGGACACGTGAAAGTGCTCCACTTCCTGCGAGACCAGTGGCACTTGGATGTGCAGGATGCGCGCGCGTACGACAATTACGCGCTGGCTTGGGCTGCCGTGCATGGGGAGGTCAATGTGCTCCAATTTTTGAAGGAGAGCTTTCCATCCCTGACGCGGGCAGATGTGTGCTCTGATAATAATCGCGCGCTGCGCTGGGCTCAAGACCGGGGGCACACACAAGCCGTGCAGTTCCTGGAACAGTGGCTGCTGGAGCTGTCGTGAACGTCATTTTTTTTGCCCGGTGCGTCCATTCAATGATTGAGCCGGTC
>Ga0310810_10011254_pt1 | contig 10457 bp, 8 predicted proteins | sample NCmetagenome_FD_207641 | JGI IMG/M metagenome (GOLD analysis project Ga0310810, IMG submission 207641) | Soil microbial communities from experimental microcosm in Duke University, North Carolina, United States - NC | ecosystem: Engineered > Artificial ecosystem > Soil microcosm > Unclassified ... | reverse complement strand
CGCTGCGCTTCCACCTGAACGACCAGCCCGCGGGCATCGAAGACATGCGCCGGCTGATCCATGCCTGGCGGCCGCTCGTCGAGCGGAACGAGGTCGAGGCCATCTGCGTGACGGCGAGCGGCTGCGGTACGACGATCGCCGAGTACGCGCATTTCTTCGCCCACGATCCGAGCGAGCGCGATCGCGCAGCTCGGGTATCGCTGCTCGCGAAAGACATCTCGCAAATCGTGGCGGCCGAGGCGCCGGCGCTGGAGAAGCTCCTGCCCGCGCGCAGGCCGCGCGGTGCGGTCGCATTTCATTCGCCATGCTCGCTGCAGCACGGGCAGCAGATTCGTGGCGTAGTCGAAGGCCTGCTGCAGCGAGCGGGGTACGAGCTCACGCGCGTTGCGGACGCGCACTTGTGCTGCGGCTCCGCCGGGACTTACTCGATTCTGCAGCCCGATCTCTCGATGCAGTTGCGGGCGCGCAAGCTCGCCGCGCTCCAGGCGGGGCAGCCGTCATCGATCGCGACGGCGAACATCGGCTGTCTCGCGCACCTGCAGGCGGGAACACAGCGGCCGGTCCGGCACTGGATCGAACTGCTCGACGAGGCGTTGCAAGAGTAGAATTTCGCCATGAACGCTCCCGCCGTCGCCGGCGCGCTCGCCAGCGTCGATCCCGAAGTCAAGGTCGTACGTACTGCTTGTCCGCACGACTGCCCGGACACGTGCGGGATGCTGGTTACCGTGAAGGATGGCGTGGCGCTGAAGATCCAGGGCGATCCGTCGATGCCGTTTACCGACGGAACCCTGTGCACGAAGGTCGCGCATTACCTGGAGCGCACCTATTCGCCCGACCGGGTGCTGCATCCGCTGAAGCGCACCGGGGCGAAGGGCAAGGGCGAATTCAAGCGCATCTCGTGGGACGAAGCGCTCGACGAGATCGCCGCGCGGCTGCGCTCGCTCGCCGCCGCCGATCCCCAGACCATCCTGCCGCTCAGCTACGCCGGCACGATGGGCATGGTGCAGTACGCGTCGATGGACCGTCGGTTCTTCCACCGGCTCGGCGCGTCGGTGCTCGACCGCACGCTCTGCTCGTCGGCCGGAAAGGCCGGCATCAAGGCGACGCTCGGCGGCTCGGTCGGCATGGACCCGGAGCGCTTCGACGAAGCGAAGCTGATCATCCTGTGGGGCGCGAACCCGATCGTCTCGAACCTGCACCTGTGGTCGCGCGTGCAGGAAGCCAAGCGCCGCGGCGCGAAGATCATCGCGATCGACCCGTATCGCAGCCTCTCGGCGGAGAAATGCACCCAGCACATCGCGCCGCTGCCGGGAACCGACGGGGCGCTCGCGCTCGGCCTGATGCACGTGCTGATCGCCGAGGGCCTGATCGACCGCGACTACATCGAGCGCCACACCGTCGGGTTCGACGAGCTCGCCGCCCGCGTCACGCAATACACCCCGGAATGGACCGCGCGCACCTGCGGCCTGGATGTCGACGAGATCGTGCAGCTGGCGCGTGAGTACGGAACGGCGAAGCCGGCCGCGATCCGGCTGAACTACGGCATGCAGCGCCACGCGGGCGGCGGGATCGCCGCGCGCAACATTGCGTGCCTGCCCGCGCTGACTGGCGCGTGGCGCGACGTCGCCGGCGGAATCGTGCTGACGACCGCGGACTTCTACTCGTTCAACCACGCTGGGCTCGAGCGTCCGGACCTGCTCGGCAAGCGGCGCCCGCGCGTGATCAACCATTCGGCGCTCGGCGATGCGCTTACGTCGGCGCAGCCGCCGGTTCGCGCCGTTGTCGTCTACAACAACAACCCGGTCGCGGTCTGTCCGGATTCGGCGAAGGTCGTCGCCGGTTTCGCGCGCGAGGACCTGTTCTGCGTCGTGATGGACTCGTTCCTCACCGACACCGCGGACTATGCCGACATCGTGCTGCCGGCGACAACGCAGCTCGAGCACTACGACGTGCACAAGTCCTACGGGCACCTGTACGTGCTCGGCAACAACCCGGCGATCGCGCCGGTCGGCGAGTCGCTGCCGAATTCGGAAGTGTTCCGGCGGCTTGCCGCGCGGATGGGATTCGACGAGCCGTGCTTCCGGGATTCCGACGAGGACATCTGCCGCACGGCGCTCGAGTCGACCGAGCCACGCATGCGCGGTGTCGCGTGGGACGCGGTGAAGGAAAGCGGCTGGCAGCGGCTCGACGTTCCCGAGCGTTTCGCGCCGTTCGCCGCGGGCGGTTTTCCGACGCCGTCGGGCAAGTGCGAATTCAAGAGCGCGCTGCTCGCGGCGCAGGGAATGGACCCGCTGCCGTTCTTCAACCCGCCCGCCGAGTCGGCGGTCAGCAACCCGCAGCTCGCGCAACGCTTTCCGCTCGCGTTCCTGTCGCCGCCGGCGCGCAACTTCCTCAACTCGAGCTTCGCGAACCTGAAGCGCTTTCGCGACCTCGAGGGCGAGCCCCGGCTCGAGATGCACGCAGCGGATGCCGCGGCGCGCGGCATCGCCGATGGCGACAAGGTGCGCGTCTACAACGACCGCGGTGGCTATACGCTGCGCGCCCGTGTCAACGACAAGCCGCGCCGCGGCGTGGTCGTTGCCCCCTCGGTGTGGTGGCGCAAGCACGCGCCCGACGGGCGCAACGCCAACAGCGTGACGTCGCAACGCATCGCGGACCTTGGCGGCGCCGCGACCTTCTACGACTGTCTCGTCGAGGTCGAGAAGGCCTGAGCCTGCCGGCTCTCGTCTCGTAGCACATGTTTCCCGAGCACATCCAGGATCGCCCGGGGAGCCGCGACTGGGCGCAGTTCAAGCGCCTCGCGCGTTTCCTGCTGCCGTACCGCATGCGCGTGGTCGCCGCGATCGTCGCACTGCTGGTCGCGGCCGCGTGCGTGCTCGCGTTCGGGCAGGGACTGCGCAGCGTGATCGACACCGGCTTTGCTTCGGCCGATCCGAGCGTGCTCGACCGGGCGCTCTTCGGCGTGTTGGTGCTGGCGGTCGTGCTCGCTGCAGCGACCTACGCGCGGTTCTACCTGATGATGAGCATCGGCGAGCGGGTCGTCGCCGACATGCGGCGCGCCGTGTTCGACCATATTCTTTCGTTCGCGCCGGGCTATTTCGAGACGGTGCGGACGGGCGAAGTGATCTCGCGCCTGACGAACGACACGACGCTGCTGCAGGCGGTGATCGGCTACGGGTTCTCGCTCGCGGTGCGCAATTCGCTGCTGCTCGTGGGCGCGCTCGCAATGCTCGCGTGGACGAACCTGAAGCTGACGCTGATCGTCGTCTGCATCGGGCCGCTCGTCGTGCTTCCGGTGCTGCTGCTCGGCCGGCGCATCCGCCGATACTCCCGGGCGGGCCAGGATCGCGTCGCCGACGTCAGCATCTACGTCGACGAGGCATTGCACGAGATCCGCACCGTCCAGGCCTATACGCACGAGGAGCACGCCCGCCGCGCGTTCGGCGAGCGCGTCGAGGCCACCTATCAGACCGGGATCACCCGCATCGCGACCAAGGGGCTGCTGATCGCGCTGGTCATGCTCGCGGTGTTCGGCGGCGTCGGCTTCATCCTGTGGCTCGGCGGAAGCGACGTGCTCGCCGGGCGGCTTTCGGCGGGCAACCTTTCGGCGTTCGTCTTCTACAGCGCGGTGGCGGCAGGATCGGTCGCCGCAGTCTCGGAAGTGATGGGCGAGCTGCAGCGCGCCGCGGGCGCGACCGAGCGCCTGATGGAGCTGCTCGAGGCGCAACCCGAGATCGTCGCGCCGCGCGAGCCCGCGCCGCCGCCGCAGGCGGTCCGCTCGCTCGAATTCGACGCCGTGTCGTTCGCGTATCCGTCGCGCCCCGGGACGCTCGCGCTCGAGAATTTCTCGCTGCGCGTGGCGCAGGGCGAGCGCGTCGCGCTGGTCGGCCCTTCCGGCGCCGGGAAATCGACCGTGTTCGCGCTGCTCGTGCGGTTCTACGACCCGCAGGTCGGCGCAGTGCGCGTCGACGGTGTCGACGTGCGCAGCATGGATCCGCTGGCGCTGCGGCGGCTCGTCGCCGTGGTGCCGCAGGATCCCGTGATCTTCGCCACGAGCGTGCTCGAGAACGTGCGCTACGGCCGGCCGCAGGCGACGCTGGACGAAGTGCGCCGCGCCTGCGAGCAGGCGCACGCGCTCGAATTCGTCGAGCGGCTGCCGCAGACGTTCGACACCCAGCTCGGCGAGCGCGGCGTCACGCTCTCGGGCGGGCAACGCCAGCGGCTTTCGATCGCGCGCGCGCTGCTCGCCGACCGGCCGATCCTGCTGCTCGACGAAGCGACGAGCTCGCTCGACGCCGCGAGCGAGCGCCTGGTGCAGCAGGCACTGGACACGCTCGCGCGCGGCCGCACGACGCTCGTCATCGCGCACCGGCTCGCGACCGTGCAGCACGCGAACCGGATCGTCGTGCTCGATCGCGGCGCGATCGTCGCCGAGGGCACGCACCAAGACCTGATGCGGCAGGGCGGGCTCTACGCGAACCTCGCGACGCTGCAGTTCCTCGACAGCGGAGTCCGGCGGCTCGAACGCGTGGCATGAGGCTCGCGCTCGCGGCGCTGCTCGCCTGCGCGCTCGCGGCGCACGGCGAGACGCTGCGCGTCGGCTCGAAGCGCTTCACCGAGTCGTACATCCTGGGCGAGGTGCTGGTCCAGGCGGCGCAGACGGCGGGCGCGAGCGCCGAGCACAAGCCTGGCCTGGGCAACACCGGCATCGTCTTCGCGGCGCTCAAGGCCGGCTCGATCGACCTGTACCCCGAGTACACCGGCACGATCGCGAAGGAGATCCTGAAGCTCGACGGCAGCCCGGGAATCGACGAGCTGAACCGCGCCCTCGCGCCGATGGGCTTCGGCGTCGCGGTTCCGCTCGGGTTCAGCAACAGTTATGCACTCGCAATGCTCGACGAGCGCGCGCAGAAGCTCGGCATCCGCACGCTCTCCGATCTCGACAAGCATCCGGGCCTGAAACTCGGCCTCTCGCAGGAATTCATCGGTCGCGCGGACGGCTGGCCGGGCCTGAAGGCCGCGTACAGCTGGCCGTTCCCGACTCCCTCGGGATTGGACCACGGGCTTGCCTACGAGGCCATCGCCGCCGGCAAGATCGACGTGATGGACATCTACACGACCGACGCGAAGATCGAGCGCTTCGGGCTGCGCACGCTGGAAGACGACCGGAAATTCTTCCCGCGATACGACGCGGTGCTGCTCTACCGGCTCGATGTGCCGAAGCGTTTTCCGGAAGCGTGGAAGGGACTTGCCAAGCTCGAACGCACTATCGACGAGCGCAAGATGATCCGGATGAACGCCGCGGCGGAGCTGGAAAAGAAGAGCTTCGCCGACGCCGCGCGAATGCTCGAAGCGGGCGGCGCGCCGCGCACCACTGGGCAGCGCACGCTGCTCGGTGCGCTCTTCGCCGAGGATTTCTGGCGCCTCACGGCGCAGCACGTGCTGCTGGTCCTCGTGTCGCTGGTGGCGAGCGTCGCGGTCGGCATCCCGCTCGGCATCGCGGCCGCGAAGCTGCCCGGCGCCGCGCAACCGATCCTCGGCAGCGTCGGGGTGATCCAGACCATCCCGTCGCTCGCGCTGTTCGCGTTCCTGATCGCGCTGATGGGGACGATCGGCACGGTCCCTGCGGTGATCGCGCTCTTCCTCTATGCGCTGCTGCCGATCGTGCGCAACACGCATGCCGGCCTCGACGGAATCAGCCGCGGCATGCGGCAAGCGGCGCTCGCGCTCGGACTGCGCCCGCCCGAGCGGCTGCGGCTGATCGAAGTGCCGCTCGCGCTGCCTTCGATCCTCGCCGGCATCAAGACCTCTGCGGTGATCAACGTAGGTACCGCGACGATCGCTGCCTTCATCGGAGCCGGCGGCTACGGCGAGCGGATCGCATCCGGGCTCGCGCTCAACGACACGATCACGCTGCTGGCGGGCGCGATTCCCGCGGCCGCGCTGGCGCTGATCGTTCAGGGTGCGTTCGAGCTCGGCGAGCGCAGGTTCGGCTGGATGTCGCGGGCGCGGAGCCGATAGGCACCAAAGCCATTCGCCAACCAAGCATGCTGCACTGCGGTTAAAATCTGGCGCGCCGCCCAGGGGAGCTTCATGCCGCAAGTCATCGGGATTCCGAAGGAGACTTTTCCGGAAGAGAAACGCGTCGCGACCGTCCCGGAAGTCGTCGCCAAGCTGATCAAGCTCGGTTTCAAGGTGATCGTGCAATCGGGCGCCGGCGACGCCGCCAACTTTGCCGACGACACGTACCGTGCTGCCGGCGCCGACGTCGCGGGCTCTGCCGCCGAGCTCTGGGCCGGGTCCGACATCGTCTTCAAGGTACGCCCGCCGAGCGCCGCTGAAGTGGCGCTGATGCGCGAGGGCGGCACGCTGATCGGCTTCCTCTGGCCCGCGCAGAACCCCGAGTTGATGCAGCAGTTGGCGGCCAAAAAGGCCACGGTACTCGCGATCGATGCCCTGCCGCGTCAGCTGTCGCGCGCGCAGAAGATGGACGCATTGACTTCGATGGCCGGCGTCAGCGGCTACCGCGCGGTGATCGAGGCGGCCAACGCGTTCGGGCGCTTCTTCAACGGCCAGATCACCGCCGCGGGCAAGATCCCGCCGGCCAAGGTGTTCATCGCCGGTGCGGGTGTGGCGGGGCTGGCAGCCATTGGCACTGCAGCGAATCTCGGCGCCATCGTGCGTGCCAATGACACGCGCGCCGAAGTGGCTGATCAGGTGGTGTCGCTCGGCGGCGAGTTCGTCAAGGTCGACTACGAGGAGGAAGGCTCGGGCGGCGGCGGCTATGCCAAGGTGATGAGCGAAGGCTTCCAGGCCGCGCAGCGCGCGATGTACGCGCAGCAGGCCAAGGACGCCGACATCATCATCACCACCGCGCTGATCCCCGGCAAGCCGGCGCCCAAGCTGATCACTGCCGAGATGGTGAAGAGCATGCGGGCGGGCAGCGTGATCGTCGACATGGCCGCCGAGCAGGGCGGCAACTGCGAGCTCACGGTGCCGGGAGAGGCGGTGGTGCGCCACGGCGTGACGATCATTGGCTACACCGACCTCGCCAGCCGGCTGGCCAGGCAATCGTCGACGCTGTACTCGACCAACTTGCTGCGCCTGACCGAGGAGCTGGCGAAGACCAAGGACGGCACGATCGACGTCAACTTCGCCGACGACGCGATCCGCGGCCTCACGGTACTCAGGCAGGGCGAAATCACCTGGCCGGCGCCGCCGCCCAAGTTGCCTGTCGTGCCGCCGAAGCCCAAAGCCAGCGCCGTGGCGGCGGCCCCGAAAGGCCGCGGTCATGGCGCCAGTGAGCCGATGTCGGGCAAGGCACTCGCGCTGATCTTCTTCATTGGTGCAGCGCTCTTCTGGTTCATCGGGATGCATGCGCCGGCCGCGTTCCTCGCGAACTTCACCGTGTTCGTGCTCGGCTGCTTCGTCGGCTACATGGTGATCTGGAACGTGACGCCGGCACTGCACACGCCGCTGATGAGCGTGACCAACGCGATCTCGAGCATCATCGTCATCGGCGCGCTGATCCAGATCGCGCCGCCCGACGCGGGCGCGGCCGGCCGGCCCGAGGAGCTGATCCGCTGGATGGCGATCGCGGGCATCGGGCTCACCTGCATCAACATGTTCGGCGGCTTCGCCGTCACGCGCCGGATGCTGGCGATGTTCAGGAAGTAGGGCGGCGGCCATGAACCTGAGCCTGACCACGACCGCCTACCTCGGCGCGATCATCCTCTTCATCCTGAGCCTCGGCGGCCTGTCGAACCCCGAGACCGCACGCCGCGGCAATCTCTACGGCATCGCCGGCATGGCGATCGCGGTCCTCGCCACCGTGCTCGGGCCGCGCGTTGCGGCGGCCGGCATCCCGTGGATCCTCTCCGCAATGGTCGCCGGCGCCGCGATCGGCCTGTACGCCGCCCGCACGGTGCAGATGACGCAGATGCCCGAGCTGGTCGCGATCATGCACAGCCTGGTCGGTCTCGCTGCGTGCCTTGTCGGTTACGCGAGCTACGTCGACACCTCGACTCAGTTCACCGGCGCGGAGAAGGCCGTGCACGAGATGGAGATCTACCTTGGGATCCTGATCGGCGCAGTGACGTTTTCCGGATCGGTGATCGCATTCGGCAAGCTGTCGGCGAAGATCAGCGGCAAGCCGCTGCTGATCCCCGGACGTCATTGGATCAATCTCCTCGGCCTGCTCGTCGTGCTGTGGGCCGGCTGGGCGTTCGTCCAGGCGCCGACGATCCAGGCGGGCATGACGCCGCTGGTGATCATGACGGTGGTCGCGCTGCTCTTTGGCATGCACATGGTGATGGCGATCGGCGGCGCCGACATGCCGGTCGTGGTGTCGATGCTGAACAGCTATTCCGGCTGGGCGGCGGCGGCGACCGGGTTCATGCTGCAGAACAACCTGCTGATCGTCACCGGCGCGCTCGTCGGGTCGAGCGGTGCGATCCTCTCGTACATCATGTGCCGGGCGATGAACCGCAACTTCGTCAGCGTCATCGCCGGCGGCTTCGGCACCGAGGGCGGCGCGCCCGCGGCGAAAAGCGGCGCGGAGCCCGCCGGCGAAGTCACCGCGATCAGCGCCGCCGAGACCGCGGAGCTGCTGAAGGAAGCGAAGAGCGTGATCATCGTGCCGGGGTACGGCATGGCGGTCGCGCAGGCCCAGCACATGGTCTACGAGATCACGAAGAACCTGCGCGGGCGCGGCGTCAACGTGCGCTTCGGCATTCACCCGGTTGCGGGCCGGATGCCGGGCCACATGAACGTGCTGCTCGCCGAGGCGAAGGTGCCCTACGACATCGTGCTCGAGATGGACGAATTGAACGAGGACTTCCCGGAAACCGACGTGGCGATGGTCATCGGCGCAAACGACATCGTGAACCCGGCGGCGCAGGAAGATCCTGCGAGCCCGATCGCCGGCATGCCGGTGCTCGAAGTGTGGAAGGCGAAGACGTCGGTCGTGATGAAGCGCAGCATGGCCTCGGGCTACGCCGGCGTCGACAATCCGCTCTTCTACAAGGAGAACAACCGGATGCTGTTCGGCGACGCGAAGAAGATGCTCGACGAAGTCTTCTCGTCGCTGAAGGGCTGACCCGGGTGGCGGCGCGCGAGCGCATCCTGGCGGAAATCCGCAGGCGGCAGGGACGCGGCGGGCCGCTTTCGCCCGCCGAGCGTGAGCGCGTCGAGACGTACCTGCGCCGCCATCCGCGCGGCCCGCTGCGCGAATCGCCGGCGGACCCGGTCGCGAAGTTCCGCGAGCGCGCCGAAGCTTCTTCGAGCACGACCGACTCCGTGCGCACGATCGCAGAGGCACCGGCCGCCGTCGCGCGATACCTGGAAGCGCAGAAACTGCCGCGCACCGGATGCGTCTGGCCGCAGCTCGGCGAGCTCGACTGGCGCGCCGCGGGCCTCGCGCTCGATGCGCGTGCGGCGAACGGCGAAGACGCGATCGGCGTGACCGGCGTCTTCTGCGCGATCGCCGAGACCGGCACGCTGATGATGTGCTCCGGGCCGCAGACGCCGGCGACGGTGAGCCTGCTTCCGGAGACGCACGTCGCGCTGGTCCCGGTGGGGCGCATCGTGCCGTTCATGGAGGACGCCTGGGACCTTGCGCGCGCCGAGCTGGGGCAGCTGCCCCGCGCGGTGAACTTCATCTCGGGTCCCTCGCGCACCGCGGACATCGAGCAGACGATCGTGCTCGGCGCGCACGGGCCCTACCGGGTGCACCTGGTCCTGGTCGGATGATGCCGCGCCGGCCTGCGGGCTAGCGGGCGTCGAGCCGGCGGCGCCGTTCGAACAGGCGCCGGGGTGCGGAAGGATCCGCGGGTGTGGGCCGGTCGACCCTCCTCAGGCCGCCGCCACTGCTCGCCGAGAGCAGCTCCAGGTCGAGATAAGCGAGCTTCTCTTCGAGAGACAGTCCGTCGAATTCCTTCCGCGACAGCATGCGAAAGGGATGCTCGTCCATGGCTTGCAGCGTAGCGCTTGCAGGTCTCCGGCGCAGTCGGCGCGCATCCCGTGCCGCCGTAGCGGGTCCACGACAGGCTTGCCACGGTTGTAGTTGCTTTTCGATCCCCGATCCAACGGCCAGCGACAGACACCGGGTACGCGCGTCGGATAGCTTGCGCTCGGACACTTGGGAGGTTTCCAGCAATGAACCAGAAGGCGGACGAAGGCATTCCGTTCTCCGCGCGCTGCTCGCGCTGCGGCAACCAGTCGATCCGCAGGCCCGACCGGCTCGCGCTCGAGGCCCGGATGGAGTGCGGCGTCTGCGGCCACAGCGGAACCGTGGTGGAGTTCGCGGACATCGCGGTGCTCGAGGCCATGCTGCAGGACAGGACGGACGCCGCGCGGCTCGTGCACTGAAGCCCGCGCAAGCGGGCGTTGGACACGCCGCGCCGCGACGTTCACACTGTCGCCGCGAATCCCATGGCTGACGAAGCGGCGATCGGCGT
>Ga0310810_10011251_pt1 | contig 10458 bp, 7 predicted proteins | sample NCmetagenome_FD_207641 | JGI IMG/M metagenome (GOLD analysis project Ga0310810, IMG submission 207641) | Soil microbial communities from experimental microcosm in Duke University, North Carolina, United States - NC | ecosystem: Engineered > Artificial ecosystem > Soil microcosm > Unclassified ... | reverse complement strand
TGGTTGGCCGCGACTACGAGCTCGAACGTGTCCAGCAGGTGCTCTGCCGCCGCACCAAGAACAATGCGGTGCTGATCGGCGAGCCCGGCGTCGGCAAGACGGCGATTGTCGAAGGGCTGGCGCAGAAAATCGTCTACGGTGACGTGCCGCACTTCCTCGCCGACAAGCGGATCCTCGCGCTCGACATCTCATTGATCGTGGCCGGCACGAAGTACCGCGGCCAGTTCGAAGAGCGCCTCAAGGCGATCATGAAGGAGCTCACCGAGAACCCGAACATCATCGTGTTCATCGACGAGCTGCACACGCTGGTCGGCGCCGGATCGGCCGAGGGATCGCTCGACGCCGCCAACATCCTCAAGCCGGCGCTGTCGCGCGGCGAGATTCGCTGTATCGGCGCGACCACGCCGGCCGAATATCGCAAGTACATCGAGAAGGATCGCTCCCTCGAGCGCCGCTTCCAGGCGATCAAGGTGGACCCGCCGTCGGAAGGCGAGACCATCGCGATCCTGCTGGGCATCAAAGATCGTTACGAGACCTTCCACCACGTCGAGTACACGCGCGAGGCCATCGAGGCCGCGGTCTACCAGTCGAGCCGCTACATCACCGACCGCTTCCTGCCGGACAAGGCCATCGACCTGGTGGACGAGGCCGGCGCCCGCGCCAAGCTGCGCGAGGCGGGCTACAGCGAGGAATTCGGCGAGATCAACAAGAGCATTCGCGTCGCCGTCGAGCAGATGGAGAGCGCGGTTTCGCAGAAGGAGTTCGACAAGGCGCAGTACTACCGCGAGCAGGAGCAGAGCGCCCGCGAGAACCTCCAGTTGGTCCGCGAGAAGTTCGACGTCCGCTCCAGCACGCGCCGGGTGGTCGTCGGCCGCGCCGACATCGACGAGGTGGTCTCGAAGTGGACCGGGGTGCCGCTGTCGTCGATCAACCAGGACGAAGGCGACAAGCTGCTGCGCATGGAGGCGGAGCTGCACCGGCGCGTCATCAGCCAGGAGCGGGCCATTTCCGCCGTCTCCCGGGCCATCCGCCGCTCGCGCGCCGGGCTCAAGAACCCGAACCGCCCGGTCGGCAGCTTCATGTTCCTCGGGCCGACTGGCGTCGGCAAGACCGAGCTCGCCCGAGCCCTCGCGCAGTTCCTGTTCGGCAGCGAGCACGCGTTGATCCGCTTCGACATGTCCGAGTACATGGAGAAGCACTCGGTGTCGAAGCTGATTGGCTCGCCTCCGGGATACGTCGGCCACGAGGAGGGCGGCCAGCTCACCGAGAAGGTGAAGCGCAACCCCTACTCGGTGGTCCTGCTGGACGAAATCGAGAAGGCGCACCCCGACATCTTCAACATCCTGCTGCAGGTGTTCGAGGACGGGCACCTCACCGACGGGCTCGGCAATCGCGTCAACTTCAAGAACGCGATCCTGATCATGACCTCGAACATCGGGGCGCGCTTCATCCAGAAGAAGGCGTCGCTCGGGTTCCAGGCCGACTCGGCCGACCAGCAGAAGGGCGTGCAGGACATGGTGCTCGGTGAGGTGAAGCGGACCTTCAACCCCGAGTTCATCAACCGCGTCGACGAGCTCATCGTCTTCGAGGCGCTGACCGACGACGACCTGCGGACGATCCTGTCGCTGCTGGTGGATCAACTGAACGTCAATCTGATCGACCGGAAGATGAAAGTCGTCCTGTCGCCGGACGTCACCGACTGGATCATCGAGGTGACCTGCAAGGACCGGTCGTACGGGGCCCGCCCCTTGCGTCGCGCGATTCAGCGCTACGTCGAGGACCCGCTCGCCGAGGAGCTGATCCGTGGTCATCTGCAGGGCGGTGAGATTGAGGTCTACCTCGAGTCAGGGCAGTTGACCTATCGCCCGGCAGGCGCACCTGTTGCGGCCGGCCGCCGGCTGACGGCAAACGTCTGAAGCTTGAAGTAGAATCAGTGGTTTCAAGCCAGCGCCGGATAGGTGTGTACTTGCGGTTTCCTGTGATTCAGGGCCTGGTGGCCCTCTGCATGCTCGCGGCAGGACCCGTCCCGGTGCTCGCCGCCCAGACCCCGTCGCCACCGGCTGCACCGCCGCCGGTTGCCGCCCCTCCGGCACAGCCGCCGGGGCAAGCCTCGCCCGCGCCACCCCCGCAGACGCCGCCGCGACCGGCCGCGCCTGCGCAGCAGCCTGCTCCGTCTACGCCGCAACCCGCTCCGGCAGGCCAGCAACCCGCTCCGGCCGGACAGCAGCCTGCTCCGGTCCGGACACCCCCGGCAGGGACGGCCCCGGTGGTCCGCTCGATCGAGTTGCGTTTCCACCCGGTCAACGAATCGCTGATCGAGCCCCAGACCTACCTCTATTACATCCAGACACAGGCCAGCCGTCCGACTGATGGCGTCTGGGTGCCGTATTCGGACGACACCGAGAAGGTCGTTCTCGAGGACTTCAAGCGGCTCTGGGGCACGAACTTTCTCGACAACCTGTGGATCGAGGTCAACGACGACCCGTATCCGAACGGGGTGGTGGGGAAGCGTCTCGTTTACAACATGGAGGAACGGCCCCGGGTCAAGATCGTCGACTACACCGGGTCCTCCAAGGTCGAGCGGACCAAGGTTGACGAGAAAATGAAGGAGGCGGGCATCTCGCTCCGGCTCGACTCGTTCCTTGACGAAGGTGTCGTCCGCCGGGTCAAGGGCATTGTCCGGGGCCTGATGGCCGAGAAGGGCTACGAGTTCGCCGAGGTCAACTCCTCGGTGGAGCCGCTGCCGGGTGGGCCGAAGCTCGTGAAGGTGGTCTTCGACGTCCAGGAAGGGCCGCAGGTCAAGGTCCGGACCATCGACTTTCAGGGCAACGACGCGATCAGTGACGGCACCCTCAAGCGCCAGATGAAGGCCACGAAGGAGGAATGGTTCCTCTCGTGGATCACCGGCCGCGGCAAGTACCAGGAAGCGAAGTTCGAGGAAGACGCGGATCACATCGTCGAGTACTACCGGAACCACGGCTACGTGCAGGCGCGTGTCGGGCAGCCCGACTTGAAGGTGATCGAGGACAGCAAGGATCAAAAGACGCGCTACGTTCAGCTCAACATCCCGGTGGACGAAGGTCCGCGGTTCAGGGTCGGGAAGTTCGAGTTCGACGGCAACACGATCATCAAGTCCGAGTTCCTGCGGCCGATGTTCAAGCTGAGCGCCGGCGAGTGGTACAGCGAGAAGCGGATTCGCGACGGCCTGATCAAGGCGCGTGAAACCTACGGCAGCGGCGGCTATTTCGAGTTCACCGGATATCCGGACCTTCAGTTCCAGATGGCCGCGGAAGCGCCGCTCGCCGGGCCGGCCGAACCGACGGTCGACGTCACGATGCGCCTTACCGAGGGCGAGCAGTATTTCGTGAACCGGCTGACGTTCACCGGCAACACGACGACGCGCGACAACGTGATCCGGCGCGAGATGCGCCTCGTCGAAGGGGCCCCGTTCAATACCGAGGCGCTGAAATTCAGCGTCCGCCGTCTCAATCAGCTCGGCTACTTCAAGAACATCGAGGAGCAAGGCGGCCAGGCGGTGGACGTGCAGAAGACAGCCAACTCGAAGAACGAGGTGGACGTCACGCTCAAGCTCGAGGAGCAGAACCGCAACCAGCTCACCTTCGGCGCCGGCGTGTCGCAGTTCGAAGGCTTCTTCGGCCAGCTCTCGTTCCAGACGGCGAACTTCATGGGCCGCGGCGAATCGCTGACGCTGTCGGCCCAGGTCGGGTCGCGGGCCGAGAACTACCAGCTCGCGTTCACCGAGCCGTTCCTCTTCGATCGCAACATCACCGGCGGCTTCGACATCTACAAGCGCACGCTCCGCTACATCGATCAGTTCACGCAGTCCTCGACCGGCGGGAACATCACGTTCGGCGTGCCGGTGCGCAACTTCTCGCGGATGTTCTTCCAGTACAGCTACGAGCAGGTCGAGGTCTCGGATCTGAACCCGTTCTACAACAACCCGCTCATCATCCAGCAGAACCCCTTCCTCGCCGATTCACTGCTGCTCGGCGTCGGCGGCCAGCGCACAATCAGCAAGGTGGTCCCGAGCTTCGTCCATAACACGATCGACAACCCGATCTTCCCGAACCGGGGCCGACGTGTTACCGGCAGCATCGATCTCGCCGGCCCTGGCGGCAACACCTACTTCATCAAGCCCCGCGCCGAGGTCGTGCAGCTATGGAAGACGTCGGCTCGCACCACGTTCGGCGTGCGCGGCCAGATCGAATACATCAAGCCCTATGGCGAGACCGAAGTGCTGCCGATTTACGAAACGCTGTACCTGGGCGGCGAGTACAGCGTCCGCGGATTCGACATCCGCTCGATCGGACCGCGCGACCTGCGGACGGGCCTGGTGCTCGGCGGCAACAAGAGTCTGCTCTTCAACGCTGAGTACATGATCTCCATTGCCGGCCCGGTCCGCCTGATCCTGTTTTATGACGCCGGCCAGGTGCGCATCCGCGGCCAGTCGTTCGCGTTGTGGGAGGACGAGGTCAACGTGATCCCGGCACCGGTGCCGATCCTGCGGGATCCGTTCTCGAGCGGCATCCTGACCAATCCGAACGCGGCCGGCCCGACGACCGAAGTGACCGGGCAACGCAGCGCGTTCAAGACCTCGACGGGCGCGGAGATCCGGTTCTTCATGCCGGTGCTCAACGTGCCGTTCCGGTTGATCTTCGCGCTCAACCCGCAGCGGGCTGGCATCTACAAGAACAACCTGCAGCCGGCGCAGTTCTTCCAGTTCCGATTTGCAGTCGGTTCAACCTTCTAGCTAGCGGAAATTCTCACGAGGGCTCAAAGCACAGGGGTGCAAAACACGTACGTTCAAAGGCTCGTATCTGCCCGTGTGCCGGCCTGACGCCCGAAGCCTGGAGCGTGAAGCCTACGGATGGACGACCGTGATTTCGTAGTCTTGCGGGGTGGTGATGCGGCCGACGTCGTAGATGCGCACGCAGAGTTGGCCGGCCTGGTTCACCGTGCCGATCACCACGGTGGCCCTCATCGCTGCGTCGTTGGGAATGACGACGGCGCAGGCGCTGCCGTTCCAGGTGCCGAGCATGAGGCCGACGGTGGGGTTTTCGTCGGGACCGATATTGGTGAGGGTTGCGCTGACCGTTCCCAGCGTCGCCGCCGAGAACGGATGGGTGACCCCGCCGCTCACCGTCAGCGTGCCGGTGAAGGTTTCGGTCGTCGGATTCGGCGTGGGTGTCGTCGGGATGGTGACGGGGTCATTGCAGCCGGTCATCATGAGCACGACGACGACCAGACATGCCGGCCGCAATAAAGAGTGCATGGAAGTAGTATAAGATGCCGGGTTGGTCATTGCATATGAAAGGACTTACTGGAATGAAAGGCTTTGCCGTTGTCGGCACCATCATGATCATGGCTGCGGCGCCGCTCGCAGCCCAGGCGCCGACCGCGCCCGCGGCTCCCACGCAGGCCAAGCCGGCGGCACCGTCGCCGCTCAGTCAGGCCCCGCCGACACCGCCGGCTCCGCCACGGCCTTTCCCCGAAGGCTCCAAGGTCGCTTACGTGGTGTTACAGCGCATCGCCAACGAGTCCTCGGACGGCAAGCAGGCGACGGCGCGGATCCAGGCGCTGCAGCAGAAGAAGGCGGCCGAGCTCAATGACAAGCAGAAGCAGCTCCAGACTGCGCAGCAGAAGCTCGAGAAGGAAGCGAGCGTTCTGAGCAGCACTGCCTCCGCCGAGCTCCAGAAGACCGTCGAACGGCTGCAGGTCGAGATCCAGCGCTTCACCCAGGACGCCCAACAGGAAGTCCAGGAACTGCAGCAGCAGCTGCAGCAGGAGTTCCAGGTGAAGCTGGAGCCGGTGCTCCAGGAGATCGGCAAGGAGAAGGGGCTGCACTTCATCTTCAACGGGCCCGATGCCGGCCTCGTCTGGGCCGATAACGCGCTCGACATCTCGAACGACGTGATCAAGAAGCTCGACTCCGGTAAGGCCGGCAACAAACCCCCGGCGCAGTGACCGCCTTTCCGCGCGCGCTCGATCGCCTGCGCGATCGCTACCCCTCGCTGCTCGTCGATCGCATCGACGAGCACGAGCCGGGGCGGCGCATGGCCGCGATCAAGAACGTCACCGTCAACGAGGAGTACTTTCAGGGCCACTACCCGGGCACCCCGCTCCTGCCCGCGGTCCTCACCATCGAGGCGCTGGCCCAGGTGGCGACCCTGCTCGTACTCGAGAAGCACCCCGGCTACGTAGCGCTCCGCGGCGTCAACCGCGCCAAGTTCCGCCGTCAGGTCGTGCCCGGCGATCGTCTGCGGCTCGAGGTGACGCTTGGCGAGCAGCGCGGCCGGCTGGTCTTCGTGGACGGTGTGGCATCGGTGGACGGCCAGACCGTAGCCGAGGCCCAACTGCTGCTCGCGACCCTGGAGAGCGGCCCGGAGATCGATCCGTCGGCTCGCGTGCATCCCGATGCGCGGATCGGTTCAGGCACCCTCGTCGGCCCCTTTGCGGTGATCGGCCCGAAGGTCGTGATCGGATGCAGCTGCAAGATCGGTGCGTCGGCAGTGATCGACGGCAACACCCGGGTCGGCGACGGCACCGAGATTTTCCCGTTCGCGTCGATCGGCCTGCCGCCGCAGGATCTCAAGTACCGCGGTGAGGATACACGCCTCACCATCGGCCGGCGGAACATCTTCCGCGAGTTCGTCACGATCCATCGCGGCACCGCCGGCGGCGGGGGCGAGACCACCATCGGCGACGACAATTTGTTCATGGCCTACGCCCACGTCGCGCACGACTGCCACATTGGCGATCACACGATCTTCGGCAACGCCGCGACCCTCGGCGGTCACGTCACGGTCGAGGACTACGCTGCGATCAGCGCGTACTCGGGCGTCCACCAGTTCTGCCGGGTCGGACGCTACGCGTTCGTCGGCGGCTACTCCGTGGTCACGAAGGACGCGCTGCCATTCGCCCGCTCGGTCGGGAACCGGGCCCGGGTTTACGGCCTCAACACCGTCGGCCTGATCCGCCGGGGATTCACCGACGAGCAGATTGGACAGCTGAAACGCGCCTATCGCTATCTGCTGCAGTCGAAGCTCAATACCACGCAGGCGCTGTTGCAGATCGAGCAGGATCCAACCCTGTCCTGCAGCGAGATCACCTACCTGGTCAACTTCATCCGGACGACGAAACGCGGCGTGATCCTGCGCCGCGGCAGCCGCCGTGCCGAGGATGCCGGGGACGAGTGATCGCCGATGAAGCTGGGCCTGATCGCGGGTAACGGCCGCTTCCCGTTCCTCGTTCTCGATGCCGCTCGATCGATGGGCCACGAAGTCACGGTGGTCGCGATCAAGGAGGAGGCCTTCAAGGATCTCGAGCAGGCCGCGGCCAGGCCAGGCCCCGCCGCGTCGGTGCACTGGATCTCCCTCGGCCAGCTTGGCGGCTGGCTCAAGATTCTCAAGCAGGAAGGTGTCACCCAGGCGGTGATGGCCGGGCAGGTCAAGCACACCAAGATCTTCGGCGGCATCGTGCCCGACCTGACCGCGCTGTCGGTCCTGACCAGGTTGAAGTCGCGCAACACCGACGCGATCATCGCCGCAGTCGCCGACGTGATGCGCGACAACGGTGTCGAGCTGGTGGACTCGACGTCGCTTCTGAAGCCGATGCTGGCGAGCCCCGGACCGATGTCAGAGCGGATGCCTACCCCGGACGAGCAGAAGGATCTCGACTTCGGCTACCGGATGGCCGACGCTATCGCGGGCCTCGACATCGGGCAGACGATTGCGGTCAAGCACCGGGCCGTCGTCGCCGTTGAAGCGATGGAAGGCACCGACGAGACGATTGCGCGGGCGGGACACCTGGCAGGCCCAGGCGTGTCGATCGTCAAGGTCGCCAAGCCTGGACAGGACATGCGGTTCGACGTTCCGGTCGTCGGACTCGCGACGATTCAAGCGATGCGGATCGCCGGAGCCACGGTGCTGTCGCTGGATGCGGGGAAGGCGCTGATGTTCGACCGCGAGACGATGCTGGCTTCTGCGAACGAAGCCGGCATCGCCGTAGTCGGGCGCGATATGTCGCGGGAAGGAGCGGCGTGAACAACTCGCCGCTTCGTGTCGCGGTCGTCGGCGTGGGACATCTGGGCCGGCACCATGCGCGCGTGCTGGCGAGCCTGCCAGGGGTGAGGCTGGTTGGCGTCGTCGATACCAATACTTCGCGCGCGGCCGAGGTCGCGCAGGCCAACGGCACCACCGTAGTCGCCAGTGTCCAGGACCTGCCGGGAGCGGTCGACGCCGTCACTGTCGCGGTTCCCACCGAAGCTCACGCGGCGGTTGCGATCCCGCTGCTCGAGGCCGGCATCGACGTGCTCGTCGAAAAACCGTTGACGCGTTCGCTGAGCGAGGCCGACGCGCTGATTGCCGCCGCCGCGAGATCGGGACGGGTCCTTGGCGTCGGCCATATCGAACACTTCAACCCGGCGGTGCAGGCGGCCCGTCCGCACATCCACGATCCCCGCTTCATCGAAGTCCACCGGCTGGGCACGTTCCCCGAGCGCAGCCTCGACATCGACGTAGTCTTCGACCTGATGATTCACGACATCGGGCTGGTCCTGGAGCTTGTCGGCAGCGAGGTCGTCGGCATCGAGGCCGTGGGCGTGCCGGTGTTGACCCCGAGAGTGGACATCGCCAATGCCCGCCTCAAGTTCGCCAATGGCTGCATTGCGAACCTGACCGCGAGCCGCATCTCGCGGGACCAGGTCCGCAAGATCCGCTTCTTCCAGAAGAACACTTACCTGTCGATCGATTACAAGGCGCAGGAGGTCGAGGCATGGCGGCTCGTGCCGCAAGAAACAGGGATGCCGCGCATCGACGGCGGCAAGCTCGACGTGGTGCGCGACGAGCCGCTCAAGCGCGAGTTGGCAGACTTCGTCGCCGCGGTGCGGGAACGGCGCAGTCCCGCAGTGACGGGGACGCACGCGCGCGCCGCGCTGGTCCTGGCGAACGAGATCATGACCCGGATGGGTTGAGATGACGGACATGGATATCGATGCCGCAATCGTCGAGCGGGCCAAGAACGGAGAGGAGCTGACCGAAGCCGAGCTGCTGGCTCTGGACGGCGCCGACTTGCTCACACTCGGAATGCTGGCCGACGAGGTCCGCCGCGCGCGAGTCGGAGACCGCGTGGGATTTGCGCGGGTGTATGAAGTTGGGCCGGACAACGGGACCGAGGCAGGTCTTGCGGTGCCGGCTGCCGCTCAGGAGATTCGGCTCTCCGCCGCCGCGGATTCTCTTGAACAGACCATCGATTTGATTCGACAGGTGCGTGCCGGCATAGGTGCCGGGCCTCGACTCACCGGGTTCTCCCTCGGTGCCATAGCCGCGCGAGAGTGGGGCGATCTGCCGGCGGTGCTGACCGCGTTCCGGTCGGCCGGTCTCGACGCGCTCGCCGAAGCGCCGGTCGATCTCGTTACGCCGGCTGACGTCGAAACCGCGGCTGCCTGCGGCGTAATGCCGCAGACGCTGTCGGTGCAGCGGTGGCCGGGCGACGGGCGAATCCCTGTGCTGCTCCGGGCCCGCGCCATTGCCAGTGCCAACCCGGCGCTCACCCGGTTTGCGCCGTTGTCACGAGAGCAGTCCGTCACGGCGCCGACGACGGGATATCACGATGTGCGAATGGTGGCGCTCGCGCGGCTGGCACTGCCGGCCGTGCCGACCATCGACGTGGACTGGCAGCAGTACGGACCGAAACTCGCCCAGGTCGCGTTGATGTTCGGCGCCAACCACCTCGATCGCGTCTCTCCCGTCGACGACGCGGCGCTCGGCTCGCGTCGCGCCAGCGCCGAGGAGGTGCGTCGCAACATTGTTGCGGCGGGCTTCACGCCCGCCGATCCCGGCGAGGCGGCATGAGGCCAGCCCGCCTGGGCGCGGTGTCGTACCTCAACACCACGCCGCTCGTTCGCGGGCTCGACGCCCGGCCGGACCTGTTCACGGTCCGGTTCGACGTGCCGTCGCTCTGTGCCTCGCTGCTGCACGCCGGAAGCGTGGACGTCGGGTTGATACCGGCGGTGGAATACCTGAGCGGTGATTACGCGATCGTGCCGGACATCGCCATCGGATCCGACGGCCCTGTCGTATCTGTCGCCATCTTCACGCGAGTGCCGATCGGCGAAGTACACACGCTCGCGCTCGACACCAGCTCGCGGACGTCGGCGGCGTTGACGCGCATTCTGTGCGCTCGTCATTGGCGGACGGCGCCGGTCTTCACCCCCGCCGACCCCGATGTCGACGTGATGCTCGCCACCAACGACGCGGCGCTTGTCATCGGCGACCGCGCGCTCGAGATCGACCCGGCGGCACTCGGCGCGACCAAGATTGATTTGGGGATCGCCTGGAAGGAAATGACCGGCCTGCCGTTTGTCTACGCAGTGTGGGCCGGACGCCCGGATGCGCTGGATCACGAGCAGGTGGTGGCACTGCAGAATGCTCGCGCCCG
>Ga0310810_10011250_pt1 | contig 10458 bp, 10 predicted proteins | sample NCmetagenome_FD_207641 | JGI IMG/M metagenome (GOLD analysis project Ga0310810, IMG submission 207641) | Soil microbial communities from experimental microcosm in Duke University, North Carolina, United States - NC | ecosystem: Engineered > Artificial ecosystem > Soil microcosm > Unclassified ... | reverse complement strand
AGACCTCTGAATTGAGCGTTGGACGTTGGGCGTTGAGCGTTGGACGTTTGCTGATCATTCATGACGATGCACTTCTCTGCCGACGAAGATTTTGCGCTGCAGCTGGATAGTGAAGATCCACTGCGTTCTTTTCGGGACAAATTCCATCTGCCGCTCGGCAAGAATGGCAAGCCGCTAATTTATTTCGCCGGCAATTCCCTTGGACTAATGCCTAAATCAGCGAGACAAGTTGTCGAAGAGGAATTGGATAATTGGGCAAGACTCGGCGTCGACGCTCATCACGCGACGGGAACGCCGTGGTATTCCTATCACGAGGCTTTGCGCGAGCCGACTGCGCGGCTCATTGGTGCGAAGTCACTCGAAGTGATCTGCATGAACAGCCTCACGGTGAACCTTCACCTGATGATGGCGACTTTTTATCGGCCGACGAATGGGCGGTTCAAAATTTTGATGGAAGATCCTGCGTTCCCTTCCGACACCTACGCGATCAAAACGCAAATCGCACACCATGGACTGGATCCAAAAGACGCGCTTATTCTAGCGCGAGCGCGCAAGGATGCGCTCACGATTCGAACGGAAGACATTGTCGATCTTATCCAGAGACACGCAGGCCAACTGGCGGTTGTTTTATTTGGCGGGGTGAACTTTTTCACGGGTCAGCTGTTCGACATGGAGAAAATCACAGCCGCGGCCCACGAGCACAGCATCACCGTCGGCTTCGATCTTGCGCATGCAATCGGGAATGTCCCACTCTCTCTCCATGATTGGAACGTCGATTTCGCGGTCTGGTGTTCTTACAAATATCTCAACGCCGGCCCCGGCGCAGTGGCTGGCGCGTTCGTGCATGAGCGACATGCCACCAACACAAAGCTGCGGCGACTTGCGGGCTGGTTCGGCAACGATCCAAACACGCGATTTCGCTTACACCTCGAGCCCGAGTTCGTCCCTGTTGCGTCGGCTGATGGTTGGCAGATCAGCAACCCACCAATTTTCTCAATGGCGCCGTTGCGCGCTTCGCTCGACGTCTTCGATGAAGCTCGGGGAATGGAACAGCTGCGGGCCAAATCGGTTAGGCTAACGAGTTATCTCGAGTTTCTGCTCAACCAAAATGAGTCGAAACGATTTACAATTATTACTCCGGACTTGCCCAACGAGCGCGGTTGTCAGTTATCGATCCTGGCGCACCAACATCCGACGGAGTTACACAACGAGCTAAGCGCCGCCGATGTGAAATGCGATTTCCGCGAACCAAATGTGATTCGTGTCGCCCCTACTCCGCTTTACAACACGTTTCACGAGGTTTGGCGCTTCGCACAGATTCTGGCCAGGCACGAATGACGTAGATCCTGGCCCGCTGCATGAACTTCTTTGGCGGCCGGGACAGACAGTTGATCGCACTACGAAGTTAAGAGCGGCTGCCGCCGCAAACAACGTCCAGGTTTTGTCGGGTCTCACGCAATGGCCACTACGTTGCTTCGCCATTTGACGGATGTTAGCGTCGCGTGCCTGCAATGAGCCAGAACTACAAAGATACTCTCAATCTGCCGCGCACGGACTTTCCGATGAAGGCAAACCTTGCCGCGCGCGAACCAGAGATGCTCAACGCGTGGGAGCAGACACGCCTTTATCAGCAAATTCAAAAATCCAGAGAGGGTCGAAACCTGTTTGTTCTGCATGATGGGCCGCCGTTTGCTAACGGCGATGTGCATATGGGCACTGCGCTTAACAAGATTCTCAAAGATTTCGTGGTGAAATCGCAGACCATGCTGGGTAAACGCGCGCCGTATGTGCCGGGATGGGATTGTCACGGACTGCCAATCGAATACAAAGTCGTAAAGGAATCGCGTTCTCTCTCTCCACTGGAGGTCCGGAAAAAATGCGAAGCGTTTGCGCGAAAATTCATCGACATCCAGCGCGAGCAGTTCAAGCGGCTCGGCGTGTTCGGCGACTGGGAAAATCCATATCTGACAATGGATCCCAAATACGAAGCAGAAATCCTCCGCGCGTTCGCGGTTTTCGTGGAGGAAGGTTTGGTTTACCAAGCACAGAAGCCGGTCTTTTGGAGCACCGGCGCCCAGACTGCCCTAGCCGAAGCCGAGGTCGAATACCAGGAGCGCGATGACACCGCCGTTTACGTCAAGTTTCCGACCGTCAGTGAGGCGCGCCCGCTGGGCACGCCTTCGGCTGTAGGGGAAGCTGACAGCTTCCCTGCCGGGACGGCCATCGCTATTTGGACGACCACACCGTGGACATTGCCGGCGAACCTGGCTATCGCTGTCGATCCTGACGAAACATACGTCATTCAGAAATTCTCGCGCGATGGTGTGCCGGAGACTTTGCTTCTCGCCGGAAAATTAGTTCCGCAATTTTCCGCAAACGCAAATTTGCAACCGGTGGGTGAACCGCTCGCGTCTTTTCCCGGGGCGAAGCTCGAGAAAATCAAAGCGCGCCACCCGTTTCTCGATCGTGATGTTATCGTACTCACGGCAGATTTTGTGACAATGGACAGCGGTACCGGCGCCGTTCACATCGCTCCCGGACATGGGGAAGACGATTATCGACTCGGTCGGGCGCACAGCCTGCCAATTCTATCGCCCGTCGACGATCACGGTCGACTCACTGATGAAGCTGGTCTGCCGAATCTTACCGGCAAATACGTTTTCGACGCGAATGCGGACATCGTGAACTTGCTAGGTGAACGCGGAATGCTGTTAGGCGCGCAAAAGTTTCATCACTCGTATCCATATTGCTGGCGATCCAAGACGCCCATCATCTTTCGCAACGTCGAGCAATTCTTCATCCGAATCGATGAGCTGCGGGGCAGAGCGCTCAATGCCATTCACAACGAAGTGAAGTGGATTCCAGCGTGGGGCGAAAACCGAATTGCGGGTACAGTTGAATCGCGTCCCGACTGGGTCATTTCTCGCCAAAGAAGCTGGGGTGTGCCGCTACCCGTTTTCTATTCCGAGGACGGCAAAGCAATTCTCGATGCAAAAATCATCCGAAAACTCGCTGATCTGGTCGGCCAGCATGGTTCAAATATTTGGTTTGAACTGAGCGATGCGAATCTTGCGCGCGAGCTCGGCCTTCCGCCCGGTACAACGAAACGGAACGACACGATCGATGTCTGGATCGACAGCGGCGTCTCGCACAAAGCCGTCTGCGCGCTCCATCCCGAGCTGCGCGATCCCGCCGACATGTATCTCGAAGCGACCGATCAACACCGCGGCTGGTTTCAATCATCGCTCATGACCAGCATCGCGCTGAACAATCGCGCGCCGTACAAAATCTGTGTCACGCATGGTTTCGTTGTTGATCTTGATGGGAAGAAAATCTCGAAATCGGGAACGTACGCCAAGCCAACCGCCGCCGATCACTTCGTCGGCCGGTACGGCGCTGATCTGCTGCGGCTCTGGGCGAGCAGCATCGATTACACTGCCGACGTTCCGTTCTCTGAAGAAATGTTCACGCGTCTGGGAGACACCTATCGCCGCATTCGAAACACGCTGCGGATTTTGCTTGGAAATCTGCATGATTTCCCTGTAGCCGGGGTCGCTGACCCCGGCCCGCGGTCAACGCCCGCGGCTACAACTTTAGTGGATCGCTGGATCCTGCAAAGATTGACTGAAGTGATCAGCGATTGCCGGTCGGCTTATGAGGCGTTCGAATTTCACAAGGTTTATCACATACTTAACCAGTTTTGCGCGGTTGATCTCAGCAGCCTTTACATCGACATCACCAAGGATCGGATGTATTGCGACGCGGCAGACTCGCCGCGTCGGCGCGCAACGCAGACAGTGATGCATGAGATTTTCGACGCGCTGTGCCGGTTACTCGCACCGGTTCTTGCTTTTACCGCCGAGGAAGCGTGGCGCCATGCAAACGGCAGCGCTGATGCCGGCCAACCGGAGTCATCTCGAGCAGTCGAGACTACAACGTCGGTTCATTTGCAGGAATTTCCTCAAGCGAACGATCGATACGATAAGGTCAATGCTCAAGTGACAGACCTTTTGAGATTACGCGGCATCATCGCGCAGGCGATCGAGCGCGCGCGCCAGGAAAAATTGATTGGCAACACGCTGGAGGCCAGGGTTGTTTTGCATTCGGATTCCGATGTCACGGAGAACGTCGCTCAGGAGGAACTGGAAGAATTCTTTATTGTGAGTGACCTGACGATCCATAAGGCAAAAGAAGCGAGCGCTTCGGTGGCCAAAACGCCTTACGCAAAGTGTGCGCGTTGCTGGCGTCATCGATCAACAGTTGGCACGATTACAGCGCATCCAGATTTGTGCGATCGGTGCGAGAGTGTGATTACAACCGCGACTCGCTGAGTAAGATTAATACCCGCAATCAAGTAGTACTGTCATGTCGAGCGAAGTCGAGACATCTCTGATTTGGGATCTAACGCCAGTCATCAAACCATTGACCAGAGATTCCTCGACTTCGCTGCGCTCCGCTCGGAATGAGAAACAAGTGCTGTGAAGTTTATCCTCTTTATCTCGCTGCCGCTTTACGCGATCGACCAATTTACCAAGCATTTGGTCCTTCGGTTCATCAGCCCTTACGAGGCGCGCAGTGTCGTTCCCGATTTCTTCAGCCTTGTTAATGTCACCAACGACGGCGCAGCGTTTGGGTCATTTAAAGGAAACAACCTCCTCTTCATCGTCATTTCAGGTATCGCCCTGGTCGTTGTGATGGCCCTGCTTCTACGACGGCGGCAGTCTGACCCGTGGCGCGATATCTCACTCGCGTTGCTGCTTGCTGGCATCTTGGGTAATCTGACCGATCGGCTGCTTTATGGGCATGTCATCGATTTTCTGCTTTTTAATCTTCATGTTCGGTACGCCGATCCGTGGCCTGCCTTTAACGTAGCCGACTCGTGCATCTCAATTGCAGTGCTGCTTTTCATTATTCACTCCTTTCGGAAACACGAGACTAGTGGGTAGGGACGCCGCGTGGCGGCGTCCGGTCGGTGCAGCGCGTCGACTTCCCTACGGGCGCGTTGCGCTTCGCACAGCGAAGCGGCTACAGTGAGCCTGTGGAATCCTCGCCCATGGAAAAAGTCGCCCTCGCGGTCGCCGCGCGTTTACGTCAGAGCGGCCATATCGCGTACTTCGCGGGCGGCTGCGTGCGCGACATGGTGCGCGGTTTGATCCCGAAGGATTACGACATTGTCACTGACGCGCGACCGGAAGCCGTGCAGAGTCTTTTCCCACACACATTCGCAGTCGGAGCGCATTTCGGCGTGATCATCGTTCTGGAGAACGGTTTTCAATTCGAGGTAGCGACTTTTCGTTCCGACGACGCATACATCGACGGAAGACATCCCAGCGCGGTGCATTTTTCTTCTCCGGAAGAAGACGCTCAACGTCGCGATTTCACCATCAATGGAATGTTTTATGATCCGGTCGCGGAGAAGATGATCGATTTGGTCGGCGGCCGCGCCGATATCGACGCAAAACTGGTGCGCGCAATTGGCGATCCTGCGCAACGCTTCGCGGAAGACCGGTTGCGCATGCTGCGCGCGGTACGCTTTGCCGCGGTACTCGGTTACGAGATCGAAAAGGCAACTTGGGACGCACTCGCGGCAAACGCGGACTCAATCAACCAGATCAGCGCCGAAAGAATTCGCGACGAGTTAGTGCGCATTTTTCTTTCGCCCAATCGTGTGCGCGGCTGGGACCTGCTCGACTCAAGCGGCTTGATGCGCGCGATTCTTCCCGAATTGGAAGCGATGAAAGGCGTGTTGCAGCCGGAACAGTTTCATCCCGAAGGCGACGTGTTCGTGCACACCCGGCTGATGTTGCAGCTGCTTGCACAGGAAGTTTCTGTTCCGTTGGTCCTTGCCGTCTTGTTTCACGACGTAGGCAAACCGGTTACGGCGACAGTGGATAAAACGGGTCGAATCCGTTTCAACGAGCACGATCGCATTGGCGCACAGATGACGGACGCGATTATGCGACGTCTGCGATTTTCCGGCGCTGAGATCGAGGCCGCTGTCGAAATGGTACAACAGCACATGGTTTTCAAGGACGTCCCAAACATGCGAGTCGCGAGGTTGAAGCGTTTCATGGCGCGACCGACTTTTGACGAAGAGCTGGAATTGCACCGGGTCGATTGCGAAAGCAGCCATCGCATGCTCGACAATTACGAGTTTCTCCTGCGAAAACGACAGGAGTTCGCCAACGAACCGATCATTCCACCGCCACTGGTGCGCGGTGATGATCTGATAGCGCTGGGCCTGAAGCCCGGGCCGAAATTTGGCGAGATTCTCGAGGCGGTCGAAACGCGGCAACTCGAGGGGACGCTGCGCACGCCAGAGGAAGCGCTCGACTGGGTAAAACAGGAGTATTTTTCAGGTCCCAAGGATTGAAGAAAATGCCGAACGTCCAAGACCGTATGAAAATTCTAATGATTAGTGCCGAGGGACCGCCGATGCAACGAGCGGGCGCGCTCGTGGACGTAATGGACGCGTTGCCAGGCGCACTGCGTGCGCGCGGTCACGACGTAAGCGTGGTCCTGCCGTTGTACCGCGAGATAAAGGAGAATCGCGCGTTTAAGAAGAAAAACACCGGCATAACTGTCGATGTGCAGGTGGGGGACAAAACCTATGTAGCCCGATACTTCGAGGGCCGCACCGCCGGCGGCGTGCAGTTGTTTCTGATTTGCTGCGATGAGTTTTTTGACCGTGTTGGAATTTATGGCGAGCGCGGCAAGCCGTACGAGGACAATGCGGCGCGATTTATTTTCTTCTGCAAAGCGGCGATCGAACTGGCTCGGCGATTGACACCGCAGTTGCAAATTCTGCACGTGCACGATTGGGCCGCGGCCCTGGCGCCGGTATTTGTTTATGCACAAGGACTACCGTTCAAAACTGTACTGACAATTCATCACGTGGCTGATCAAGGCAGTTTTTGGGGACTTGATTTTCGACTCACAAATTTGCCACCGTGGTTTTTTACGCTCCACGGAGTCGAATTTTTTGGACGTCTGAATTTTCTCAAAGGCGGGATTCTTTTTTCTGATCGAATCACAACCGTAAGCGAGCATTACCGACGCGAAATCCAGACGCCATCTGGCGGCTGCGGCCTCGATGGGGTGCTGCGCGAAAACGCGCACCGGCTCAGCGTCATCCTGGATGGCGCAGATTACACGCGCTGGAATCCGGCGTCGGATCGGTTGATCCCGGCACGCTATGATCCGAGGCGACTGCAGGGAAAACAAGTTTGCCGCGAGGGACTCCTCGCACAGCTGAAGCTCCAGGCTGCGCCGCGCGGTCCGGTCTTCGGAATGGTGACTCGCGTCGTTCAGGAAAAGGGCTTCGAAATCCTCGTGCCTCTGCTCGATCGACTCCTTTGGGATGACGTTCGTTTAATCATTCTGGGAGAAGGCGACCCCGGCTACGAGACTGCTTTAGCGGTCGCAGCCAGAAAGTTTCCCACGAGATTTGCATACAAAAAAAACTACGACGAAAAACTGGCGCACCTCATCCAGGCGGGAATGGACATCAGCCTGATTCCATCGCGCTTCGAGCCGGCCGGTCTGAACGCGATGTATAACTTGAAATATGGCGCCCTGCCCGTGGCGCGCGTCACGGGTGGAATCCAGGAGATCATTGAAGATTATGATCCAACAACCGACAGCGGTTATGGTTTCCTCTGTTACGAGTACGCCAGCGAAGCGTTCTGGGACGCCATCAAACGTGCGCGGCTAATCTTCCAAGACCAAGGTCTCTGGACAAGGCTGATGAAAAGAGCTATGGCGCGCAATTTTTCGTGGGACGCATCCGCGCAGCATTATGAAGCTCTATGCCGAGAACTCGTCGGCGCGCCGGGAGAAGCAGCTGCATAGAATGTAACCGACGCTTCTCAAGCTTTCCGTTTGCCAAACCGGCCCACCTGTGGGATTTTGGGCGGCTTTTTCTCCCCCGAGCGATATTCATGAATTACGCAATTATTAAGACTGGCGGCAGGCAATTTCGCGTCGCAGAGGGCGATACTATCGATGTCGACATTCTCGATGTCGAGCCTGGCAAGACCGCGACTTTCGGTGATGTACTGCTGTTCGGCGACGGGGATAAAGTGACGCACGGCGATCCGGTGATCTCGGGAGCAAAGGTGACGGCTGAGGTGCTCGAGCAACGCAAGGACAAGAAGGTCATCGCTTTCAAATACAAACGGCGTAAAGGCTATCACCGCACAGTTGGTCACCGTCGCAAGTTGACCCGCGTAAAGATCAAAAGCATCCACGTGGGCGAGAAAAAGACCGCAGCGAAGAAAACGGAGAAATAGAACCGGGCCGCCGCTCTCAACATCAAGTTTCAACTAAGAACTCCCTCCAATGGCTCACAAAAAAGGACAAGGTAGCGTTAAAAATGGCCGCGACAGCGTCAGCAAACGGCTGGGTGTAAAAAAATTCGGCAGCGAAATGGTCGTGGCCGGCAATATCATCGTGCGCCAGCGCGGCACAAAGTTTTTGCCCGGAAAGAACGTTGGGCTCGGTCGCGACTACACAATTTTTGCGCTCTTAGATGGCAACGTGCGGTTTGATCGGGGCGGGCGACGGGTGAATGTCGATCCGCTGGTCACTGGAAAATAGCCCCTCGGATTCTGCTTTCCCAGCCGGGCCGACCTGCGGTATAAGCGGATTTCGATGATGACGAGATACAACACCTTTATCCTTTTCGGTGCACCCGGCAGCGGCAAAGGCACACAGGGCAAAACGCTCGGGACGATCCCGCGTTATTATCATTGTGCGTGTGGCGACGTGTTCCGCTCCATCGACACGCGCACGAAGGTCGGCAAAGCATTCCTCGAGTACTCCGGCAAAGGGCAACTGGTGCCGGACGATATCACCGTGTTGCTTTGGCGAGAGGCAATCGAAGCGGCCGTGGACGCGCACAAGTTCAAGCCCGACATCGACACCCTAGTGCTGGATGGGATTCCGCGAAACCTTGGCCAGGCCAAAATCATGGAGGACATGATCGACGTAAAGAAAGTGTTTCACCTCGCATGTCCGGATCGCGAGACGCTGTTTTACCGGCTAAAAAAGCGCGCGTTGAAAGACAACCGGCTCGATGACGCGAACGAACAGGTGATTCAGCGACGCCTAGACATTTATGAAAACGAATCCAAACCGGTGCTATCGTATTACTCGCAGGAGCTGATTTGCGTGGTTGACGCAACTCAGCCGCCCGCCAAAGTTCTGCTCGAGATTCTACAGAGCGTGAACGACGGCGCGTATGAACCAGCAGCAGTTTGAAAATTTCACCGCTTCAAGTCTCTATTGCGAAAAGTGCAAAGCCGCGATGCCGGTGCGCGAGCGGCTGCTCTTAGTCCTGCCTGACCGCGAGATTTTCGACTACCTCTGCACAGGCTGCGGATCATCGGTAGGCCGGCGCGAGATCACGGCCGGCGAAAAACTCATGGCACAAGCGATGGCCGGACGACGGTCGCGTCGCTCCGGCGCCAGGCATCAACTGATGCCATAATTCGGCATGCGGATCGTTTTTGTCGGCGCGGGCGCAATCGGCGTACCGACGCTGCAAACATTGCTGAAGTCTGAATACGAAGTCGTCGGCGTCGTCACCCAAACTGACAAGCCCGTGGGACGCACTCAGTCGATGGAGCCGACGCCAGTAAAAAAAGCAATGCAGGGGACGGCTGTACAGATTCTGCAGCCGGCGCGAATTAAAGACCAACAAGCGATCGAAGAGCTCCGCGCGCTAAAGCCGGATGTAATTGTGGTCATGGCTTACGGGCAAATCTTGCCGCGGGACGTTCTCGAAATTCCCGAAATCGCCTGCCTGAACTTACACGCGTCCCTTCTGCCGCGCTGGCGCGGAGCAGCGCCGATTCAGGCTGCTATCGCAGCGGGCGATCAGGAGACGGGCATCACGGTCATGTACATGAATGAAGGACTGGATACGGGCGATATCCTCTTGCAGCGCACGGTTGATATCAGGCCGGACGACACAGGCGAATCATTGCATGACCGCTTGGCGCAGACTGCGCCTGACGCATTACTGGAATCTTTGCGAATGCTCGCGAAAGGAAGTGCGACACGCATTCCGCAGGACAACACGCTCGCGACCTACGCGCCGAAACTGAAACGTGAAGACGGCCAGATCGATTGGTCGGAACCGGCTGAAGTGATCGAAAGAAAAATCCGTGCCTTCAATCCGTGGCCCGGAGCGTTCATGAAAATCGACGGGCGAAATCTGAAGATTTTTTCGTCATCTATTGTCGATCTCAACGGCGAGCCGGGGGAGATTTTGCGCAGCGAAAAGGAGTTGGTTATCGCCGCTGGCAAAGGCGCCCTTTCTCTCGGTACCGTGCAACTGGAAGGGAAACGGCGGATGAGGGCATCGGAATTTCTGCGCGGACACGCCCGTCATCCCGAACGGAGTAAGGGACCTCGCATAGTCTGATTTCCACACACCAATTTGGTTTATGTGCG
>Ga0310810_10011249_pt1 | contig 10459 bp, 11 predicted proteins | sample NCmetagenome_FD_207641 | JGI IMG/M metagenome (GOLD analysis project Ga0310810, IMG submission 207641) | Soil microbial communities from experimental microcosm in Duke University, North Carolina, United States - NC | ecosystem: Engineered > Artificial ecosystem > Soil microcosm > Unclassified ... | reverse complement strand
GCTGTTGACGATGAGCGTGCCGCTCGAGTGGCCGTTTCACCGCCAGGACGCGTTGACCCGGGGTGGCGCCTGTCCCGCGGACGCCAAGCCGGCGAACCTGAACTTCACGTTGAAGGACATGAACAATCGGGACGTGCGCCTCGCTGATTTCAAGGGCAAGGTGATTCTCCTCGACTTCTGGGCGACGTGGTGCGGCCCGTGCAAGGTCGAGATTCCATGGTTCGCCGAGTTTCAGGAAAAGTACGCGCCCGCCGGACTTCAGGTTGTCGGCATTTCGGTGGACGACACACACGATCAGCTCGTACCGTACGTAAAGCAATTGAAGATGAACTACGTGGTGCTGCAGGGACTCGGCCACGACGATGTCCAGGATGCGTACGGTCCGCTGTGGGGCATCCCCGTGACGGTCCTCATCTCGCGCGAGGGGAAAGTGTGCGACAAGCACACGGGCATGAGCTCGAAAGCTGCGTTCGAGGACGAGATCAAAGCGCTGTTGAACGTCGTGATATGATTCGGAGGCGATGTTGAAGGGATTCTTGCACGCACGCCTCGCCTGCGGTTGCCGTATTGCTTTCCGGGAGGGCGTCGAGGGCAGTCCGGTCACCGTCGTCGTGGACGAGAAATCGGCTGGCTGCATGTTGTCGCTGCACGTCCGCGATCTGCCGCTCTTCGATTACCGCGAAGCGTTGCGCGCGTCGACCCGCCTGGGACCGCCCGAAGAAGAAGAGTACGAAGAGGAAGGCTAAGAATTTTCGATTGTCGATTTGGTAATTGTCGATATATCAATAAATCGACAATCGGCACTTACGAGATCGTCAATTGACGATTACCCCACCTTGACATCAGCAACCAGCGGCAAGTGATCGGACGCCACCTTGGCCAGCCGGGTGCGCGGCAGCTCGATGCCGACGATCTCCACATGGCCCGCATAGTAGATGTGGTCCAGATGCAGTAGGGGAAATACCCCAGGATACGTCCGCCGCCGCCGAAGATAATTCCGCAGGTCGACGCTGTTCAACCGCGCGCTGAGCGTCGACGTCACCAACCCCTTCATCCATTCGTTGAAATCCCCGAGCACGAGCTTGGGGCCCGGCACGTGACGATCCGTCACGATGGCCGCCAGGCGTTCGGCCTGGTGGCGGCGCTCGAGAAGCGCGGTGCCGAGATGCACGTTATAGACGTGCAGCGTCGCCCCGTTGACGGACACGTCGACCCGCTGCAGGCAGCGCGGCTCACAGGTTTTCCATGACAAATCGTGCTCGAGATGCTGAGTGATGGGCAACCGGCTGAGGACGGCGTTCCCGAACTGATGGCCGCGCAGCCGGCGCGCCGACGACATGATCCAGCCCATACCGAGGGCGGCGCCAATTTCCTCGGCATGTCCGCCGCCGTGCGGACCGGCGCCGACCACCTCCTGCAGCGCCACGACGTCGGCGTCGATTGAGCTCAACACCGCGATGATGCGCTCCGGCCGGGTGCGTCCGTCGAGGCCGCGGCAGCGATGGATGTTGTAGGTGGCGATCCGCAGCGGGGTCGACGCGTGAGTCACTACGGTATGATAGCCCGTGGGGCAATCATGACGGCACGCCTGAAGTCGGAAATCGAAGTCACGTGTCCCTGCTGTCACTCGGCGCTCGTCGTCGACACCAACCTCGGGCGCGTCGTGTCGTACAAAGAGCCCGATCGCGGGAACAAACCCGAGCTGAGCGATGCGCAGCGTATCCTCTCGGACGAAGCGGCGCGGCGCGAAGCGGCCTTTCAGCAGTCGGTCGACTCGGAAAAATCCCGCGGCGATGCGTTGTCGAAGCGCTTCGAGGAAGCGCTCCGCCAGGCGCGCGACGAGCCGATCACGAGACCATCGCGCGACTTCGATTTGGACTGACGCGCGAAATTGGCGATTTGGTGAATTGGTGAGTTGGCGAATTCAAATCACCAAATCACCAAATCACCAATTCCCCAATTCACCAACCAGTCAACTCACCAATTTCCCCGCGGCAGTTCCGTCCATCGCTCTTTGTGCTCATAGAAGAGCGGCTTCTTGTCGGGAAACTGCTTCTTGAACGCGCGGTATCGGGCGCGGAGCGCGTTCACGTGGCGGTTCGACGAGGCCATCGATCGGTGCGGGTAATCGAGCAGCATCCGTTCGACCTTCCACACGTTTGTTTCGGCGAGTCGCCAGTCGTAATGTCCCATCGTCCGCAAGTCGACCATCGCGTAGCCGGTGATGCGGCCAGTGAGGTCGATATAAGGATCTCGATAGCTCATCGCCAGTGCGCGGGGCGTGGCGAAGACCGGCTTCCGTCCGTGGAGTCCGGGATCGCGCGATCGCGCGACCGACCCCCACCGTCCCCGCCGCCGGTACACGAAGATGACATGATCGAGCTCGTCGATCGATTCGAAGCTGAGCACAAGCGGCGGGTAGCCGTGCTGTTCGAGAACGACTGCCGCGAAGAGCGCCGCCTCGAGGCAGTGCGCGCAGCCGTGACGGACCACGCCGCGGAAGCTGCGTAGCGTCGCGCGTCCGCCCGGCTCGTTGTTGTAGGGGAGCTGATTGAGGTACCGCTGCACCATCAGCGGCGTCCGCAGCCTGGCGATGAGGCGCCGCTCGCGCGCAGAAAAGGGGACGGGAGTCTTTTTCACGACAGAGGGTTGGCTGGGCGTTCGGCCGAAATGTGGCCAAAAATGATGCAGAAAAAGGGGACAGGTCTCGGGAAATGACCCCCGTCCCCTTTATTTTCCAAGGGTTTTCAAATCGGCCAGAATCTGTTCCGGCTTCCAATCCGGGCCCGTGTACACCTTGACCAGCTTGCCGTCCGCATCGACGATCGCGGTGCGCAGGGTGTGCGTGATGTTGACGGGATCAGTCGGCGCCCGCTCGATCGTCATGCCGAATCGGGACGCGAACCGATCGATGTCGTCGCGGGCGCCGGTCAGAAAGGTCCAACGCGCCGGGTCGGCCTGGAGCTCGCTGGCATGCTTCGCAAGAACGGCGGGCGTGTCGGTGACCGGGTCGAAGCTGATGCTCACGAGATGTACCTTCTTGAGCGCCGGGTCGGTCTCGAGCGCCCGCTGAACCGCCGCGAAGTTGCGATCCATCAGCGGACAGAAATCCGGGAGCGGGCATTTCGTGTACATGAACGTGATCGCGAGCGGAGATCCTTTGAAGGCGCTGAACGCCCGTTTCCTGCCGTTCTGATCGACGAAATTCGCGTCAGGCACCGGCTCGCCGACTTTCAGCAGCTCGAATCCGGACGCCGCCGACGGCAAGTCGCTCGCCGTTTTTTCGAGCGGCGCTTCGCCGACTTTCTTGACGCCGGTCACGAAAGCGTTGTTGGTTTCTACGACGAGCGTGGCGTTAATCAAATCACCCGGGGCGATGCCGTTCAACTGCTGCGGATCTTGCACCTTGTAGGGCATCGTCATCGCGGCCATGAAGCCACGGATCTCTTCATGTTTGATGGTTGCCTGCTGACGATCGGGTGCCACAGCCAGCACCTGACCCTGCATCGGATAAGTGTGTGGTGCGGGGGACGATCCGCACGCGGTCAGGGCCAGCGCCGCGACGATCGAAAAAACAATATGGGACCGCATGGCAAATAGTCTACAGTCGTTCGCCATGATTTGGGTCGGCACCTCCGGCTACAACTACCCGGAATGGAAGGGCAGCTTCTATCCAAAGGATCTGCCGCAGGCCAAGATGCTGCCGTATTACGCGGCTCGCTTTCCTACGGTTGAGATCAACTACACGTTCTACCGCATGCCGACCGAGAAGCTCGTCGGCGGATGGGCGGCACAGGTCCCAGCGCCTTACAAGCTGACGCTGAAAGCGCCGCGGCGCATCACGCACGACAGCCGGCTGAAGAACTGCGGCCCGCTCGTGGCCGCCTTCTGCGCCGTCGCCGGCTCCCTCGGCGACAAGCTCGGCGCATTGTTGTTTCAGTTGCCGCCGAACGCGAAAAAGGATCTGCCGCTGTTCGACGCGTTTGTGAGCGACCTTCCGCCAGGCGCCCGCGCCGCCTTTGAGTTCCGCCATCCCTCGTGGATCGAGGACGACGTGTTCGAACGGCTCCGCCGCCGTAATCTCGCGCTGTGCGTCGCCGACAGCGCGAAGATGTCCACTCCGGTTCAGATCACCGCCGACTACGCTTACTTCCGGTTACGCGACGAGGGATACACGGCGGACGACATCGCGCGGTGGGCCGATACGATCGCGCGGGAAACCACCCTCTGCCGCGACGTGTTCGTGTATTTCAAGCACGAGGAAGAAGGCAAAGGCCCGGAATTTGCCAGGCTCCTGATGCAGGATTTGGGAATCGCATCCGACCACCCGTAAGATTGCCCGATGCCGCAATCGTTTGCCGTCGCCACGACCGCTTCCGGACACGACCTCCAGTTTCTTCCCGCGATGGCGAATCGTCACGGGCTCGTCACTGGCGCCACGGGGACCGGTAAGACAATCACGCTGCAGCTGTTGACGGATCGCTTCTCGTCGATCGGCGTCCCCGTCTTTCTGGCCGACGTCAAGGGCGACCTTTCCGGCGTGGCCGCACCGGGCTCGCTGACATCAAAGCTCGCCGATCGTCTGAAAGCGATCCACGTCGATCCTCCCGTCTGGCGCGCGAATCCGACGGTGTTCTGGGATGTCCTGGGGCGGCGCGGTTTTCCCGTTCGCGCCACCGTCTCCGATCTCGGGCCGCTCCTGTTCGGCCGGCTGCTCGGGCTGAACGCCACGCAGGAAGGCGTCCTCGCGATCGTGTTCAAAATCGCCGATGACCAGGGTCTGCTGTTGCTCGATCTGAAGGATCTGCGGGCGATGCTGCAGTTTGTCGGCGACAACGCGCGCCAGTTCACCACCGAGTACGGCAACATCTCGACGGCGTCAATCGGCGCAATCCAGCGCGGGCTGCTCGAGATCGAGCAGCAGGGCGGGAATCAGTTCTTCGGCGAGCCGATGCTCGATATCGACGATCTGCTGCAGACCGACGGCAAGGGCAGCGGGATCGTCAACGTCCTTTCCGCCGAAGAGCTGATCCGTGCGCCGAAGCTCTATTCCACGTTTCTTCTCTGGATGCTGTCGGAGCTGTTCGAACGGCTGCCGGAGGTCGGCGATCCCGACAAGCCGACGCTCGTATTCTTCTTCGACGAAGCGCACCTGCTGTTCGACGATGTGCCGCCGGCGCTCGTCGAGAAGATCGAACAGGTTGTCCGCCTCATTCGTTCGAAAGGCGTCGGCGTGTATTTCGTGACGCAAAGCCCGTCGGATATTCCCGACACCGTCCTGGGGCAACTCGGCAACCGCGTGCAGCATGCGCTGCGGGCCTTCACGCCGCACGACCAGAAGGCCGTAAAGGTCGCCGCCGACACGTTACGCAGGAACCCGGCGATCGACACGGAACGCGTGATTACGGAGCTTGCCGTGGGCGAAGCCCTCGTGTCTTTGCTCGACGAGAAAGGAAGCCCCGGGATCGTGGAGCGGGCGTGGATGCTTCCACCCTCGTCGCAAATCGGGCCGATTACAGATGCTCAGCGCGACGGGTTCCGCAAATCGTTTGCACCGTTGTACGGACATTACGATCAGACGATCGATCGCGAGTCCGCGTACGAGAAGGTGAGGATGCGGGCCAACGCGACACCGGCACCACCAGGACCACCAGGACCGGCGGCGCCGGGCGGGTCGCCCGGGGCACCCGCGAGTCCTGGCGCGCAGACGACCGGCTTCCGCGATGCGATGTCGAACATCCTCTTCGGGACGACCGGACCACGCGGCGGGCACCACGACGGCCTGGTCGACTCGGCCGCGAAGAGCGCCGCGCGTTCTTTCGGCTCGACCGTCAGCCGCGCGATCGTTCGCGGCGCGCTGGGATCACTCCTCGGCGGACGTCGCGGAAGCCGTTGAAACGGTTACTTCTTTTTTTCGTTCGGATACCAGAACACCAGGTGACAGCTTTCGCAGGCCTCGTCGATATCGCCGCCGGCGTCTGAAAGCCCCTCGACGTTCTTGGCGTCAATCGCCTTGAGCGCGGTGAGAGCCGCTGCCCTGATTCCTGCCGCCTTCTGCGCAAAGAGCGCAGGATTCTTCGCCACGAGCGCGTCCATCTGCGCCGGCTCCAGCTCACTTCCAGGATTCTTGGACTTGTCCTTTGGACTGGCGACGCGCCGTCCGGGCACCATCAGGAGGTTGCCCGCTTCCGCAAGCATCAGCGCGCGCTGACGGACGGCTTCCCAATCCGCATCGGTCGTCGGCTTATGTTCTTCCGCCCCGTTGGGGCCCTGCGTCGAGCTGACAGCGTTGAACAGCGCCTCTGACGACGGGATGACGATGTAATCCATGATCTCTTTCACGGTCGCCGACGGGCGGTATCCCGCCGTTGCGGCTCTCGCCTGCGGCGCGGCAGCCGCCGGCTTGGGCGCCGCGGGCTTGGCGGCCTGCGCCCCGAGGGTGACGGCACAAAGAAGGAATGTTGCTGGAATGAACCACAGAAATGTTCTCATGGTTAGCATTCTACGTCGGCCCGGACGAATCAATTCTGAACAGTTCCTGAATTCTCGGAAATGAATTTGACAATCTGATTCTCTGCCCAGTAGCCGTCGTCTCCTCCGCTCGATGCTGGACCGACAAAGCCGCAGTGTCCGCCGTGTTCGCAGATGCGCAGATCGATATGCGGATTGCCCGTCAGCTTGGGATCGTGAAACGGCTGTGACGGGACGAACGGATCGTCCTCGGCGGTGATGACCAGCGCAGGCACCGAGATGCGATCCATGATGCGGAGCGAGCTGGCCCGATAGTAATAGTCCTCCGCGCTCCGGAAACCGAAATACGGCGCCGTATACACGTCGTCGAACTGACGCACTGTACGGACGGCCGCCAGCCGCCCGAGATCGAAAAGGCCCGGGCGCAGCCGTTCCTTCCTGCGGATGCGCCGCTTGAGATCCCTCACGAAGTTCCATTGGTAGAGCGCATTGCCGGGGCGCTCCAGCGCGCGCACGCACTCGCCAATCTCGATGATCGGCGACACGGCCGCGACCGCGCGCAGCGTCCGCGGCGGGTGGGCGCCGTACTCGGCCGCGAGCTTCAGCGCCACATTGCCGCCGAGCGAGTACCCCGCAACCGCGATCGCGGGCAAGCCGTCAATTTCAGTGAGCTCATGTACGACGTGCGCGGCGTCAGCAGTCAACCCGGAGTGAAACAACCCCACCGATAACCGCTCGGTGTCGCCGCAGTTGCGCTGATTGAGACGGACGACGTTCAGGCCGCAGCCGAACGCTTTGGCGGCCAGGCCGCGCATGTAGTGGGCGCCGCTCGATCCATTGAGACCGTGCAGCGCGATGAGCGTCGGGTGTTCCCAGGCACGCGGCTGCCAGTGGCAGTCTGCCGCCACGCGCGAGTCGGCGTCCACGTCGAAGTATCGCCGCGACGCCCGCGGAAGAGTAGGGAAGTACCGCGGGTTCCCCCAGCTGTAGAGCGTCATTCTGTGTCCGCTCGCGAGCGAGGGCCTGGGGGCGAAAGGGTACACTATCCCTCGTCGGCCGTCGGGCCGTAGATCGGCGGCACCGGGATCTCATTGAGCCGCAGATAGACGCTGAGCTGACCGCGGTGGTGGATCGTGTGGTTGAGGACGAAGCTGCGGAACGCGGTGACGCGCGGCATCGAGAAAATATCCTGGCCGCCGCGCTTCAGCGACCACGGAGCGGTATATTCCGCGTCGCTTTTGTCCATCAACCCGCGCGTCTTTTTCGTGGAGTCGTCGAACAAGGCGAGGATGTCGGCGCGCGACGTCTTCGGCTCCCGGTTTGCGGGCGCCTCGGCAAGATCGAACGACGATGCGTTCAGGATCGCGTCCGCCCAGTTCGGGATGTTGCCCAGATGGGAAGCCAGCTCGCCGAGCGCCATCGATTTCTGGTGCGGCTTCCACCCGAGCTTGTCGTCGGGGATTCGCTCGAGCAGCCTCCGCGTGGAGCCCATCTCGTGATCGTATTCAGCCAGCAACGCGTCCTTGACCGTCATGCGCTGTAGTGTACTCAGTCTCTGTTTGTTCGTCCTGGGCGCCGCGGCGTGCCAGCGGTCGACGCCGACGCCAGCTTCATCTCCGCCCGTGGCTGCGGTCTTGTCCGGGTCATTCGAGGTCGACGGTCTCTCCGCGCCGGTGCGTATCGTCCGCGATCGATGGGGCGTGCCGCACATCGCGGCGTCCACGCGCGACGATCTGTTTTTCGCGCAGGGATTCGTGCAGGCGGAAGACCGGCTGTTTCAGATGGATCTCTGGCGCCGGTCGGTGCAGGGACGGCTGGCTGAGGTGCTCGGCGCAAACTTCGTCGGCCGCGACGCGATGACACGGCGCATTCAATATCGCGGCAATCTCGCTGACGAATGGGCGAGTTACGGACCGGACGCCAGAGCGATCGCGTCGGCATTCGTCCGCGGGATCAATGCCTGGGTAACGATCGCGCGCGAGCGTCCCCCCGAGGAATTCCTGCTCGCCGGGTGGAGTCCGGACCTGTGGCGGCCGGAAGATCTCCTGAACCGGACCGACGCGTTTGTCGCGAGCGGAGGCGCTCTGGCGGACGTATTTCGCGCGCGCCTGGTGGCCGCGGTGGGCATGGGCCGGGCGTCGGCGCTCCTCGGCGGCGACGGACCAGCGAGCCTCCCGCCCGGTCTGGATCCGGCAACGGTTACGTTCCAGGTCGGTGATGCGCTGCGCGAAATCGGCACGCCGCCGTTTTTCACGACGCTGGCGGCGCCGACCGGCAAAAGGGTCGGGAGTCTTTTCCCGCGCGGCTCAGGTGTGGGACCACAGGAGAAGCCCCCGGCCCCCTTTTCCGCGAGCAATGCCTGGGCGATCGACGGGCGTCATTCCGAGACCGCGTCTCCGATTCTTGCCACGGATCCCCATCGGCTGCTGGCGAGTCCCTCGCTGCGTTACCTCGTGCATCTCACAGCCCCTGGGTGGAACGTCGTCGGCGCCACCGCACCGTGGATGCCGGGTGTCGCCATCGGTCACAACGATCGCATCGCATGGGGCATGACCGCATTCGACGCGGACACGGCGGACCTCTACGTCGAGCGGGTGAATCCGGAGAACTCGCATCAGATTGACGTCGCGGGCCGGTGGCAGAACACCCGGGTCGTGATCGATTCGCTCCTGGTCAAAGGCCGGCCGAAACCTACAGCCTTCGAAGTTGAATACACGCCGCACGGCGTCGTGATCGGCGCCGATCGCATCAACCATCTCGTCTTCACCCTGCGGTGGAGCGGCGCGGAGCCGGGAACAGCCGGCGAGCTCGGGGCCCTGGCGCTCGATCGCGCCGCATCCGGAGCTGAATTTCGTGAGGCTCTGATTCACTGGAAGACGCCCGCGGTCGAGATGATCTACGCGGAAGCCAATGGCGGCATCGGATCGCAGGTGGCAGCACTCGTGCCGATTCGCCGGGGCTGGGACGGCCGCCTGCCCTCGGCCGGCTGGATAGGCCGTTCGGAATGGGAGGGCTGGCGCGCGCTCGACGATCTGCCGCACGCGACGAATCCACCATCGGGTTATCTGGCATCCGCAAATGCCAGCCGTGCGCGGATCGAGCGTCTTCACAATGTACTCGAGAGCTCCCGATCGTTCTCGACGGCCGATTTCGTACGGCTCCAGCACGACGTGCGCGCATGGAACGCCGACCGTCTCGTCCCGCTCTTTGCGCGGTTGCGGAGCAATCGAGACGATGTCGAGCAGCTGCGTGAACGCCTGCTTCGCTGGGATCACGAAATATCGATCGGTTCGGTCGAAGCGGCCGTTTACGTCACGTGGGAGCGTCTGGTGGGGCGGATGTTGATAGAGCGCCGCGTTCCCGCGGCTCTCGTTGACGAGTTTCTGGCGCGGAACCCAAATATGCTCGTGCCCGCCCTCGTCCAGCCATCGCGTGTCTGGTTCGACGGCGACGTCCTGACAGCACGCGACGAGTTGATGCTCCGCGCCCTTGCAGCAACCGTCGACGACTTCAACGGACGGTCCTGGCGGGAGATGCAGACCGCGATTTTCTCCCATCCGTTGGCCATCAATGACGCGGCCCGCGCGCGGTACGCCATCGGCCCGTTTGAGCGCGGCGGATACGCGGAGACGGTCATGTCGCTGTCGGGACAGCGGCCCGACGCCAGGGTCGGCGCGTCGTTCAGTGCCGTATTCGACACGGCGAACTGGGATCGATCGATCGCACAGAATGCGCCCGGCCAATCGGAGCGGCCGGGCGACGCGCACTTTGCGGATCTGGCCAAGGCGTGGGCGGCAGGCGAATATGTGCCGTTGGCATTCAGCGAGAAAGAGGTCGCCGCGAATGCGCACGCGACGCTGATGCTTGTTCCCCGGAAATGAGGTGTCCCAAAGCAGACCGCAAGGCAGGACTAAAGTCCTGCGCCACAACAGCGGACGCGCGGGTCTTCGCCAGGAGTAGCGCAGGCCTTTAGACCTGCCGGGCCGAT
>Ga0310810_10011248_pt1 | contig 10459 bp, 8 predicted proteins | sample NCmetagenome_FD_207641 | JGI IMG/M metagenome (GOLD analysis project Ga0310810, IMG submission 207641) | Soil microbial communities from experimental microcosm in Duke University, North Carolina, United States - NC | ecosystem: Engineered > Artificial ecosystem > Soil microcosm > Unclassified ... | reverse complement strand
TATGAAGCGCCGCTGCACACGAAGGTGATCAACGGCGTTTTCATCGTCGACGATTTCGGGCGACAGATTGCGCGACCCGAGCAGGTTCTCAACCGCTGGGTTCTTCCGCTCGAGAGCCGGATCGATTTCCTGACTCTTCACACGGGGAAAAAATTCCCGGTGACGTTCGATGGACTCGTGATTTTTTCGACGAACCTCACGCCGAAGACGATCATGGATGCCGCGATGATGCGGCGCATTCCGTACAACTTCAACATCACTCCGCCGACGCCCGACGAGTACATCGAGATTTTCCGCCGCGAGTGCGCGCTTGCGGGACTAGGGTTCGATGTTCGCCCGATTCACGCGGTGATGAAGCGGTTGTACGAGATCGAGAAGCTGCCGATGGCCCGATTCCATCCGCGATTCATCGTCGAGCATGTGATCGCGAGGTGCAACTTCGAGGGACGTGATGCGGTGTTCGATAATGACATTGCGCTAGATGCCGCCGAGCATCTATTCACAAAACAATAAGTTTCCGAGCGCGTAGGAGAACACGAGGGGGAGCTATTCGCGAGCAGGAATGACAGTTTTGCCATTCAATAGTTCCGTTGCGCCTCTCTGGCGCCGGGACCGTCATGACAAAACTGCCATTAGGCTCGCGAATAACTCCCCCTCGTGTTCTCCTAAAATGCTTCGGGTTTTGTTACGGAACCGCACGCTCTGAGCAGTGATGAAAATGTCGGGCGCTGTATAACGCCAAAGTCATTCGAGGGATTTCCGACCACCTCGCGAAGATTCGCCTCCGCTGAACGCGGCGCTTTGAACTTGAACGACTTTAGAGCTGACAGCGATGCCGTGATCGGATAGCACGAAGGGGAGTTATTCGTGAGCCTAATGGCAGTTTTGTCATGAGCGCCGCGATGCGAATGCAGCGCACTGAAAGCCAATGAATGGCAAAACTGTCATTCCTGCTCACGAATAGCTCCCCTTCGTGCTATCCGATGCGCTACGAAGCGCGAAGACCAGTGCTAAAGCCCTTCGATCTCAGTAGCAGCCCTATTCAGGATTTCTCGAATCTTCGCGATCTGCTCAGCTGTCCTCGATGACGACTTCGAAGCGTACACCGCGCGCCCGACGTTCTTCATCGCGCGATGAACTTCCATCATCGGCTCCCCGAAAATGCTCTGCGCGAACTCGGCGATTCGTGAGAAGATGTCATCGATCAGCGGCTGATTTTCCGCGAGATGAGCCCGGCCCTCGTCGGTGATCTCGTAAATCTTCTTGCCGCCCTCTTCAGGCAGCGCCCGCGCGTAACCAAGGTCCTCGAGCAACGTCAGCGTCGGATAAACCGTCCCTGGGCTCGGCGAATACATTCCACCGAATCGCTCTTCGATTTCCTTGATGATCTCGTAGCCGTGTCTCGGCTTTTCGGAGAGCAGCCGGAGGATGACGAACTTGAGATGCCCCTGATCGAACATGCGGGCGCCGCCGAACGGACCGCCGCGCGATTTTCCCCGGCCCGCCCAGAATTGTCCCGCGTCGAACCCGAAATTCTCGGGTCTTACCGAGAACGCCCAGCCGTATCCAGTTCCACAGTGACCGTGTCGCATTGACTCACCCCAGTAGATAGTACGAACGATATATCTTTGCGGGCGTGAAGATATAATGTCCGATATATCTTCGCAAGGGCTGGAATTTCCGGTGTCAAATCCGGATTCGCAACAGCTTTGAGCCGAATCCCTTCCCATCGGCCACGATGCGGTGAGCCGTTAGTCTCTGGGCGGCTATAGCCATTGACAATATATTCACTATGGCTATAGTGGAGCATGCCACATGACACTGCTGCCATCGACGCGCTGCTTCCACTGCCGCCGGCAACGTTCCACATCCTTGTCGCTGTCGCGAAAGAAGACCGCCACGGATACGCGATCATCCAGGATGTAGAACAACGAACCGACGGCCAGCTCCGCCTTAGCGCAGGCACGCTGTACCGCTCCATTCAACGAATGCTCGAGCAGGGATTGTTGCGCGAGACGCGCGACCGCCCGGCCCCTGAGCTCGATGATGAACGGCGTCGCTACTACCGCATCACTCCTTTCGGCGAGGCGGTCGCAATCGCTGAAGCACGGCGAATGTCCGAGCTCGTCAAAATGGCGCGCGCACAGGGGCTCGTTCTCAGCAAAGCCTGATGCGCTACTACTCGGCACTGCTTCACCTCTTTCCTGCATCATTTCGGCTCGAGTACGGGCGCGAAATGAGCGCGATTCAGGGCGCCCGTTTACGCGAGGCCACTGATCCTTCGGAAAGACTGAAGCTGTGGGTCGAGACAACCATCGACATGATCATGAATGCCTCTCGAGTACACTGGGATGTCTTCAGACAGGATCTGAGATACAGCCTGCGAACGCTCGCCCGGTCGCCGGGGTTCGCACTCACCGCAATTCTCGTCACCGGTCTCGGCATCGGCGCGAACACCGCCGCGTTCTCGGTCGCCGATTTCGTGTTGATACGTCCGCTCCCGTATCGCGACGCGGACCAGCTCGTAAAAATCTGGGAAGGCCCGGCCGACAACAGCGGCAACGGTCGCAACGAAGTTTCACCGGCGCTTTTTCAGGATTGGAAAACGAACACGCGCTCGTTCGCATCGATGGGCGCGTACTACAACAAATCAGTCAACCTCGTAGGCCAGGGTGATCCGCTGCGTCTCGAGACGGCAGTGGTCACGAACGAACTCCTGCCGATACTCGGCGTGCAGCCACTGAAGGGCAGGATGTTCGGTCAATCCGAAACAGGGGACGCTTCATCCGTAATCCTCAGTTATTCGTTGTGGAAGTCGGCGTTCGGCGGGGACGAGTCGATCGTCGGCAGAAAACTGATCATCGACGGATCACCGCGCGCAGTCGTCGGAGTTATGCCGCAGGATTTTCACTACCCAAGTCGCAACGTCGCACTCTGGATGCCGATGACGACTCAGGAAATGAGTGATCCTGATATTACGAACACCTACTGGTACGTCCTCGCGAGACTGCGGCCTGGCGTAACGCATGATCGGGCGAATGCAGAAATGCACGGCATCGCTACGCGACTTCGCCAGCAACATCCCGCAGAGCTCGAAGAGACAGGATTTGCCGTGGATCGTCTGCGCGATGAGTTCTCGCGACAATCACGGCTGCTTCTTCTCGCACTATGCGGAGCGGCCGGATGCGTTCTCCTGATTGCGTGCGCAAATCTCGCGAACCTGCTCCTCGCGCGCGCGCTCGTTCGCCGGCGTGAGCTTCTCGTCCGCTCCGCGCTCGGTGCCGGTCGTGAGCGGCTCGTTCGCCAGTCAGTGACTGAAAGTTTTGTTCTCGCAATTCTCGGCGGCGTTGTTGGAGTGGGAATCGCGTACGTATCGCTTCCTCTTCTAACGAGACTCGTTCCGACAACGCTGCCGATCGCGCAATCGCCGACGATCGATCCGAAGATCATTGTCTTCGCCGGACTTTTGACGTTGATCACCGGAGTCGGATTCGGCGTTCTTCCCGCGTGGCGATCCTCAGGCAAGCTCGACCTCGGCGGACTTCGCGACGGTGCACGCGCAGGTGGAGGACGACGCGAGCATGCTCGAACTGCGCTCGTAATCGGCGAAGTAATGGCATCGGTGGTGTTGCTGATCTCTGCAGGATTGTTGATGCGCGCACTGCTTCATCTGCAGGACACCGATCCCGGATTTAGAACCGCGAATGTCCTGACGCTGCGCACCGACCTTCCATCACCGAAGTACGACAGGACTGTGCGAAAAGCGGAATTCTACGACGCCGTGCTGTCGCAGGTCCGCGCGATAAACGGTGTATCGAGCGCCGCGTACACCACCGGACTTCCAATGGTGATGACGGGAGGCATCTGGAAAGTGGTGCCTGAAGGTCAAACACCGCAGCCGGGAACAGCCGCGAGCAGCCGCTTCGTTACTCCCGACTATTTCAAGACGATGAGCATTCCGCTGCGCAGCGGCCGGGATGTTCGGGACGACGACGACATGAACAAGCCTCTTGCTGCCGTCGTGAGCGAATCGTTCGTGAAAGAATTCCTGCCAGGCCGTGAGCCAATCGGCAGCCGCTTCAATTTCAATTCGCTCAAGCTGTCGATCGTCGGTGTCGTTGGTGACGTCAAGGTTCGCGGAGTCGAGCAGACGAGCGAGCCACAGGTGTACATGCCGTACAAACAGTATCCGGACAGTCAGGGACTGTTCTATTCTCCGAAGGATCTCGTGATTCGCTCGTCGCTTCCGGCGGCCACACTCGTGCCGGCAATACGGCAGATCGTTCATCGCGTCGATCCTGAGCAACCGATTTCGAACATCAAGCCTTTGGCGGAAGTGCGATCGGACGCGACTGCCGCAAGATCAGTTCAAGTGCGCGTGCTCGTTGCATTCGCCGCGATTGCATTCATCCTCGCCGCAATTGGAATTCACGGTTTGCTGTCGTTCTCGGTTTCCAGCAGACAGCACGAAATCGGAGTGCGAATGGCACTCGGCGCTCAACGCGAGGACATCGTGCGCATGATCATGGGACAGGCAGCGATTCTCGCCGCTGCCGGAGTTATTCCCGGACTGCTGATCGCGTACGCAGCAGGACGTTCGATGCAGAGTCTTCTTGCGGGAGTCCAACCGGCCGATGCTGTGACATTCATTGCGGCAGGCGCGCTGTGCGTGATCATGACTCTGGTTGGAAGTCTTCTTCCGACAATGCGGGCGGTGAGGGTCGATCCTGCAACGGCGTTCCGCGCGGACGTCTGACGAATGGACGTCGCTCGCGCGCCTCAGGGAAAAAATCGCCGTTATGTGTTGGGTGCAGGCGCGGGCGTTGTACTGCTGCTGGGAACCGTCGCGGTCTCTCGATTGAAACCCGCCGAAGCTTCTGTCGAGAGATCGTCGCTAGTCATCGACTCAGTCCGGCGCGGCGATCTCGTGCGTGAAGTTCGCGGTCCCGGCACTCTCGTCCCGGAACAAATTCGCTGGATATCGGCGGTAACGTCGGCGCGAGTCGAGCGCATTGTCGCGCAGCCGGGACAAACTGTCGAGCCCAGCACCGTGTTGCTCGAGATGTCCAACCCTGACGTTCAGATACAAGCGCTTCAGGCACAGCAGGCGTTGAGCGAAGCGCAGGCGCGGTTGGTCGAGCTTCGCGTGCAGCTGGAAGGCGCGCGTCTATCGCAGGAAGGAGCGGTTGCAGCTGTGCGCACGCTCAACGTGAGTGCGGCTCAGGAGCGCGGCGCTGCTGACACGCTCATCAAGCAACGATTGATCTCGCGCTTCGAGTACAACAACAAGCGCGCCGCTGCTGACGAGCTGAGCACGCGACTCGATCTCGAAACGAAGCGACTCGATCTCATGACAAGGAGTGTCGCATCGCAGCTCGCAGTTCAGGAACGGCAGATCCAGCGGCTGCAGGCAATCGCGACATTTCAGGAGAGTCGCGTTCAATCATTGACCGTGCGCGCGGGCGAGCACGGTGTGTTGCAGGAGCTCTCGCTTCAGCCGGGCCAATGGGTGGATGGCGGCGCGACGATGGCGAAGGTCGTGCAGCCGGGTCAGCTCAAAGCAGTTCTTCGAATCGGTGAGGTGCAGGCGAAGGACATTGCAGTTGGTCAGTCTGCACTCATCGATACACGAACAGGAATTGTTCGCGGCCATGTGTCACGAATGGACCCGGCGGCGCAGGCGGGAACCGTCACGATCGATGTCTTCCTCGACGGAGCACTGCCCGCCGGTGCTCGTCCCGACCTCAACATCGACGGAACCATTCAGCTCGACAAAATGAAAAACGTTCTCTTCACCGGGCGTCCCACCCTCGGTCAGGAAAACTCAGTGGTGACAATGTTCCGGCTCGACCCGGGAGGAAAAACCGCGACGCGTGTGAGCGTGCGACTCGGTCGCATGTCCGCGAATGCCGTCGAGATCGTACAGGGACTCAAAGCCGGCGACAAAGTGGTGCTATCGGATCAATCACTCCCCGACAACACAGAACGCATTCGACTCAAATAGCGAGGTAACCTGGCAATGTCGAAGAACGTCTTGATTCAACTTCAAGGAATCAGAAAAGTCTTTTACACGGACGAAGTGGAGACGCATGCACTCGAGGATGTCGATCTCCAGATCAATGAAGGCGAGTATGTTTCGATCGCAGGACCGTCCGGTTCAGGGAAGACGACTCTCTTGTCGATCCTCGGCCTGCTCGATTCGCCGACTGGCGGTGAGTACATGCTCGATGGTGAGCCAGTCGCGAACCTTTCGACGGCGGATCGCGCGCGAGTTCGCAATCGGCAGATCGGTTTCATCTTTCAGGCGTTCAATCTCATTGGCGATTTGACGGTGTTCGAGAATGTCGAGCTGCCGCTCACGTACCGGGGCATGACTGCGGAAGAGCGAAAGCGGCGAGCGCTCGACTCATTGGAGCAGGTCGGCCTGTCGCATCGGTCGAATCATTATCCGGCGCAGCTATCGGGCGGACAGCAGCAGCGTGTTGCAGTTGCGCGTGCCGTTGCCGGTGATCCAGCAATTCTTCTCGCTGACGAGCCCACTGGAAATCTCGATTCGCGAAACAGCGAAGCTGTGATGGAATTGTTGAAGCAGCTGCATCGCGGTGGCTCTACGATCTGCATGGTGACGCACGATGCGCGTTACGCGCACCAGGCTGATCGATCGGTCAATCTCTTCGACGGAAAAATTGTCGACGAGTCTGCGCTGGCTTCGGTTTTGAGTTAGCCGATTCAAAATCCGCGACTCAAACAAGGTATGACGTTGAGCGCGAACAGCTGAATTCCCTCCCCGGGCAGCTGCATTCCAAAGCGGAGACGACAAGTTGGTCGCAGGTTTACTGAGTAAACGCAATGATTACTCGAGGCCTCTCTGTGTTATGACCGTCGCGACCATCGATCCCGAAACGGCTGCAATCGATTCACTCGTTGAGCAGAGTCGCAATGGTGATGAGCGCGCGTTTACGCAGCTTGTCCGTCGCATGCAGCCGCGCGTGCATCGATGGGTGTTGTCGTATGCGATGAGTGGTGACGATGCGGACGACATCGTGCAGGAAGTTTTCGTGCTCGCATTGCAGCGCCTGAATCAGTACCGCGGCGAGGGTGGCTTTCAGCCGTGGCTCTATCGCATCGCAACACGTGCTGCGGGAAGAACGCACAGGAAAACACGGCGCCGAGCGGCGCTGAGTGCAGGCCCGCGCGCAATCCCTGATCGTCTCGTATACGAGACGGATCCTGGCGGTCGCGTCGATCGCGACCGACTCACAGCATTGATTCGTGAATTCTGGCAGGAGCTGCCGGAGCGACAGCGAGTCGTCGTAGATCTCGTGGACCTTCAAGGTCATTCACCAATGGAGGCGGCGGAGATGCTCGAGCTTAATCAGTCCACGTTACGGGCAAATCTGTTCAAGGGCAGGCAGACACTGCGCTCGAGATTGCTCGCGCGTTTTCCATCTCTCGCGGAGAAAGGCTCGTGACGTGCGCTGAATGCATGGACTCGTTGCTCACCGCCGATCTGTCGTCTGCAACAGAATCGCGAGCGCACACTGGGATTTGCGAGCGTTGCACACAAGCGCTTGAAATTCTCCGAACTTCAGAAACGGCGCTCGCTGAATCTCTCGGTGGGGTCGATGCGAACACCAAAGCGCCGGAATACATTGCGGCTATCGCCTGGAACCGCGTGCGTCGGGCACGCTTCGTAAGACGAGTCGTAATTCCCATCGCCATTGTGATCGCGGTTCTGGCTGGTGCGTTATTCGTGACAAAGACCGGCCCGGAAATCAAGCGAATGACGGGTGCGCCGCCGCCGGTTGTAACTCAGACTTTCACGCTGCGCTGCCTTTCGCCTGAGCAGGCCGAGAGTCTTCTGAAGCCGTACATGCCGGTGCCGCAGAATCCGCGCTGGCAGGCGGAGATGTTCGACGTGCGTCCTGCTGCTGATGGATTGCGGGCCGTAACAGTCCGAGCGCCGGCGGCAACACTCGCCCTTGTTCCGAAATTGTTGCAACGTTTCGAGAACGATCCGGGGGCAGCCTGTCGCCGCTGAGCCAGGCGCATTGAATCCCTGGAGCCGTCATCTCGTAAGAGGTAAGTATGCAGACTCCTCAGGATGTAGTCTCCATTTTGGAGATCGTTATTCCCGGAGCGCTCGGGATTGTATTCATCATCGCGGCGGGCGTAGTCTCGGTGACCTGGATCCAGAAGCGCTCGACAAAGCAGACCATCGACTCCGGCGCGGAGAAAAGAATTTCCGAGCGGCTCGATCACCTTACAAACGCAGTAGACGCAATCGCGGTGGAAGTGGAGCGAATCTCCGAGGGACAACGATTTACGACAAAGCTTCTCTCCGACACGGCATCCACGCCCGACACGTACCACATTAAGTAGATCTCAAGCCACGAGTCGGCAAATCCCGTACGAAACTTCCCAAGTACGCGACGTTTCTTCGGATTGCTTCGAGTGCGCAATGAAGTCACGGTGCACTTCCAGGTTGTCGTGCGGCCGCTTATCGATCCGCTAGGAATTCTCGCGACTGCACTGCAATAACGCATTTCCTTTTGGATCGCCGACTGCACGATATGCGTTGAACAGCGCGCGCTTCACATCGCACGATTCCGGATAACGCTCGGCCGCCATTTCATACACGGCGACGCCTTCGGATTTCTTCCCCGACGACATCAGCTCGTTGGCAACGAAGAGCAGTGCGACCTGATTGAGGAAGTATCTCTCGGGATGCACACGCTCCTCCGCCGAAAGATTTCTGAATAGCGCGCGCGCCGAATCGATGCCGGACGTCATGATCGTTTGTCGCACTAGAGCGGGAATACCGCGCGGATACCTGTAAGTCTCGCCGGCGAGATAATGGGCGACTTTGCGAAACGGAAAATCCTGATTGCTGTCATCCGCGAGCTGCACGATGATCGTATGCGTTGGAGGATGCACGTAGACTCTCTGACCTTTACTACCATCTGCATAGAAATCACGCTCGGCATTCCAGTTGTGCATTGGAATCCACCAGAGGTGATTGTGCTGCATGCGATACCATGTCGACACTTCCGGCTCGGTGCGCTTCGCGTCCATTGTCGTTGACGCGATGACCCAATCGCGTGGCACAAGCTGCACACCGTTCCATGAGCCCTCGTTGAGATAAAGCCGCGCGAACTTCGCATAGTCGCGCGCTGTTGCATTGAATCCTGTCGACACCTTGTCCAATCCGCCTGGATGATCGACGTCGAAGCTCGCGTCGTATTCCGTTCCGATCCGGCGCCAAACTGATTCTTCGAATTGCGTCGCGACCGGCTTGCCCACCGCGTTCGCCAGTACCCAGCCCAGAAGCTCGACGTCGCTGTCTTTGTATGCCCAGTGTGCAGGGGGTGGAAATTCGCGATGCTGTTCTGCAATCGCTTTTTTCAGATCACTCGTGTAGTAGAAATGCGCATCGGAGGATCGGAAATCATGAATTGTTTCGCCGTTAGTGCGGGTGTATGCGATTCCTGATTTCATTTCCATCAGGTTTCGCAAAGTCACTCCGCTGAACGCAGGATTCTTCGCGAGCTCGGGGACGTACTTCGTAACCGGATCGTCGAGGCTCGAGATCTTTCCCTCCTCGAGTGCACGACCCAGCATTGCGGAGAGAATCGATTTCGCTGCCGAGAACGAGCTCCATTTGTCCGATGCTTTCATGCCGCCGAGGTATCGCTCGTACAGGATCGTATCGTTGCGGATGACGAGAAACGCACGGATGCGATGCTCGTTCATGTATTGCGCGAACGGTTTCAGCTTGGCGTCGACGTCGCGAACCGAAACCGTATCGAGATCATTTCGAAGAGGCGCAACCGCGAATTGAAACGGCGTGTCAGCTTTATGGACGACTCGCTGCGCGAAGATACGATGCTGAACGTTCGGTGCCGGATCGCGCCAGCGGACGATCCTATAGGTAGTGCATCCCTGGAAAGTGGATGCGAGCCCAAGGGTGAGAAGAATTGAAAGCTTTCTAACGCGTCGCAGGCGCTTCGATTTTTTCCTCTCGTGGCGCGGGAGAAGCTCCAGAGCGAGCTTGGCAAACATATCGAAATCCGCGATGGCTTTCGGCAGACGTCTGCGGCGAACCAGCAAGCCCTGGTACGCGTAGTAAAAGAGGTCAGCCATTTCTGCGCGCGCGGCGAAGTTCCGGAACAGTCCCATCCGCTCTTCTTCGGATCGATTCACGCGTCGCGCAACGGCGGGATCGATGGCGCTCCACGCGAAGATCGCGACATCGGATGGCCATTCTCCTCGCTCACTGGCGAGTGTGCGGCGTTTTACCTCTTCGAGAATGTTTTCAAGCGCGCGGTGTGAATCGAGCTCTCCGAGATTCTCGAGGAAGACGTTGGTCTCTGCTTCCCATTCAGCGAGAAGTGCCTCGAGGAGTTCGGCGCGATCGGTGAAGTGCCAGTAGAAGCTTCCCTTGGTAACGCCCAGCTCT
>Ga0310810_10011246_pt1 | contig 10460 bp, 10 predicted proteins | sample NCmetagenome_FD_207641 | JGI IMG/M metagenome (GOLD analysis project Ga0310810, IMG submission 207641) | Soil microbial communities from experimental microcosm in Duke University, North Carolina, United States - NC | ecosystem: Engineered > Artificial ecosystem > Soil microcosm > Unclassified ... | reverse complement strand
GTACGCGGTCTTTTCTCTCGGCGCGGAATCGGCCGCCATCGTCACCGCCAGCGATCCGTAGCCGGCGAAAAGCCCCTGCACCACCCGCAGCGCGAACAGCTGCCACGGCCGGGTGACGTACGCTGTCGCGCCCATGACGAAGATGAAGCTGACCAGCGACCGCTCGACCAGGATCTTCCGGCCATAGCGATCCGCGAGGCGCCCCCACACGGGCGACAGCAGCGCGGCCAGCGCCGGCGTGACGCCGAGGCTCAAACCGGACCACATCGCGATATCGCCGACATCGCTGACGCCGAGCTGCTGGAAATAGAGCGGGAGAAACGGCATCACCAGTGTGAAACCGGTGAACCCGATGAAGCTCGCGGCGGTCACCGCAAACAGGTTTCGTCGCCAGTGCAATCTAGAATCTAACCTTCACCATGCCGGTCTGCTGCACGTGGATGGTATCGATGAAGCGAATGCGCGACGGCCGGCTTTGCATGATCAGCGAGCTTGTCCGCACGCCGTCGCCGAAGAAGCGGACCCCTTTCATCAGCGTGCCGTCGGTGACCCCGGTCGCGGCAAAAATGATGTTCTCGCCCGAGGCAAGATCCGCCGCGGTGTAGACGCGGCGACAATCGCTGATCCCCATGGCGCGGCAGCGCGCCTCGTGCGCGGGCTCCGTCACGACGAGGCGCGCGAAGATTTCGCCGTTCAGGCACCGCATCGCCGCCGCGGTCAGGACTCCTTCCGGCGCGCCGCCAGTGCCCATGACCGCATGCACGCCGCTGCCCATCACCGCCGCGGCGATCCCCGCTGAAAGGTCGCCATCGCTGATCAATCGGATTCGGGCGCCCGTGGCGCGAATCTGTTCGATCAGCGCCTGGTGCCGCGGCCTGTCGAGGACCATGACGACGAGGTCCTCGACAGCGCGATCGAGGGAATCCGCAATCGCCCGGAGATTGGCGCTGACCGGTGCATCGAGGCTCACCGACCCCTTTGCCGCCGGGCCGACCACGAGCTTCTCCATGTACAGGTCGGGCGCGTGAAGCAGGCCGCCGCGATCGGATGCGGCCAGGACCGCCATCGCATTGGCCGCGCCGGTCGCGCACAGGTTCGTCCCTTCGAGCGGATCCACCGCGATATCCACCGACGGCACGCCGGCCGCTCTCGCCGGATCCTTCGCGGCGATCCCGACCTTCTCGCCGATGAACAACATCGGCGCCCGGTCACGCTCCCCTTCGCCAATCACGATCGTCCCATCGATCGGCACCGTATCCAGGCACTGCCGCATCGTCTCGACCGCGGCCTGGTCGGATTGGTGGCCGTCGCCCAACCCCATCGTGTGCGCGCACGCGATGGCCGCTTGTTCGACGACGCGGAGGAATTCGAGGGAGAGATCTGGTTGCACCTTGTCTTCTGTCTCCTGTCAGCATTTCTCACTGCTCGCGGGACCCCACCCCCGCTCGCTCTCGCTCGGCGGCGCGGCTTCGCCGCGCTTCTCTCCGGCGCCTCGCTCGGGCCGCAGGCGCTTTACCTTCTACCTTCGACCTTCCAACGCGGGGAGTTCACACCGCGTTGGACGATCCTGGCGGAAGCCGAGCGCGTAATCCGCCTGCATCAACTTGTGGATCTCGCGTGTGCCCTCGTAAATCACCGCGCCTTTGCAGTTGCGGTAGAAACGGCCGACCGGATATTCATCGGAATAACCGTTCGCGCCGTGCACCTGCACGGCATCTCCCGCCGCGCGCTCGGACGCCACCGTCGCGAACCACTTCGCGAGCCCGGTCTCGCGCGTATTGCGCCGCCCCTGGTTCTTGAGGAACCCGGCGCGCAGCCAGAGCAAACGCGCCACCTGATAATCGGATTCCATCTGCGCGATCATTTCCTTCACGAGCTGGTGCTCGGCGATCGCCGATCCAAAGGCCTTTCGCTCCTTCGCGTACTTGACGCTGGCGTCGCGGCAGGCGCGAATCAGTCCCGTGGCGCCGGCGGCCACCGTGTAGCGTCCTTGATCGAGCGCGAACATCGCGATCTTGAACCCTTCGCCAGCCTGGCCCACGAGATTCTCCGCCGGCACCTCGACCTCCTCCATCTTGAAGAAGCCGGTATTGCCCGCAAGGATTCCCCACTTCTCCTTCAGCGTCCCGCTCGAGAACCCCTTGAACGCGCGTTCGATGATGAACGCGCTGATTCCCGACGGATCCCGCTGCTTCTTCTTTTCGAGATCGGTCCAGGCGAAGACGAGGAAATTGTCGGCAACGTCGGCGAGCGAGATCCACATCTTCTCGCCGGTGAGGTAATAGCGGTCGCCTTTCCTGGCCGCCACGGTCTGAATCCCGCGCACGTCGCTGCCCGCCGCCGGTTCGGTCAGTCCGTAGGTGGCGATCTTCTCCCCCTTTGCCTGCGGAACGAGATAGCGCCGCTTCTGGTCCTCCGTTCCCCACGTGAGAAGCGACAGGCAGTTGAGGCCCGCGTGCACCGACATAATCACGCGCAGCGACGTATCCACGTACTCGAGTTCCTCGGAGGCGATGCCGAGACTGATGTAGTCCATGCCGGCGCCGCCGTATTCCACCGGCACGGAACAACCGAGCAATCCAAGCTTGGCCATCTGCGGCAGGATGCCGGGGTCGAAGCGATGCTCGCGATCGAGCTCACGTATCCGCGGCGCCACTTCCCGCGCCCCCCACTCGCGTACCGACTGCTCCAGCAGCTGATGTTCCTCGGTCAGATCGAAGTCGATCATCTATGCGTCCCTCTCGAAATGCTCAAGGTCACATTGTAATCGGTAGGTGCAGGGGTGCTAGGGGTGCGAAGGGTGCGAAGGGTGCCTCTAGAGGTGCAGAGGCGCTTACGCGCGCGTGATGTCGACGGCGGCGCCGCGGTCGACCGACAGCGCGGTCGCTGCGCTGCCGCCGTTGACCGCGAACTCGAGGTGATCGGTGCTGCCGAAGAGCCCACACACCTCACCGTTGCGGATGTCGGCGTAGGTGGCGACGACCCCGGCGATTTGGTGTCCGGCGACGCTCAGCGACACGGCCTGCGTGCGCGTGAACGCCTCGAATGTGCGGCGATCGATGTTGGTGACGAGATTGCCGAAGCGATCGGCGAGCAGCACCACGCCGTGCAGCTGCGCCTCGCTCATCTCGACTTGCGGCAGGTCGAGCAGGTGATAGTTGGTGACGGTGCGGCCAAGCGCCGAGAGCTGGATGCCTTTGGCCAGCCACGCCGCCGCCGGGGCAAACCGGTCGCGCCCCTCGAAGGTGCGGCTGACCGTCGGCCTGGCATAGCGGCGCTCGGTGAGCTCCACGACGCGCTTGGGCGGCAGCTCGCGGACGACGGCGGTCAGCACACCATTGTCCGGACCGACGAACCGGTAGTCGCCCGCCTCCGCCGCGATGCCGCGGCGCGACGACCCCACGCCTGGATCGACGACCGCGAGGAAGATGGTGCCGGGCGGAAAGTACTTGAACGAGGCCGCGAGCTGCAGCGCGCCCTCGAGGACATCGTGCGGGGTGATCTCGTGCGTGATGTCGACGAGCGTGACGTCGGGACAGATTCCCAGCATCACACCCTTCATCGTCCCGGCATAGTGATCGCGCGCGCCGAAGTCGCTCAGGAGCGCGATGACGGGACGCATGCCCTAGCTCCTTCGTTTGAGGAGGATCTCCCGGGTGTTGTTCTTCAGCAGGAACGAGTCCGACACGACGAGCCCGTCGAACATCTTGATGATGTCGCGGTTCTGGAGTGCCTGTCTCGCCCCTCCGATGCCGGCGTGCGGACGGTGGCGCAGTGACTTGTCGTCGACGATCTCGTACTTCGTGAACGGGGCGCTGGGCACGCTCGACGTGCAGAAGAATCCCATCACCGCGCCGCCCGGGCGGACCATCCGGACGATTTCCTTGGCCAGCGCCTGGGCGGCAGGCTTCTGCAGGAAGTCAAAGAAGTCCCAGCAGAGCACGCCGTCGACGCTGGCCTCGGCATGGCGGAACCGCGACGCGATGGTGGCAGGGAGCGCCTCGAGCGTTCCCCCTCGCGCATGCCGGTCGTAGTCGGCGAACAGATCTTCGATGAACAGCTTGCAGCCGAGCTGCTCCCCGAAAAAGGACACGTTGGGCCCGATCACGGGACCGAAGTCGAGGAGAAGTGGAGGCGCCGGTTGAGTAGCGATGGCCGCCAGGAACTTGGGAAAGGCCTTCGACGGTACAACCGGCTCTCCGCCGCGTGGAGCGGCCGCCTCACCCGGACCCGGCGCGTCGGGTTGACCGGGGCGCTTCCCGCCCCAGCGGAGAAGGTCTGACAGCATCCCGATCACCCGATCCGGGGCTTAACGGTTGGCGCCGGCCGTCGCGGGCGACGAAGCGGCCGCCGGCGCGGTGCTCGCAGTCGTCGTGCTCGACGCGGCGGACTTGTCTGTGGTCTTTTCAGACTTCGTCTCGCTCTTGACGCTCCCCTTCTGCATGTCGATGCTGCCCCGGAAGTGCGCCCCTTCGGCAATCGCCACGCGCGGCGAGGTGATGTCGCCGTCGACCGAGCCGTTGTCGCGAATGTCGACCTTTTCGCTCGCCGTGACGTTCCCCGTGACCTCGCCAAGAATGATCACGGACTTGGCGAAGACCTGCGCCTTGATGCGGCCGTTCGGTCCGATGGTGAGCACGCTCTGCCGCAGTTCGATCTTGCCTTCGACCTGCCCTTCAACCGTGAGATCTTCGCTGCCGTTGAGTTCGCCTTTGATGACGACGGATTTGCCGATGTTCACAGCTGTTCTCTCCTGTCCGCGCTGGGGCTCGTTCACCATTTTGCTCGTCGGTGCCGCCTCAGCGGCGAGCGGCGTGCTGGCGGGTTGCGAGCCGGCACCCGGTCCGGCCGGGGTACTTGGCTTCCCCGGTTCATCCCGTTTCCACATGAGTCACTCTCCAACATGTCCGTGAGTTACTTATCGCGCAATCCGTGGCTCGGCAGCAGGGTTTGGCCAGTATACGAAGCCAGGAATCCGCTGTCTAGTCCTTTTATTGCTGAGACTTAGCGCGAATGCTATGATGAGGGGATCCCCATGCGCATCTACTTCGATCACAACGCCACGGAGGTCGTCTTCACCAGCGGCGGTACCGAGTCTGACAATTTTGCGCTCAGGGGTGTCGCGGAAGCCTTGGAGCCTACCGGGCGCCGCCATCTGATCGCATCGAGCATCGAGCACGAGGCCGTGCTGGTAACCCTGCGGGCGCTCGCCCGCCGGGGATGGAAGGTGACCCTGCTACCCGTCGATGCGAGCGGCATCGTCCAGCCGGCAACACTCGAACAGGCGGTGACCGCGGATACGGCAATCGTGTCGGTGATGCACGCGAACAACGAGATCGGCACGATCCAGCCCGTCGCGGAGCTCGCCAGGATCGCCCGCGCGCACGGCGCGCTGATGCACACGGACGCGGTCCAGTCGATCGGCAAGATCGCGGTCGACGTCCGTACCCTCGGCGTCGACCTGCTCTCCCTCTCGGCACACAAGTTCAACGGGCCGAAAGGCGCCGGAGCGCTGTGGATCAAGCGCGGCGCGCGCGTCACCTCCATCGTGACGGGGGGCAAGCACGAGCGCAGCCGCCGCGCCGGGACTGAGAACGTGGCCGGCATTGCGGGGCTGGGCGTCGCGGCGAAGCTCGCCGCAAAGAAAGTGACGACGGAAGCGCTGCGAATCGGGGCCCTCCGCGATCGCCTCGAGTCCGAGATTCTCGCGCATGTGCCGGGAACCGCGCTGAACGGCGTGCGCGAGCCGCGGGTCCCGAACACGACGAACATCAGTTTCGAGGCGATCGAGGCGGAATCGCTCCTCATCGCGTTGGATCTCGAGGGTGTCGCGGTGTCCACCGGCTCGGCGTGTTCATCCGGCACGCTCGAGCCGTCGCACGTGCTCCGCGCGATGGGCCTGCCCTCTCCGCGGACGCAGAATTCGATTCGCCTCTCGCTCGGCGCCGGCAACACCGAGGCGGAGGTCGACTTCGTCGTCTCGAAGCTTCCCGGCATCGTCGACAAACTGCGCAGCCTGACCCGGACGAAGGTCAGGGCCTAGCAAGTCGCTGAAGAAATTAGGGATTAGGGATGGGCATTCGATGCGCATCGTCGTAGCCATGTCCGGCGGGGTCGATTCGTCGGTGGCGGCGGCGCTCCTCGCGCGCGAGGGGCACGACGTCATCGGTCTGTCGATGCAGCTGTACGACGCGTCGGGCTCGGCCGGCGGCGATCGCGCGTTCGGGACGTGCTGCACGATCGACGATCTCCACGACGCGCGCCGCGTCGCCGCGCGGCTCGGCATTCCGCACTACATCGTCAACTTCGAGCGCGAGTTCGCCGACACGGTCATCTCGAACTTCGTCAGCGAGTATTCGTCCGGCCGCACACCGATCCCGTGCGTGCACTGCAATGGCGATCTGAAGTTCGCGACCCTCGCCGCACGCGCCGACGGACTGGGTGCGGAGTTCGTCGCGACCGGCCACTACGCGCGGGTCGACCTGGACCCGACGACCGGATCCTACCTGCTGAAGCGCGGGCTCGATGCGGCGAAGGACCAGTCATACTTCCTCTTCACGCTGACCCAGAGCCAGCTCTCGCACGCGATGTTTCCGGTGGGAGATCTCGACAAGACGACCGTCCGCGAGCGCGCGCGCGAGCTTGGCTTGTCCGTCGCGGACAAGCGTGACAGCCACGAGATCTGCTTCGTGGCGAGCGGTGAGCACGCCAGCTTCATCGACCAGCACGCGGCAGTTGCCGCCGGTCCGATCCACGATGTTCAGGGAAACGTCGTCGGCCGCCACGACGGCGTGCATCGCTTCACCGTCGGTCAGCGAAAAGGGCTCGGTCTGTCGTCGCGCATCCCGCTCTACGTGGTCGGGATCGACGCGAGCGAAAAGACGGTAACCGTCGGTCCGAAAGCGGCGCTGGAGCGGAATTCGCTGACTGCCTCAGGCGTGAACTGGATTGCGGGCGTTGCGCCACCGGCGGGAACGCGCGTCGCTGCGCAGATCCGCTACCGCCACCGCGAGGCCGCGGCATCCATCGAGCCGCTCGGCGACGATCGGGTAAGCGTGACCTTCGATCAGCCGCAGAGCGCCATCGCGCCAGGGCAGGCCGTCGTCATGTACGACGGCGATTCCGTGGTCGGCGGGGGGTGGATCGATTAGGGAATTGCCAAAACTGCCAGAATCGCCGGAATTGCCAAAATCAAATTCTCAAAATTCAGGGAACGAAATGTTGGCAATTATGGCAATTGTGGCAATTCCGGCGATGCAGTGGCGTGCGCCTCTCCGAGATGCTGTGGTAGGCCGTCGAGGAAATGCTCGGCGTCGATTGCGGCCATGCAGCCTGTTCCCGCCGCCGTGATGGCCTGACGATAGACGTGATCCTGCACGTCGCCGCACGCGAACACTCCCCGCACATTCGTCCGCGATCCGTCGTGCGTGACGATGTAGCCGCCGTTGTCGAGCTCGAGCTGCCCCTGGAACAGCGCCGTGTTCGGCGTGTGGCCGATCGCGACGAACACGCCGTCGACTGTCAACTGTTTTTCTTCGCCGGTCTGGTTGTTGCGCAGAACCATCCCGGTCACTTCGCCCTTGCCGTGATCGACGATGTCAATGACGTCCGAATTCCACTCGAAGGAGATCTTCGGGTTGGCGAACGCCTTGTCCTGCATGATTTTCGACGCGCGCAGCGTGTCGCGCCGATGAACGACCGTGACCTGCGAGGCGAAGCGCGTGAGGAAGATCGCCTCCTCCATCGCCGAGTCGCCGCCGCCGACGACCGCGATCGGCTTGCCGCGGAAAAAGTAGCCGTCGCAGGTCGCGCAAGTCGAGACGCCATGGCCAATCAGCCCGCGCTCTGACGGCAGCCCGAGGAGCCGTGCCGAGGCGCCGGTCGCGATGATGATTGCCCGGGCCGTGTACTCGTGATCGCTGGTCTTGACCGTGAACGGATGCCGGCCGAGATCGACGGAGGTGACGTTGCCGCGAATCACGTCGGCCCCGAAGCGCTCCGCCTGGCTGCGGATCTCCGCCATCAGATCCGGCCCCATGATGCCGTCGCGGAAGCCGGGCCAGTTCTCGACCAGCGTCGTCAACATCAACTGTCCACCGGCTTCGAGCCCTTCGATGATGAGCGGATTGAGGTTGGCGCGGGCGGAGTACAGTGCGGCGGTGAGCCCGGCAGGTCCGGAGCCGATGACGATCACATTTCGGGAGGGCATGGGCGCGCTCAGACGTGCTTGTCGATCATCTTCTTGAGCGAATCTTTATCGGCCAGGCCGACCACCTGCTCGACGATCTGTCCGCCCTTGAACAGCAGAAGCGTGGGAATGCCGCGGATGCTGAACCGGCCCGCGACCGCCGGATTGTCGTCGACGTTCAACTTTCCGATCGTCAGGCGCCCGTCGTAATCGCTCGCCAGTTCGTCGATTGTCGGACCGAGCCGCTTGCAGGGGCCGCACCACTCCGCCCAGAAGTCCACGAGGACGGGTTGCGAAGATTTGATGACGGACTGATCGAAATTCGTGTCGGTAAGCGTTGCAATCTTCTCAGATGCCATGTCAACGGTTCTCCCGCGCCGCACCCGCGACGCCCTCATACACTTTGACATACTCCCGGGCTGAAGCGTCCCAGGAGAAGTCCTGCCGCATACCTGCCTGCTGTAACTTCTTCCACTGCTTCGGGTTGCGGAAGAGGTCGAGCGCGTGGCGAACCGCCTCGACCAAGGCCGCAGGCGTGTAGTCCGTGAAGCGAATGCCGTTGCCATCGGGTTCGGAGGCATCACGGACGGTATCGGCGAGCCCGCCCGTGGCGCGCACGATCGGAACGGTCCCGTAGCGCAGGCTGTACATCTGATTGAGACCGCAGGGCTCAAAGCGCGACGGCATCAGGAAGATGTCGGAACCGGCCTCGATGCGGTGCGCCAGTCTTTCGTCGAACCCGATCGTCGCGGACACGCGATGGGGATAGCGTGCCGCCAGGCTGCGCCACAGCTCCTCGTAGTGGCGTTCACCGCTGCCGAGCATGACCCATGTCGCGTCGAAAGACATCAGCCGCTCGGCCGACGCGGCAATCAGATCGAATCCTTTCTGATCGGTCAAACGCGAGATGAGCCCGATCACCGGTCCCGGTGCGCCCGGACCCAGGCCGACGGTGTTCAGGAGAACCTTCTTGGCTTGTGCCTTGGCGGACAAGTCCTCCGCGCTGAACGGAACGCCCACCAGATCGTCATGCGACGGATCCCAACGATTCACGTCGATGCCGTTGAGAATCCCGATCACGTCGGCGGCTCGACGGCGAAGCGCGCCGTCGAGACCCATGCCGACCTCCGGCGTCAGAATCTCTTTCGCGTAGTTGGGACTTACCGTGGTGATGCGTTCGCTGAAATTGATCCCGCCTTTGAGATAATTCACGTTGCCCCAGTACTCGAGCGCGTCCACGTGCATCACCTCCCATCCGAGCCCCAGGCTGGGAAGAATCGCCGACGGGACCAATCCCTGGAACGCGAGGTTGTGAATCGTGAAGACGACCGGGACGCCCCCGACGATCGGATCGGACGCGAACAACATCTTCTGAAACACGGAGACGAGCCCCGTCTGCCAGTCATGCGTGTGCACGATTGAGGGCCGCTCGCCGCGAATCCGCGCGTACTCGAGCGCGGCGCGGCTGAACATCGCGAACCGCCACGCGTTATCGGAATAATCGACGCCGCCGGCGCCGTAGAGTCCTTCGCGATCGAAGAGGTCGGGGATGTCAACGAACACCGCGACGACGCCTGGCCGTTCTTCGCGACGGTGGAACGTCACCGCCTGCATGAACGGGCCGAGCGGCACGTTGACGGTCCGCGCCTGCGCGCCTGTGATGTCTATGCCGCGGTAGCGGGGCAGGACGAGCGTGACCTGGTGTCCGAGCCGTGCCAACGCATCCGCCAGCGCGGCAGTGACCTCCGCCAGTCCGCCCGTCTTGGCGTACGGATGTGCTTCCGAGGCCACCATCAATATGGACAACCCACGGAGTTTCTCGGCGACAGGTGGCGTGGGCGTGCTCACTGCGGCAGCGCGCTTGGCCGCGGCCGGCTTCTTCGCCACCGCCGGCTTTTTCCGCGGCGCTTTGGCGGGTGCCGCAGGCTTCTTCGGCGGCGGTTGCGGTGGTTGTTGCTGCGGCTTGGGCTTTCCTGCGGACTTCTTCTCGGGCATCGCTCTCGCTATCGTAACTTCGCTCCGGCGCTCAGATCTACTGCTCCACTGCCTTCTCCATGAGAGAGATCTCCGTTTCCTCCGTTTCTCCGTGGTTAGCGAAAGCGCTTTTCTCCGTTCCCTCCGTCTCCTCCGGTTGCTCCAGGTATGGCACTATGCCGACATGCGCACCGTCCTGGTGATTGCCGCGCTCATCGCGCCGGTTCTTGTTTCCGCGCAAACCTCGAAGCCGGCTCCCGCGGAGCAGGTCAAGCAGGTCACGATCACGCTTGATGGC
>Ga0310810_10011245_pt1 | contig 10461 bp, 5 predicted proteins | sample NCmetagenome_FD_207641 | JGI IMG/M metagenome (GOLD analysis project Ga0310810, IMG submission 207641) | Soil microbial communities from experimental microcosm in Duke University, North Carolina, United States - NC | ecosystem: Engineered > Artificial ecosystem > Soil microcosm > Unclassified ... | reverse complement strand
GGCGTCGCGACGAGCTTCGGCCTGTCCGCATGGGTGCTGTGGCAACTGGTCGGGCAGGGCGCATCGCCGTTCAACGAGAACGTCTACACCTGGTTCCAGGTCGGCGGCCTGCATGCCAACGTCGGCTTCATGATCGACACGCTCACCGCGATGATGATGGTGGTCGTCACGTTCGTATCGCTGCTCGTGCACATCTACACCATCGGCTACATGGCCGACGATCCGGGCTACCAGCGCTTCTTCAGCTACATCAGCCTGTTCACGTTCTCGATGCTGATGCTGGTGATGTCCAACAACTTCCTGCAGCTGTTCTTCGGCTGGGAAGCGGTGGGCCTGGTGTCGTACCTGCTGATCGGTTTCTGGTTCAAGCGGCCGACGGCGATCTTTGCCAACCTCAAGGCCTTCCTCGTCAATCGCGTCGGCGATTTTGGTTTCCTGCTCGGCATCGCCGGCGTGTTGTACTGGTTCGGCTCGCTCGATTACGGCACCGTGTTCGCCAACGCGCCTGCCATCGCCGACATGACGGTGCCGGTCTTCACCGGACACGACTGGTCGGTGCCGACGCTGATCTGCATCTGCCTGTTCGTCGGCGCGATGGGCAAGTCGGCGCAGGTGCCGCTGCATGTCTGGCTGCCGGATTCGATGGAAGGTCCGACCCCGATCTCCGCGCTGATCCACGCCGCGACGATGGTGACCGCCGGCATCTTCATGGTCGCGCGCATGTCGCCGCTGTTCGAGCTGTCGCATACGGCGCTGAACTTCGTGCTGTTCATCGGCGCCACCACCGCGTTCTGGACCGGCCTGATCGGCATCGTGCAGAACGACATCAAGCGCGTGGTCGCGTATTCAACCTTGTCGCAGCTCGGTTACATGACGGTCGCGCTGGGCGTGTCGGCCTATTCGGCCGCCGTCTACCACCTGATGACGCATGCCTTCTTCAAGGCGCTGCTGTTCCTGGCCGCCGGCAGCGTGATCATCGGCATGCACCACGAGCAGGACATGCGCAAGATGGGCGGCCTGCGCAAGGTCATGCCGATCACCTTCTGGACCAGCTTGGTCGGCACGCTGGCCCTGGTCGGCACGCCGTTCTTCGCCGGCTTCTACTCGAAGGACACGATCATCGAGGCGGCGGCCGAGCATGCGCACGAGGCGCACGACTGGATCGCCACCTATGGTTACTGGTCGGTGCTGCTGGGCGCCTTCGTTACCGCGCTCTACAGCTTCCGCCTGATGTACCTGACGTTCGCGGGCAAGCCTCGCTGGCACGACCACGCGCCGGAGCACTACGTCGCGCCGGAAGCGGATTCGACCGAGCATGAGTCTGCGCTCGCCGATGAGCATGGCCACGAGCACGTCGACACCAGCCACGGCCACGACGACCATCATGCGCACGAGCCGCACGAATCACCGTGGGTCGTGACGATTCCGCTGATCCTGCTGGCGATTCCGTCGGCGATCATCGGCTTCCTGACGATCGGACCGATGCTGTTCGGCACCGACATGCTCGGGCACGCGAAGCGGCTGCCGTTCTTCCTCGGTTCCATCGACGTCGCGCCGGCGCATGATGTCATCGGCAAGCTGGCCGAAGAGTTCCACGGTCCGCTTGCATACGCGTGGCACGGCTTCGCAGGCCCGGCGTTCTGGCTCGCACTCGCGGGCTTCCTTGTCGCCACCATCTTCTATTGGTGGAAGCCGGAACTGCACTCGAAGGCGCGCGAGTTCTTCTCGCTACCGGTGCGGATCCTGCAGGACAAGTACGGCATGGACGCGCTGTGGATCCGCGGATTCGCGGGCGGCGGCATCCAGGCCGGGCGCGCGTCGCGCGTGGTCGACGAGAAGGTGATCGACGGCGCCATCGTCAACGGCAGCGTCCGCTTCGTCGACATCGCCGCCGGCGTCCTGCGCGGCACCCAGTCCGGCTATCTCTACCACTACGCCTTCGCGATGATCCTTGGGCTGATCGCGATGCTGGCGGCGCTGATGTGGTTCTGGCGATGAGCGCGCTGGCGATGACTTCCCTGTACCCGGTCGAGCAAGGACCCGCGACGTGAGCACGATGCCCCTGGACAGCCTGCCCCTGGACAGCGTGCACGGCGCATTCCCGTTGCTGAGCCTGCTGGTGTGGTTGCCGATGCTCGGCGGCGTGCTGTGCCTGCTGGCCGGTAACAACCGGCCGCAGCTGGCGCGATGGATCGCGTTGGGTACGGCGCTGCTGACACTGGTCCTCAGCATCCCGCTGCTCACCGGCTTCGACTTCACCACCGCCGGCATGCAGTTCGTCGAGCAGCGCGCGTGGATTCCCGCGTACGACATCCGTTATCACCTGGGTGTGGATGGCATTTCGGTGCCGCTGATCGCGTTGACGACCCTCACCACGGTGCTGGTGCTGATCGGCGCGTGGAGCGTGATCGAGAAGCGCGCAAGCCAGTACGTCGCGTCGTTCCTCATCCTCGAAGGCCTGATGATCGGCATCTTCGTCGCCCTCGACGCGATGCTGTTCTACGTGTTCTTCGAAGCCATGCTGATCCCGATGTTCATCATCATCGGCGTCTGGGGCGGTCCGCGGCGCGTCTATGCGTCGTTGAAGTTCTTCCTGTACACCTTCCTCGGCTCGGTGTTCATGCTGGTCGGGCTGATCTACCTGTACCTGAAGGGTGGCAGCTGGCAGCTGGCGGACATGTACGCGTTGCCGCTGACGATGCACGAGCAGACGTGGCTGTTCTTCGCGTTCCTGATCTCGTTCGCGGTCAAGGTGCCGATGTTCCCGGTGCACACGTGGTTGCCCGACGCGCACGTCGAGGCTCCGACCGGTGGATCGGTGATCCTTGCGGCGATCATGCTGAAGATCGGCGGATACGGATTCCTGCGCTTCAGCCTGCCGATCCTTCCCGACGCCGGCCAGCAGTGGGCGTGGCTGATCATCGCGCTGTCGCTGATCGCCATCATCTACGTGGCCCTCGTCGCCCTCGTACAGGACGACATGAAGAAGCTGATCGCCTATTCGTCGGTCGCGCACATGGGCTTCGTGACCCTGGGTACGTTCATCGCCTTCGGACTGGTGCGCGATTTCGGCAACACCGACGCCGCCCGGCTGGGCCTGCAGGGCGCAATGGTGCAGATGGTGTCGCACGGCTTCATTTCCGGCGCGATGTTCTCCTGCGTCGGCGTGCTCTACGACCGCATGCACACCCGCATGATCCGCGACTACGGCGGCGTGGTGAACGTGATGCCGTGGTTCGCGGCGTTCTGGGTGCTGTTCGCGATGGCGAATTCGGGCCTGCCCGGCACCAGTGGATTCGTCGGCGAATTCATGGTCATCCTGGCGACGTTCCAGCGCCATCCGCTGCTGGCCTTCGCCGCCGCGACGACGCTGATCACGGGCGCCTCCTACACGCTGTGGCTGACCAAGCGCGTGATCTGGGGCGACATCGGCAATGCACACGTCGCCGAGATGACCGACATCAATGCGCGCGAGTGGATCGTGCTGGGCACCTTCGCCGCCGGCGTGCTGCTGATCGGCCTGTGGCCCAAGCCGCTGACCGACATGATGGAGCCGTCCATCGCGCACCTGGCGAGCCAACTCGCCGCCACCAAGCTCTAGCGCATACCTGAGAAGAGAAGTCGCCGAATGACGACCATGCCCACCGCCGCCGACCTGCTGCCGCTGCTGCCCGAGTTGGTGCTGGTCGGCGGTGCGTTCGCGCTGCTGATGCTCGATCTGTTCCTCGACGACTCGCGGCGGATCGTCACCCACCTGCTCGCGATCGGCCTGCTGCTGGTCACCGCGTGGCTGGCCGCAACGGGGATCGGCGGGCACGGCTCGGTGCTCGGCGGCATGTTCGTGCGCGACGACATGGCCGACGTGCTCAAGGCAGGCGCCTGCCTGCTGACGGCACTGGCGCTGGTGTACGCGTGGCCGTTCCTGCGCCAGCGCGGCCTGTATACGGGCGAAGTCGCGGTGCTGATGCTGTTCGCCGTCGCCGGAATGATGCTGCTGATCTCTGCCGGCAACCTGGTGATGGTCTACCTGGGCCTGGAGATGCTGGCGCTGTGTTCGTACGCGCTCGTGGCGATCGATCGCGACAGTCCGCTCGCCTCGGAAGCGGCGATCAAGTACTTCGTGCTCGGGTCGTTGTCGTCCGGCCTGCTGCTCTACGGCCTGTCGCTGCTGTATGGCGCGACCGGCACCCTCGACCTCGCGCTGCTGCGTTCGGCCATCGCCGCATCGCCGGAAACGACGCTGCTGCTGACCGGCACGGTGTTCGCGGTCGCCGGCATCGCGTTCAAGTTCGGCGCCGCGCCGTTCCACATGTGGGTGCCCGACACCTACCAGGGCGCACCCACGCCGATCACGCTGTTCATCGGTTCCGCGCCGGAACTCGCATCATTCGCCTTGGCGTTCCGCCTGCTCGAAGGCGGCGTCGGCCCGCTCGACGACCGCTGGCGCCTGCTGATCGCCGGCCTTGCCGTCGCTTCGCTGGCGATCGGCAACCTGATCGCGCTGGTGCAGGGCAACCTCAAGCGCATGCTTGCCTACTCGGCGGTGTCGCATATCGGCTTCGTGTTCCTCGGCTTCGCGGGCGGCAGCGCGACCGGCTACGCGGCAGCGATGTTCTACGTCATCAGCTACGCGATCATGTCCGCGGCGGCGTTCGGCGCGATCATCGTGCTGTCCAACCAGGGTTTCGAGGCCGATCGCATCGACGACTTCAAGGGCCTCAACGCGCGCAGCCCGTGGCTCGCCGCGCTGGTGCTCTGCATCATGTTCTCGCTGGCCGGGATTCCACCGTTCTTGGGGTTCTGGGCCAAGCTGGCGGTGCTGCGCGCCGCGATCGAGGGCGGGATGTTGTGGCTGGCGATCGTCGGCATCGTGTTCGCCGTCGTGGGCGCGTTCTACTACCTGCGCGTGGTCAAGGTCATGTACTTCGACGATCCGGTCGGTGAACTCGAGCCGCGCAACGACCGGCCGCTGCAGGTCGCCTTCGGCGTCAATGCCCTGGCGCTGCTGGTGCTGGGCATCTTCTGGAATCCGCTGATGACGTGGTGCCAGCAGGCGTTCGCCGGCTAGGGCAGCTTGTCGTAATCTCTCCCGGTCGCACGGGGGACTTCCATGAAGAGAACGATCTGGGCCACGGCAATGGCCGTGCTGCTATCGCTGGCCGGGCCAGCCTGCGCCGCCGTCGGTGTCGGCGATACACCGCCAGATAACCTCGGCAGGAGCCACCAGGGCGACGACATACGCATCAGCGCCCTGCACGGCAAGGTGGTGGTCGTGACGTTCTGGGCGTCCTGGTGCGGCTACTGCCGCAAGGAACTCCCCGTCCTCGCAGGCTTGCAGGACGCCGCGGGCAAGGCGCGCCTGGAAGTGGTCGCCGTCAATTACAACGACGACCGCGATGTTTACCTGGCGCTGGCGCGGAAGTTGAAGGATGTCCAGCTGACCCTGACCTTCGACGCCTCCGGCCGCATCGGAAAGGCGTACGGGGTCGAGGGGCTTCCGCACCTCCTGATCATCGGCAAGGACGGCAAGGTCGCGTTCGAGGACACCGGCTATGGCGAGGAATCGCTGCAGGAGATCGTCGACGTGGTCAACCGGGAACTCGCCAAGCCGGCCCAAAGCTGAGCCGGGTGTTGCAGTGTCCTGGCAGAAGGTTGCAACAAGCCACTGAATTGGACATAATCCCGCTCCTCTGCTGCGGGGTGGAGCAGTCTGGCAGCTCGTCGGGCTCATAACCCGAAGGTCGCAGGTTCAAATCCTGCCCCCGCTACCAGCTCTCGCTGGCGAAAAAGGCTCCTCGGAGCCTTTTTCATTTTGAGGCGATTGCTGGGATGTACGCGTAGCAGAAATCGGGCTTTTGCGGCTGCATTTAGATGCGTCCGCGCCGAATCCAGCGGTATTGGACAAGGGGCCCAGTGGGCCCCTTGTTGTTTCCGGGGCGATGTTCCCGAAGACGCTGGTTCGAGGCAGATGACCGACAAGGCAAACGAAATCGCAACGCTGCTCGCGCCGACCGTGCAATCGCTCGGCTTGGAGCTGCTCGGCGTCGAATACCTGCCCGCACCGGGCGGCGCGTTGCTGCGCCTGTACATCGACGTGCCCGCCGATGCGGGCGACGAACGCACGGTGGGCATCGAGGATTGCGAGGCGGCCAGCCGCGAGGTCTCGGCGCAGCTCGACGTCGCCGATCCGATCAGCGGCCATTACACGCTGGAAGTGTCGTCTCCCGGCGTCGATCGCCCGCTGTTCACCGCGGCGCAGTTCGCGCGCTTCATAGGCGAGACGGCGAAGGTCGCGCTGAAGCTGCCGCAGGACGGACGGCGCCGCCTGCAGGGCGCGATCACGGCGGTCGAAGGCGACCGCATCACGTTCGATGTCGACGGCGCTGCGTTCGTCGTGTCGATCGACAACATCGAGAAGGCGCGGCTGGTGCCCGATTGGGCGGCACTCGGTCTGGCGCCTGCAGTCGACAAATCCGGGCGCGACCTGCGTCCGGGCAAGGTCAAGAAAGCGGGACGCGAAACGCGTCCCGGACAGAAAAACCCAACCAAGAAGCCGGCGGCCAAGCCGTCCCGTGCGGAGTGAGTGACGAATGAGCAAGGAACTGTTGCTGGTCGTGGACGCGGTCGCCAATGAAAAGGGCGTGCCGGAGTCGGTCATCCTCGAAGCGATCGAAGCCGCGCTGGCCTCGGCTGCGAAGAAGCGCTATCCCGAGCAGGACGTGATGGTGCGTGTCGCCATCGATCCGAAGGACGGTACCTACGAGACCTTCCGCCGCTGGGAAGTGGTCGCCGACGACGTCGTGATGGAGTCGCCGGATCGGCAGGTGCGCCTGATGGACGCCGTCGACGAAAGCGAAGGCGCCGAGATCGGCGACTACATCGAGGAGCAGATCGAGAACCCCGACTTCGGTCGCATCGCCGCGCAGGCCGCCAAGCAGGTCATCGTGCAGCGCGTGCGCGAAGCCGAGCGCGCGCAGGTCGTCGACCAGTGGAAGGATCGCGTCGGCGAGCTCGTCACCGGCATCGTCAAGCGCGTGGAGCGCGGCAACATCTACGTCGACCTCGGCGGCAATGCCGAAGCCTTCATTCCCAAGGACAAGGGCATCCCGCGCGACGTGCTGCGCGCCGGCGATCGCGTGCGCGGCTACCTGTTCGACGTGCGCACCGAGCCGCGTGGCCCGCAGCTGTTCATCAGCCGCGCCGCGCCGGAATTCATGATCGAGCTGTTCAAGCTCGAAGTGCCGGAAGTCGGCCAGGGCCTGGTCGAGATCAAGGCCTGCGCCCGCGACCCGGGCGACCGCGCCAAGATCGCCGTGCTCGCCTACGACAACCGCACCGATCCGATCGGTGCCTGCATCGGCATGCGCGGCTCGCGCGTGCAGGCCGTGTCGAACGAGCTCAACGGCGAGCGCGTCGACATCGTGCTGTGGTCGGACAACCCGGCGCAGTTCGTGATCAACGCGATGGCGCCGGCGGAAGTGCAGTCGATCATCGTCGATGAAGAGAAGCACTCGATGGATCTCGCCGTCGCCGAGGACAAGCTCGCGCAGGCGATCGGCCGTGGAGGCCAGAACGTGCGGCTGGCGAGCCGGATGACGGGCTGGCAGCTCAACGTGATGACGCAGGACCAGGTGTCCGCGAAGTCCGAAGCCGAGCAGGCCGCGGCCAAGGCGCTGTTCCAGGAGAAGCTCGAGGTCGACGAGGAAATCGCCGGCATCCTGGTGGCAGAAGGTTTCAGCACCGTCGAGGAAATCGCCTACGTTCCGGTCGGCGAACTGCTGGCGGTGGAAGGCTTCGACGAGGACATCGTCGAGGAACTGCGTGCCCGCGCCCGCGACGCGCTGCTCAACGATGCACTCGCGGTCGAGGAGGAAGTCGACGAGCACCAGCCGGCCGATGACCTCCTCGCACTTGAAGGCATGGACGACGAAACTGCTTTCGCGCTGGCCGCGCATGGCGTGCGCACTGTCGACGACCTTGGCGAATTCGGCGCCGACGAAGTGGCCGAGTTCGGGATCGAGGGGCTCGATGAAACGCGTGCCGCCGCGCTGATCCTGGCGGCCCGTGCCGAGGAGATCGCGCGCCTGGAGCGCGAGGGGTGAGCCACCCGACGGGGCCCGATTGCGTCGAGACTACAATGAACAGTTGATTTTCCGCGCCGGCCCAGGCCCGCGCCACAGGACACCAGACCCGCATGTCGCAACAAACAACGATCCGCAAGCTGGCCGAACTGGTGAATGCACCGGTCGAGAAACTGCTGGAGCAGCTGGCCGAGGCCGGCATGCGCTTCGACGGTCCCGACCAGGTCGTCACCAGCACCGAGAAGATGAAGCTTCTCGGCTTCCTGCGTCGCACCCACGGCAAGGCCGACAAGCCTGCCGAGGAAGCCGCCGAGCCGAAGAAGATCACGCTCAGCCGCAGCCGCAAGCAGGAACTCACCGTCGGTGGCGGCAAGAACCGCAGCACCGTCGACGTGGTCGTGCGCAAGAAGGTGGTCCTGGTCAAGCCGACCGAAGTCGCAGGCGGGCAGCCGCAGACCGACGAGCGCGCGGAAATCCTGCGAAAGCTCGAGGAATCCAAGCAGCGCAACCTGTCCGAGCAGCAGCGCCTGGCCGAGGACGACAAGCGCCGCGCCGAGGAAGCCGCCGAGCGCCAGCGCCTCGAGGAAGCCGCCGCGCGCGAGCGCGCAGAAGCCGCGCGCATCGCCGCGTTGCCGGCGGACGAAGAGGGTGCCGCGCGCAAGCCGGCCCACGGCCATGGACACGGTCACCCCAAGCCCGCGCCGGCGCCACGCGCCGACGACAAGAGTGGCCACAAGCACAAACCCAATCGTGGTTCGCACGCGATGGTTGCCGGCGTCGAGGACGACGAAGGCGCGGCAGCGCGTTTCGCCGGCCAGCTGCACCTGAGCGCCTCCGAGCGCGCGCGCCGCACCACCAGCGCGCGCGGCAAGCCCAAGCCGCGTCGTCACACCGAACAGGCGCGCAGCGGCGGCGGCGCGCACGGCTTCTCGCGGCCGACCGCGCCGATCGTGCGCGAAGTAGCCGTCGGCGACGCGATCACCGTGGCCGACCTCGCGCAGAAGCTGGCGCTCAAGGGCGGCGACGTGGTCAAGGCGCTGTTCAAGATGGGCGTCATGGCGACGATCACGCAGACGATCGACCACGACACCGCGGCGCTCGTCGTCGAGGAACTCGGCCATACGGTCGTGCACGCGGACGCGGATGACGTCGAGAACGCGCTGCTCGCGCACGTCGAGGAAGTGCAGGGCGACCGCGAGCCGCGTCCGCCCGTGGTCACGATCATGGGCCATGTCGACCACGGCAAGACCTCGTTGCTCGACTACATCCGCCGCACCAAGGTCGCCTCGGGCGAAGCCGGCGGCATCACCCAGCACATCGGCGCCTACCACGTCGATACGCCCAAGGGCACGATCAGCTTCCTCGACACACCCGGCCACGCCGCGTTCTCGCAAATGCGCGCCCGCGGCGCCAAGCTCACCGACATCGTCGTGCTGGTCGTGGCGGCCGACGACGGCGTGATGCCGCAGACGATCGAGGCGGTGAAGCACGCGAAGGCGGCGAACGTGCCGCTGATCGTCGCGGTCAACAAGATCGACAAGTCCGACGCCGATCCGCTGCGCGTCAAGAACGAACTGCTCGGCCAGGATGTCGTGGCCGAGGAGTTCGGCGGCGACACGCAGATGGTCGAGCTGTCGGCGAAGACCGGGCAGGGCGTCGACAACCTGCTCGATGCGATCTCGCTGCAGGCCGAAGTGCTCGAGCTGCGCGCCACGCGCGAAGGCCGCGCATCCGGCGTGGTGATCGAATCCTCGCTCGACAAGGGACGCGGTCCGGTCGCCACGGTGCTCGTCCAGCAGGGCACGCTGTCCAAGGGCGATTACCTCGTCTGCGGCGTGCAGTACGGCCGCGTGCGCGCGCTGTTCGACGAGAACGGCAAGCAGGTGCAGGCGGCTGGTCCGTCCATTCCGGTGCAGGTGCTTGGCCTGTCCGGCGTGCCGGATGCGGGCGACGATTTCGTCGTGGTCGAGGACGAGCGCCTGGCCAAGGACGTCGCGCAGCAGCGCGATGCCAAGCGTCGCGAGACACGCCTGGTCGGCCAGGCGGGCAACCGCATGGAAGACATCATGGCGCAGATGGGCGCGGCGGAAGCCCAGCTGAGCCTGCCGCTGATCGTCAAGGCCGACGTGCAGGGTTCGGTGCAGGCCCTGCGCGAAGCGCTCACCGCGCTGTCGAACGAGCAGATCCGCATCAACGTGATCGGATCCGGCGTCGGCGGCATTACCGAATCCGATGCGCAGCTGGCGGCAACGTCCAAGGCCACGATCATCGGCTTCAACGTCCGCGCCGATGCCTCGGCCCGCAAGGTCATCGAGAACAGCGGCGTCGACCTGCGCTACTTCTCGATCATCTACGACGTGATCGACCAGGTGAAGCAGGT
>Ga0310810_10011243_pt1 | contig 10463 bp, 7 predicted proteins | sample NCmetagenome_FD_207641 | JGI IMG/M metagenome (GOLD analysis project Ga0310810, IMG submission 207641) | Soil microbial communities from experimental microcosm in Duke University, North Carolina, United States - NC | ecosystem: Engineered > Artificial ecosystem > Soil microcosm > Unclassified ... | reverse complement strand
GTTCGCCACGATCTCGGCCTCGCGCTGGTGATACTTCGCGTTGAGCACGTTGTGCGGCATGCCGGCGCGCTGCATCAGCTTCGAGAGCGTCTCCGATGCGTCGACGCTCGTCGTGCCGATCAGCACCGGGAAGCCGAGCTGGTGGAGCCGGCGTGTCTCCTCCACGATCGCGTTGTACTTCTCGCGCCGCGTCTTGTAGACGAGATCGTGCCGGTCGTCGCGGATGACGTCCTTGTTCGTCGGGATGACCGCGACCTCGAGCTTGTAGATCTGGTAGAACTCCGTCTCCTCCGTCTCGGCCGTGCCGGTCATGCCGGCCAGCTTCTCGTACATGCGGAAGTAGTTCTGGATCGTGATCGTGGCCATCGTCTGGGTCTCGCCCTTCACGCGGACCCCTTCCTTGGCCTCGACGGCCTGGTGCAGCCCTTCCGACCACCGCCGTCCCGGCATCGTCCGGCCGGTGTACTCGTCGACGATGAGCACCTCGCCGTCCTGGACGACGTAGTTCACGTCCTTCTCGTACAGCGCGTGCGCCCGCAGTAGCTGGTGCACGATGTTCAGCCGCTCGCTCTTCGCTGCGTACTGGATCTCGAGATCGCGCCGCGCCGCGATCCGCTCCTCGCCGGAGAGACCGGGATCGTGGTCGATCCGGTGGACGGCCTCGCTGAGATCCGGCAGCACGAACGCCTCGTGATCCGACGGCGACATGAACTCGACGCCGCGGTCGGTGAGGTGCACGGCGTGGCCCTTCTCGTCGAGTACGAAGAGGAGCTCCTCCTCCACGTCGCGGAACGCCTGCCGCGCTGGGGGCAGCTTCTTGTCGGCGATGTGGTCGAGCTCCATCTTCTGCACGAGCTGCTTGTTGCCCGGCTCGTTCAGCACCTTCAGCAGCCGCCGGTTCTTCGGTGAGCCGAGCTGCGCCTGGTAGAGCTTGAGCGCCGCGTCGGAGGTGTTGCCCGCGTCCAGCAGACGCTCCGCGTCGCCGACGAGCACGTTGACGAGCTCCGTCTGCTTGCGGACGAGGCGCGCGACGGCGGCGTTGTGCTCGAAGTACTGCGCGTCGCTCTCGTTGCCGACCGGCCCCGAGATGATGAGCGGCGTCCGCGCCTCGTCGATGAGCACCGAGTCGACCTCGTCGACGATGGCGAAGACGTGGCTGCGCTGCACGCGCTGGTCGAGCGCGGTCACCATGTTGTCGCGCAGGTAGTCGAAGCCGAACTCGTTGTTCGTGCCGTACGTGATGTCCGCGAGATAGGCCTGCTTCCGTTCCGGCGTGCCCGCCTCCGAATCGTCGATGCAACCGACGGTGAGGCCGAGGTACCGGTACAGATGTCCCATCCACTGCGAGTCGCGTCGCGCCAGGTACGAGTTGACCGTCACGAGGTGCGCACCCCGTGCCGGCAGCGCGTTCAGGTACAGCGGCAGCGTGGCGACGAGGGTCTTGCCTTCGCCCGTCGCCATCTCGGCGATCTTTCCGAGGTGAAGCTGGATGCCGCCCATGAGCTGGACGTCGTACGGCACCATGTTCCACTCGATGTCTCGCCCGGTGACGCTCACCGTGGTGCCGAGCAGCCGCCGCGCCGCCTCGCGCACGGTCGCGAACGCCTCCGGCAGGATCTCGTCGAGCGTTTCCCCGAAGGCCTTCCGCAGCTCACCCTCGACGCCGCCGGTGCCGTCCACGCCGGTGAGCTCATTGTCGAGCCGCTCGCGCTCCGACGCGTCGGAGGCGTTGCGCTTCTGCTCGCGAAGCTCGGCGGCGCGCGCCTCGAGCTCCGCCGTCCGCTCGCGCAGCAGGGTGCGGAACTTGTCCGTCTGGCCGCGGAGCTCCTCCTCCGACACGGATCCCAGCCGCTCCTCGTGCGCGTGAATCGCATCCACGATGGGCAGGAGCCGTTTCTTGTCGCGTTCGTGGCGTGTGCCGAGGAACGCCGTGAATACCCGCTTGAGCATGCTGTCCTCTACCGATACAGCCGGTGCTCGGCGACGTATTCCGCCACGGCATCCGGCACGAAACCGCGAATGGTTCGCCCGTCCCGCACCCGGGCCCGCAACTCGGTGGACGAGATGTCCACACGCCGCGTCTGCAGCACCTGCACCCCCGGCATCGACTGCACCGCGGGTGCCTCGGCGCCGCGCGTCATCACGACGACGGTCGCCATCGCACGGACCCGCTCCGGCGCCCGCCACTGCTCGAAGAGCGAGAAGGCATCGGCGCCGAGGAGCAGGAACAGCTCGGCGCCCGGAAATCGCACCGCCAAGCTTGCCAGCGTGTCAACCGTGAAAGATAACCCGGCCCGGTCGATTTCCGCGGGATCGACGGTGAAGCCGGGAAAGCCCCGGACGAGCAGCTCGGTCATGGCGAGTCGGTCGGCCGCGGAGGCCGTCGACCGTCCCGCCTTGAGCGGCTGAACCGCGGCGGGCACGAAGCGCACGCCATCGAGTTCGAGCCGCTCCGCCGCATCGAGCACCGGCAGGAGGTGTCCGAGATGCGGCGGATCGAACGTGCCGCCATAGACGCCGAGGCGCACGCCTCAGCGCGTGGGAGGGCCGGTCGCCGGTGGAGTCGCCCTCGTCGAGTCGGCCGTCGAGGGAGCCGGCACCGCGATCCCTGCGCACGTCTCCCGCACGTCGGCGTCGTCGGGGAAGCTGCGGCGGAGCTCGGCGCATTGATCCTGCGCGTCGTCCTTGTAGTGGATCGCCTTGTAGGCGTCCACGAGGCGCAGCTCCGCGAGACGCGCGGACGGCGTATCGGGGTACTTCCCGATCACGTCCTTGAAGTAGATGATCGCCGAATCGTGGGCCTTCCGCCGGAGGTAGTACATTCCGGACAGATAGCTCTTCCGGGCGAACATCTCCTCGAGATCCGCCAGCTCCTTCTTCGCTTGCGGAATCAGCGGCGAGTTGGGAAAGAGGCCGATCAGGGTGTTGTACGCCGCCTCGGCCGACTCGCCGTAGGTGGGATCGAGCGTCGGCTTGCGCCAGAGATGACGGAAGGATCTGGCGGACTCCAGCGCGGCATCGTCGGCGAGCGAATCGTCGGGGAAGCTCTCGACGAGGTGCTGAAAGCTCGTGCCCGCGAGCACCCATTCGCGCCGCTCCTGATGTGCCCGCGCGAGATACCAGTGGGCGCGCGGCAACAGGGTGTCGCGCGCGGGCAGATCCGTCGTGAGCTTCTCGAACGCCGTGACCGCGTTCTCCCACCGGCCGTGACGAAACTCCTCCAATCCCGCGCGATAGAGCGCCTCGTTGGTGGTGAAGGTCGCGACCTTGAAGTCCGCGTGGCAGGCCGCCAGCGAGAGCAGCAGGACGGCGAGCAGCGTCCGATGCGACGAGATCATACGCGTGCAGGTACCCGCGAGCGGGCGGAGCGTTCGGCCGGCATCCATGCAAGATACCCTGGCCACCCGCGCCGGCCCACCGCCGCATCGTACCCTGCCCCGACGGGCGCGCGCCGGTCGCATCAGGTGGACGCGACCGACCGGCGCGGGCGGGGCGTCCGCGGCGCCATGAGGGGTGTGCCCACGTGCTGGCGGAAGTACTCGATCGTGCGAGCGAGCCCCTCCCGCACGGCCACCGTCGGCTGCCAGCCGAGCATCGTGCGCGCTCGCGTGATGTCCGGTTTGCGCACCTTGGGGTCGTCGGTCGGGAGCGGCTCGTAGATGATCGGCGAGCTCGTGCCCGTCAGCTCGACGACGAGCTCGGCGAGCTGCTTCACCGTGTACTCGTCCGGGTTGCCGATGTTCGTCGGATTCGCGTCGCCGCGCATGAAGAGCCGGTAGATGCCGTCCACCTCGTCGGTGGCGTAGCAGAAGCTGCGCGTCTGCGAGCCGTCACCGTAGACGGTGATCGGCTCGTTCGAGAGCGCCTGGACGATGAAGTTCGAGACCACGCGGCCGTCCCGCGGCCTCATGCGCGGACCATACGTGTTGAAGATCCGCACGATGCGTGTGTCGAGCCCGTGGTACGTGTGATAGGCCATGGTGATGGCCTCGGCGAATCGCTTCGCCTCGTCATAGACACTTCGCGGGCCCACGGGGTTCACGTTGCCCCAGTAGTCCTCGCGCTGCGGATGGACGAGCGGGTCGCCGTAGACCTCGGACGTCGACGCGAGGAAGAAGCGCGCCCCCTTCGCCCGGGCGATGCCGAGCGCGTTGTGGGTCCCGAGCGAGCCGACCTTGAGCGTCTCCAGCGGCAGCTCGAGATAGTCGATCGGGCTCGCCGGCGAGGCGAAGTGCAGCACGCCGTCGAGCGCGCCGGCCACGTAGGTCGGCGTGGAGACGTCGTGGCGGACGAACTCGAACCTCGGGTTCCCGGTGAGGTGCGCCAGGTTGTCCGGGTGGCCGGTGACGAAGTTGTCCAGCCCCACGACCTCGTGGCCTTCGGCGAGAAATCGGTCGGTGAGGTGCGAGCCGAGGAAGCCGGCCGCGCCGGTTATGAGCACTCTCATGCCGGGACTCCCCGGCCGATGGACGCGTACCGGAAGCCGAGGCTCGCCATCTTCCGCGTGTCGTAGAGGTTGCGGCCGTCGACGACGACCGGCGTCTTCAGCGTCGCCTTGATTCGCGCGAAATCCGGGTGGCGGTACTCGTTCCAGTCGGTGACGATCACGAGGGCGTCCGCCCCGTCGAGCGCGTCGTAGCTCGTGTTCGCGTAACCGATGCGGTCGCCCAGCCGGCGCTTCGTCTCGTGCATCGCGACGGGGTCGTGCGCGACCACCTCGGCGCCCGCCGCGAGCAGGTCCTCGATCAGCACCAGCGACGCCGCCTCGCGCATGTCGTCGGTGTTCGGCTTGAACGCCAGCCCCCAGACGGCGATCCGGCGGCCGCTCAGGTCGCCGAGGAGATCGCGCAGCTTCGCCGAGAGCCGCCGCTTCTGCGCGTCGTTGGCCTGTTCGACCGACGTGAGCACGCGCAGCGGCATGCCGCACTCCGACGCGGTCCGCACGAGCGCCTTGACGTCCTTGGGGAAGCACGATCCGCCGTAGCCCGGCCCGGGAAAGAGGAATGCCGAGCCGATGCGCGTATCGGTTCCGATCCCTTTCCGCACGTTGTCGACGTCCGCCCCGACGCGCTCGCAGAGGTTCGCGATCTCGTTCATGAACGAGATGCGCGTCGCGAGCATCGCGTTGGCCGCGTACTTCGTCATCTCCGCGGAGGGGATGTCCATGAAGATGATCGGCTTCCCCGTGCGCACGAACGGCGCATAGAGCTCCGCCATCACGCTGCGCGCATGATCGGTCTCGACGCCGATCACGACGCGGTCGGGCTTCATGAAGTCGTCGATCGCCGCGCCCTCCTTGAGGAACTCCGGATTGCTGCACATGTGGAACGGAAACCGGGCGTGCCTGCTCACCGCCGCCGCGACCTTGGCCGCCGTCCCGACCGGCACGGTGGACTTGGTGACGATCACCAGCTCGCGCGACATGTGCCGGCCGATCTGCTCCGCCACGCCGAGGACGTGCCGGAGATCCGCCGAGCCATCCTCGTCGGGCGGGGTCCCGACGGCGATGAACACGACGTCCGCCGCGGCGATCGCGCCGGCGACGTCGGTGGTGAACCGGAGGCGGCCCTGACTCTGATTGCGCTCGACGTAGTCGTCGAGGCCGGGTTCGTAGATGGGAAGGACGTTCCGCGCGAGGCCCTCGACCTTGGCGTCGTCGACGTCCGCGCAGATCACGGGATTTCCGGTCTCGGCGAGACAGGCCCCCACGACGAGTCCCACGTAGCCCGTGCCGATGACGGTGATGTTCACGACTGGAATGACGAAGGAGAGGACACCCGGCGGCCACGCGCCGCCCGGCCACTGACGATCGAAGAGACGGCGGCGGTCACCGGCCGAAGAATCCGCGCACGCCGGCCACGACCTCGTCGAGCTGCGCCTCGGTGAGCTCGGGGTAGATCGGCAGGGAGAGCACCTCGCGTGACGCACGCTCGCTCTCCGGGCACTGTCCTTCGCGGTAGCCGAGGTACGCGAAGCACGGCTGCAGGTGGAGCGGAAGGGGATAGTAGATCGAGGTGCCGACGCCGCGGGCCTTGAGGTGCGCCTGGAGCTCGTCGCGGCGGGAGACGCGAATGGTGTACTGGTTGAAGATCGATTCGTTCTCGGGCCGGACGACCGGCGTGCGCACCTCGGCGACGTCGGCCAGCGCGGCGTCGTAATACGCCGCGTTCCGTCGCCGCCGCGCGCTCCATCCCGCGAGGTGCGGCAGCTTGGCCGAGAGCACCGCCGCCTGAAGCGCGTCGAGCCGGCTGTTGTAGCCCACTTCGTCGTGGAAATACTGCTTCGCCCCTCCGTGCATGCGGAGGCGCCTGAGCCGCTCGGCGAGCGCATCGTTCTGCGTGACGAGCATGCCGCCGTCGCCGTAGCCGCCGAGATTCTTCGAGGGGAAGAAGCTGAACGTGCCGATGGTGGCGACCTCGCCGGCCATCCGCCACTCGCCGTCGATCATGCGGCGGGCGCCGATCGATTGCGCGGCGTCCTCGACGATCGGCAGTCCCGGTACGGACCGCGCGATCGACTCGATCGCCGCCATCTGCCCGAACAGGTCCACCGGCACGACGGCCTTGGTCTTCGACGTGCGCGCCGCGGCCACGGCCTCCGGCCGCACGTTGAACGTGTCCGGCTCGATGTCGACGAACACCGGCGTCGCGCCGACGTTGTGGATGGTGCCGGCGGTGGCGAAGAAGGTGAACGGCGTCGTGATCACCTCGTCGCCGCGGCCGGCGTCGACGGCACGCAGCGCGAGCAGCAGTGCGTCGGTGCCACTGGCGCAGCCGACCGCATGACGCGTGTGCGACAGCTCGGCCACGGTCCGCTCGAGCGCGGCCACCGGCTCGCCGAGGATGAACGTCTGCGCGTCGACGACGCGAAGCATCGCGGCGACGACGTCGTCGCGGATGGTGGCGTGTTGCGCCTTCAGGTCGAGAAGAGGAACTGGCATGCGCCTGGTGTCGGTGACGGCGGCCCGTCGAATGGTCAGAGCCGGGTGCGAAGCGGGATCGGCACCTCGCGGCCCGTCTTCGCCGATTCGTAGATGCCGAGGATGAGCTCGAGCGACTTGCGTCCCGCGCGGCCGTCGGTGTCGGGCCGCGCCTCGCCGCGGAGCACCTTCAGCACGTTTCGATAGTAGCCTTCGTGTCCGAAGCCGTAGACCGTCGGCGGGTTCGTGCTCGCCGCGTCGACGAGCTTGTCGTCGTCGTCGTAGTCGGCGAACGCCCAGTGCTCCACCCGGTTCACCGCGGTGCCGCCGATCTTCACCGAGCCGCGCTCGCCGAGGATCGTGATCGAGCCCTCGAGGTTGCGCGGGTAGGTGAGCACGGTCACCTCGATCACGCCCAGCGCGCCCGAACGGAACTTGAGGATCGCCACGCCGGAATCCTCGGCCTCGATGCGCCGCGCCTGGGTCGCCGTCTTGGCCAGCACGCTCTCGACGGGCCCGACGAGCCATTGCATGAGGTCGACGTAGTGCGACGCCTGGTTCATGATCGCGCCGCCATCGAACTCCCACGTGCCGCGCCACGGCTCCGCGTCGTAGTACTCCTGCGGGCGCGTCCAGCGCACGGTGACGTTGGCGGAGTAGATCCGGCCGAAGCGTCCCTTGTCGATCGCCCGGCGAAGCAGCTGGATCGGCGGATTGAGGCGGTTCTGCTTCACGACGAAGAGCTGAACGCCCGCCGCGTCGCACGCCTGCACCAGCTCGTCGGCCGCGGCGAGCGAGATCGCCATGGGCTTCTCGGTCAGCACGTGGCGTCCCGTCTGCGCCGCGATGATCCCGTGCTGCGGGTGCAGGCCGGAGGGCGTACAGATCGAGACGAGGTCGCTCGGGACGGCCTCGAGCATCGCCTCGAGCGACCCGAACGCCGGGATGCCTCGCTCCGCGGTGATCGCCTCGGCGCGTGCGACGTCGCTGTCCGCGGCGGCGACGAGCTCGAGGCCGTCGACGCGGTCGATCGCTTCGACGTGGTTCCGGCTGATGCGGCCGCAGCCGACGAGTGCCACTCGCACGGGCCCCGGACGCGTCGACGTCGCCGCGGCGCTCACCCCGGGCCTCCGAGACGGCGGATGCCGGCGCCCGTGCGCTCGTAGATCGAGCCGCACGCGGCGCACGTGCCCTCGCCGCTGTCGGCCAGCCGCTCGCCGCACTGGCACATCCAGCCGACGCGTCGGGCGGGCACGCCGACCACCAGCGCGTGAGCGGCCACGTCGGCCGTCACGACCGCCCCCGCGCCGACGAACGCGTACTCGCCGAGCGTCGTACCGCACACGATCGTCGCGTTCGCGCCGATCGTCGCGCCGCGGCGCACGAGCGTACGCTGGTACTCGTGGCGGCGCGACACGTGACTGCGCGGATTCACCACGTTCGTGAACACCATCGACGGGCCGCAGAACACGTCGTCCTCGAGCTCGACCCCCTCGTAGATCGACACGTTGTTCTGGACCTTCACGTTGTTGCCGACGCGCGTGCCGTTCATCACCACGACGTTCTGCCCGAGCGAACAGCGCTCGCCGATCACGGCGCCGCCGAGGACGTGGCAGAAGTGCCAGACGCGGGTACCGGCGCCGATCGTCGCCCCGTCGTCGACGTAGGCCGACTCGTGCACCACCGCCTCCGGATGGACGCTCACACCTGCACCGCCGCTTCGTCGAGAATGTCCTGCTGCCATTCCTGGAGCGACCGCACCGTCGCGCGCCGCGAGCGGAGCGCGAGGATCGCGTCCGACGCGGCGCTCGCCGCCGACAGCGTGGTGGTGTAGGCGATGCGCTGGCGGATCGCCGCCTGCCGCAGCGTGTAGTCGTCCCACTGCGCGTGCTTGCCGAGCGGCGTGTTCACGAGAAGCTGCACGTCGCCGTTCACGATCATGTCGAGACAGTTCGGGCGCCCCTCGTGCACCTTGAACACGGAGCTGACCGGGATGCCCCGCGCGCGCAGGTAGCTCGCCGTCCCGCGCGTCGCGAACAGCCGGAAGCCCATCTCCTGGAACCGGCGCGCGATCGGCGTCACCGACTCCTTGTCGGAATCGTTCACCGTGATGAGGATCGCCCCCGAGAGCGGGAGTCCGTTCGACGCCGCGAGCTGCGCCTTCGCGAACGCGCTGCCGAACGAGTCCGAGATGCCCATCACCTCGCCCGTCGACCGCATCTCGGGGCCGAGCACGGGGTCGGTGCCGGCGAACTTGCTGAACGGGAACACGGCCTCCTTGACGGAGACGAAGGGTGGCATCACCTCCTCCGTGAAGCCGATCTGCTCCAGCGTCTCGCCCACCATCACACGCGCGGCGTGCGACGCGAGGGGCACGCCGATGGCCTTCGAGACGAACGGCACCGTGCGGCTCGCGCGCGGGTTCACCTCGAGCACGTACACGACGCGATTCTTGATCGCGAACTGCACGTTGATCAGCCCGACGACGTTGAACGCCTTCGCCATGGCGATCGTCTGCGCGCGCATGGTCTGCAGATCCGGCTCGCCGATCTTGTACGGTGGCAGCACGCACGCCGAATCGCCGGAATGGATGCCCGCGTCCTCGATGTGCTGCATGATCCCGCCGATGACGACCCGCTCCCCGTCGGAGATCGCGTCCACGTCCACCTCGAAGGCGTCCTCGAGGAACCGGTCGATCAGCACCGGCTTCTCCTCCGACGCGCGCGCCGCGGTGGCGAAGAACGCCTCGAGCGACGCGGCGTCGTAGCAGATCTGCATCGCGCGTCCACCCAGCACGTAGCTCGGCCGCACGAGCACGGGGTAGCCGATGCGCTCCGCCGCCTCGAGCGCCTCGTCCAGCCGCGTCGCCGTCCCGCTTGGGGGCTGTGTGAGCCCGAGCTCGCGCGCGATCTGCTCGAAGCGGCGCCGGTCCTCCGCCGCATCGATGGAATCCGGCGACGTCCCGAGGATCGGCACGCCCGCCGCCTCGAGACCGCGCGCCAGCTTGAGCGGCGTCTGCCCGCCGAGCTGCACGATGACGCCGAGCGGCTGCTCGCGCTCCACGATCTCGAGCACGTCCTCCAGAGTGAGCGGCTCGAAGTAGAGCTTGTCCGACGTGTCGAAATCGGTGGAGACCGTCTCGGGGTTCGAATTGATCATGATCGTCTCGAACCCCTGCTGCCGGAGGGCCATCACGGCGCGGACGCAGCAGTAGTCGAACTCCACCCCTTGCCCGATCCGGTTCGGCCCACTGCCGAGGATGACGACTTTCTTCCGCGCCGACCGCGGCGCCTCGCTCTCCTCGTCGTAGCTGCCGTACAGGTACGGCGTGTCGGAGGGGAACTCGCCGGCGCACGTGTCGACCATCTTGTACGCGGGCCGCACGCCGAGCGCCCAGCGGCTCGCGCGCAACTCGGCCTCGCTCGTGCCGCGCAGGTCCGCGAGCTGACGGTCGGAGAATCCGAGCTGCTTCATGCGGCGCATGGCGGCCGCGTCGACCGTCGCGAGGCCGGTGAACCAGCGCTCCTCCTCGATCAGCTCCGCG
>Ga0310810_10011242_pt1 | contig 10463 bp, 12 predicted proteins | sample NCmetagenome_FD_207641 | JGI IMG/M metagenome (GOLD analysis project Ga0310810, IMG submission 207641) | Soil microbial communities from experimental microcosm in Duke University, North Carolina, United States - NC | ecosystem: Engineered > Artificial ecosystem > Soil microcosm > Unclassified ... | reverse complement strand
ACAAAGACACGGGTAGAATGGGTCGGCCGGGACTCGAACCCGGAACCAACGCCTTAAAAGGGCGCTGCTCTACCGATTGAGCTACCGACCCGCACAGGGCTTCACTTTGTAATGCCCCCGAAATTTTTCAATGTAGAATGACGCCGCTGGATGATCTCACACAAATACAAATGTATCTTCGTCGAGGTGCCAAAGACTGGCTCGACCAGCGTACGAGCCATCCTTGGTAAAGCGTGGAGGCCGCACCTGGATCTGGTGCAAATCAAGCAGCTAATGGAAACGTCGTGGACAGAATTCGGCGGACGAAAGAACCGAATCATGGCTGCGCTTTACTTGCTGCGCCCCGAAGAGTGCCGAAGAGAAGCCGGTCGCCGACAATTCGAATCCTATTTCAAGTTCGGATTTGTTCGCAATCCGTGGGACCGGGTTGTATCGCTGTATGAGCGCACAGAAGCCTTACAGCTCCGAAACGAAATGAGATTCGAACAATTTGTCGATTGGATTCATTACAGCAGCGCCACATGTGTGCATTCGTCGCCGCACCGGTACCAACTCGACTGGTTTGTCGATGCAAACGGAAATCTGTTAGCCGATTTCATCGGAAAATTTGAGCGACTACATGAGGATTGGGCTTTTGTGGCACAGAAGCTCGGTCTGGAGGAAAAGTTGCCACACCAACGCGCAAACCCGCGGGAGCGTCATTACACTGAGTATTACACTCCTCTAACGAGAGATATTATTGCAGCAAAGTTCAAAGTAGATATTGAGCGGTTCGGCTATGAGTTCGCAGGATAAAATTAAGGCGATCGTCCTCACGTGTGACCGCTTTCGACCGATCACACGGCACCTCATCCTCAAATATGAGCGGCTCTGGCCGAATCACCCGTTCGTTTTTCATGTTCCATACCAGGAACTCCGCGGAACCGATACCGACCGAATCAAGTACCACGCGGCGCCCGAGGACATCAAGGGGACCATTCTGCATTTGCTCGCGGATATCCCTGACGAAGAATGGATTTACTGGTGCGTGGACGACAAATATCCGATTCAACTTCCAACCGACACGGTCGCCAAACTTATTTCTCACGCGATGCGTTCACCCGGAATCGATGGCCTCTTATTCTGCAGATGCAGAGCGCTACTTAGTATTCCCCGGCTCACACTCCATCCTCACAAAGTGAAGAACCTGTTCGGCGACGTGTATCTCGAACGAAAAGGTTGGTGGCAGATATGGATCCATCAGATCATGCGCGCCAAGGTCCTTCGATACCTTTTTACGAACATGCCCGATCACATTCCCAGCGCCAAGGCGATGGACGATCTCAAGGATGACATACCCAAGCTCCCTGAGCACAGGCTATTCGTGACGGAGAAGAATTACGCAGTCTTTGGTGAAAGCACCCGACGCGGCATGATCACCCAAAACTGCTATGAAAGTATCGTGGACTCGGGGATTGAACTGCCGGAATGGTTTCAACAACCGACCGGCGAATACGTGACGCTTGGAAAATTGTGAGCGACCGAAGCGCCGCATGTTAAAAATGTTTAGCCCTGGCGATTTTCTAGATCTGAAACACACGGATCATCCGAAGCTGTTTGAAAACCAGCATTACGTCTGGGACGCGCTCAAACAGATTGCGAGTTACTTGCAATTTCGATTGAAACCCGCCGTCTTCGGCGAGTTAAGCGGCAAGCCGTTTATCGGTAATCGCGTGTTCGTCGGTAGAGGAACAGTCGTCGAGCAAGGCGCGGTGTTGAAAGGCCCCGCGTGGATCGGCGAAAACTGCCAAATTCGCAGCGGTTGCTACGTGCGCGAGAATGTCATCGCCGGCAATGGTGTCGTAATGGGCAATTCGTGCGAATTCAAAAACTGCATTCTGTTCGATGAAGCGCAGGTGCCGCATTTCAATTACGTAGGCGACTCCATCCTGGGCCATCAAGCGCACCTTGGCGCCGGTGTGATTCTTTCCAACGTCAAACTTAATCACGCTGAAATCGATGTGAGCACACCGGAGGGCAACATTGCAACCGGCTTGAGAAAATTCGGCGCGATCGTGGGGGACAGAACCGAGATCGGCTGCAACGCCGTCATCAATCCCGGATCGGTCATTGGCCGCGATTGCATGATTTATCCCAGCGTAAATTTCCGCGGGTTCCTGCCAAACGACAGCCGGGTCAAACTGCGGCAGGATTTGCAGATTATCGGGAAACACTGACGCTGCGAGCAAGCCGGCATTATCGCGTAGTGCTGATTCGCGAAAAACGCCATGTCAGGCGACACCTGCCCAGCGAACAACCAATAGTTTCGCTCGAAAATGCAAAGAATTCTGATAGCCGCCGGATTTTTTCCGATGCAAAGAAGCGTCTCGATGATGCCTTGCATGCGAACTAAGTGTTTGGAAGGAAGAATCGATGGCGCGCCGTGGTCAAAAAAGCTATCCGCAGTTGTTCGCTGAAACACCGGCCGGACCTGCCAGGGCGGAGCTCATTAAGCTCATCAGACACCGACTTCACGAACCGCTTGGTCCGACGCTGTTAGTGCTGCAGCTTCTGCTCCGCGAAGAATCACTTTCGCCGCAAGGTGTTGCTCTTATTCGAATGCTCCAACGGAGTATCAAAGAAGAAGTTCGCGCCATTCAGGAGCTGTTGACCATCATCGAAACATTTATTCAAGAGCCAGTCGACGCAGATAATCGGACAGAACAGCGATCGGGAGAACGCTCAGGTTTGTCTTGAGCGTTTCAAAGTTCCGGCACGTAGGGAATTTGTGCTGCTTGCAGAATCGATCAGGGACCGACGACAAGCCCAGGCACGAATCATTCCGGCAAGCCGCGCAATGACATCGCAAGCTTAATGGCCGGCCGGTTTGCTGAGATGATGAGTTCGCCGTCGGACTTCCGCCAAGCCCAGTCTTTCCGAGAGGTCGCAGTTCTGCGTAGCCTCACCGGCAGGCCATTCTATAGCACGGATGGCAATTCTCTTACGTGCTCTAATGGTTTTCGTATGATTATCATTTACCACGCGGCCTGAATAAGCATCGATAAATTGGAACCCAGTCTCGATTTCCGACCGGGAAAGCATGGCATATTTTTTCTTCTGGTCCTCGAGCGCGCCTGAAAGTTCGTCGTTCCATCCTCGTTTGCGCATGAATTCGTTCCACATATGAATTTCGCCTTCAGAGCGTCGGTTTCCCATCCCGAAACACGACTGCAAAATTGCCTGATCTGTTAGCCCCTGGTTTACGTAATCGACTAATAAGTCGTAATTAACTCCTAAAAACATCGAGCACTTTTGATCGAAATCTTTTTCAAAGTCTTCCACGCAGTCACGTGAGAATTCCCCTCTGGCGAGAGTGCGGATCTTATCAAGCATTCGACCGAAATAGACCAAGCCGCATGTCTTTTCATACGGACTGCGAAGATCCGGTCCAGGAGAAGACGTGTTCATAATTATTCTCCCCCTTTCTTTCGGCAGCCTGATCGCCCGCGTAGTACGATTGAAGACGGGAAAAAAACATCGAAAGAGTAATTCTTTGTCCGATGTGGATTCACGGCTTCCTTAGGGAATCCGTATTACGCAATTCCAGCGCTGCCAGTCAAGAAGGTTTTTGCGGGTTTTGACGTCGCGGCGAAACCGCGAACCATACGGATGGGGGGGGATTCGAACCCCCGGTGCCTTTAGGGCACACACGCTTTCCAGGCGTGCACAATCAACCACTCTGTCACCCATCCATAATAATCTTCCTATTCCTCTGAATCTTAATCTCAGCTGATCGAGTGCAGATAGGAAGAGAGGAAGACTAAGAGGAAGCGGTTGAGGAAGATTATCACAGCTGCAAACGCCGGAACAATTCGTCGAGGGGCAGTTGAATGCCGATGTAAAACTCCCCGAAATCGGCGTACTCGGCGCTAACCGGATCAAAGCGCATTTTGTAGACGATGGCTTTGATTTGAAAAGTATCGCGCGCGAACAAAGTCACACCCCATTCTGCGTCGTCGAGGCCAGTCGAACCGGTAATGAGCTGCTTCACTTTGCCGGCGAACTCGCGTCCGACGCTGGCATGCCCTTTCATTAGTTTGCGTCGTTCGTCGTAAGGCAGAGCGTACCAGTTGCGCTGTTCGCCACGGCGCTTGCTCATGTTATAAAAACAAACCACCGGCCAATCGGGCAGTGTAGGATAAACGCGCTCCTGCCGGTAATGCTTGATTCGCTCGCTAAACGATCTCATCGCCTCTTCGAGCTTTGCAGGATCCTTCCGGACACTGGACTCGAGCGTTTGCGCGTATTCTTCCTCCGTTGTGATGTATTCACTCTCCTCGGTCAGCGACAAGTAACTATAGACTGGCGTGAGAACGTCTGCGCCCAGTGAAAGCGACAATTGTTTCTCAATTCTATTGGCGTTGTGGAGATCGGGCGTGATCAGCATGAAACCCATATCAGCCTTTGGCGTCACCATCCCCAGCGTGAGCAATTGAGTCGAATCCGTCGCGCGCACTTCCTGCACCAGCGACGCTAGGTTTGTTTTCGCAGCATTTTGTTCCTCACGACTGAGTAACTGCCATTGGCCGTACTCGATCCGATAATATAAATGTAAGCAATGCCATCCTTCCTCCGGGATGAGCGTGGTGTTCTTGTCAGTCATCGCGGTTAGTCTCGGACGCGAAAAGAGTCGGTCAAGACTCGCTCCGTCTTCCACACAGAGCGCACAACGGTCACAAAGGACAAGAAAACATAATTGCAGGCCTTTGTGGCCTTGGTGCGAGAAAGCATCACGTATTCGAAACTGCTTTCGGCAGATGCGGCATGCAATATTCTTCGCCGTCGCGCGCGACGCGAAAATCGAGATTCGGATCGCTTAACTCAGTGGCGCCGCAGACTGCACAACGATGAAGCGCTTCCGTTTCACTGCGCGCCTGCGATTCAAAACGTTTGCGCCGCGTGGAGACGTCGTGCCGGTGCCGGGCTTGATAGATGATCTCCGGTCCGAAGAAAATGAAATAGTTGATGAACGCGGCAACGAGCGCTGCGCGATACGAGTTCGGTCCCAGAAAAAATCCGACCATTAAAAACGCGGCGTAAATCCACGCCAGCCACTTGATCTTTACCGGCAGAATAAAAAGTATGTAGATGACTTCTTCGGGGTAAAAACGGGCGAACGCGAAAAATAACGACGTGATGAGCATGCCATTGGAGAAATTGCTGCCGAAAAAGAATGCCGCGACGGTCGTGCCGATCATGCCCACGAAGAAATAGAGCGTCAGCCGGAACGCTCCCCACGCGCGTTCGAGACCTTCGCCGATGAACCAGAGAAACCAGAGCGCGAGAAGCACCCACAGTGGACTGAAGCTTTGCGGAAGGAAGATATAGGTGACCAGGCGCCAAACCTGGCCTCGGAGAATCATCGCCGGATCGAGCGTCAGGAACAATTCGAAGCCGCGATTGAGATAAACCAGCACATAAACCAGCGCTGTAAATCCAATCACGATGCGGATCAGTCCCGGGATGCCCAGAAAACCAAAACGCCTTTCGAGTTTATCCAGCAAAGTCATTGTTCGGCGGAAACTAGCTCAACAATCCCTCACCTCAATCCTCTCCCTTTAGCAAAGAGAGAGGCGGTTGAACGCACAATTGAGGGTGCAACGCGTGTTCAGGCGCGTTCCCCTCCTCCTCGATCGAGGAGAGGATGAAGGTGAGGAGTCGCGGTGAAATAGCCGACAACCTTGCGCAAGATCGAGCCAAGTCTAGCTTCGGTTGTGATTGAAGCCACACCTCGCAAAACCCCGCTTTACGAAGAGCACACCCGTCTTGGCGCAAAGATGGTTCCGTTCTCCGGCTGGCTAATGCCGGTGCAATACACCAGCATCGTCGAAGAACACCAAGCAGTGCGGAACAATGTCGGCGTATTCGACATTTCGCACATGGGCCAGTTCATCGTCGACGGCGGCGGTGGGCAGGATTGGCTTAATCGCCTCCTGACTAACAATGTCGAGAAACTCGATGTAGGCACGGGCCAATACACGTTCTTACTCAATGACCGGGGCGGGATCATTGACGACCTGATTGTATATCGAATCGAGGAGCAGAAGTACCTGCTTGTCGTAAATGCGGGTCGCGCGGATGAAGATTTCGCATGGCTGCAGAATCATCTCAGCGATGGCATCTCCCTGACAAGTCGCAGCGCGGATTTTGGCGCTGTAGCGATTCAAGGCCCGAGAACCAATGAATTATTTCATGCGCTCTTCGGGAAAGGCGTCGAGTTGCCAGCGCGAAACCATATTGCCGATGTCCCGTTTGACGCGACGAATGTTTCGGTCGCTCGCACCGGCTATACTGGCGAGGATGGCATTGAGGTTTTCTTTTACGCAAAAGACGCGGCGAAGTTTCTGACCGCCGTGCTCGAACGAGGCAAGCCGCTCGGAATCAAGCCGTGTGGCCTGGGTGCGCGCGACACATTGAGGCTGGAGATGTGCTACCCGCTCAATGGTTCCGATCTGTCACCTGAACGGAATCCGATCGAGGCGGGACTCGGATTCTTCGTCGATTTAGCCAAACCGGATTTCGTTGGTCGCGATGCGTTGGTGAAGACAAAAGAATCAGGGCCACGCGAAAAGCTCGTACCGTTCCGAATGAAGGCGAAAGGAGCGCCGCCGCGGCCGCACTACGCTGTTTTTCGCAACGGCGAGCGGATCGGAGAAGTGACGAGCGGCACCCTTTCTCCGAGCTTGAACTGGGGCGTCGGCATGGCTTATGTGTCGTCGACGCACGCGAAGATCGGCACTGAAATTGACATCGAGATTCGCGCGCAAAAATTCCCAGCCACAGTAGAAAAAAAACCGCTCTACAGAAAACCAGCATCATGATGATTCCAGACGATTTGCTCTACACCGAAAGTCACGAATGGATTAAGCGCGAAGGCGATAAAATCCGGGTCGGCATCACGGATCACGCACAATCGGAATTGACCGACGTGGTTTACGTCGAGCTGCCAAAACTCGAACGGCAGGTGAACGCGAAGGAACCGATCGCGGTTGTTGAATCAGTAAAAGCCGCGAGCGACATCTATGCGCCGGTGAAAGGCGCTGTGGTCGAGGCGAATAAAGCGCTTGAAGCAGACCCGGGCCTGATCAACCGCGAACCGTATGGGCAAGGATGGATATTCGTTTTGAAGGTTGAGAATTCTGACGATCTCAAAAGTCTCAAAGACGCCGCGGGTTACAAAAAGCATATCGGTTGAAACCGAAATTTTTTCGAACGGCCGGGAATTTCCGGACCTGGCTTGAGAATAATCACGCGACGGCGACTGAGCTCCGGGTCGGGTTTTACAAAAAGAATTCAGGAAAGCCGAGTATCACGTGGGCCGAGTCGGTAGACCAGGCGCTCTGCTTCGGTTGGATCGACGGAGTTCGTAAAAGCATTGACGAAACCAGTTATCAAATTCGATTCACGCCACGGCGGCGCGGCAGCATTTGGAGCGCAATCAATATCAAGCGCGCCGAAGAGCTCGTTAGGCAAAAGCAAATGCGACCTCGCGGATTAAAGGCGTTTGCAGCACGGATCGAGAACAAATCGGGTATTTATTCGTACGAACAAAGAAGCACCGAGTTGAACGAGCCGTACGCGAGGCTGCTAAAAAAGAACAAGGCAGCCTGGAACTTTTTCAGAAAACAGCCCCCGTCATATCGAAAAATGATCTGCTGGTGGATCATCAGCGCGAAGAAAGAGGAAACGCGAATGGCTCGGCTGGCGAAATTGACCAGCGAATCTGCGAAAGAAAAGCGCTTGTAACAGCGATCAACCCGTTCAGTCCTTCTTAATCGCGAAGCCGATATATCCCCAGCGGCCCCATTCGTGATGCGAAGTGCGCTCGAAATCGCGGCGACCGGTCTTTTTCTCGTGGGCGTAAGTTTTGGTGACGAATTCAGGGAACGCTGCATTCATCTGGACATCGTGCGATACGAGCAATCCGCCGTCGCGCAGGCGCGGCCAGAACTGGCGAAATTCCCAGAGCATGTGTTGATAGCTATGCGAGCTGTCGTGCAGAAACATGTCGATTGACCGGGGTAATCGGTCGCTTTTGAGAAGATCTTCGATTCGACCGCGCATCGGCACGAATCCAACCGACGATCGAAGTTCTTCAGGAATCAACGCACCTTGCTCGCAGTCTTGGCTCAATTCGATGCTGTAGAGCTTCGAGGTAGGGAGCATTTCGTCGGCAAGCGCTTTCAAAATGAAGGCCGAAGACATGCCAATAAACCCGCCCGACTCGACGAGCACCACAGGCCGAAGCCAACGCGTTAATCCGTAAAGAGTTGCGCAATCAATCGCTCCCATCACGCCGTCGCTGCCATAAGCGTCTCGGCGGCTAATCATGTCCGCCATGAATTCGCTGGCCCGAATCTCTTTCGCGAAACGCGCAACGGTGTCCCACATCGAGTAAAACGATGGGGATGGCGACGAGCTTTCGGCCGTTTGCTTTGAGTGACGCTGCTGCGGGAATTGGAATACGCGCATTTGAACCAATCTAGGCGATAGAAGATTCGATGACCTGCTATCCGAAGCGAGCGTTTATTTCGAATGCTGGTAGGGTCCGCGCGCTGCGCCAACCGGACGCCGCAGCGCGGCGTCCCTACCTGAATCACCCTTTTTTCCTAACGAAGCTGTGCTTAATTCCTCCGTTTTCCCCATGAGTAGTAAACCAAAGCCGCGAGAGGCCGAGCTGAACTTTGAGGGCGCGATGGATCGGCTCGAGAAAATTGTCGAGCAGATGGAATCGGGTAAATTGCCGCTCGAAGATCTGATCGTCCGCTACGAGGAAGGGATGAAACTGGTAAAAATGTGCCAGGAGCGTCTCGCCAACGCGGAGCAAAAGATTGAAATCATTACTCGCAACAGCGCCGGGAAGGCCGTAGTTAAAGAATTCGAGCCTGCGCAGGAAGCGAGTCCGCCCGAAAAAACAGCGATCGAAGCTGAAAGCACCGATGACGAAATCAAACTCTTCTGAAAATCCGCAAACCACCGAGACAACCGACGCGCCAAAGCGTTTGCTCGATGGGATCCGTTCGCCGGCGGACATCAAAGCGCTGCGCGAACAGGATTTGCCGCAGCTCGCACACGAAGTGCGCGATGAGCTGATCAAAGTTCTCTCGCAAACTGGCGGTCATCTCGGACCCAATCTCGGCGTCGTAGAGCTGACCATTGCGCTGCACCGTGTTTTCGAAACACCCAAGGACCGTTTCGTGATGGACGTCAGCCACCAGGGCTACGTGCACAAAATGTTGACCGGGCGGCTTGATCGATTTCATACCATGCGTCAATTCGGCGGGCTCAATGGCTTTCTGTTACGCACTGAAAGCGAACATGATTGCTATGGCGCCGGCCACGCAGGGACGGCACTTTCTGCCGCGCTCGGGATGGCCGCGGGACGCGACTTGCGGGGCGGTGACGAAAACATCGTGGTCGTCGCAGGCGACGCCGCCTTTACCTGCGGAATCAGTTACGAAGCGCTCAACAACGTTAAAGCGCACACGAAGCGCTTCATTGTCGTGCTCAACGATAACGAGTGGTCGATTGCGAAGAATGTCGGCGCAATCGCCAATTATCTAAACACCATCGCAACGAGTCCGACGTTCGCTCATCTCCATGAGAAGGCGCGGCGATTTGTGGAGAGTGTCGCGGGCAAATCCGTTGCGGAGTTCGCGCACAAAGTCGAGGAGAGCGTCAAAGGTTTGCTTGTACCGAGTGTCATTTTTGAGGAACTCGGTTTGCGTTATTACGGGCCAATCGATGGACACGACATTCCTTTGCTCATCCGGACATTTGAATTTTTGAAAACCCAGGACGAACCGGTCCTGCTACACATCCTGACGCAAAAAGGAAAGGGCTACGCTCCGGCACTCAAGCAACCGGACAAATTTCACGGCCTCGGCAAATACAAGATTGAAAGTGGCGAGACCGCGCCCACACCAACGCCAACGTATTCGGAAATTTTCGGGAAGACGCTCGCGAAATTCGCGGAGACGAATCAGAAGCTTGTCGCGATTACGGCGGCAATGCCGAGCGGGACCGGGCTATCGCATTTCGCCAAAGCGCATCCGGGGCGCTATTACGACGTAGGTATCGCAGAAGAACATGCCACGCTTTTTGCCTGTGGCCTGGCGACACAGGGCTTGCAGCCGTTCCTCGCGATTTACTCCACTTTTTTCCAGCGCGCGTACGACATGGCGATCCACGATATCGCCATTCAAAATTTGAACGTGAAGTTGTGCATGGACCGCGCCGGATTAAGCGGCGACGACGGCCCGACGCACCACGGTCTGTTCGACATCGGTTATCTGCGACATGTGCCGAACTGGGTGCACATGCAACCCAAGGACGAGGACGAATTCGTCGACATGCTTTGGACAATGTTGCATTACAACTCGGGTCCGATCGCGGTTCGTTACCCGCGCGGCTCGGGGACAGGT
>Ga0310810_10011240_pt1 | contig 10463 bp, 6 predicted proteins | sample NCmetagenome_FD_207641 | JGI IMG/M metagenome (GOLD analysis project Ga0310810, IMG submission 207641) | Soil microbial communities from experimental microcosm in Duke University, North Carolina, United States - NC | ecosystem: Engineered > Artificial ecosystem > Soil microcosm > Unclassified ... | reverse complement strand
GTGCGAATGAGTCAAAACCGCGATGTCTACCGCTGGTGGCGGCGCTCCAGGTTTCTGATTGTGTGCGTCGCACTGGTCATCGCTTTTCCGGTGCCGGGCGGTGAAGGCACGGATGTATTCCGAATCACCCGATTTCTCGGGCTGCTCGACAACCTTCTGCCGTACGCGGTGTTGATTGGCGCGTTCCACTTCCTCCACCTGCTGAATCGAACAGACTCCTTCGAGATTCCTGATGCCGCGGTGCATGTCGGCGCACTGCTGTTCGCCTACTACGTGACGCGCGGCAGCGCGGCGCTGCTCTTCGTGCCGGTGCCCTTCCTCATCGCCTTCTGGTTGTTCCACCGGTGGCTCATCGTGCCGTGCGTCGCGACGGTGCCTCTCACCACGCCGATACTGGACACCGTGCTGAAGGAGCGGCGGGCGCGTTCGCGGCTCGACAGCCTGCAGAAAGGGCTCGACAAGAAGTTCGGTGACGGTGATCTGAAATTGGTCGACTACACCGCTCGCCTCGAAGAAGCGCGTCAAGCCGCCGATCAACTGCGGGACGAGTTGAGGGCCCAAACCGCCGACACGGAGCCCTACGTGTTCTCTCGCGGTCCTGAGTCCGGGCCATGGGAGAACGCGAAGATCGCCGTGCGCTACGGCATCGTGATTTCGCTTCCGTTCCAGATATTCACGCTGCTTGGAATGCTGCGCAGCGAATGGGGGGCCGGAGTATTTCCGCTGATGGAATTCGGCTTTGCGGCGGTGTATTCGGTGGTCACCTGGGTCGTCATGGCCGCGGTGTTTGGATACTTTTTCCACCGCATCCGCGGGAGGAACGGATTCGAAAAGGCCTTGTCGTTTTCGCTGTGTGCCGTGATCCCGCTGTTTCCGCTGCGGCTCCTCAGCGAGATGGCCGTCCTGCGCGGTCAGGTGATCGACATCGTCCAGATCGTCGCCTTCACGCTCGTGCTCGCCTTGACGGCATTCGATCTGCGCACGCTGCAGAAACATCGGTTCGGATGGCGCGACCTCATGGCTGTGTACGGTCTCGCGTCGGCTGCGTACGGATCGACAATTGCGGTCGCGGTCGCGTCAGCATTGGGCGGCACCGACATCCTGAAGACGGTCGCGTCCTACTTGATGAAGTCGCTCGGTAATTAGCGGTGGAGGGCGCCGATCAACGCGCCGACACCGGCGCCGATCGCACCCCACAGGAGCATCCCGCGCGCCCACTGGCCTGCGTTGTTGCACTCGCCCGCCTCGTTCGGTCCGACGGTGCAATACCACACGCCAACACCGCCCCAGAAGCCGGCGCCGGTGATTCCACCAATGACCGCGCCTTTGGCGGCGGGATGCATTTTTGCGGCGAAGGTTGGACGGTCCGGTGGAAACACGTAGTTGATCGTCAAACGTTGAGCATGTGCCGTGGGCACAGCGACCGTTGACAGCAGGACGCAGATGATGAGGTGACGCAACCAGGTCATGCGGCACCAGTCTTCCGAATCCATGCCAGAATTTGCGCGTCATCACGACGCAGCTTTCTCGTCGGTTCGCGGTGATCTGAGTCCCGGCGACACTTAGTCCGGCAGGTATCAGATGTCAGGTGTCAGGCGTGGTCTAGGTACCTGCAGTTACTCGTTCAAGGCTGTGCCAGTAGCGCAATGGTGGCCGGAGCGGGCGGTTCCGGGATGCTCGTCAGGTATGCGTAGATGTCGGCGAGCTCCGCGTCGGAAATGAACTTGGTCGAAAACGGCGGCATGCCTGCCCAGTTGCGATTGGTCGCCGGCGAGTTCACCTTCCCCTGACGTACGAATGTCCGGAATGCCGCGAACGCAGGGGGCTTTGGCGCGAGCCGGCCGCCAGGCCCTCCCTGGCCAACCGTACCGTGACAGGAGAAGCACCTCGCCTTCAGGAACACGGCCTTGCCATTTTCGGCGTCCCCCGCAGGCGCGGACGACCCCTGTGCGTCGACACTCGCGATGAACCGAGATCCGAAGAACGGCGAACCCACGGATCCCGGATCCCCGATCCCGGATCCCGTCAACATCACAAAGATAACGGCGCCGACCAGTCTCTTCATCGTGGCTGCGTCACCGCATCGATCAGATACGGCTCGCCTCGCTTGACGACCTGGATTCCGCGACGAATCGCCGCCGCGAGATCGTTCGGATTGGTGATTGGCCCTTCGGCTGCAACGCCCATGCTCTGCGCGAGCTTCGCATAGTCGATGTTCGGGTTCGTAATCTCAGTGCCGATGGCCATCGTGTCGAGCGAACCGCGGTTGCGAACGAGCGCGATACGCTGCGCGTCCATGAAGTCCTGGTGGTATGCGCGGTTGTTCTGCATCACGATGAGAAGTGGGATGCGATGGTGCGCGGCGGTCCACAATGCGCCATTTGCGACCATGAAGTCGCCGTCAGGCTGGATCGCGACGGTTAGCCGTCCGTGCTTGCGGTTGGCGAGCGCGGCACCGATGCTCGCCGGCAGGTGATAGCCGATGGCCTCTCCTCCGGACCGGCCGATGTACTGGTAGTGCTTCTCCATGTTCCACAGACGCAGCGGCCAGTTCACCCATCCGGTGACGAGCGACCAATCCTCGTTGCGGATCTGATTCCAGAGCTCCATCGACAGCCGTGCCGTGCTGATCGGACTGGCGTCCCATCCGAGCGCGGCTTCCTGCTTCGCACGCTCGAACGCGGCCTTGTTCGCTGCGGCGATCTTCGCGCCACGCTCCTGGAAGAGGCGGCGACGATCGGCTGTCATCAACTTCTTCACTTCTTCGATGAGCGTCGGGAGCGTCGCTTCAGCGTCGCCGGTAATCGGTAAATCAATTTCGGCGAACCGGTATTGATCGCCGTAGTTGCTCTTGAGGAACAGCTCGTTGGTGCTGATGCTGATGACTTTCGCATTCCGCTGCCGCGCCGCTTGCGCGTCGCCGGTGATGTATCCGGCCTCGAGCGCGAGCACGACGTCCGCCTGTCCGGCCTGACCGCCGTTGAGTGGATGACGCGTGGGAAAATTCATCCGGCGCTTGCGATCGACCACGCCCGCTTGCAAGGTGTCGGCGAGCTCCACCAGCGACGCGATGCCCGCGGGCGTTCGTGCATGCTGGCCGGTGATGATCACCGGGTTCTGCGCTGCCACGAGCAGCTTCGCGGCTTCGCGAACGGCCTCGATGGCGCCTTGCGGCGCGGCCGGCATCGTGAAACTGGGGACGCGAAGGGTCGCGGGAATATTCGAGACGTGCCGATGCTCGTCAACGACGACGGCGGTCGGGCCGTAGGGAGGCGTCATGGCAATGCGATAGGCGCGCACGGCAGCGTCAGCCCATCCCACCATCGAAATGGGATTGTCGTCCCACTTGGTCATGTCGCGGACGAGGGCGCACGGATCGTTCGCACTGTGCACCCACGTGATCGGGTCGTTGCGTTCCGCGGAGTCTTGCGTGTTGCCGAGCATCATGTAGACCGGAACGCGGTCGCACCAGGCGTCGTAAATGCCCATCGCTGCGTGCTGCAAGCCTACAGTCGCGTGCGCGCAGACGAGCGCCGGCTTCCCTTCGATCTTGGCGTAGCCGATCGCCATCTCAACCGAGCTCTCCTCGTTCATGCACGTCAGCCATTCCGGATTGCGGTTGCCGCCGTAGTGCACGACCGATTCGATGATCCCCGCGAAGTTGCCCGCGGGCATCGCCATGGCGTAGTCGATGCCCAGCGACTTGAACACGTCCACCATGAAGTCCGACGCCGGGCGCTCGTTTGCGGCAGGTGTCGCCGGCGCCGGCGACGGCGCCGATTCGTTGGAACCAGCGGCTCCGCCCTGCGACGCTTGCGCAGGTGCCGGCGCCTGGGCCAATGCATTCTGCGCAACGAGCCCTGCCGCCCCTGCGGTGGCGCCTTTCAGAAACCTGCGCCGGTCGATGGTCTTGCCGTCGTGCATGTGAGCTCTCTTTTAGAAAAGCAGACGCAGCGAGAACTGGATCTGTCGCGACGAGGTTGACGTCTTCAGGATCTTTCCCACCGTGGGCAGCCGCCGCTGCGGAATGATCTGTCCGGCCGCATTGCGCTCGTCCGGCCCGCCGGGAAAGATCACCGCCGCCGCCGGCGAATCGGCGACTCCGACTTCAGGGGTAGCGAAGTTCGCACGGTTGAGCACGTTGAAGACCTCGGCGCGGAACTCGACTCTGCCGTTGCTGCCGAGCGCCGGCATCGCCGTGTCCTTGGCCAACGCGAGATCGAGATTGACAAGACCCGGTCCCCGAAGGCTGTTGCGCGGAGCATTGCCGAGGAAGCCCTCGGGCGGCAACGCAAACGCACAGGGGTCAAACCAAAGATCGGGGGTTCCCACAGGTGTCCCTGCTGGAATGAAATCGCAACCACGCGACACGCCGTGGGTAATATCGCTCAGGTTGACGCCCGGCACGAGGTCTGGACGATCGAGGCCATTCACCCCGCCCAGCACTCCGGATTTCGAGCGATTGGCGCCGAGGACGGGAGTAAAGGGATATCCACTCCGCATCCGCAGGATGCCGCTCACCCACCAGCCGCTCGCCACGACGTTGTTGAAGTCGTGCAGCCGGTAAATTGTGTTCACCGACCAGTTGTGCCGCAGGTCGAAGGAACTTGGCGCTCTGTCGAATGCGCGGTTGAATGGATCCGCGGCGGCGAAATGACTGGTGGTGTTTTCGGCGTCGACGATTCCCTGGGTCTCGTCTTTCGCTTTCGAATAGGTGTAGGAGCTCTGGAACTGCAGCCCCTCAGTCAACCGCTTGCGCACCTGGAACTGCACGCCGTGGTACCACGAGTTGGAGTCAGCTTCCAGGAAGTTCGCCTGCGCCCAGTTGCGGTTGAGACGCGGCTCGCCACCGACCCAGCACTTCGGACCCGCCAAATCGGCGATCGGTCCGCCGGTGTTCGCGCAGAACCGGTTGCCGCTGGCGTCAACTGACGGGACGCCGTACGGGATGATTGGGTTCATCTCGGTGCGCCGGTACAGATTCAGACCGCGATTGAACGTATAGGCGACGCTGGCCGCCATCGCCCACGGTAGTTCGCGCTCGACGGAGAGGTTCGTCTGGATGCTGTGTGGCTGCTTGATGTTGAAATCGACACCGCCCGCCGAGCGGCCTCCCGGGCCCTCGGGGAAGACGAGCGGGATGCGGAAGTTGCCGCTGCCACGGACCGTCGATGAGTACGGCCAGTTCAGGCTGAGAATAGCGGACCCGAATGTGGCGATGTCGTAAAGCATCGCCGCGCCGCCGCGCACGGCGGTTTTGCCGTCTCCCTTCACGTCCCACGCAAATCCGGCACGCGGGCTGAAGTTCTTGAGCGACGGATTCTCGAACAGCTTGCCCGAATCGGGCGCCGTCAAGCAGTAACGTGCGTCGCCGCACGTCGGATTCACATCGACAGCGATGTTGCGAAGGCTGCTCACGCGGCCCGACGTCTCTTCCGGTACCGTCAGGAACTCGTACCGCATCCCCAGGTTCAGCGTCAGCCTGTTGATACGCCAGTCGTCCTGGGCGTATAGCCCAATCGTATTGAACCGCCAGCCGCTATCGAGAATCGAGCCCGGCGCACGCGCCGTGTAGGCGTTCGGCGTCGCCCGCAGAAAGTCGGTGATCGACGGGAAGTTCAACTGACCAACGCTGGCGGCGCCAAGGGTGAACTCCGGGTTGTAGTGGTTGAAGAGAAAGCCGAACTTCATCCCATGCGCACCCCGGGTGTACACGAAATCGCTGCTGGCCGAGTGAATGTCCTGATTCTGTTTCAGCGGAGCGCTGAATCGCGGCCCGAACTCGCCCAGACCTGCAATGACCACGACGCCCATCCCCTTACCTGGGACGAAGTCGTATTCCGGACCGCTGACCTTGGGCGGTGATGTCAGATTCAAGCGAGTGCCGCTGTAGGAATACCGCGCGGTGTTCAGAAGACGGGGCGTGAAGATGTGCGTCTCCGACAGCGTCACGTACGTGTTCTCGCTGTGGCGATCGGTGGTGAAGTCGGGGAACGCCAGCGGCCGAAGCTGCGTCGTCGTGTCGCGGGTGAACCGGCCGAACGTCGTGTCGGCGGCGGAAATGTTCCAGTCCATGCGTCCCTGAAAGTATTCTTCGTCCGTCGGTTGCGTGAACGGGAACGTCACGCGATTGCCGCTCAGGTTCGGAACGGGATACTGCGCCAGCAGCGGCTTGATGATGGGCGAAAGGGTCGTCTGCCCGTCTGTGCGGCAGCCGGTCGGAAGCGGTTCCGTCCGGCACTCCGCGGGAATCGTCGGAGCGACCGAGGTGATCCCGAGCTTTTCGCGCAGGGCTTCGTAGGTGCCGAAGAAAAACAGTTTGTCGCGCCGTATCGGACCGCCGAACGACCCGCCGAAGTTGTTGCGCTTGAAAGGCGGCTTTTCAGGCGTCAGCTCCGTTTTGAAGTCGAAGAAGTTACGCGCGTCGAAGGCGCTGTTCCGGATGTACTCGAAGAGCGACCCGCGGAAGGAATTGGTGCCGCTCTTGGTGACGATGGTCATCTGGCTGCCCATGGTCATGCCGTACTCGGCGCTGAGCGTGTTGGTGATGACGCGCCACTCCTGGATGCCTTCGACGCCGAGCGTCGTGTTCGCCATCGAACCGGCGGTGCCGCCCAGCACGTTCACCATCACGGCTCCGTCGAGCATGTAGGTGTTCGAGCGCACCGGCGAACCGTTGCTGCTGAACCAGCTGCCGACGAACGTCCCGCCGGATGTTGTGTTCTCCTGCCGCGAGATGCCTGGCTGCAGGAACGTGAGATCGATATAGTTGCGGCCGTTGAGCGGCAGGTCGGCAACCGCCTGCGCATCGACGAGCGCGCCGAGCGAGGCGCTGGTGGTGTTGACGAGCGGCGCTTCGCCAGTCACCGAAACGGTTTCACTGAGCGTGCCCAGTTCGAGCGTGAAGTTCAGGACCGCTTCCTGCCCGACCGTCACGGTCAATCCGCTGCGCACCGCGGTGCGAAAACCCTGGAGCTCGACGCGTATTTCGTAGCGGCCCACCGGCAGCGCTGGCATCCGATAGGTACCATCGCCGCCCGATACGGCGCTCCGGGCGAAACCGGTATCCGAGTTGGTGATCGTTACCGTCGCCCCCGGTACAACAGCGCCTCCGCTGTCGCGCACGGTTCCCAAAATGGTCGCCGTCGGCAGCTGCGCGGCGGCCGACCCAGCGAATCCGAGCGCGACGATTGCGAATACAATCGATTTCATGGGCCCTCCGAGGGGCGGAATGGTAGGACAAGTCCCTTCGGCCCCGCCACTTTTTTTTCCGGGCGCGAGCCCGACAGAGGATCAGCTTGTAGTACGGTGGGATTCTAGATGTCTGACTTGGGGTTGATCCTGCTCGGAATACCGGTCGGTATATTGCTCATCGCGGGAATGGTCGGCAGCCTGTTCCTCTTCGTTCACTGACGCCGCGCGGAACGGGAGTTGACGACACGTGACTCCGTTCCGCCGCTACCGCTTGGTTCTCCCCTGATACCCGAAACCTGAGACCTAAACAGTCTCAATTCATCGAGCACGCGCCGGGGCCACGCGGATCGCCGCAAGTCCCACAGGCAACAGGCGCGTCAGCGGCCCGGCTCGACCCGTTCACATGTGCCGCAAAGACTGACAGGCGACGTTCCACTGCCGTACCCTGACAGGCCGGGCACTTTGGCTGTTCGCTTCCGCGCACAAGCAGTTCGAACCGGGTCGCGCAACTCTTGCAGTCGTATTCAAAAAGGGGCATGCGTTCATTATAGAGGCGGGCCGGAAAGCCCGCCTCTATTCCCGTTGTAAGCGTCAGTGAATCGCGCAGATCGATGCAGGATTCAACTGATACCAATCATTGGCCACAATAGACCACAGGTTCTGATCGAGGTACCTCCCGTCTTTCAGGAATGAGCCGCGGAGAACCATTTCCCGCACGGCGCCGAGTTTGCGTAGCGCGCCATTGCCGCGGCCGTTTGCCACTGCGGCACGCGCTTCGAGCCTGTTCACGCCGGTATGCCGGAACGCAAAGTCGATCGTGGTCCGGGCGCTCGCGAGGAACAGGCCCGTTCCCCAGAACGGTGAACCAACCGCGAACCCCCATTCAGCCACTGAGAAGTCCGGCGCAGTCGCGCGGACCTGGACGAGGCCGACGGCCTGATCGTGACCCTCGGGCACCATGCCGAACATCATCTGCCGGCCCGCATGTCGTTCGCTGATTGCCCACTGGATGAACTTCTCGAAACCGGCGGGTGTCGTTGGTGGCGGCGAGATGAAGCGCGCGACTTCTTCCGTCCGAAGCACCGACAGCAGCGTCGCGGCATCGGTCTTCACCAGCTCGCGAAGCAGCATCCGCTGGTTCGTGAAAACAGGCAGCCCGTTCGTCCAACTCCGCACGATGTTCATCGTCTGAACGAGCGCTGTGGAATCGAACCGAATCGGCTCCAGATTCACCGGTGTCACCGCCTGGTGCGCGTGCGTGTGGCACGTCATGGAGGCGTTCACTTCGTGCCTCCTTTCTCTCCGTGGTGATGGCGGTGCCGGTCGTGTTCCGATACGTTCTCGCCCCACACCAGGTTCTCGCCCCAGACGATGTTCTCGCCCCAGACGATGTTATCGCCCCACACGATGTTGTCACCCCACACGATGTTCTCGCCCCAGAGGATGTTGTCGCCCCACACGATGTTGTCGCCCCAGACGATGTTGTCACCCCAGACGACGTTCTCGCCCCAGACGATGTTGTTGACGTTGATGATGTTTTCGCCCCAGACGATGTTTTCGCCCCAGACGATGTTTTGCGACCACGACACCGAGACGCCCGCAAATGTGCTCGACGGAATGACGGCCGTCGTAAGCCACGGCGTGCGGATCGGCGCACTCGTGTTGACCGAACGAACCATTCGGAGCAGACCCTGTGCGTTGACACGGCCGGCGCCCTGCGTCAGGCGGTCGTAGGCCACGCCGCTCGCGTCACGCAGCGTCAACGCGGTGTACTCGGTGAACGCTTTCAGCGCATTGGTCGTCAACCGGGGACCGCTCCCGGTCAGCGCGCGGCTCGCTTCGAGCGCCACGGCCAACACGCCGCTCTCGACGGCGGCGGCCATGCTCGTTCCGCTCAGCGCGATGTAGCTCTTGACATTGTTGCTGTCAGGAACCAGCAGCGTTGGATACATGACGGCCAGATAACTCTTGGGAGCCACGGGCGCGACCAGGTTCTGTCCCGGCGCCGCGAAGTCCGGCTTCACGTACCCGTCGATCCATGTCGGTCCGCGTGAACTGTAGTTGGCAATCAGGTCGTCGCTGATCGTCACGGTGCCCTGCGTCTTTGCCGATGCAACCGTGAATGCCGACCGAGCGTTGCCGGGCACGAGGATGCCGGCGTACCCGATCGCGTTAGTCACCGGATTGGTACCGACGTTGCCGGCGGAGACGACGACCAGCATGCCGGCGCGCGACGCCGCATCCACGGCCCGCACGAGCGGGTCGGTCTTGGCAGATTCGAACACCGGATGGCCAAGCGAAATGTTGAGAATGTCGATGCCGAGCGCCGCCTTGTTGGCGATCGCAAAATCGATCGCGGCGATCACGTCGCTCGTCGAACCGTTGCCATCGTTGTTCAGCACGCGCAGGCCGATCAACCGCGCGTTCGGTGCAACACCGGCGTACTGACCATTCGACAGGCCGCCGTTGCCGGCCACCAGCCCGGCGACGTGCGTGCCGTGTCCGTAGCCGTCCACCGGCGGCGCAGCGACGCCGCGGCCGCTGGTGAAGTCGTAGAACGCAACGATGCGGCCTGCCAGATCCGAGACCGGCGCGATGCCGGAGTCAATGATGGCGACGCCGATGCCGTTTCCGGTCGGATCTGAATCGGTGAGCCCCAGTTGCGCGCGCAACTCGCTCGCCTTCTTCACCACCGTTTTCGTGACGCTACTCGTGAGAGACGCTTCAGGCGAGAGCGGCGATGCGGCCAGCGGCGCGTCGATCGAAATCGACGAGATGCCGGGCAGTGCTTCCAACGAGTCCAGGGCGCTCGAAGGGACCGTCACGGCAATCACGTTGACGCGCGGCGACGTCTGTCCGACCTTGAAACCTGCTTTGTGCAGGGCGGACAGTACCGAGCCCCAGCTGCTGCTCTGGTCGACGGTGACGATCACATCGACCGTGAGCGCACCGTCGTGTTTCTTGATGTGCGCAATTTCGCGGTCGACGTGGGCCTTGTGTGATGCGCCGCTCTTGCCGGCGAGCATCACAGGGGTCTGCATGATCACCACGGCGGCAATCAGTGACCATATGGGGACACGAAGTAGTCGAGTCATTGACCGCGTGGCAGAGCAATACTTCGTCCACGGTCCAGTTAAGGAGAGAAGCCATTTAGATACTTGTGTTTAGCTGGATTTCAACTGTGAGATCGACGTATTTTGTGTGCCAAACACGAACATCAGTGTTCTATATGGTCTCGACTCTAGACGACTTGATATGACATCGGACGA
>Ga0310810_10011239_pt1 | contig 10464 bp, 6 predicted proteins | sample NCmetagenome_FD_207641 | JGI IMG/M metagenome (GOLD analysis project Ga0310810, IMG submission 207641) | Soil microbial communities from experimental microcosm in Duke University, North Carolina, United States - NC | ecosystem: Engineered > Artificial ecosystem > Soil microcosm > Unclassified ... | reverse complement strand
GATCTCGAGGCGCCGCACGCGTATCTCTTGACGACGACGGCGGAGGAGTTCTTTCCGAAGTTCGGTTTCGAACGGATCGAACGCGCCGACGTTCCCGCCTCGGTGCAGGCCTCGATCGAATTCCGCTCCGCCTGCCCCGCGAGCGCCATCGTCATGCGTAAGGTGCTCTCCAGCACGGTGGGCTCGGAGCGGTTGTAGCGATCGAGCCTGATGAAGCCTCCGCACCCGTTCGCCTGCAACATGAACGCCTTTGCCGCGGATGAGCGGCAGCGCTATGACGCGTTGCGCGCGAGAGTCACCGCCTCGATCGTTCGCGTCGCTGAACTGCCGAACGGCTACCGCGTCCAGGTCGGAGAGAGTGTGACGTCAGCTGAGGCGGGCGAATGGATGGCGCTCGAACGGCGATGCTGCCCGTTTCTCTCGCTGACGCTCGAGTTGGAGGACGCTGGCGCGATGTGGCTCGTGCTGACCGGCCGCCCCGGCGTGAAGGACGTGCTCGAGAGCGAGTTTGCAGCCCTTCGCGTAAACCGACCGTAAGCGACTCGAGCCCGGAAGCGCCGCTCCGCTTGACTTGGGTCACGCGTCCAACTAGGCTCGTGATTCGATGTCGAAATCAGATATCGGATAGCGATGCTTGACCGCAATCTCTACTCGGGGCTGATCCGCCTTCACATCCTGCATCACGCGGCCGAAGGACCCGTGTTCGGCCAGGCGATGATCGACGAGCTGGGCCATCACGGCTACCGCCTCAGCGCGGGCACGCTGTATCCCATCCTGCACGGCATGGAGCGCCAGGGCTATCTGCGCTCGCAGCAGACGATGAACGCCGGGCGCCAGCGCCGCGTCTACCGGGCGACCCCGGCCGGCCGCAAGGCGCTCGTGATCGCGCGGCAGCGTGTCCAGGAGCTGTTCGGCGAAATGTTCGAGCAGGACTGACCGATGAAGCGCTCGCTCGCCGTGATGCTGCTCGTGGTCGCTCCGGCCGTCGCCGCGGCGCAGCAGCCGGCCGCGCTCACCCTCGAACAAGCGATCCAGTACGGTGTCGAGCACTATCCCTCGGTGAAGGCTGCGCTCGAGGAAGTGCAGGCCTCGAGCGCCGGCGTCGACGTCGCCAGGGCCTCCTATCTGCCGCGGCTGGATGCGCTCTGGCAGTCGAACCGCGCCACGGCGAACAACATCTTCGGCCAGGTGTTGCCACAGTCGGTGATCCCGTCGATGTCCGGGCCGGTGCTGTCATCCGCGTCGGCCGGCAGCGTCTGGGGAAGCGCCGCGGGAGCCTTGTTCTCATGGGAGGCAGTTGATTTCGGTCTTCGCAGCGCGACAGTCGCGGCGGCCGACGCCGCCGTTGCCCGCGCGCGTGCCGCCGAGGGGCTGACGCGTCTCGAGGTGCAGGCGGCGGTCGGCAGTGCGTTTCTTGGTGTCGTCGCCGCGCAGCGTGCGGTCACCGCCGCGCAGGCTGATCTCGATCGCCGCGACGTTCTGGCGCGGATCATCCACACGCTCGTCGACAACGAGCTGCGGCCCGGCGCGGAAGGATCCCGCATCGACGCGGAGCGCGCCGCCGCCAGCACGCGGCTGATTCAGGCGCAGGCCGCCCTCACGCTGGCGCAGTCGGCGCTGGGACGGGTGCTCGGGTTCAGACAAGGCCCGGTGACGATCGACGCGGGCAACCTGATCGACGCGCTGCCTGCCGATCTCGGGCCCACTCCGGCCGGTGGACACCCGTTGGCCCTCGTACGCCAGACCGCCGTCGACGCCGCAAAAGCGCAGGAAGAAGTGCTCGCGCACACCGATCGCCCGCGGCTGTACCTGCAGTCGAGCGTCTTCGCCCGCGGCAGCGGTGCGAACGCGAACGGCGAGCTCGACGGCGGGCTCAACGGTCTCGGCCTCGAACGCGCGAACTGGGCCGCCGGCGTGCAGCTGGTGTTTCCGAATCTCTTCGATGTGTCCAGCCTGCGCGCGCGCAAGGCTGGTGCGGCGGCAACCGGGCGCGCGGAGACGGCGCGCTACGACGAGGCGATCCTGACGATCGAGAGTCAGCAGCAGGCCGCCACGGCCATGGTGTCGGCCGCGCGTGCGGTGGCCGCCAACGTGCCGGTACAGCTGGCCGCGGCGCAGCAGGGCGAAGCGCAGGCCCGCGCGCGTTATCAGGCCGGCCTCACCAGTCTCGTCGAGGTGGCCGAGGCGCAGAGCCTTCTCGCGCAGGCCGAGTACCAGGCTCAGCTGGCCCGCGTCGATCTGTGGCGCGCGCTGCTGGCCGAAGCGGTGGCGCGCGGATCGCTGACGCCGTTCCTCGCGCTGCTGCACGCGGGAGCGCCCTGACATGTGGCTGATTCGGGCCGCGCTGCGCCGGCCGGTCACGGTGCTGGTCGCGCTGATCGCCGTGGCGCTGACCGCGGTCTTCGCCGTCTCGCGTATGCGCGCCGACATCTTTCCCGATCTGGACCTGCCGGTCATCTACGTGGCGCAGCCGTACGGCGGCATGAGCCCCGCGCAGATGGAGGGGTATCTCGTCTACTACTACGAGTACCACTTCCTCTACATCAACGGCATCGAGAGCGTCGAGTCGAAGTCGATTCAGAACACGGGGCTGCTGAAGCTCACCTTCCATCCCGGCACGGACATGGCGGAGGCGCTGGCGCAGACGATCGCCTACGTGAACCGTGCGCGCGCTTTCATGCCGCCGGGGACGGTCGGTCCCTTCATCATGCGGTTCGACGCCGGCACGGTGCCGGTCGGCTACCTGACGTTCTCCAGCGAGAGCCGCAGCCTCGGCGAGATCCAGGACCTCGCGCTCAACCGCGTGCGGCCCCAGTTCGCGACGCTGCCAGGGCTGACGTCGCCGCCGCCGTTCGGCGGCAGCCAGCGCACGATCGTGGTCCGTGTCGATCCGGATCGGCTGCGCGCCTACGGGATGTCGGCCGACGAGGTGATCCGCGCGGTGACCGCCGGCAACGTGATCATGCCCTCAGGGAGCGTCAATATCGGCGAGGAGACGCGCCTCTCGCCGATGAACTCGGTCGTTGCCAACATCAACGATCTCCTCGAGCTGCCGATCCGAACCGGCGCGGGCCCTACTGTGTCGCTGCGCGACGTCGGCTCGGTCGCCGACAGCACTGACATCCCGACGGCGTACGCGCTCGTCAACGGACGCCGCGCCGTCTACATTCCGGTGACCAAGCGTCCAGACGCTTCGACCCTGACGGTCGTCCGCGAGGTCAAGGCCAATCTCGGCCGCTTCCAGGCGCTGGTTCCAGACGACATCCGCGTCAGCTACGAGCTCGATCAGTCGGGCCACGTGGCGGCGTCGCTGCAGGCCGTGCTGCGCGAGGCGCTGCTCGGCGCACTGCTCACCGGGTTGATGGTGCTCGTCTTCCTCCGCGACTGGCGCAGCGCGACCATCGTCGTGGTGACGATTCCATTTGCGCTCCTCGCCGCGGTGGTCGCCCTGTGGGGCGCGGGTCAGACGATTAACATCATGACCCTTGGCGGCCTGGCGCTGGCGGTCGGCATCCTGGTCGACGAAGCGACCGTGTCGATCGAGAACATCCATACCCATCTGGCCGGTGGCGCGGCGGTCGCGCGCGGCGTGCTCGCGGCGAGCGGGGAAGTCGTCGTCCCGCGGCTGCTGGCGATGCTGGCGGTGGTCGCCGTCTTCGTACCGTCGTTCTTCATGACCGGCGTCTCGCGGTCGCTGTTCGTGCCGCTGTCGCTCGCCGTCGGGTTCGCCATGATCGCGTCGTTTTTGCTCTCGAGCTCCCTGGTGCCGGTGCTGTCGGTCTGGATACTGGCAAAACACCGGATCACGGAGTCCGGCGACAACTGGATCGTCCGCCTGCGGGAACGGCTCACCCGGACGCTGCGGCGCCTCGCGCCGGCACGAGGCCTCCTCGTCGGCGTGTACGCGATCGTGACGGTCGCGATCACCGCGCTGGTCGGGCTTTCCCTCGGTCGCGAGATTTTTCCTGCCGGCGGCGTCAATCAGTTCCAACTAAGGTTTCGCGCGCCGGCCGGGACGAAGTTCGAATCGACCGAGGTGCTCGCGCGCGACGTGCTCGACGAGATCTCACGGGCGGCCGGACCGAACAATCTGGACGTCACACTCGGGTACGTCGGCGTGCAGCCTTCGTCGTATCCGATCAACACGATCTTCCTCTGGACTGGCGGATCGCATGAGGGCGTGCTGCAGATCGCGCTGCGGCCCGGCGTCAAGCTGCGCCTCGATGCCTTCGAGGAGGATCTCCGCCGGCGGTTCCGCGATCGGTTTCCAAACGCTGCGTTCTCCTTTGAGCCCGGTGACATCGTCAGCCGGATCATGAACTTCGGCGCGCCGACGCCGGTGGAGATCGCGGTGATCGGGCCCGACTTCGCCGCCAGCCGCGCATTCGCGGCGAAGGTGCGCGACGAGCTCGCGCGAATCCCGGCGCTGCGCGATCTTCAGTACGGCCAGGCGCTGGACTATCCGGCCGTCCAGGTGGACGTCAACCGGCAGCTCGCGGGACAGCTTGGCCTGACCGTGGACCAGATCGGCCGCTCGTTCGCGGCCGCCACCTCGTCCAGCCGGTTCGTGTCGCCCAACTACTGGGCGGATCCGCGAAGCGGTATCGCCTTTCAGCTGCAGATCGAAGTGCCGCAGACGCGGATGACCACGCTTGACGATCTGCGCGCGACGCCGGTGAGCGCCGATCACCGGTCACGTCCGCTGCTCGGCGACGTCGCCACGGTCGTGAACACGACGATCGTCGGTGAGTACGATCGCGTGAACGGGCAACGGATGATCACACTCACGGCGAACGTCTCCGGCAGCGACCTCGGACGCCTCGTCCCGGTCGTCGATCAGGCAATCGCGCGTGCCGGTACGCCGCCGCGCGGCGCGTCGGTCGCCGTCCGCGGCCAGATTGGCGCGATGCGGGAAACCTTCACCAACATCACCGCCGGCCTGCTCGTCGCGGTCGTCGTGATCTTTCTGCTGCTGGCGTCAAATTTTCAGTCGCTCCGCCTCGCGTTCGTCGTCGTGTCCACCGTGCCGGCGGTGCTGACGGGTGTCGCCGTGATACTCGCCGCCACGCGGACGACGCTGAACGTGCAGTCGTTCATGGGCGCGATCATGGCCATCGGGGTGGCGGTGGCCAACGCGATCCTGCTGGTAACGTTCGCGGAGCAGGGACGCCGGCGCGGTGGCACTGCGCTCGACGCGACGATTGAGGCTGCCCGGGCGCGGATGCGGCCGGTCCTGATGACGAGCGCGGCAATGATTGCCGGCATGATTCCGATGGCACTCGCCGTCGGGGAAGGCGCTGACGCGACGGCGCCGCTCGGACGGGCCGTCATCGGCGGACTGGCCGGCGCGACCATCGCGACGTTGATCGTGCTGCCGTCGGTCTATTCACTCGTGATGGGATCGGCGGCCACTGTCTCCTCGTCACTGGATCCAGACGATCCGGCCAGCCCGTACGCGTCGCAGGGAACCGTATGAACAGCATTGCCCCTTGGATGCGCCCGGTATCGGCCGCCGGTGTCCTGATCCTGTCGACTGGCCTCGCGGCGTGCCGCGGCGCCGCTCCCGCCGCCAGGGGAGGCGAGACGGCGCCAACCGGTGCAGCTACCAGCGTGGATGTGGTGCGGGTGGTGGAGCAGCCGCTCAACGCGACGGTGTCGATGCCGGCGGAGCTGACCGCCTATCAGACCGTGGCGATCTACCCACGCGTCACCGGATTCGTGAAGACCATCCGCGTCGACCGCGGCACGCGCGTGCGAGCGGGTGAGATTCTCGCCGTGCTCGACGCGCCGGAACTGGGGGCGCAACGCGCCGAGGCGCAGTCCAAGCTCCAGGCGGCCAGCGCGCAGCTCGCTGCGGTGCGCGCGAAAACCGATGCGGACACCGGCGTGTACGAGCGGCTCAAGGCCGCTGCCGCGACACCGGGGGTCGTCGCCGGAAACGATGTCGTGGTCGCGCAGAAGGCGGTGGAAGCCGACCAGGGACAGGCGACCGCGGCGCAGCAGATCGTGGAGGGCGCGCGTCAGGCGCTGGCGGCCGTGCGCGACACCGAAAGCTACCTGACGATCATCGCGCCATTTGCTGGAGTCATCACCGAGCGCAACGTGCATCCGGGCGCGCTGGTCGGTCCCGGTGGCGGCGCCGCAGCGGCCGCGCCGATGGTCCGTCTCGTGGAAGACGATCGTCTGCGCCTTGTCGTGCCGGTACCCGAGGCATACACGGCGGGCGTGACCGCGGGCACCGAGATGCCGTTTTCGGTCGCAGCATATCCAGGCCAGGATTTCTCTGGGCGAGTGGCCAGGATCGCGCGCTCGGTCGACATCGGCACCAGGACGATGGCCGTGGAGCTGGACGTCTCGAATGCGGATGGCCGGCTCACGCCGGGCGCGTTCTGCCAGGTCCGCTGGCCGGTTCACCGGCCGGGACCGTCGCTGCTGGTTCCCAGCGGCAGCGTCGCGAGCACAACCGGGCGCACGTTCGTCGTGCGGATTCGCAACGGGCGGACCGAGTGGGTGGACGTGAAGACAGGTGTGGCGTCCGGACCGCTCGTCGAAGTGTTTGGCGATCTGCGGGCCGGAGACGAAATCGCCGCGCGGGGCACCGACGAGATCCGCGCGGGCACGAACGTGCGGGCCAGGGAAGCGAAGCCCGCGACGCCGTGACCGCGCGGCGGCCGACTTAGAAGTTCAAACGGAGTGCGAGCTGCACCTGTCGCGCTGTACCCAATCCCACGGTCCGTCCCACCGTGCTGGTCAAGCTGCCGAACGAGCCGGCAGCGGCGCTGGTGAAGGCCTGGCCGGGCTGCACCTTGTTGGCTTCCGTCGTCGCCGCGGTTGGCAGCGCGTTGGGAAGCGTGGCCACCGGGTTCGCAAAATTCGCGCGATCGAAGGCGTTGAAGACTTCGACACGGAACTCGGCGTTGCGGATGCTGTCGCCGAACGGGAAGTGCTTCGACAGGACCAGATCGACCTGATTGAACCCGGGTCCGTGCAGCGATCCGCGCTCGAGATTTCCGTAGGTGCCAGGACTCGGCGTCGAGAACGCCGCCGGGTTCAGGAACAACAGCCCGCCGCTCGTGATGAACGGGTCGACCCCAGGAATAAGATCTGGACGGCGGACGTTGCGCGAGCTGCCGCCGTTCGGCGTGTTGATGACCGCGGCACGGCCGGCCGCCGGATTGTTGAAGACGCTGCCCGCTCCGTCCACATAGACCACGTCCGGACGGGTGATACGGACGTCGATCGGCAGGCCGCTACGCGCGTTCACGATTCCCCCGATGTCCCATCCACCCAGCAGGGCGTTCGCGATGCCGCTCGCCGGATGCTGGCGTCCCTGTCCGTAGGGCAGCGAATAGAGGGCGCCGAGGGTGAAGGTGTGGCGGACATCGAACGCGTTGTACCCGAGATCGTAGTCGTAGTCGGCGAGCGTTTGTGCAGCGTTGCCAACGGTGAGAGCCTCGTTCGACCCGCTCGTGTTGCCGAAGCTGCGCGACAGCGTGTACTGCGCGTTGACCGACAGGCCGCGGGCCGCCCGCCGGCTGAGTCCGAGCTGCAGCGCATTGTAGTTGTCGGTGCCGCCGCTCGTTTTGGTGTCGATCTCGGCGTAGGGATTCTGCACACCCGTCACCGCGCCGGTCGCATCGCGCTGGACGATCGAGAACTGACGGATGACGAACGCCGCACTGGCAGGGTGTGGGTTCGTCACCACGCCCGTAATCGGGTTGGCGATGCTGCGCAGGAAGAGGTTCGTGCCACGGGCGCCGACGTAGGCCGCGGTGACCGCGAGCCGGGCGCCGAGATCCTGCTGAATCGAACCTGTGTACTGCCAGATACGTTCGGGGATGGTGTATTCGCTCCGGTAGGCGCGCGGCTGGTACGACCGGTTGTTGGGGGTGTTGATGAACGTCGCCGTCGCCACGCTCGGATCGAGCGGATACGCCAGGCTGGCGCCGGATGACAGCGTGACGCTGACGCGATCGGAGTCCGCAATGGTCTGGACCTGATCCTCGGTCTGGCCCGGCCCGACGAACATGCCGAACCCTGCTCGCAGGATGGTCTTGTCGGAGACCGAGTAGGTGGCGCCCACTCTCGGCTGAAAGTTCGTCTTGGTCGACCGGTAGACCGGCGTGGTGTTCGGGTCGATCACGCCGGTGTCGACGTTGAACTTCACTTGCAGATCGTTCGCTTCCCGGATCGGCGTGTAGTAGTCGTAGCGCAGGCCGTAGTTGAGGGTGAGTTTCTGGCTCACGTGAAACTCGTCTTGCGCGTAGGCGATGTAGTACTGCTGTTGGATGTGACGCTCGCCGGTCGCGCCGTTGTTGAATACGCTCGGCGCGCTTTCGTCGCCGAGGAACTGAATCGTCGACGGCTGGTTTGCCAGGAACGCGTTCAGGTTCTGGAACGAGTAGGTGGTGCCGCCGAGACGATCGGTCGACATCCGGATGACGCGAACTTCGCCGCCCACCTTGAGGTAGTGGTTGCCCCGCAGAGAGCTCAGTGAATCGATGAACGACAGCGTGTAGGGATCGTAGGGCTGCGCGCGGCCGTTCTGCGCGCTGTTCGAGCGGACGAGGCCGCCCGGAACGGTGATGCCCGAGCTCGAGCCTTGCCCGGCGATGCCGTTGTTGGCGATCGATCCCGTCAGGTTGATGATCGAGCCGGCCAGTGCGCTCGCCCCCGCTGGCACGACTCCGGCGATGTTGGTGGGCGCGGCGTTGTAGCCGAACTTGAATTCGTTCGTCGTCCGGTCCGAGAGCACGCCCTGCAGGTTGAAGACGGCGTTGCTCGGATTCGCTTCAGTGTGCACTACCCGGCCCGAGACGCTGTCCGGCGCGTCGCTGACGCCCTGATCGTGAAAAACGCGCACGTAGCTGGACCAGCGATCGCTCAGGCGGAGATCGACGCGGCCGCTCGCGGCGGTTTCGGTCACCTGCTGCGGCGTCTGCAGTTGCGCGATATCGAAGTCAGGGTTGGTCGACTGACCGGGAAGAATGACCGCGCCCGGGGCAAGGAAGCCGGCACGAAGCGCTGCGATCGCCGGTACCGCCCGGCCCCAGGCCGCTGCGCTCGGCGTCGCTTCGACGATGTTGATGCCGGCGTTCAGGCGGTAGCGCTCGAAGCTGCCGAAGAAGAACGCCTTGTTCTTCGCGAGCGCGCCGCCGAACGACCCGCCGAACTGATCCTGTTCGAGCAGCGACTTGGGGAGCTTCGCGGCCGTGTCGAAGTAATTGGGGGCGTCGAGCTTGTCGCGGCGCAGGTACTCGAACGCCGCCCCGTGGATGGCATTCGCGCCCGACTTGGTGACGACGCTGACCTGGCCGCCGCTGCCGGTGCCGAACTCGGCCGGATAGCTGCTCGATTCCACGCGGAACTCCTGGACGTTCTCCAGGCTCGCCTGCAGCTTGAAGGGGGTCGCGATCTCGCCGTTCAGATTGCCGGGGGCCGCGTCGATAATCGCCGAACCCTCGATGCCGTCATAACGGATCGCGTTCTGCTCGACCGCGCGCCCGGAGAAGCGGATGTCCGACCAGGTGCCGGTCCCCGCGTTCTGTGAACCGGGCGCCTGGAGCATCAGCTGCGACATCTGCCGTCCGTTGACCGGCAGGTTGTTCACTTCGCGCTCGCCCAGGTTTACGCCCATCTTCGCCGAGCTCAGATCGAGCACCGGCGCACTGCCGACGACGTTCACCGCGTCGGTGACGCTGGACAGCTTCAGTTCGAAATCGATCGTCAACTCCTGGCCGAGAATCAGTGGCATTGCGGTGTACTCGATCGGCGCGAAGCCGGGGCGCTCAACCTTGATGGTGTAGGTCGACGGCTTGAGTGGAGTGACGAGAAAGTACCCCTGGTCGTTGGTCACGGCCGTCCGTTCGTCGCCGGTCCGTTCGTTCTTGATCTTGACGTTCGCGCCGCTCGCGAACGCGCCGCTCGAGTCCCGAACGATGCCCGCGATCCGGCCGTTGTCCACCTGCGCAAAGGCCGGTGACGCGGCCAGAAGAAGACCGAGCGCCGCCGACAGATAAAGCTTCATCATCCCTCCCATGGTCCAGCTGAGGCCGGACGCTCAATGGAAGGGAGCGTAGAGGTACCGTATGAGCGGCCTGTGACGGGAGTGTTAACGGGAGGTTAACAAAGGGGCTAGACCCGAGTCCCCGGCTTCACGACCCCGTCCTTCGGCACCACGATGATCCCATCGCGGATGAAATAGCCGTCGCCGTCGGCGTGCTGGATGCCGGCTTCGTTGACCAGATGCGCGCCGTCGCCGATGCGCGCGTTCTTATCCACGATGACGCGATCGAGGAGCACGTCGCGGCCGATGCCGAGCCGGGGACGATCGCGCATGATTGGTCCGTTCACGTCCGACTCGTAGAAATCGGCGCCCAGCAGCACGGACCGCCGGATTGTCGACCCCGTCTGAATATTCGTGCGAATGCCGACGATCGATCCGTGGATTGTCGAACGATCGAC
>Ga0310810_10011238_pt1 | contig 10464 bp, 10 predicted proteins | sample NCmetagenome_FD_207641 | JGI IMG/M metagenome (GOLD analysis project Ga0310810, IMG submission 207641) | Soil microbial communities from experimental microcosm in Duke University, North Carolina, United States - NC | ecosystem: Engineered > Artificial ecosystem > Soil microcosm > Unclassified ... | reverse complement strand
CACCGCACTTCCCGATTCGCAGCACTGCCTCTTCTGTCACGCGTTCCAATCGCTGCGCGCGGTGTCGTCCTCGGTGCGGTTCACCACGCCGCACGTGGACGCGCGCCTGATCGCGGGCACGTCGCTCTGCGCGTTCACGACCCTTCTCGTTTCCAATCGCGCCGCCCGCGCGCCGCCGGTTCTGTCATAAGCCGAAACCCCGAGTCGGAGTCGAAGGAGAGTCCGACTCATTTGAGGTGAGCGAGCAACGCTCGCCTCACAGGTGAAATGTGGCGCACACCTTTTTGGGGGTTTGTGCCGGAGGGCTTATGCGATCAGTTCACGTCGCGTGGTCGGCGTTCATGGCGGCGGCGCTCCTCGCCCCGCAGAACGCAGCCGCGCAGGGCGCCGATCAGGTGCCGCAGATTCAGCAGCAGATCGATCAACTCAGGCGGGAGTTCAACGACCGTCTCACCGCCCTCGAGGCGCAGCTTGCCGCGCTGCAGGGCGGCCAACCCCCTGCGCCCGCGCCACCCGCGGCCCCGCAGGCGCAACCAGCCGCGGCCGCGCCGCCAGCCGCGCCAACAACCGCCGAAGTGCCACCCGGGTCCACTGGAGCAGGCGGGCCTGCTGGCGCGCTGCCGGTCTATGGCACCTCTGCGCTCGGGTCGAAGATCTTCAATCCGGACATCGCCGTCATCGGCGATTTCCTCGGTGCGACGGGACGCAACACGGTCGATCCGCAGCCAGCACTAGAGATGCACGAATCGGAAGCGTCGTTCCAGGCGATCGTCGATCCCTATGCGCGCGCCGATTTCTTCCTGTCATTTGGCGAGAATGCCGTTGACCTCGAGGAGGGCTTCATCACGCTGACGGCGCTCCCTGGGAAATTTCTGGCAAAGGTCGGCAAGACGCGTGCGGCGTTCGGAAAGGTGAACACGCTGCACAACCACGTCCTGCCGTGGACGGATCGTCCGCTGGTCACGCGCAACCTCGTGGATGGCGAAGAAGGCATCGACGATGCGGGCATCTCTGTCTCGCGGCTGCTTCCGGCGGGACCGCTGTTCCTCGAGGCGACCGGTGAGGTGTACAGAGGCGACTCGGGAGATGTCTTCAGGTCGACCAAGCGTGGTCACCTGGCTTACGTCGGACACCTCCGCGGTTACCACGACATTACCGAGTCGACTAACGTGGATCTGGGCGCGTCGTACGCCTACGGTCACAATCCGGCCGGCCTCATCGGCGATGTCGACTTCGGCCGTTTCATTACGAAGTTGTTCGGTGTCGACGCCACACTGCGTTGGCGTCCGCTCACGCGAGCGATTTATCACCAGTTCGTGGGACGCAGCGAAGTCATCTGGAGCAACCGGGAACAGCCAGGCGGCCGCCAGGACAGCATGGGGTACTACGTGTCTGGCGATTACCAGTTCGCGCGGCGCTGGTTCGTCGGCGGTCGCCTCGACCATTCGGATCGCGCCGACAATGCGTCGATCGTCGATGCGGGGGAGTCGGCGGTATTGACGTACTGGCCCAGCGAGTTCAGCCAGGTGCGCGGGCAGTATCGCCGTACCGATTATGGCGATGGACCGACGGCGAATGAGTTTCTCTTTCAGTTTCAATTCTCCATTGGCGCGCACGGCGCGCACCCCTTCTAGGACATGACTATGCGAAGTGTGAAACTGCTTCTTGTATTCCTGCTGGCGCTGCCGGTGGGAGCACGTGCACAAGGCAAGTTGAACGTCGTGGCGACGACGGAAGACCTCGGAGCGCTGGCGCGCGAAGTCGGCGGCGACAGGGTCTCGGTGACCCCGCTTGCGAAGGGCTATCAGGATCCGCACTTTGTCGATCCGAAACCCAGCTTCATCCTCGCGGTGAGCAAGGCCGACCTGCTGATTGTCGTCGGACGGGAGCTCGAGATCGGCTGGCTGCCACCGCTGCTGACGAGCAGCCGCAACAGCAAGATTCAACAAGGCGGCAACGGGTACCTCGACGCCTCGCTGAACGTGAAGATCCTCGAAATCCCGACGGGCCAAATCACGCGCGCCATGGGCGACGTCCACCCCCTCGGCAACCCGCACTACTGGCTCGAGCCGGGCAATGGACGCCAGATCGCCCAGGCGATCCGCGACAAGTTAACCCAGCTGGCGCCGGCCAACGCGTCGTATTTTGCCCAGCGCTACACCGATTTCGACGGCCGCCTCGCCGCGGGCGAGAAACGATGGGATGCGGCCATGGCGCCCTACAAAGGGACGAAGATTGTGACGTTCCACCGCTCGTGGCCCAACTTCATGGAGCGATGGGGCATTGACGTCATCGGCTACGTCGAGCCGAAGCCTGGCATCCCGCCGACGCCGCAGCATACGATCGAGGTCATCGACGAGATGAAACGTCAGGGCGCAAAGCTGATCATCGTCGAGCCGTACTTCGATCTGAAGACGCCGCAGGCGATTGCCAATCAGGTTGGCGGAAAGGTGCTGGTGCTCGCGCCGTCGGTCGGCGGGGCCAAAGAGGCGACCGACTACATCCAGCTGTTCGAGTACGACGTGAACCAGCTGACGGCCGCGTTGAAACAGGTCACGGGGAAGTAGGCACGCTGTGGACTGGACAATCTTTGTATTCCTGGCGCCTGCGATTGCCGCAAGTCTGATCATCGCGGGCATCCACGCCTATCTCGGCCTGCACGTCGTCGAACGCGGGGTGATTTTCGTCGACCTCTCGCTCGCGCAGATCGCGTCGCTCGGCGCCGCGATCGCGGTCTGGCAGGGATACGACCCGCACGATAACGCAATCTACTGGATGAGTCTCGGGTTCACGCTGATTGGCGCATTCATTTTCGCCATGGTGAAAGGACACGAGGCGGACATCCCGCAAGAGGCGATCATCGGCATTTCGTATGCGGTGGCGTCGGCCGCGGTCATCCTGACACTCAGCAAAGCGACGGGCGAAGCCGAACATCTGCAGAACATGCTGGTCGGCAACATCCTGTCCGTGCAGTGGCCGGAGGTTGTGCTGACTGGCGGAATTTATCTCCTCATCGGCGCCTTCCATTACGTCTTCCGGAAACGCTTCCTCGAGATCTCGATTGACACCAAAGCGGCAGCGGCGCGCGGCGTGCCGGTCCGGTTCTGGGATTTTCTCTTCTATGCGTCGTTCGGATTGGTCGTGACGCGTTCGGTGGCGATCGCCGGCGTGCTGCTCGTCTTCTGTTACCTGATCGTCCCGTCGGTTGGAGGGATGTTGTATTCGTCGCACATCGGCCGCCGCCTTGCGATCGGCTGGGTGATGGGCGTCATCGTATCGATGCTCGGCATGTATCTGTCGGTCCGTCTGGACCTGCCGACAGGAGCCACGATCGTGTGCACGTTCGGAATCGTGCTCGCGCTGATGGCGGCGGTGCGGCCGTTGTTGCTGCGCTGGTCAATTCACAACGCAAGATTCAAAATGCAAACGGTACCTCTGTCCGAACATAAGGGGTGAACGTCACCGCCGTTGTTCACCCAGACGCTACGGATAAGTACCGTTTGAATTCTGCATTTTGAATTGTGAATTACGAGATCATTCCACCACCATCGACAAACAGCGTACTGCCGGTCGTAAACGGGTTGGTCATCAGCATCAGGATTGCGTCCGCTACGTCTTCCGCCTGACCGACGCGCCTGGCCGGCAGCGTGGCGGCGGCATGCTCGAGCATGGCTTTCTTTTTGTCGGCCGGCAGGGAAGCTCGGATAGGCGTGTCGATCAGACCCGGCGAGACGGTGTTGACGCGCACCGGTGAGAGCGCCAGCGCCAGGCCGCGGCCGAGGCTTTCGAGCGCGGCGTTGATGCAGCCCTGAAGGAGCGCGTCCTTGTTCGGCCGCTGGCTGAGAAAGCCGGACACGAGCGTCAGCGAGCCCGCGGGTGCGATGCGCGCCAGTTTCGCCGTCTTGTACGCCGTCCAGAACTTCGCGTTCATGTTGCCATAGGCATCCTGGAGCGCGAGGTCGTGGAGCCCCGCGGACCGTCCTGCCGCGACCGAGACGACGATGTGATCCCATTCCGGCTGTTGGGCGAAGAATGCTTCGAGCGCCTGATCGTTCGTCGTATCAAGTGAAACGCCGGTGGCGTCATTGCCGACCTGTGCGACGGCCGCGTTGACCTTCTCGCTCGATCGGGACGCGAGCGTCACTTTCGCACCGCCTGCGGCCGCCGCTCTCGCGGTCGCCAGGCCGATTCCCGAACTGCCACCCAACACCAGCACCCGTGTTCCCGCAAGCGATCGATTCATGGCATCTCCTCGAGGCAGCGATCGTAGTCCGTCAACTCTTCTCTGCGTCATGTGGAGCGAGCCTTGTCAGGCTCCGTTCGCGAACCCACAGGGGTTCGCGCCACACCAATGTGAAGTCCGCGTTAGACGGCGGTGTCGAATCGCGTGCCGCGCGTTTCCGGTCCCAACCAGATCACGATCGCGACGACCAGACCGGCCACCGCGATCACCGCCGCCATCGCCGCGCCCAGTGCCATCTGTTGCTGTTGCAGTGCTCCGATAATCGTCGGCGTAACAGATCCGATCGCCGCGCCCGCATGGTACGCGAGCCCGGGACCGACGCCACGGACGATTGTCGGGAAGCGCTCGGTGAGGTAGGTGGGCGCCATGCCCCAGATGCCAATCCCGCAGATGCCCATCACGACGGCGCCCAGCCACATCATCGTGCCGCTCATGGCCAGCGCGTAGAGCGGAACCGCCGCCACGCCCAGGAGGGCGGCGATGGTCACAGCACCGCGGCGGCCGAGTGCGCGATCGGAAATCCACCCCCACACCGGATTGCCGAGCGCTTGTCCAAGATTGAGCGTGACGAGATAGGGCAGCGGCTCGAAGCCTCGCGAGCGAAGCAGCGTGGCGTACCAGAACGTGATCGCGTAATACGAGAACATGAAGGCCGTCATCAGCGCGGCACACTGGAGCGTGGTTCCAACCAGATCACGCTGGAATAGACGGACGATCGGTGTCTGTTCCGCACGGCCGGCCGCAGCGACGGCAGATCGGCGCGCGAGCCAGACCGGGCTCTCCGGGACGCGCGCGGCAATCCACGGCACCAGCAGCACAGGCACGACACCGATGCTCAACATGACTCGCCACCCGGCGACCGCGCCTGTGTCGCCGAACATCGGATAGATGAATCGAAACGCAAACGCGGCGAGGATGAAGCCCCATGCGAAGCCGCCCTGCAGCAGCCCCGATGCGGTGCCGCGCAGGCGCGCCGGCCAATGCTCGAGCGTCAACGGCATCCCCGCGGCCCACACGCCACCCATGCCCACGCCGAAGAGCGCGCGCAACCCGAACAGCATTCGATACGAGGTGGAGAAGCCGCTGAGCAGCGCGAACAGGGACAGCCACAGAATCGAGAAGATCAGCGGCAGCTTGCGTCCCCACCGATCGGCCATGGTGCCGGATACGACGCCGCCCACGAGCCGCATGACGAGCGTGACGGTGCCGAGCGCGCCCGCAAGCACCGCATCGACGGCAAACGTCTTCTGGATGTCGATGAGGATGAATGTCAGAACGGTGAAGTCGAAGCCATCGAACATCCAGCCGAGAAAGGTGGCCGCGAACGCACGCCACTGATCGCGTGTCAGCTCGCCAAAGCGGCCGACTGGCGGAGGGTGTTCGTGGGTCGCTCGCACGGCGCGTTTTCTTTTACCATCAACCCGAGAGCCACAACCAGTCGTGTTCATGACCACCAAAGACCACTGGCAGTCCATCTACGCCGCAAAAGGGGAGCGAGACGTGAGCTGGTTCGAGCCGTCGGCCGATGTCTCTCTCGAAATGCTCGAGGACGCCAACCTCACCCGAGACACGTGCATCGTCGATATCGGCGGCGGCGCATCGCGGCTCGTCGATGCGCTGGTGCGACGCGGCACCACCTGCATCGCGGTTCTCGACATCGCGGGAGCAGCACTCGAGCGCGCGCGAATACGGCTCGGCTCGGATGCTGCAAAGGTGCGGTGGATCGAGGCGGATGTCACGGGCGAATGGTCCTGGCAGCTGGTCGACATCTGGCACGACCGCGCCGCATTTCATTTCCTCACCGCTCGCGACGCGCGCGACCGCTACAAACAGCGACTGCGGACGATGTTGAGGCGCGGTGGCTCCGCCATCATCGCCACGTTCGCATTGGACGGACCAGAGAAGTGCAGCGGCCTGCCGGTCGTCCGCTACTCGCCAGAGACGCTCGCCGCCGAACTCGGCGACGAGTTCGCGCTGGCCGACACGCGGGCTCACGCTCACCGGACACCGTGGGGCGCGACGCAAGCGTTCCAGTATTCGCGCCTGGTCAGGCGTTAACGCCGGCCCTTCATCGCAGCGGCGAACTCGGCGGGTGTTTCCACGCGAATGCCGTAGCGAAGCGCCGACAGAAAGTGGCGCCGATTGTCGGTGACGATCACCGTTGCTCCCGCGGCGCGCGCCGTTTCAGCAATGTGCGTGTCGTAGATGCGCCCACCGGCCACATCATCGCGTGCGGCTGCCTGCAACATTCCAAGTCGAGCGCTATGCGGGAGATCGTGGACCGCGAACCTCGCGAAGACTTCCTGATCGAGGAGCAGGCAGGCGTCTGAGGGTGTGATTCTGAACTCCGGCGGCAGCCTCGTTGCCACGGAAAAGAACTCGAGGCAGCAGTGCCACGCGGTCGCGGCGCCTTGAATCCGCTGCTCCGCGACGGCGTGCATCACCGATTGCGCAGGCGCGCTTTGCGGGCCAAAGTCGATGAGGCCGGCAAGCAGGACGCTCGTGTCGAGGAAGACGCTCAACGCTTATGGCCAGCGATTCCGTTCTTCTTCGATGAGCGCCGCGATGTCGACCGGCGGGCGGTTGTCGGACGGCACGGAGGGGCGGGCCACAAGCCGGCGTCCCACCTTCACGAGCTTGGGTCCCGTGGCGACCCGTTCGAGACGGATCCCGAGTTCGTCGTTCGTCACCTCGAGTTCCGCGCCCGGTGAGAAACCCGCCCGTTCCCGGATTGCCGCCGGGATTACCACCCGACCTGCCTTGTCGATGGTAGTCCTCATGGCATCAATATACCATCGGGCTTCGGGCTCCGGATCCCGGACGGCTCCCGGATCGATCCCGACGATCAGTCCTTATACGGATCAAACGTCTCCCGCCCTGCCATCGCAACGCCGATCGGTTTGAGCGTGTGCAGGACGTCGATGGTGTCGCCGTGATAGGCCAGCACGTCTGATAGACGCTTGTAGCATTCCGGCGCTTCGTCGGCGCCGCCGCCTCGAAGCACGACGCCTTGGGCGCGCAGCGTGTCCTGCCATTGGCGCCAGTTCACTTTGCCCGGCTTCACGCAGCGCGCGCCTCTCCACTTGCCCTTCGCTTCCATGCGCCCCATGACGCGGCCTGCGCCATGCACCGTCGAATACAGCGCGCGCCGTGAATCCAGCGACTCCTTGCCGCGAACGATGACGGCATCGTCGCCCATCGAGCCGCCGACGAAACCCAGTTGGCCGGGAAACGCCGGCGTCGCGCCCTTGCGGACGACAAGCCACTTCGCTCCTTCGTGCTCTTCCCACCAGGCAAAGTTGTGATGGTTGTGAACACGGAACGTGTCGCGCGCGCCAAGGATGCGGAGGACGCGATCCACGACCCAGTTGCGTCCTGCATACGCGTACTCGCCGGCGATGTTCATCGCGGCCAGATAATCGTCCGCCAGCGGCGTGCCGAGCTGAATCGTCGCAGGCGGCGCGTCCATGCTGTCGCCGACATGGTCGCCCCATTTCTTGCCGTTCGCGAGCGCGAGGAAGCCGGATGCGGTTTTGTGCCCGAAGCCCCGGGAACCGAAGTGCACGCCAACCCACAGTCCGCCGTCGGCACGGTCTTCGAGCAGGTCGACATAGTGATTGCCGCTGCCCACCGTTCCCAGTTGCGGTCGTGCGAGATCGAGCAGCGCCCGCTGGTGCGGTACAGGACTGTGTGCGATGGCGTCGAACACCGGCGCCTCGCGGATTGGCTCGTCGTTCTTCCGCCCGACGCCGAATGAGATCGTGTTCCAGATCTCGTCCATGACGGCGCTGACCTCGAGATCGGATGCGTTCAGGTTGGTGCGGACCGCGCAGTTCCCGCAGCCGATGTCGTAGCCGACGCCCGCCGGCATGACAACGGACTGCGACGCGAGGACCCCGCCGATCGGCATGGAGTAGCCTTTGTGGTGGTCTGCGCAGAGCACGCCGCGTGCTTCTTCGCCGCCTTCGGAGAGACACCGCTCGAGCTGTCTGCGGGCATCCTCCTCAACCGGGCCAAACGCGAGGAGTTCATGCATAAAACGATGGTTCGTGCGTCCGCGGTGCGCCGGTCCGAACCACCGCACACCGAACCCGCGAACCACCGAAAGCAATAAGGGAGCCGGTAAACGAAAGGTGTGGCGGAAAAGTAGCACATCGGGACAGCGCTATAATCCGCGCAAGGGACACCCCCTCGCATCGATCCGAGTCGGATACTCCGGCTCGTAACGGAGGAGACATGTCGAAGATTTCGCTCGGACTGCTGGCTGCGGCCGCGATTTTTGTCTGCACGATCGCGCCCGCAGCGGGGCAGAGAAATGGCGGCGTTGCCGACCTGCCTGACGGACCCGGCAAGGAGGCCGTCGCGCAGGAGTGCACGAAGTGCCACGGCCTGAACAACATCACCCAGTCCTGGGGCTTCAACGAGAAGGACTGGCGCGACACGTTCACGTCGATGGTGAAGTTGCCCGACGACAAGGTCCAGATCATTGCTGCCTATCTCGCGAAGAACTTCCCGGAGAAACCGGATCGGCCGAAGACCGTCGTCGTCCCCGGCGATCTGAAGGTCAACATCAAGGAATGGGTGGCGCCGACGCTCGGCTCGCGCCCCCACGATCCGTACGCCGCGCCTGACGGCACCATCTACTGGGCGGGTATGTGGGCAGACGTGATCGGCCACGTCGATCCGAAAACGAATGCCATCAAGGAATACCCGCTGCCGACGAAGAGAACTGGTCCGCACGGCCTGACGATGGACAAGGAAGGGAACATCTGGTTCGCGGGCAACTTCGGCGGCCTGATCGGCAAGCTCAATCCGAAGACCGGCGAGGTCAAGGAATACAAGATGCCCGATCCGAACGCGCGCGATCCGCACACCCCGCTCTTCGATAAGAAGGGGATGCTCTGGTTCACGCTGCAGAACGCCAACATGGTCGGCCGGCTGAACCCGGCGACGGGCGAGATCAAACTGGTGACGATGCCGAAGCCGCGCTCACAGCCCTACGGCATGGTGATGATGTCGGACGGCAGCCCGTTCATCTGCGAATTCGGTGCGAACCGCCTGGCGAAGTTCGATCTCGACACGATGGCCATCACCGAATACGAGCTGCCGAATGCGGACTCGCGTCCGCGCCGTCTGACCATTACGGCCGACGACGTCGTCTACTACGCCGATTACTCACGCGGTTATCTCGGGATGTACAACCCGAAGACGAAGGCGTCGAAGGAGTGGCCGTCGCCGAGCGGTCCGAAGTCGCAGCCCTACGGCATCGTGCAGGTGAACGGGATCATCTGGTACAACGAGTCGGCGATCCGGCCGAACACGATCGTGCGCTTCGACCCGAAGACCGAGAAGTTCCAGAGCTGGATCATTCCCGGTGGCGGCGGAGTCGTCCGCAATATGAGCGTCTTCGGGAACGGCAACATCGCGATGGCCGAGAGCGGCGTGAACCGGGTGGCGCTGGTCGAGACGCCGAAGAACGGAAGAACAGGGACGCGGTAGGATCCCTGCCGAGATCGTCGGGGCCGACCTTCAAGGTCGGCCCCGACATGCAATCAGGCTTCTGCTTCCATTGCCACCGCCGGCGCCGATCCGGGTTCCTCCTTCGAGGCAAGTACCACCCTCCTCGGACGGCGACGCGTGAGCCACAGCCGCGCGTTCTCGATGTACACGTAGTAGACGGGCGTGATGTAAAGCGTCAGCAGCTGCGACACCACGAGACCACCCACCACAGCGAGGCCAAGCGGACGGCGGGATTCGGCGCCCGCGCCAAGGCCCAATGCAATCGGCAGCGTTCCGACGAGCGCCGCCATGGTCGTCATCATGATCGGGCGGAAGCGCACGAGACACGCCTCGTGGATGGCCTCTCGCGCCGACAGGCCGCGCTCACGCTGTGCTGCGACCGCAAAGTCGACCATCATGATTCCGTTCTTCTTGACGAGACCGATGAGCATGATGATGCCGACAAACGCGTAGAGACTCAGCTCCGCCTTGAACAGGAGCAGCGTCAGCAGCGCTCCGAAGCCAGCGGCGGGAAGTCCCGAGAGAATCGTCAGCGGATGCGTGAAGCTCTCGTAGAGCACGCCGAGGACGATGTAGATGACGACGATCGCCATCAGAAGGATCAGGCCAAGGCCGCGCAGGGAGTCCTGGAATGCCTGGGCGGCGCCCTGGAAGCTGGTGGTGACCGTCGACGGCAGCGTGGCTGCGGCCGTCGCCTGGAT
>Ga0310810_10011237_pt1 | contig 10464 bp, 6 predicted proteins | sample NCmetagenome_FD_207641 | JGI IMG/M metagenome (GOLD analysis project Ga0310810, IMG submission 207641) | Soil microbial communities from experimental microcosm in Duke University, North Carolina, United States - NC | ecosystem: Engineered > Artificial ecosystem > Soil microcosm > Unclassified ... | reverse complement strand
GGATTACTTCGTCCGCAACTGGATGTACGCCGGGCTTGGATATTCGCTGCTGCTCAACGACGCCAACCTTACGGGCGCGGCGGATCCCAACTCAGCCGACTACACGAAGCATCAGATGTTTGTACGGCTTGGCGTGACGTACTAAGCTGCGCAGTTCATGTTTGGGCGGTTTCTGCGCGCTTCGCGCTGGCTCGCGGCTTCGTCGCTGATCCTCGTCGCTGCCTGTGCGGCGCAGCCGAAGCGAACGATCGCGGCGGGTGAGGTCGGCGTGCCCGAGGACCGCGTCGGGATTGACGACACCTTCGACGTTCGCGTGTACGGCGAGGGGGATCTCACCGGGACGTTTCGCGTCGCCACCGACGGCACGATCGACTACCCGCTCGCGGGCCGGGTCGTGGTCGCCGGCCTGCGGACCGGCGAGATCCAGCAGCTGCTGGTCACCCGGCTGAAGGATCGATACCTCCGCGATCCGCAGGTCGTCGTGACAATCAAGGAACGCAACAGCCAGAAGATCTCGGTGCTCGGGCAGGTTTCGAGACCGGGCCAGGTCTCGTACTACCCCAACATGACGATCGTGGACGCGATCGCCAGCGCGGGTGGGTTCACCGGCATTGCCGCGAAGAACTCGGTCAACCTGCGCCGGGAGGTCGCCGGCAAGATCGAGACCCACGTGTTTCCCGTCGCCGACATCAGCGAGGGACGCTCCCCCAACGTGCAGGTTCTTCCTGGTGACGTCCTCGTCGTCGACGAACGCGTCTTCTGAGGCGGCGGCGCCGGCCGCGCCCACGCCGCAGGGGCATGGCTCGTCGCGCCGCGGGCGCGCGCGCCGCTCGCGCCTGGGCGCGAATCTCAGCCGCGCCGGCGTGGGGCTCTGCATCGCGGTGATCGTCGCGGCGCCGCTGGCGGCCGGAGGCGTGCACCGCCCGACGTTGCTCTGGCTACAGGCGGGCACGCTGGTCTGCCTGCTGCTGTTCGCGACCGGCATCGGGATGCAGCGGCGCGACGCCCGCATCAGCGCGGCGGTGTTGCTGCCGCTCCTGTTCTTGCTCCTGCCGCTGCTGCAGTCGATCCCGATTCCGTTCGGGTTGAGGCGCCTGCTGGACCCGAACGGAACCAACCTGCTGGCGGACAACGCGCTGGTGCCGCCGACCGCCTGGCCCCTCAGCCTGGATCCGCCGGCCACCCGCGCGTACATCGGGACGGCGGCCGCCGCTCTGGTGGCGTTCGTGGTCGCGGTCCATCTCGCCTCCGGGCAGAGCCGGCGGTATCTGCTGATTCGCGTGGTCGGGCTGACCGGGATCGCCGCCGTGGTCGTCGGGATCTCTCACCGGATCGCGCGGGCCACGGAGATCTACGGTTCCCTCCGGGCCGGAGGGCACAGCCTGCTGATGGGTCCGTTCGTGAACCCGAACCACACCGCCGAGTTTCTCGAGATCGCGGCGTTCGCCTGCCTCGCGGCCGCTTTTCAGCGGCCCACCGCGATGAACCGCGTCGGCTGGGGCCTGGGGATGGTCTTCTGCGCGGCCGGCGCTGCCGCGACGTTGTCGCGTGGCGCGATCGTCGCGCTGGGCACCGCGATGCTGCTGTTCGTGGGCCTGCGCATCCTCGCGTCCCGTGGCGAGTCCCCGGGACGGCAGCGTTCGACGCTCGCGCTCGGCGCGCTCCTGCTGGGCGTCGTCGTTCTCGCCGCGGTCGCGTTCGGCTCCGCGCAGGTCGTCGAGCGATTCAGCTCCGAGTCGCTCGGCGAGAACACGCGCCTGCAGCTCTGGCGCGACAGCTGGCGGGTGCTTCACGCGCATCCGCTCGGCATCGGGCGGGGCACGTTCGATCGCGTGTACCCGGTGTATCGCACCCTGCACACCGCGACGACGATGCGGTTCGCGTTTGTCGAGAACGAGCCTCTCCAGTGGCTGATCGACGGCGGTTGGGTGTTTCTCGCCGCCGTCGCGGCGGGTTTCGGGGTGCTCGCCTGGCACGTCGCGCGGCGGGGCCGGCGCGACGCCGCCGAGAGCGCGCTCATCGCCGGCCTCGTCGCCGTGCTCGTTCACAGCGGCCTCGACTTCGGCCTCGAGACGCCGGGCGTCGTGCTTCCGTTCGTGGTCGTGCTGGGGACGCTGCTGGGGCGGATGCGGACGCCGCCCCCGCAGAACGCGAAGTTCAAGTGGCCGATCGCCGCGCTGGCCGGCGCCAGCCTGGTCGTCGGGATGGCGTCGGTGGCGCACGGCAGCTACGACGATTTCGACCGGTTGCTCAAGCGCGCGGCCCGGCCCGAGGTGACGCGCGATCTCGTCCTCCGCGCGCAGCGCGTGCACCCGACCGACTACTTCTACGCGCTCACCTACGCGCGCTCGGAGCCGATCAAATCACCGATGGGCGGGCCCTCGCCCCGGTTCCACGCGCTCAACCGGGCGCTCGCGCTCTGTCCGTCGTGCGACGTCACGCACGTCGAGGTCGCGCGCAACCTCTGGTCGCTGGGCCTGCGCCGGCAAGCGCTGCTCGAATGGCGAACCGCGGTGGACATCCAGCCGCGCTTGCTCGCGCCGGCGCTGGGCGAGCTGTTCGCCGCGGGCGCGAAGCCCGAACAGCTGGCGTCGATCGCGGCGATGAACAGCGATCGCATGATCGAGGTCGCGAACTTTCTCGCTTCCGTCTCGCGCCTGGACCAGGCGGTGCGCGTCCTGGATCAGGCGGAGGCGGCGGGGGTGTCGCCGCGCGAGGTGCTCATCACGCGCGCGCGCTTCGCGCTGAAAGCGGGCGACGATCCGGTAGCAGCGTCGGCGCTCGCGAAGGCCCGCGCGCAAGGAATTCGCGATCCCCGCCTCGCCGTCGTCGAGGCGGAGCTGGGACTCCACGCGAAGGGTGACGAGCATGCCGCCGACCAGGCGCTGGCGGTGCTCGACGCAGCCGCGACGCAATATCCCGGAGATCTCGAGGTCGCGCGGAAGCGCATGGACGTGGTCCTCACCTACCGCAAGTGGCACGCCGCACCGCGCGCCATCGAGGGCCTCAAGCTGGCGTTGTTCCAGACCCAGGGCGCGATCTCGGAAGCGCACGTCGCCGCGGCGCGCGTCGCCACCCAGCTATCGCGCTGGAACCAGGCCCTCGGCGAATATAGAATCGCGCTCGCACAGCAGTCGTGGAACGTGTCTCTGTGGATGGAGTACGGCCGTGTGGCCGAAGCGGCGGGTCGTCCGACGGCGGCGCGTGAGGCGTACGCCGAGGCGTCACGCATCTCCCCGAAGAATCCGGAGGTCATGGAGGCGATCCGGATCCTCGAGGAGCGCATGAACCGGTTTAGGGGCGCCGCCTCCGGCGCGGCGCGGACGCCATGAAGACCGCCTGGTATTTCACGCTCGTCGCCGCGATCTGCTTCGAAGGACTGGGGCGCAAGTACCTGCCCCAGATTCCGGGCTTCTTCTTCTATTTCTTCAAGGATGCCGTGCTGCTATTCGGCTACATCCGCTTCCGCCCGACGAGGTTCGTTAGCGAGGTGAACCGCTGGCTGTATCGCGGTTTCACGATATTTTGGATTGTCGGGTTCGTGTGGACGGTGATCGAGGTGTTCAACCCGGAGCACACATCGGCGCTGCTCGGGGTGATCGGCATGCGGGCGTACTGGGTGTGGTGGGCGGCGCCCCTCATCATCGCGAACGTCCTGGATAACGACAAAGAAAAGCGGCGGGCGATCTACACGTTGCTCGCCAGTGCGGCGGCGATCGCCATCTTTGCCGCGGTCCAGTTCGCCGTGCCGTCGACCTCGGCGCTCAACATCTACTCGGTCGTCGACGGCGAGGAAATCGCGTCGACGGTCGTTGCTGCGACCGGCCGAAGTCGCGTGGCGTCCACGTTCAGCTACGTGAGCGGTTTTTCGAACTTCACGATCCTGATTCCCGTGCTCATCCTGTCGTTCGGCCTGGACGCGAAGGACCCGAAGCTCCGCAAGCTCGCTTTGGTGGTCACGTGCATGACGGCCGCGGTGGTCCCGATGTCGGGCGCGCGAGCGTCCGTCCTGCTGGGAGCTGCAATGCTGATCATCGCGGCGTGGAGCACGGGCCTTCTGTTCACCCGGATCGGGCGCCGGATCGTCATGGGTGGCGTCGCCGCCGGCGTACTCGCCGTGGTCGTCTTCCCGGAGGCGTTCGTGGGCGTGCAGAGTCGCTTCTCGAACGAGGAAGAGACACAGAGCCGCTACTGGGCGACGGCCGTGGTGGCCTTCCCGCCGCTGGCTCTGGCGGAGTTCCAGTACCCGGCTTTCGGCTACGGCACCGGGACGCAGCAGAACGCCCGTCAGATGCTGCACCTGCCGACCAAGATCGAGGTCGAGCCCGAGGTCGGTCGGTACCTCGCCGAGCTGGGCCCGTTCGGGTTCCTCGTCATCTGGGCCACGAAGCTGGGCCTGCTGGTGGCCCTCATCAGGGCATATCGCATCCTGAAGCGCGCCGGGCGTCGAGGCGCCGCTGCGGCTGCGCTCTCGTACGCGTGCGTGGCGTTGATTGGAAATCTGGCGTTCGATCACATCTGGCAGTCGCTGTATTTCCTCGGCTGCGGATCGATCCTCGCCGAGGTCGTGGCCGTGCTGCGCGAGCGCGCAGCCGCCGCAGCCGCCGCGCCGCCGGATGCGGAAAGGGCGCTCGCCGCGGCCTGATCCAGATCAGATCTCGGCGAGCAGGCGATCGGTGATGCGTTGCCAGCTCAGACTCTCGCGGTAGAGCGCGTCGGCGCCGCGTGAGAGGCGCTGGGCCAGCGTCCGATCGACGGCAATCTGCAGCGCCGCTGCCGCGAACGCGTTTCCTTCCAGCGCTTCCGCGAACGCGATGTTCTCGCGGTCGACGAACAGGTCGTCCGTCTCCGCGCCCCGCGTCGCCACGACGGGCAGCGCGCTGCCCAGCGCGAGCGGAAGGGTTCCGCTGCGCGTGTTCGCGCCCGTGTCCATCGGGAACAGGAAGACGTCCAACCCCGCCACCTGCTCGGCGATCGCGGAGAGGCCTTGCTTCCCGGTGATCCGGATGCGATCGCGCGCGGGGTGCGCCGCCACGGCCGCCTCGAACTCGCGCACGCGGTCCGGACCCGAGTTCGCGATGTCGCCGATCAACGTCAGCGTTGCGTCGGGGCGCTGCGCGGCGACGATCCGAAAACACTCGAGCACGACGTCCATCCGCTTGCCGCTCCCCAGCGTCGAGAAGGTGCCCAGCCGGAGGCCGTCCGTCCCGGACCGGCGCGCGACGGGCAGCGCGTTCGCGCCGATGCGGAAGATGCCGACGTCGGACTTGATGTGGGTGGCCCGAAGCCACCCGGCGACGCGGTGGGCCCGCGCCTCGACGGTGACGAACAACCGGTGCGCGATCGCGGCGAGCGCGGCGAATTGCACGCGCAGCAGCGCGGCGCCCACGGCCAGATCGGGACGGCGGCTCCAATCCAGAAACAGCTCGTGGGCGACGACGGTGACGTTGACGCCCTTGCGGCGTGCATCCAAGGCCAGGGCAACTGTCGCGGCGCTGCCCCAGCGCCACGCGTCGAACATCTGGGGCGTGTACTGGATGATGAGGTCCGTTGGCGCGAACCGATCCAGCTCGCGGCGGATGTTTGCCGCGATCGGCAATGGCAGGCGGCCCCCGACGCCGATGACCGGTACGGTCGGCGCCTCGGGATTGGGCTCGGCCGGGTCGCGGGTGAAGATAGCCGCCTCGTACCCACGCCGTAGCAACTCCTGGGCGAGGCGCATCGAGTTGTCCCCCACGCCGCACGTCCGCGGGTGGTAATTGGGACAAACGAGCGCGAATCTTCGCGCGGCCGACATCACGAGGGCGCGACCATAGCAAGACCGGGGCCAGTGGGCCAAGCGTTGGTAATTTCGGGCCAGTTGCGATAAATTTCCCCGGTGAATTCGCCCCAAGATCTTAGCCTTACGGACGTCGGGCTGGATGCCGGTTCGAAGATCGACTTTCGCGCGTACTGGCGGACGATCCGGAAGCGCTGGCCGTTCGTGGCCCTCCCCGTGATCATCGGGACCGCAGTCGCCTTCGTCTTCACGTATCGGCAACCCAAGATTTACGAAGCGACCTGCCAGGTGATCATCGAGCCGATGGCGCCCCAGGTTCTTCCCGGGTCCAAGGACGTCGTCGAGCTGGGAACCGGGTCCTTCTGGGCGAACCGGGAGTTCTACGAGACGCAGTACCGGATCATCCAGTCGACCGTCGTGGGGCAGCGAACCGCCGAGAAGCTCGGATTGCAATACGATCAGGACTTCGGCGGAGGCCCGAATCGCGACCTCACCGATCTCGGGCGGGCGCTCGCGGGCGCGGTCCTGGTCAAGCCGCTCAAAGATTCGCGCGTCGCGCTGATCACCGTCACGGACCGCAAGCCGCAGCGCGCAGCGCTGGTCGCCAACACGTTGGCGGACACGTACATCGAGTACAACCTCGACTACAAGCTCGAGGGCGCGCGGACGGCGATGGCCTGGCTGGCCGAGCAGGAGTCCGAGCTGAAGAGTCAGCTCGAAAGCTCGGAGATGAAGCTTTACCAGTTCAAGAAGGACCGCAACCTGCTCGCCGTCAGCATGGACGACAAGCAGAGCATGCTCAGTCAGAACCTGGCGGCGGTGAACACGAAGCTGACCGACCTGCGCATTCACATCCTCGAGCAGGACGCCAAGCGGCGGATGATCGAGCGGGCGCGTAGCAACATCGCCGAGGAGGAGACGCTTCCCGAGATCCGCAGCAACACCACCATCTCCGCGCTGCGCGGTTCGTATGTCCAGCTCGCCAAGGACCAGAGCGATCTGTCGTCGAAGTACGGCCCGGATCACCCGAGGATGAAGGCGATCACGGCGCAGATGGAGAGCATCAAGAAGGCCTACCAGGAGGAGATTGACGGCGTGCTCGCGTCGTTCGAGAAGTCGTACCAGCAGATGGTCGACAACGAGCGCTCGCTGAAGGTCATGATGGACAAGGAGAAGAAGGAGGCCATCGAGCTCTCGAAGATCGAGGTCGACTACAAACCCCTCCAGCGGACGGCCGAGCAGAACGCGAAGATGTACGGCCTGATCGCGAGCCGGCAGAAGGAGATCGACACGACCGGTCCGATGCGGGCGAACAACGTCCGGGTGCTGGAGCGGGCGACGGTGCCCGGCGTGCCGGTGCGGCCACGGCCGCTGCAGAACCTGATGGTCGGGCTCCTCCTGGGCCTCGGTAGCGGCATCGCGCTGGCGTTCATCATCGAGGCGCTCGACAACACGCTGAAGACGCAATCCGACGTCGAGCAGTTCCTGGGCGTGTCGGTGCTGGGCCTGGTCCCGATCATCGGACCGACCGCCGGCGCCGAGGCGAGCCAGGCGACCGATCACCTGCGCGAACGAGACCTGGGCGTGTTCCTCGATCCGAAGTCGGTCGCGGCGGAGTGCTGCCGATCGATCCGCACCAACATCCTGTTCATGTCGCCCGATCGGCCGCTGCGCACGATGGTGATCACCAGCCCGAGCCCGCAGGAAGGCAAGACCACCAGCGCGATCAACCTGGGCGTGACGATGGCCGAAGCCGGCGGACGCGTCCTTTTGATCGACACCGACATGCGCCGCCCGCGGTTGCACCGATCGTTCGGCGTCCCCAATCAGACCGGCATCTCGACCGTCATCGTGGGCAAGGCGACGATCGAGGAAGCGGTGAAGCGGACGGACGTGCCCAACCTGGACGTCCTGCCCTGCGGCCCGGTGCCGCCGAACCCGTCGGAGTTGCTGCACACGGATCGCTTCGCCGCCGTGCTCGAGGACTGCAAGAAGCTGTACGACCGGATCATCCTGGATTCGCCGCCGACCTCGGCGGTGACCGATCCGGCCGTCCTCGGCAACCTCACCGACGGCGTCGTGCTGGTCGTGAAAGCGGGCGAGACCACGCGTGAGTCGGCGATGCATGCGCGCCGTCAGCTCCTCGGCGCCAAGGCGCGCCTGTTCGGCGTGGTCGTCAACGCGATCGACTTCTCGAACCCCGCCTACGGCTACGAGTACTACTACCGGAACTACTACCGCTACGGTTACACGTACGGTAGCGAGCCGGATCAGAAGGTCACCAGCTAAGCGCCCACGCCGATGGCGAACGTGCTGGTAACAGGGGTGACCGGCCAGCTCGGCTTTTACGTGGCGGAACGTCTGGCCCGGCGGGGCGACAAGGTCTGGGGCCTGATCCGGCAATCAACCGTGGGCCGTGTCAGCGCGGACGCGTCGCTGCCCTACCAGCCGATCGCGGGCGACTTGCTGGACGAATACTCCCTCTTGTCGATCCTCGAAGAGGTCAAGCCGGACCGGATCTTCAACTTCGGCGCGCAGAGCTTCATCCCGTCATCCTGGACGCAGCCGATCCTGACCGCGCAGTACACCGGACTGGGCGTGGTACGGATGCTCGAGGCGGTGCGGCGGGCGGTCCCGGCCTGCCGCATCCTGCAGGCGGGCTCGAGCGAGATGTTCGCGGGCGCGGATCGGTCGCCCCAGGACGAGGGAACGCCGATTCAACCGCTCAATCCCTACGGGACGGCCAAGGCGTTCGCGTACCACACGCTGCGCGCCTACCGAAATCAATATGGGATGTTCGCGACCAACGCGATCTTCTTCACCAACGAATCGTTTCGCCGCACGCCGGAGTTCGTGTTCCGCAAGGTCACGCGCGCGGTCGCCGAGATCGTCGCGGGCAAGCGCGAGCGGTTGTCGCTCGGAAATCTGGAGACCGTCCGCGACTGGGGCTACGCGCCCGAGTACGCCGAGCTCGCCGTCGAGATCTTGAGCCAGGATCGCGCGGACGATTTCGTCATCGCCACCGGCGAGGCGCACACGGTCCGCGAGCTGGTCTCGACGGCGTTCGGGCTGGTCGGCCTCGACTGGGAGAAGTACGTGCACGTCGACACCAGCCTGGTCCGGCGCAGCGAGGCGGTTCCCATCGTCGGCAACGCCGCGAAGCTGAAACGGACCTTGGGACGCGGCCCGTCGGTCAAGTTCGAGTCGGTGCTGCGCTTGCTGCTGGCCCACGACCTGCGCGGCCTGGGACGCGACGTTCCGTTCGCCGTCCCGGCAACCTCGGTCTGAGTCTGGTCCGGTCCCCTAGCCCCGGGCATAACCCACTACGTCCGGGGGCCGAAGGCCCGGGACGGCCGGCTCTCCTGGAGCGCGTCGAGGGCGTTCGCGATGTACTCGCACAGGATGTCCACGGCGATCTCGGTGTCGCGATCGATTTCGCGGCGACCGTCGCGCCAGATCACGTCGAGGTAGCGGTCGCTGGCTTTACCGCCGGGGACCAAGAACTGGCCGCGGAACACTTCGGGGTCGAGCTCGTCGTCGTCGTTGGCGGCGACGGATCCGTGGACGATGTCGCTCGTGTCGCCGCGCAGCTTCATCCCGGCGGCGCCGAAGACCTGGGCCGCCTCGCCGACCAGAGACGCGATCTCGACGGTGGCGCGGACCTGCTGCAGCCGCTTGCCGATCGGACGTACGGCCGCGCGCAGCGCCCGGTTGCGCTTGCGATCGGCCGCCGACGCCGACACGCGATCCAGCCGCATGAAGCCGAGCGAACGCAGAAACAAATACGCCACCAGCGCCAGCACCACCAGCAGCAGGGCGGCCTGTCCGCTGCTCGCAAAGGTGAGGATCAGGGCCCCGGCGCCGAGCAGCACGCAGAAGCCGTACAGGACCAGCACCGCTTGCCGGTGCGTCAGGCCCGCGGCGATCAGCCGGTGGTGAATGTGCTCCTTGTCGGCCTGGAACAGAGGCCGGCCGCGCAGCGCCCGGCGCCCGATCGCGAGCAGCGTGTCCATGATCGGCAACCCCAGCGCGATCGCCGGGATCAGCACCGCGACGGCCGTTGACGCTTTCTGGTTGGTCTGGATCGCGGTCGTCGCCAGAACGAAGCCGAGGAACATGCTCCCGGTGTCGCCCATGAAGATCGACGCCGGATTGAAGTTGTAGAAGAGGAACCCGATGATCGCGCCGGCCAGCGCCGACGAGAACAGCATCATGAGGGGGTGACCGCGCTGCAACGACAGCAGGAAAATCGTCGTCACGGCGACCAGCGCGACGCCGCCGGCGAGCCCATCCAGGCCGTCGATCAGGTTCAGCGCGTTGATGACGCCGACGATCCAGAACATCGTGACGGGAACGCTCAGCCAGCCGAGCGCGATCGGCTCGCCGAACGGATTGCCGACGAGGTCGATGCGAAATCCCAGCTTGCACAGCACGCCCGCGACGAGGAACTGGATCAGGAACTTCTTCCAGGCGTTGGCGCCGCGCAGGTCGTCGTAAAGGCCGAGGGCGGCGATCGAAATCCCGCCGACGAAGAGGCCGATGACGTGCTCGCGCTCGGCCAGGAACAGCTGGCCGACGCCGGTCTGGAACAGCAGCAACCCGACGAGCGGCGCGAAGAACGCGACGACGATGGCGATGCCGCCCAGGCGCGGGATGGGCTTGCCGTGAATCTTCCGCGACGAGCG
>Ga0310810_10011236_pt1 | contig 10465 bp, 10 predicted proteins | sample NCmetagenome_FD_207641 | JGI IMG/M metagenome (GOLD analysis project Ga0310810, IMG submission 207641) | Soil microbial communities from experimental microcosm in Duke University, North Carolina, United States - NC | ecosystem: Engineered > Artificial ecosystem > Soil microcosm > Unclassified ... | reverse complement strand
CGCAAGCAGCGCGCCCGGCACGGCTTCCGCATCGGTATCGAGCACGATCTCGGCGAGCACGCCCGCAGCCGGCGACGGCACTTCTTGAGTCACCTTGTCGGTCTCGAGCTCGACCAAGGGATCGTTCTCGGCGACCTGGTCCCCGACCGCCTTGAGCCAGGCGCGGACGACCGCTTTGGTGCCCTCCTGCTCGTCGGGAACGCGGACCTCGATCAATTTAGAACCCCACCAGCCGGTCGATCTCGGCCCGGATGCTCGCCGGCGATGGCAGCGCCGCTTCCATCAGCTTGGGATGATGCGGGCTTGGGATGTCGGGCATCGTCACGCGCGCAACCGGCGCGTCGAGGTCGAGGAAGGCTTCGTCGGCAACCACTGCCGCGATCTCCGCGCCGAAGCCGCCGGTGCGCAGATCCTCGTGAACGATCAGGCAGCGGCGTGTTCGCCTCACGCTGTCGAGCACCATGCCCTTGTCCCACGGCATCAGCGTGCGCAGGTCGATGACGTCGGCGCTGATTCCATCCGCAGCCGCCTCGCAGCGCGGGACCATCGCCCCCCAGGTGACGATGGTGATTGCATCGCCCTCTCGCGTCTTCTTCGCCTTGCCGAACTCGAGGACATAATCGTCGCCCGGCCACGGCCGCCGCGCCCAGCTATCGTCGAGCATCGCGCGATGCTCGAAGAACAGCACCGGATCGTTGCCGCGTAGCGAACCGCGCAGCAGCCCGACGGCGTCCTCGGCATTGGACGGCACCGCGACCTTCCAGCCGGGATTGTGCACGAACTCGACCTCGTTGGTCATCGAATGCCACGGGTCGCCGCACTTGAAGAAGCCGCCGGGGACGCGAAGCACCATCGGAGCCGCGAAATGATTGTTGGTGCGCCAGCGCATCGTCCCGCAATCGTGGATCTGCTCGGTCGCCGGTTCGGAATATTTGCGGAACTGGATTTCGGGGACCGGCATCAGCCCGGCGAGCGCCATTCCGACCGCGCGGCCGACAATGCCCTCTTCATTGAGGCTGGTGTCGAAGACGCGCTCGCGGCCAAACTTTTCCTGCAAGCCGAGCGTCACCGCATGGACTCCGCCCTTGGGGCCGACGTCTTCGCCAAACACCAGCACCCGCGGATTGGCCTCGAGCTCCTGGTCGAGCACGCGGCGGATCGCAGTCACCATGTTGATGCGCTGGCCCGAGCTCGTCGGCTCGTCGGTCGACCGCGGCGGCTCGTAACCGCTGTTCCACAGGCCGCCGACCTGCTGCATTGAGCCGTCATAGAAAACGTTGGTGGCCACGTTTTCAGGCGCGGACACGCCGCGAGCTTCGGCCTCGGCGCAGGCGGCCTCGACCTGCCACGCCGTTTCGCGCTCGAGGTCGACCCACTGGTCGTCGCCGATCTGCAGCCGGGCGACATGCGCCTTGAGCCGGGGCAGCGGGTCGCGCGCCCATTCGGCGGCGATCTCCGCCTCGCTCTTGTAGGTTTGCGTATCCTGCGCGCTATGGCCTTCGAGCCGCGGCACCGTAAGCCGAAGCAGCGCCGGCGCCTGCTTGGTGCGCACATACGCAACCGCCTGCGCAATCAGTCGCGATGCTTCATTGGGGTCGGTGCCGTCGCCGTTGAAGATCGTCAGCCCGTCGAAACTCGCGAGGTTCGAAGCGATATCCTTGCCCGGAGTTTGATATTCCGACGGCACCGAGATGCCGTAGCCGTTGTCCTCGACGTACATTAGCAATGGCAATTGTTGTGTAGTAGCAATAGTTAGCGCAGACCAAAATCCACCGGTCGCGCAGCTCGCATCGCCGCCCAGAACCAAGCTGATCGAGTCTGCGGCCCCCTCTTCCAGAACCTGGCGTTTGTAGGCGATCGCCTGCGCCCAGCCGGCCGCCGGCGTATATTGCGCGCCGACCCCGCCGCACATCGGCAGCGCATGCGCGCCGCCCGGATTGGGATAATTGAACACGACTCCGATATCGCGCCCGTCGGAATAGCCGCCGGCAAGGCCCATTCCGGACCCGAGCGCATCGGCCAGCGGCACTCCGAGCGCGAGCAGCAGCGGCCGCGACCGGTAATAACCGAACACCCCGTCGCCGTCCTTGAGCTGAAGCCCGAGGATGACCTGCGCCATGTCATGGCCGCGCGCGGAAAATTGGTAGAGGATCTTCTTGGCCGGAACGAGCTCTTCTTCCTCGAGCCGGTCCATTTCACGGCTGGTGAGGACCAGCCGGGCGACTTCCCGCCAGTCCACGTCGACTGCGACGCGGCCCGGATCCTTGTCAGCCATGGCGCTTACCCATTCAGCGCTTCCACGACCGCAGCGATGAATCGATCGATCTGATGATCGCCCATTCCGACCACGTTGAACCGCCCGCTGTCCGCCATGTAGATCGCTTCATCGTCCCGCAGTTTGAGCACCTGCTCCTTGGAGAGCGGCAGCATCGAGAACATGCCGAACTGACGGCCGATGAACGCCAGGCGCGGATCGGCGGCGGCGATGCGCTGACGCACCGAGTTGATCCGGTCGCGCATCGCGTTGAGCTCGACCAGCCAGCGGGCCTTGAGCTCGGGATCGTCGAGGATGATGTGCGCGCATGCCGCGCCATGGTCGGGCGGCATGGACCACATTTCCCGGGCCCGCTGGAAGACGTGACCCATCGCGGTATCGGTCGCTTCTTTGGACCCGGTCTTGACGAACAGCGAGCCGACGCGGTCGCGATAGCAGCTGAAATTCTTGTCGCAGCTTTGCGCGACGATCACTTCTTCGCAGGTGTCGAGCATCAGCCGCACGCCGAACGCATCTTTCTCGAGGCCGCGGGCAAAGCCCTGGTAGGCGATGTCGACCAGCGGGATCAGGCCGCGCTCACTGACCACCCGCGCCGTTTCGCGCCACTGATCCTCGCTGAGGTCCGCGCCGGTTGGATTGTGGCAGCAGCCGTGGAGCAAGGCGACGTCGCCCGGACGGCCAGTGTCCAGAGCCGCGATCATGTCCTCGAAGCGCAGCGTCGCCTGGCCGCGTTCGTAATAGGGATATTCGACCGCCTCCAACCGCACGGCATGGATGATCGGCGCATGGTTCGGCCAGCTCGGCGTTCCAAGGAAGACGCGCGCTTCCGAATTGACGCAGGCAATCAATTCAAACCCGAGGCGAAGCGCGCCGCAGCCGCCCGGGGTTTGCAGACCGCGGATTCGATCGTCCTTGGCATGCGGCCCGAGCACGATCGGCCGCAGCAATTCGGCAAAGCGCTTGTCGCCCGCGCTTCCGAGATAGGATTTGGTCTTTTGGGTATCGAGCAATCGCTGCTCGGCTTCCTTCATTACCTTGAGGATTGGCGTATTGCCCTGCCCGTCGCGGTAAACGCCGACTCCGACGTCGATCTTGTGTTCCCTCGGATCGGCCTCATGCAGCGCGATCAGCGCCAGCAGCGAATCGTTTACGACGGGCGGAAGATCGGCAAGCCCCCTTGCCTTCGTCTTGGTCTCGGTCAGCATGGGAACGCGATTAGCGAAGTCAGGCGTCGTAATCCACCGCAACGCCATCGCCGAGCGGCACCGACTGGCAGGTCAGCACGTAACCGTCCGCGACCTCCTCGTCGGTGAGGCCGTAGCGCGCGGCCATTTCGACCTTGCCACTGGTCACTTTGGCCCGGCACGTGGCGCATACCCCGGCCTTGCACGCGAAGGGCGCTGGAAGGCCCGACGCGCGCGCGCTGTCGAGGATATTGCCTTCCTTGAACGGCACTTTGCGGGTGCGGCCGTCGAGCGTGACCGAAACCGTGACTCCTTCGGCCTGCGTCTGCAGCGCGGCCATTTCCTTAGCGACCGCCTCGGCCGGGCGGTCCGCGGTGAACCGCTCGATGTGAATCCGTTCCTTGGCGACGTTGCGGTCGAGCAGGACCCCCTCGGCCGCGTCCATCATCGGGCCGGGGCCGCAAATGAACCAGCCGTCGACCTCTGCGGCATCGGGCACCAGCCGCGCGATCGCTTCCTCGCAGCGCGCCCGGTCGAGCATCCCGTTGAACAGGTCGATGTCCTGCTCTTCCTGGTCGAGGAAGTGATAAATCTCGAACCGGTTCAGATATTTGTCTTTGAGCGCTGCGAGCGCTTCCAAAAAGATCACCGAGCTGCTGTCGCGATTTCCGTAGAGCAGGGTGAAGCGGCTTTCGGGCTCGCTCCGCAACAGCGTCTTCACCAGCGACAGGACCGGAGTGATCCCCGATCCGCCGGCAATCCCAACCAGGTGCCGCTTGTTCTTTGCGTCGAATTCGGTGGTGAACGACCCGTGGGGCGACATCACGTCGATCGCGTCGCCCGCCTTCAGATGATCGCCGACCCAGTTGGAAAAGAGGCCGCCGCCAATGCGCTTGACCGTCACCATCCAGTCGGTCTCGTCGGGCGCGGTGCACAGCGAATAGTTGCGCCGTACTTCCTCGCCATCGATCGTCGTCCGCAGCGTTAAATGCTGGCCCGCCTTAAACACGAACGCGTCGCGAAGCTCGTTCGGGATGTCGAAGCGGATCGAATTGGCTTCGGCGGTCTCCGGAACGATCTCGGCCACCGTCAGCCGATGGAAGTGGACGCTCATGCTACCACTTCGCGTCAGGGTAGGTGCGTGGGAGGTGCTGCATCACCGCGAGCAAATGGCCGAGATGCTCGCTGTGGTGCCCGCGCCGGCCGCCGAGGATCGGGCGCTGTTCCGCCGGCGCTTCGAGCTGCGCTTCGGAAAGGACCGCGCCGATCGCCGACCGATATCCTTCCTCGAAGCCGCGCGGATCGGGCGCGATTTTCGCGTCGATCGCAGCTTGCAGCGCCTCGTCGACTTCGAACAATTCCGGCACGAAACGCCAGCACCAGTCGAGACCCTCCGCCATGCGCTTGGCACTTTCCTCGGTGCCGTCGCCGAGCCGAATCGTCCATTCGCTCGCGAGCTCGCGGTGATAGGCGACCTCCTTGACCGCTTTATGCGCAAATTCGGCGAGGAACTGGTCGCTCGACCCGGTCAGCCGCTGGAACAGCATGTGCTGCCAGGTCGAAAACAGCAGCTGGCGCGCCATCGTCTGGGCAAAATCGCCGTTGGGCTGCTCGACCAGCAGGCAATTGTGAAAATCGAGCACGTCGCGATGGAAGGCGAGCTGGTCCGCATCGCCGGCCGCGCCGAGCAAGTGCGTCGCCTGGCCGATCAGGTCGAGCGCAAGGTTTGCGAGGCTCAAATCGACTTCGAGCGCCGGCGCGTGACCGCACCATTCGGAAAGACGCTGGCCGAGCACCAGCGAATCGTCGCCAAGACGCAGCAGATAATCGACGCGCACGGTGTCCGGCGCGTCCACGGGCGCACGCCTCGCCATCAGATGTGCTTCACCTCGTCGGGAATGTCGTAGAAGGTCGGGTGGCGGTAGATTTTGTTTTCCGCCGGCTCGAACAGCTCGCCCGCCTGCTCAGGGTCGGAGGCGACGATTTCCGCGGAAGGCACGACCCACAGGCTCACCCCTTCCGACCGCCGCGTGTACGTGTCGCGCGCATGGGCGAGTGCGAGCTCAGCGTCAGGAGCATGAACGCTGCCAACATGGCGATGCGAAAGACCGCCTTTGGCACGGACGAAAACCTCCCAGAGCGGCCAATCCCCACTTGAGCCCTCACCGCTCACGCCGCCTTGCGCTCCCGGCGCTTCGCTTCATGCGCCGCGGCAGCCTCGCGAACCCAGGCGCCATTCTCCCACGCTTCGCGGCGCGCTTTCATCCGCTCCTTGGCGACAGGGCCTTCGCCGCGCACGACCGCGTAGAATTCCTCCCAGTCAACCTCACCGAAGTCGTAACCGCCCTTCTTCTCGTTCCACTTGAGGTCGGGATCGGGGACCTTGAGTTTCAGAAAATCCGCCTGGGGAACGGTGATGTCGACGAACTTCTGGCGAAGCTCGTCATTGGTCTCGCGCTTGATCCGCCAGCGCATCGATTGCGCGGTGTTGGGACTGTCCTCATCGGGCGGGCCGAACATCATCAGCGACGGCCACCACCAGCGGTTGAGCGCGTCCTGCGCCATCCGCTTCTGTTCGAGAGTGCCGTTGGCCATGGCGATCATGATCTCGTAGCCCTGGCGCTGATGGAAGCTCTCTTCCTTGCAGATGCGGACCATCGCGCGGGCATAAGGCCCGTAGGACGTCCGCTGCAGCGGCACCTGGTTCATGATCGCCGCGCCGTCGACCAGCCAGCCGATCGCCCCGATGTCGGCCCAGGTCAGCGTCGGATAATTGAAGATCGTCGAGTACTTCGCCTTGCCCGAATGGAGCGCCTCGATCATCTGCTCGCGGCTCGTGCCCAGCGTCTCGGCGGCGCAGTAGAGGTAGAGCCCATGCCCGGCCTCGTCCTGCACCTTGGCGAGCAGGATCGCCTTGCGCCTGAGTGACGGCGCGCGCGTGATCCAATTGCCCTCGGGAAGCATTCCGACGATCTCGCTATGCGCATGCTGGCTGATCTGCCGGGTGAGCGTCCGCCGATAGGCCTCGGGCATCCAGTCCTTGGGCTCGATGAAGTCGTCGGCGGCGACCCGCGCCTCAAAAGCTTCGAGGAGCTTGGGATCCTCGAGATTCTCGATCTTGGCCGTCTTCTGAAGCTCGGTCGTGTACATGCTAGCTGATGTAGCCTCTGCGCTGCCAGGGTTCAAATGAGGCGCCCGGCACCGATGTAATTTCGCGTTCACCTCCTGCTCAATCGGCTAAGAGCAGAGCAACTCCATGATCATCGACCGGCGAGCCTTTCTTGCAGCGAGCGCCGCGGCGGCGGCTTTTCCGTCGCGGTCCATCGCCGCCAGCGGAGCCGTGCTGACGCCCGAGCAGTTCGGGGCGCGCGGCGACGGCACCACCAACGACACGGCAGCGTTCGCGAGGCTCAGTGCCGAAATCACGCGGCGCCGCGGCGGCACCATCTCGCTCCGGGCAGGCCGGACTTACCTGGTCGGCGGGCAGACTCGCGGCGGCGGCAAGTTCGGCTGGAATCCGTCGCCGATCATCGAGCTGGAGGGGCTTCCCGGGCCGATCCAGATCATTGGTAACGGCGCGCGGCTGCGCGCCCAGCCGGGCCTCAGACTGGGAACGTTCGACCTTGGCTCCGGCGGTGCGGTCCACCATCCGATGCCCAATTTGAACCATGACGATCTCGCCATTCCGTACCGGGCGATGATCTGGATCAATCAATGCTCCGGGCCGATTACAATCCGCGACATCGAGCTGGACGGCAATCTCGAGCGCCTGTCCGTCGGCGGCCAGTTTGGCGACAAGGGATGGCAGGTCCCGGCGACGGGACTGATGCTGCGGTTCAATACCGGCACCGAGACGGTCGACAACCTGCTAACCCACCATCACGCCCTTGACGGCGCAACCATCGTCGGCACCCCGGAACGAAGCGTTCGAAGCCGCATCAGTCATCTCGTTTCCCGTTACAACGGGCGCCAGGGCCTGAGCGTCACCAGCGGGCGCGGCTACGACTTCGCCGATTGCGAGTTCAGCCATACCGGCCACGGCAGCGTCCAAAGCGCGCCTGGCGCGGGCGTCGATATCGAATCCGAAGGAAAGCGCCCGATCCGCGATCTCACCTTCACCCGCTGCAAGTTCCTCGACAATCGGGGCTGCGGAATGGTCGCCGACAGCGGCGATAGCGAGGGCGTGAAGTTCACCGATTGCACGTTCGTCGGCACCACCAATTGGTCGGCCTGGCCGAGGAAGCCGGGTTTCTCCTTTGCCAACTGCACCTTCGTGGGGTCGTTGGTCCACGTTTACGGCGGTCCGGACCCGACCCTGGCAGCCCGATTCACCGCGTGCAGGTTCACCGACGATCCGGCGCTTTCGCCGACGGGACAGGTGTTCAGTGGCGCCGGCCAGGCGCCCATTCTGGCGACCGGTCCCGATGGCGATGCGCTGTTCGACGGGTGCACCTTCACGCTCGTCGGCGGGGCGGTTCTCCCTGCAACCCGAAGCGCAATTTATCGCAACTGCAAGATGAGCCAGCGCTCGCGAAAGCCGGCTCGTCCGATCGGTCGCTACCAAGGCACCAACAGCATCGCCGGCCCGGTCAATCTTACTGGATCGAGCAACGAAGGAACGCTGGTGGTCAACGGCCGGCAACTGCCGCCGGGCCCGATCGCTGGCGGTCTCAACCGCTGACGATTGCTCCTCCGATGGTTCGCGAATAGCCGGTAAACTCGGCAATCGCGCGGCCGTCGGCGGTTCTCACCGCAACGCGGGTCACTCCGGCGCGGCCTTCGCGCACCACTTCCTCGGCTTCGGCGACCAGGGTCTCGCCCACGGTGACCTTGTCGAGGAAAATGATCGACGCCTGGGCCGCGACGCTCGCGTGATTGGTGCCGTTGCACACATAGGCGAAAGCGGTGTCGGCCAACGCGAAGATCATTCCGCCGTGCGCGATCCCGTGGCTGTTGAGCATGTCGGGGCGAACCGCCATCGACACTCGCACATAGCGCTCACGAGCTTCCTCGATTGTAATGCCCCACGCCTGGCCGGTTCCCTCGCCGGCACGCATATCGTGCGCGACCCGGTTGGCGAGTTCGTTTGCGTCCACGCCTCCTCCTTCGCTAGTCCACCGGCATGGCTTACGAGACCATCGACTTCAAGGCGGACGGCCCGATCGCGCGGATCACGCTCAACCGGCCCGATCGACTCAATAGCTTCACTGCGCAGATGCATGGTGAGCTTCGCGATGCGCTTGCCAATCTGGGTGATGCGCGGGTCGTCGTCCTAACCGGGGCGGGACGCGGTTTCTGCGCCGGGCAGGATCTCAATGACCGTGCAGTCGCTCCGGGCGAGGCCGTCGACCTCGGCGAAACGGTCGAGCAATGCTGGAACCCGCTGATCCGCACCCTCGCCTCGCTGCCGCAGCCGGTGATCGCGCGAGTCAACGGCGTTGCCGCCGGTGCCGGCGCGAACATCGCGCTCGCCTGCGACATCGTCGTCGCCGCCAAGTCCGCCAAGTTCATCCAGAGCTTCTCTGCGATCGGGCTGATCCCGGACAGCGGCGGGACGTGGGTGCTTCCACGCCTGGCCGGGCAGGCGCGCGCGCTCGGCCTCGCTCTGACCGGCGATCCTTTGCCCGCCGACAAGGCCGCCGATTGGGGCATGATCTGGAAAGCCGTCGAGGACGACTCGCTCGATGCCGAGGTCGATGCCATCGCCGGCAAGCTCGCCGCGCTCCCGCCGCTCGGCCTTGCCGCGATCAAGGACATGATCCGCTCATCCTGGCAGTACAGCCTCGACGAGGAGCTCGAGCGCCAGGCGGGCGCGATGAGGCGATTGGGCTTCACCGAGGATTATCGCGAAGGGGTTGCGGCTTTCCTTGAAAAACGGCCGCCCAAGTTCACCGGCCGATGATCGTCTCGGCGCTGCACAGGTTCCTGTTCGTCGCAATTCCCAAGACCGGCACGCATTCCATCCGCGAGGCCTTGCGTGAGCATCTCGGCCCCGAAGACCTCGAGCAAGCGGGACTGTTCGTTCGAAAGCAATTCCCTATCCCCGAGCTTGCCGCGCTGCGGCATGGGCACCTCACTCTCGCGCAGGTGCGGCCCTATCTGAAGCCGGAGGATTTCGACTCCTTTTTCAAATTCTGCTTCGTCCGCAATCCGTTCGACCGGTTCATTTCCTTCTGCGCATTCATGACCCGTGTGCGCGGCCATTTCGAAAAGGACCACGCGGGCGTCATGCGCCATTTCATCGCCAATCCGCCGTGGGCGAATGTGCTGTTCCAGCCGCAACATGCGTTCGTTTGCGGGGATGATGGGCAGCTGCTCACCGATTATGTCGGCCGCGTCGAAACCATGCAGCAGTCCTACGACGAAATTGCAGCCCGGATTGGCATTCCGACCGCGAAGCTGGAACAGGTCAACAGCTCCGGCCGTGAGGGCTATCGCCAATATTACGATGCTTCGCTCGCCGATGGAGTAGCCAAGCTCTACGCCCGCGATCTAGAATTGTTCGGTTATGAGTTCTGACGGACCAGTGCTGAAGCGAAACCCGCGCAAGACGGTGTCGGTGCGCGAACTCGGGATGATCGACATTGCGCCTTTGCGCGAGGCCGTGCTGGCGATCCCGGAACAGGTCTGGAACGCCGAAAACGAAGACAAGCCGAACCGGTTCGACGCGCTCGATTGCACGCAGCACATGGTCTTCCGCTTCATCACCAACCCGCGCGATTGGAGGCAATCCTTCGATCGCCCCGCGTGGGACGAGTGGAAGGACCTGGTCGAACCCGTAATACGCGAAGCGACCGCGCCTTACGGCTATGCGCGTGGCGCGTTTCCAAGGATCATGCTTGCGCGAATGGCGCCCGGCGGCGTGATCCATCCGCATTGGGATCAGAATCGCTCCGCCCGCTGGCCGCACAAGATCCACATCCCTATCGTGACCAACGACCAGGTCTCATTCCTGGTCGATGACACCTATTATCACTTTGCCGAGGGTCAGGCGGTCGAGGTCAAC
>Ga0310810_10011235_pt1 | contig 10465 bp, 8 predicted proteins | sample NCmetagenome_FD_207641 | JGI IMG/M metagenome (GOLD analysis project Ga0310810, IMG submission 207641) | Soil microbial communities from experimental microcosm in Duke University, North Carolina, United States - NC | ecosystem: Engineered > Artificial ecosystem > Soil microcosm > Unclassified ... | reverse complement strand
CCGGATCGAGCCCGAGGTCGGCCGCGAGCTCGCTCGCGGTCGGGGACTCGCGCCGCGAGAGCTCGAACAGCAGCCGCACCTCGGCCAGCGTGAAGGGGCTGTGGAGGTGTCCCTCGTCGAGGGCGCCGACGAGGCGCGTGTAGAACCGGTTGAACCGCCGGATCGCGGCGATCCGGCCGGGCAGGGCGGCCCGAGGGGGCGACTTCGAGCGCGAGGGCATGGGTGGGCGAGGTGGGCGGCGGGCTCGTCGGTTCCTATGGTTGCCAATGTCCGGCATCTGGTTGCCGTTGTCAACCATGTGCCGCGCGAGCGTCGCCTCTGACAGACCCGGCCGGGCAGCGCGGCACGCCGACCGCGTGGTGCATGGGATTTGCGCGACGTCGTGTCTGCCGCACCGCGGTGGTACGGTTTCGAACGTCAGTCGAACGTCAGTCGAACGTAAGTTACGAGGTTTCTCATGTACGCCGCTCGATCACCACATCCCGTCACCCTCCTGCTCCCGCTCTTCCTCGCCGCCGGGGCCTGCATGTCCCAGGCACGCCAGATGGCCACGGAAGCCCCCGCCGCCCAGGCGGCCGCCGTCGACACGGCGCTGAGCAGCGACGCCGAGATCCTCGGCGTGCTGCACGCCGCGAACGTCGGCGAGACCTCCGCCGCCAACATCGCCAAGGACCGCTCCGACGATTCCGCGGTGAAGGCGTTCGCCGACATGATGATCGCCGACCACACCAAAGCCGATCACGAAGGGATGGCGCTCGCCCAGCGGATCGGCGTCACGCCGGCCGCGCCGAGCACGACGCTCACCAGTCTCCAGAACTTCGAGGAGGATTCGTTGAAGGCGTCGGAGCGCGGTGCCGCGTTCGACCGCCTCTACATGGCCCAGCAGATCGACGGCCACCAGCGCGTGCTCGACCTCGTGAACGCGTCGATCTCGAAGGCCACGCACGCCGAGCTGAAGACGGCACTCCAGACGCAGGTCAAGCCGATGGTCGAGGCGCATCTGGCCAAGGCGAAGGCCATCATCAGCCGGCCGTGATCAGTGTGTTGGTGCGTTAGTGTGTTGGTGGCTCAGCGACCGACACACCAACACACCAACACACCAATCACTGCTTCACCGTCCAGTGCTTCGCCGTCTTCCACCTGGCCGGATCGAACAGCGCATCGCTCAGCGGAGGGTCGACCTCGATCTCGTCGTAGTCCTCGGCGAAGATCAGCTTGCCCTCCGTCCAAATCTCCACGCGCGGCGCGATCCAGGCGCTGTCGCGCGGCTCGTAGTTCACGAACCGGACGTCCTGCATCTTCGTCGTGTCGCGCGGCGTCGGCTCGAGCATGCGGACGAACAGCAGCCGCTCGGCGTCGATCCAGAACTGCTTGCGGTCATAGTCCCCCTTCCAGGCGCCGACGACGATCATCGGCTTCCCCCGGAACGTCTCCTCGTGCACGCGCGAGAGGTCGAACCCCTCGCGCCGGAGCCGCGAGGTCGTGTGCGTCACCGGCGCGGTGTAGACGTCGAAGCCGAGCAGGAGGAGCGGGTTGATGCCCGGGTCGCCGCGCAGCAGCCGGCCGTTCTGCACGACGAACTGGCTGTCGCGCGCGTAGAGCACGCCGTTCCCCGCGCGCACCGGGTCGAAGTCGATGCGCAGCCGGCCGGGCAGCTTCATCGCCTCGTACCACGTCTGCACGTTCCACTTGCCGTTCGCCAGCAGCCGCGACGTCTTCTGGCGGAAGGTCATGGTCGAGTACCACTTGCCCGCGTAGCGGTCGTGCATCGCCTCGACCACCTGCTCGCCCGTGGTGAAGCGCGGCCCCTGCTCGGCGGCCGGCGCCGGCGCCGGGCTCTCCACGACGACGGCGCGGCGGTGACAGGCGGCGAGCAGCAGGAGTGGCAGCGCCGCGGCGAGGGCGGCGCGAGACGGCTGAAGTCGCATGGTCCGATGGTGCGCGAGTTCCGCGCCGTGGAGCCCGGTCACTCGACGCCCTCGGCCAGCGTCCCGAAGGCACGCTGAACGAACGCCGACAGCTCGGGCAGGGTGAACGGCTTGTTCAGCAAGCTACGCATGGGCGAGCCGACTCCGCTGCGGGCGAGCTCGTCGGTGGAGAACCCGCTCATGAAGGCGATCCGCGCCGAGGGATACACCGCCGCCACGCGGTCGGCCAATTCCGGCCCGCTCATCCCGGGCATCAGCACGTCGGTGAGGACGAGGAGCGAGGCGTGCTCCTCCCCGTTGGCGAGCAGCGCGAGAGCCGCGTCGCCGCCCGACGCCGAGAGCACCCGGTAGCCCGCCCGCGCCAGCGCGCGCACCGCCACCTCGCGCACGGCGTCGTCGTCGTCGACGACGAGCACGGTGCGCACCTGGCTGGTCGCCACCGCTGCCGTGCCCGACGCCGGCGTCGCGCGCCGAGGAGGCGGGGCGACCGAGTGCACCGGAAGATGGATCCGGAACTCCGTCCCCTGGCCCGGCTCGCTGTCGACGACGATCTGCCCGCCCGACTGCACGACGATCCCGTGCACCGTCGCGAGGCCGAGCCCCGTCCCCTTTCCCTGGCTCTTCGTCGTGAAGAAGGGCTCGAACAGATGGTCGTAGACGTCAGGGCTGACGCCGGACCCCACGTCGCGCACCGACAGCACGACGTACGCGCCCGGCGCGAGCACGCCGAACCGGTGCTGGAGCGCGGCGCTCAGCGTGACGTTCGACGTCGTGATCAGGATGTCGCCCCCGTCGGGCATGGCGTCGCGCGCGTTGAGCACGAGGTTCATCACCACCTGCTCCATCTGCCCCGCGTCGGCGTAGACGGGCGCGAGCTCGCGCTCGAGCCGCGCCATGAGCCGGATGTCGCCGCTCAGGACGCGCCGGAGCATGCGCTCCATGTTCGTGACCGTCGCGTTGAGGTCGAGCGGCTTCGGCTGGAGCACCTGCCGGCGGCTGAAGGCGAGGAGCTGGCGCGTGAGCGTGGCGGCGCGCGTCGCCGCCTCGCGGATCTGGAGGATGTCGTCGCGGCGCGCGTCGTCGGGCGCCGTCGCGTCCAGCAGCAGCTCGACGTTGCAGCTGATCGCCGTGAGCAGGTTGTTGAAGTCGTGCGCGATCCCGCCGGCGAGCTGGCCGATGGCCTCCATCTTCTGCGCCTGGCGGAGCTGCGCGGCGAGCTCGGCGCGGTCGGACACGTCGCTGACGGTGCCGACGCAGCGCAGCGGGGTCCCGTCGTCGTCCCGGAGCACGGTCCCGCGCTCCAGCACCGTGACGTAGTCGCCGTCGCCGCAGCGGAAGCGGTACTCGACCTCCCAGCTCGTGCTGCTCCCCTCGCGCGCGCCGAGCCCGCCCATGTTTCGCAGACGCTCGAGATCGTCGGGATGCACGCGATCGGTCCACCATGCTTCCGTCGGTTCCGATTCTTCCCACCGGAAGAGGCGCGCGAGCGCGTCGCTGCGGTACACCCTCCGGTCGACGAGGTCTTCGTCGAAGATCATGGTGCCCAGGCTCTCGACGACGAGGCGGAAGCGCTCGTCCGTGCGCTCGTCGCCCGTGCTGGCAGGCGCGCCCGAGGTGCGGGGCTCGCTGGCGTAGGTCACTCGATCACTCGGGGAGAAAGCAGAGAGGTGGCGCGGACGTCGCGGAAGGCAGGGCGGCCGGCGCGCGGACCCGGGACCCGTAGGTTGGGCCGCGCGCATCGTTTGTTCAAGCGCCACGCATCACGCCGCTGGTGCCCGTTCCGGCCCGGACCTATGCTTCCGCCATGAGCGACGGCGACGCCCCCTCCTTCGTACGCGGGATCTTCGCCGGCTCGATCCACGACGCGCTGCTCTTCCCCTACCCGGCGCCGCTCGACGAGCGCGATCCGGACGAGACGCGCACGGTCCGCCGGATGCTCGCCGCGCTCGACCGGATGAGCCGGGGCCTGATCGACTCCGCGCGGTTCGACGAGGAGGAGACGATCCCGGAAGAGGTGATCCGGACGCTCGCCGCGGAGGGATTCCTCGCGCTCTCGATCCCGCGCGAGTACGGTGGGCTCGGGCTGTCGCCGGCGGCGTACGCGAGCGTGTTCGGCGCCGTGTCGAGCCTCGATGCGTCGATCGGCGTGCTGGTCGCCGTGCACTGCGGGCTCGGCGCGAAGGCGATCGTGCTCTACGGCACGCCGGAGCAGAAGGAGCGCTACCTGCCGATGCTGGCGCGCGGCGACACGCTCGCCGCGTACGCGCTCACCGAGCCGGAGACCGGCTCCGACGCGCAGCACATCGTCACGCGCGCGCGTCGGAGCGCCGACGGCACGGAGTGGATCCTCGACGGCCGCAAGCACTGGATCGGCAACGGCCAGCGCGCCGGCGTCATCACGACCTTCGCGCAGACGGAGGTCGAGAAGCACGGCGAGACGGTGCTCCGTCCGACGGCGTTCATCATCCGCCCCGACATGGCGGGGTTCCGCGTCGTCGGCACGGTGCGGAAGATGGGGATCCGCGGCTCGACCCAGGCCGAGCTCGCGTACGAGGGGCTGCGCGTCCCGGCCGATCACGTGCTCGGCACGGTGGGCAAGGGGTTCGCCATCGCCGTGAACGCGCTCAACGCGGGGCGCATGAGCCTCGCCGCGGGATGCACCCAGGGGACGAAGCGCATCCTCGCTCAGATGGTCGAGTTCACCGAGGCGCGCGTGCAGTTCGGCCGCCCGATCGCCGACTTCGAGATCACCCAGCGCAAGCTCGCGCGCACCGCCACCGACGTCTACGCGTCCGACGCGATGCTCGGCGAGCTGGCGCACCTCGCCGCGTCACCGAGCGGGGAGTACGCGCTCGAGGCGGCGTGCTGCAAGGTGTTCGCGAGCGAGATGCTCTGGCGCGCCGCCGACGAGATGGTGCAGCTCGGCGGCGGCCGCGGCTACGTGAAGCCGTGGCCGTACGAGCGGATGCTGCGCGATTCGCGGATCAACCGGATCTTCGAGGGGACGAACGAGATCTTGCGGCTGTTCATCTCGCTCAACGGGATCGAGGAGCCGGCGGAGCGGCTCACGGAGCTCGGCGTCGCGCTGCGGCAGCCGCTCAAGAACCTCGGCCTGCTCTCGTACTACGCGGCGTCGCGGCTCCGGAGCCGGCTCGGCGCGACGCCGACGCTCGACGTGGCGCTCCACGAGCGATTGCGCGGGCACGCGTCGCACTTCGAGAAGCACGTGGCGGAGCTCAAGGAGGGCGCCGAGCGCGTGATCCGCGCCTATCGCCGGGACGTCGTCGAGCGGCAGCAGGAGCTGGAGCGGCTCGCCGACATGGCGATCGAGCTGTTCGCCACGGCGTGCGTGCTCGCGCGCACGCAGCGGCTGCTCGAGGAGCGCGGCGAGGACGCCTGCGCGCGCGAGCTCGCGCTGTGCGACCTGTTCGTCGTCGAGGCGGGGCGGCGGTTCCGCGCGGCACGCATCACGCTCCAGTCGCCGCAGGACGAGCTGCGCCGCACGGTGGCACGCGACGCCCGCGCGGTGAAGGGCTACGGCGTGACCGACGCGCTGCTGCGCGACGCCGCGGGCGACGTGGCCGGCGAGAATCCCATCACGACGGAGGCGGCACGATGACGACGCGGGCGAAGGGGATGTGGGACGTATCGATGCCGGTGCGCGACGGCGGGCTGGTCTACCCGGACAATCCGCCGATCTCGATCACGCCGATCCAGCGGATCGCGAACGGCGACACGGCCAACGTCTCGCGGATCGACCTGGGATCCCACACCGGGACCCACGTCGACGCACCGCTGCATTTCGTCGAGGGGGCCGCCGGTGTGGACGCGCTCCCCCTCGACGTGCTGATCGGCTCCGCGCGGCTCATCGCCTTCGGCGACGACGTGCTCTCGATCGGCGAGGCGGAGCTCCGCCAGCACGATCTCACCGGCGTGACGCGCCTCCTCCTCCGCACGCGCAACTCGGCGTGGCTCGCGAGCGGCTCGACGGAGTTCCATCGCGACTTCACCCACGTCGCCCCCGACGGCGCCGAGTACCTCGTCAAGCTCGGCGTGCGACTCGTCGGCGTCGACTACCTGTCCGTCGAGAAGTTCCGCTCCCCCGACCACCGCACCCACCGCACGCTCCTCGAGAACGCGGTGGTGATCGTGGAGGGCCTCGTCCTCACCGAGCCTCCGCCCGGCGACTACTGGCTCGTCTGCCTGCCGATGCTCCTCGAGGGATTGGACGGGGCGCCGGCACGGGCGGTGCTGATACGCCAGTGACTTGGTGACTTGGTGACTTGGTGACTTGGTGACTTGGTCGGTGACTTCGACACGGCAGTGGAACCAAGTCACCGTGGTTGAGCGGCGGAGCGAGCGCGGGTGTGCATCCGAGCGAAGAGTCCTGCCTTCAGCCTCGATGCTCCCGACCTGAAACAGGTGCCCAACCAGCGTGGAGTCTCCATGGCGTGACTTGGTTGGGCGTGAGTGGCCAGTGCCGTTCCGAGCCACCAAGTCACCGACCAAGTCACTAAGTCACCAAGTCACTAAGTCACCGGTTCATCGCCCAAGTCACCGGTTCATCGCCCCAGTCACCCTTTTCCCCAACCCCACACTCCGAATGCAACTCGCAATGATCGGCCTCGGCCGAATGGGTGGGAACATGGTCGAGCGGCTCATGCGGCATGGGCACTCGGTCGTGGCGTACGATCGCGATCCGGCGACCGTCGGCAGGTATCAGGGGCTCGGCGCCGCGCCGGCGAAGGATCTCGCGGACGTCGTGCGCCAGCTCGAGACGCCGAGGGTCATCTGGATCATGGTGCCGGCGGGGAAGCCGGTCGATTCGACGATCGACACGCTGCTCCCGCTGCTGTCGAAGGGTGACATCCTGATCGACGGCGGCAACTCGATGTTCAAGGATTCCATCGCGCGCGCCGAGCGCGTCGCGGCGAAGGGGATCCGGTTCGTCGACTCGGGGACGAGCGGGGGAATCTGGGGACTCGAGAACGGCTACTGCCTCATGGTCGGCGGCGAGCGCGACGCGGTGGCGCACTGCGAGCCGATCTTCACCGCGCTCGCGCCGAAGGACGGCTACGCGCACGTCGGGCCGCCGGGCTCGGGCCATTACGTGAAGATGGTGCACAACGGGATCGAGTATGCGCTGCTCCAGGGCTACGCCGAAGGCTACGAGATCCTCGAAGCGTCGAAGCACTTTCCCGGGCTCGACCTGCACCAGATCGCGTCGGTGTGGCAGCACGGAAGCGTCGTGCGGTCGTGGCTCAACGAGCTCGCCGTCGACGCGTTCGCGAAGGACGCGAACCTCTCGGGCCTGAAGGGCTACGTCGCCGACTCGGGCGAGGGACGCTGGACCGTGGCCGAGGCGATCGAGGAGGACGTGCCCGCGCCGGTGATCACGCTCTCGCTCCTCATGCGGCTCCGCTCGCGCCAGGACGACTCGTTCTCGGCCAAGGTGATCGCCGCGCTGCGGAACGAGTTCGGCGGCCATGCGGTGAAGTCCACGTGATACCCGCCGAGCAGCCGTCCGCGCCGACGCCGGCGCATGGCATGACGATGCACATGTCGCCGCGGCAGCACACGCTCTACGGCGACAAGGCGCCCGAGGTCGCACGCGCCGAGCACTGCACGATGGTGATCTTCGGCGCGACGGGAGATCTCACGAAGCGGAAGCTCTTCCCCGCGCTGTACCAGCTCGCGCACGAGCACCTGCTCGCCCCCGGGTTCGCCGTGCTCGCCGTCGGCCGCGAGGAGTCGCTCGACGACGCGTCCTTCCGCACGCGGATGCGCGAGGCGCTCGCGCAGTCCGACGAGGTGAAGCAGGTCGACGAGGACACCTGGCGCGACTTCGCGCAGCGGATCTTCTTCGTCGGCGGCGACGCGACCGACCCCGCGGCGTACGAGGGGATCAAGCGCAAGCTCGGCGAGATCGAATCGGAGTGCTCGGCGGAGGAGCGCAACCGGTTCTTCTACCTCGCCGTGCCGCCGAGCGTGTTCGAGCCGATCGTGCGGCTGCTGTCGTCGAGCGGCCTCGTGCCGCGGATCGACGATCCGCACGCACGGCCGTGGGCGCGCGTCGTCGTCGAGAAGCCGTTCGGCAACAGCCTCGCGACGGCGCACGCGCTCAACCAGCTCGTGCTCTCGCTGTTCGCCGAGCATCAGGTCTACCGGATCGATCACTACCTCGGGAAGGAGACCGTCCAGAACGTCCTCGTGCTGCGGTTCGCCAACTCGATCTTCGAGCCGCTCTGGAACCGGCGGTGGGTGTCGCACGTCGAGATCACCGCGGCGGAGACGGTGGGCGTGGAGGCGCGCGGCAAGTACTACGAGCAGGCGGGGGTCGTGCGCGACATGTTCCAGAACCATCTCATGCAGCTCCTCGCGCTCACCGCGATGGAGCCGCCGTCGTCGATGACGGCGGACGCCGTGCGCGACGAGAAGGTGAAGGTGCTGCGCTCGATCCGCTGGCTGACGCCGGAGACGATTCCCGAGAACACCGTGCGTGCGCAGTACGCCGCCGGCGAGATCAAGGGGCAGCCGGTGAAGGGCTACCGCGAGGAGCCCGACGTCGCCGCCGACTCGCAGACGCCGACGTACGCGGCGGTGCGCTGGTACGTCGACAACTGGCGGTGGAAGGGGGTGCCGTTCTACGTGCGGAGCGGGAAGCGGCTGGCGAAGCGCGTGTCGGAGATCGCCGTGCACTTCCAGGCTCCGCCGCACCTCATGTTCGGCGGCAACGGCGCGGGTCGCGAGCTCGAGCCGAACGTCCTCGTGCTGCGCGTGCAGCCCAACGAGGGCGTGTCGCTCAACTTCGAGGTGAAGGTGCCCGGCGCCGCGGTCGCGCTCACCCAGCACGTCGAGGTGGCGCCGGTCGACATGGACTTCGCCTACGCGGAGGCGTTCGGCGAGACGACCGCGCCGGCGTACGAGACGCTCCTGCTCGACGTGATGATCGGCGAGCAGACGCTCTTCACGCGGAGCGACGAAGTGGAAGCCGCGTGGCGGCTCATCGACCCGCTGCTCGAGTACTGGCGCACCCACCCCGCCGACCCGATGCCCACCTACCCGGCCGGCAGCTGGGGACCGAAGGAGGCGGACGTGCTGATCGGAAGGGCGAACGGGGGGTGGAGGACGCCGTGAGGCGAGCGGTGTGTTGGTGTGTCGGTAAGGCACACACCAACACACCAACACACTCACACACCAACACACCGTTCCTTACGCCTTCGGCTTCCCGTTCCTCGGATCGTCCGACGCTTTCACGTAGGTGATCGCGAACGGGCCCTCGCCGCTGATCGTGATGACGGTGCGGCCGCGAGACATCGCGTAGTGGTGCATGTTGGCCACGAGGTTCACGCTCTGGCCGGCGTGCAGCGTCTTCGCGGCCTTCGCGTCGACCGCGTCGCCCATGCCGTAGCGGAAGGCGCCGCTCTTCACGGTCACGTGCTCGTCGGTCGGGTGCCAGTGCGGCGGCACGACGTAGCCGTCGGGGAGCTCGAGCTGAATGCGGAACGGGCCCGCCTTGCCCGGATCGCCGCTGACGAGCGCGAAGCGTGCGCCCGAAGGAAGGAACGGCGGCGCGGGACCCCACGTCAGCTTGGATTTCTGTGCCTGCGCGGTCGTGGTGCAGAGCGCGAGGAGTCCCGCGACTGCAAGGGTGAGTGCTCGTGTGGACATATCCACCTTCCAGGGAGAGTGATCGCGCACCGTCGGCGGTGCGGCGCATCGAATCTGGGGCCGTGGGCGCCCCGAGCAAGCGCGCGCATCGGGAACGGCCGAACAGGCGCGTGAGGGCGCCGCAACGTGCGCTTCGTCACCGAGGCCGCTGCCCGCATGGCAGGGCGCGGAAGGCGTGATCGGGCGGCCTCGATTCCCTCTCGCGGCCGAGTCCGGCTGGCCACATATTGGAGCGTTCTCCCCCCCCAGAACGCGCACGCAGACGCTCACTCCCACCGTGAGATCCATGAGCCTCCTCGCGCAGACCCGTCCCCGCCGCGCCATCGAGCTCGTCGACGCGAGCTTCCGCTTCTACCGCGCGCACGCGCCCGAGCTGATCGTGCTCGCCGCGCTGCTCCTCGTCCCGCCGATCCTGATCCGCGCGCTCATGCCCGCCGGCATCGGGATCGTCATTCAGTTCCTCTCGAACCTGCTGCTGATCGTCTGCCAGGCGGCGACGGCGGTGCTCGTCGCCGGCGCGTTCGAGAGCGACCGCGCGGTCTCCGCCGGCGACGCACTCCGCGGACTCGGCGCGCGCTCCGGCAGCGCCATCGTCGTCGCCATCGCGTCGGGGATCATGGTGATGCTCGGCTTGATCCTCCTCCTCGTCCCGGGCGTCATCGCTGCGGCGTGGACGTCGGTGGCGGTGCCGGTGGTCGCGATCGAGGGGCTCACCGGCAGCGCGGCGATCAAGCGCTCGCGCGAGCTCGCGCGCGGCCACATCGGACACGTGCTCGGCACGATGTTCATCGCCTGGATCATCGTGTTCTGCATCGTGTTCGGCGGCGCGATCGCCCTCGGCATGGTGATGGGGATGCTGCACATCA
>Ga0310810_10011234_pt1 | contig 10466 bp, 10 predicted proteins | sample NCmetagenome_FD_207641 | JGI IMG/M metagenome (GOLD analysis project Ga0310810, IMG submission 207641) | Soil microbial communities from experimental microcosm in Duke University, North Carolina, United States - NC | ecosystem: Engineered > Artificial ecosystem > Soil microcosm > Unclassified ... | reverse complement strand
CGAAGAACGGGGTGGCAACCACTGTTCATTTTCTCGAAGGCGATCTATTTGTCGCGCTTGCAGAAACGCGAGGTGAGTTCCACCTGATTGTTTTCAATCCGCCCTACATTCGCCGCGACGATATGGCCGGCCTGCCGCCGGAAGTGGGCCGATGGGAGCCGCGCAGCGCACTGGACGGCGGAATCGACGGGCTCGATTTTTACCGCCGGCTGGCCGCCGAGTCCTTTGCTTTTCTTCGGCCGGACGGTGCGGTGATCGCTGAGATCGCCGCAGACATGGCCGACGCGGTAAAAGCTTTGTTTTGTGAAGCGAGAGCTAAAGTCGAAGTCTATCCTGATTACAGCGGCCGGGATCGGATCGCCGTAGCGCGGCCTGGCGTGGCGGCAAAAAATTAACTTCACCAAGGCGTCGGCACGTGGATACGATCATCGTTCAAGGCGGGAAAAGCCTGTCAGGCTCGATTGCGGTGAGCGGCGCGAAGAATGCCGCGCTGCCGATTTTAATTTCTTCGCTGTTGACGGCTGAATTGTGCACCTATCGAGACGTGCCGCATCTCGCCGACATTCGCACGACTCTCAAGCTTCTTTCCGGCCTGGGTGACCAGAGCGACAATCGGCGTTGGCTCGACGGGGCCGACGACCTGACGCTTTGCGCCAAGCGCATCACCCACTTCGAAGCGCCCTACGATCTGGTCAAAACCATGCGTGCTTCGTTTCTGGTTTTGGGTCCGCTCGTGGCGCGCTTCGGTACAGCGCGAGTTTCGACCCCGGGTGGCTGCGCCATCGGCGCGCGGCCGATCAATCTTCATTTGAAGGGACTCGAAGCGCTCGGCGCGACCATTGAGCAGACCCACGGTTACATCGAGGCGAAGGCGACAAAGTTGCGCGGCGCGAAAATCTATCTCGATCTGCCTTCGGTCGGTGCTACTGAAAATCTGATGATGGCGGCGGCCTTGGCGGACGGAACGACGATCCTCGAAAACGCGGCGCAGGAGCCCGAGATCGAAGATCTCGCCAAAGCGCTGAACGGCATGGGCGGCAAAGTCCAGGGCGCGGGCACAGGGATTATTGAAATCGAGGGCGTAAAAGAACTGCACGGCGTGACGCATCCCATCATCCCCGATCGCATCGAAGCGGGAAGCTTCGTGATCGCCGCGGCGCTCGCGGGCGGCGACGTGCTGGTGAAAGGCGCACGGGCGGTGCACCTTGAAGCTTTTTTGATTAAGCTGCAGGAGGCTGGCGTGGCGCTCTCGGCGGACGATGCTGGGATCCGCGTCCGCAGCACCGGCGCGGTAAAAAGCGTCGACGTGACCACTTTGCCGTATCCGGGGTTTCCCACCGATCTGCAGGCGCAGTTGATGGTGTTGATGGCCGTGGCCGACGGCGTGAGCGTGATCACCGAGACGATTTTTGAGAATCGCTTCATGCACGCCCAGGAGCTAGACCGCATGGGCGCGCAAATCAAGTTGGAAGGCAATCGCGCGATCGTGCGTGGCGTGCGCGAATTGTCGGGTGCGCCGGTGATGGCGAGCGATTTGCGCGCGAGCATCGCGCTTGTGCTGGCCGGTCTGGTCGCCAAGGGCACCACCGAGGTGGCGCGCGTCTATCATCTCGACCGCGGCTACGAGAAAATCGAAAACAAGTTGTCAATGCTCGGTGCAAAGATCGTGCGTGTAAAGGGGTAAGTTCCCAATTCACGCTTCAAGAACAAGCTGACAGATATGACTATCCGGCTGGTGAAAACGAGCGACGCTGCTTTCAAGCCGCTGCTAAAAAAAATCCTCGACCGGCGCGGCCGCCGCGAGGACGGTGTGGAACTCCGGGTGGCGGAAATTGTCGACGCCGTGCAAAAGCAGGGCGACCGCGCGCTCTTGCGCTATACGCGGCTATTCGATCGCTTACGTCTGAACGCGGCGTCACTGGAAGTGAAACCGGCGGAGATCGACCGTGCCGTCGCCCGGGTCGCATCAGCCGACTTGGCCACGCTACGGCTCGCAGCCAAGCGGATCGCCGCGTTTCACCGCCGCCAATTGCAAAAAAGCTGGCAGTATCGCGATCCGCTGGGGATGCTGCTCGGCCAGCGTATCACGCCGCTGGAACGGGTCGGGCTTTATGTTCCCGGCGGCAAAGCGTCCTATCCCTCGACGGTTTTGATGAACGCGATTCCTGCCAAAGTTGCCGGGGTCAAAGAGATTGTCATGACTTCGCCGCTCGGCGACGACGGAGCGATTATCCTTGCCGCGGCGCGGCTGGCCGGTGTTCACCGCGTATTTCGCGTCGGTGGCGCGCAAGCGGTGGCGGCGTTGGCTTTCGGCACGCAAACCATTCCCAAGGTCGACAAGATCGTCGGGCCGGGAAATATCTTTGTAGCGACGGCCAAGCGCATGGTTTTCGGCGAAGTCAACATCGATTCCATCGCCGGACCGAGCGAAATTCTGCTTTTGGCGGACAACTCCGCTGATCCGGTCCACGTAGCAGCGGATATGCTGTCACAAGCGGAACATGATGAGCTGGCCGCAGCGCTGTGCATCATCACTTCAGCGGCCATCGGAGTGAAAATTCAGCGCGCCATCGAAGATCAGCTGCGCAGCACCAAGCGGAAAGCAATCAGCCTCAAGTCGCTGCAAAAGTACGGCGCGATCATCGTCGCGCGCGATCAAAAGGAAATGATCGCTCTAGCCAACTCGATAGCGCCCGAGCATATCGAGTTGCTGGTGCGCCGACCGCAACGACTGGCGCGGGAGATTCGCAATGCCGGTGCGATTTTCCTCGGTCCCTATTCGGCGCCGCCGCTCGGCGACTATCTGGCCGGACCCAATCACGTTTTGCCGACCGGTGGGAGCGCGCGCTTTTTTTCACCGCTCGGCACCTACGATTTTCTCAAGCGCACCACGATGATTCACGCCGAAAAACGCGCACTCAAGGCCCTCGCGCCGAAGATTACGCAGCTGGCGCGCCTCGAGGGTCTGGACGATCATGCGCGCTCGGTGGAAGTTCGCTTCAATCAAAGGGCCTAGTTTCTGCCGGTCAAAATTCCGGAGAGGAAAAAACGATGGGACGCACAGCGAAGATCGAGCGAAAAACCAAAGAGACGGATATCAAAGTCACTTTGGACATCGACGGCGCCGGACAGGCGGCGATCGAAACCGGCATGCCGTTTTTCAATCACATGCTGGACGCCTTCAGCCGCCATGGCTTTTTCAATATTCAGATTCAAGCGAAGGGCGATCTCGAGGTCGATTATCACCACACCGTGGAGGACGTGGGTTTGACTCTGGGGCAAGCTTTCAAAGATGCGCTCGGCGACAAGCGCGGCATTCGCCGCTTCGGCGAAGCGAGCTGTCCGCTCGACGAAGCGCTGGCGAAAGTGGTGGTGGATCTGAGTGGGCGGCCGTATCTGCTATATAACGTGCACATTCGGCCGGGTCGGGTGGGCGATTTCGATACCGATCTTCCGCACGAATTTTTTGCCGCCTTCGCCAATCAACTGGGCATGAATCTGCACATCGACGTGCCGCGCGGCGAAAATCCGCACCATATCATCGAGGCGTGCTTCAAGGCATTCGCCCGGGCTATGGATTTCGCTACGCGAGTCGATCCCCGCGTGGAAGGCGTGCTTTCGACCAAGGGAAGCCTCTAAAAACCTTACGTTCCAACCGTCATGATCGCGATTATCGACTACGGCATGGGCAATCTGCGGAGCGTGCAGAAGGGGCTCGAGCGCGTCGGCTTCGACGCCGTGGTCACACGCGATCTAGGCCAAATCGAAGCGGCGCGCGGCGTGGTGTTGCCGGGAGTGGGCGCGTTCAGCGCCTGTATGGAGAACCTGAAAAAATTCGGTCTTGTCGAAGTCATCCGCGAGACCGTGCGCAGACAAAAACCGTTTCTCGGTATCTGCCTCGGCTTTCAGCTTTTGTTTTCCGAAAGTGAAGAGTTCGGCACCGAGAAAGGCCTCGAGCTTTTTTCGGGACGAGTGGTCGGTTTTAGCGCGCGGGACGATCTCAAGGTGCCTCACATGGGCTGGAACCGCATCGACAAACTGGGCGACTCGCCATTTCTCGACGGCATCTCGAGCGGCGATTACGTTTACTTCGTCCATTCCTTTTACGTTGCGCCGGATGACAGCTCGATCATCGCCACGACCACGGATTACGGAGCGCCGTTCGTATCGAGCATTGCCACCGACCGGCTCTTCGCGTGCCAGTTTCATCCGGAAAAGAGCCAGGAACTGGGCTTGCGCATCCTCGCCAACTTCGGACGCTTCGTTAAAGACAATTGATAATGGAGAATGGAGAATTGAAAATGTTCGGATGCTCTCCCGAGCGGTATGCAAGGGTTTCCACTATCCATTATCAATTATCCGTTGTCTTATGCTGATTATCCCCGCCATCGATCTCAAGGACGGCCATTGCGTCCGGCTTTTTCAGGGCGATATGGATCGGGAAACGGTCTATTTTGAAAGCCCGCTCGATGCTGCCAAGCATTGGCTTGACCAAGGTGCGAGTTTTCTTCATCTGGTCGACTTGAATGGTGCCGTCGAAGGGCGGCCGGTCCACACCAAAGAAGTTTCGGCGATCTGTCAGCTTGCCGGCTTGTCAGTTGAACTAGGGGGCGGACTGCGCTCGATCGAAGCGGTGCAAGCGGCGCTCGATCTCGGTGTTTCCCGCGTCGTTATCGGCACCGCCGCCTATGACAATGCTGAGTTTCTGCACGAACTGTGTGAAAAATTTCCAGGTAAGGTCGTGGTAGGCATCGACGCCCGCGGCGGCAAGGTGGCCGTCAAAGGTTGGAAAGAAACGACGGCGATGGATGCTGTAGATCTCGCCCGACGTTGCGAAAGGGACGGTGCAACTCGGATCATCTACACCGACATCAGCCGGGACGGCGCGAGCGCCGGGGTAAATGTCGATGAAACATTGAAAATCGCCCGCGCCGTAAAAATTCCCATTATCGCTTCCGGAGGCGTCGCCGTACTGGACGATATACGGAAACTCGTTCCCCTAGAGAAAGACGGCGTCGAGGGGGTGATCGTGGGCCGAGCGCTTTACGCCGGCGCGTTCACTTTGGGCGACGCGCTCGCTACCCAGCCGGGATGACGCTAAGAGGATCCGGGGGCAGCACCGAGCAGTCCGCGGTGAAATGCGCTCTGGGGTGATAAAGAGACAACAAACTCCGGCAAGTCCGCAACGGTTTTCGCCGGGGTTATTTCCGCTTGACATCGAGGCGATCATACTTCAAATTCGAGGCCTAAACCCAAGAGGAGTGAACTCATGAAAAACGCAACTGTTGCTCTTTTGGCCGCTGCCTTTTTGAGTTTCGCATTGCTAGTGCCCGTGCCGCGGGGCTTTGCCGGACAATCCGGCCCCGCCGAAGAACCCGGTTTTTTTGCTGGTCTTGGCAGCATTGTTTTTAGCGTGCTCCTTATCCCCACCAAGCTGGTTACCTGTCTGGGAACTCAGGCATCCGCCGCGGCTTTTTATGTGGCCACCTACGACGTTAAAGGTGCCTACGACGAGGGGACCAACGGCAGGGATATTGGCGAAACCGCAAGACGCTCATGTACAGGATCATGGGTCGTGTCGCCCCAACAAGTGGCGCGGGATTACGGCGAATAATCCACAAGTATCATCTCTCAAAGGCCTCTGAGCGTCGCTTTAAAGTATGTGACGCTCAGAGGCTTTTTATTTGGAGCGAAAAACGCATAGGGGATAAAGTTTACTTGCGTTCTTTGCTCATTTTCCACAAGTACAACGTATGCTGGTGTTTGTAACCGCCGATCTTCTCTTCGTAGTCGGGAAGCTTCACCGTTTCGTCCGGCTCCCAGCCTTCGATGCCGAAGTCGTGGGCGACGATGCGGCTGCCTGGTTTTAGCTGGCGCCGGAGGCTTGGTTTCATCGCCTCGTTGAACCAAGGCAGCATGTAAAGCGTGATAACGGTCGCTTTTGAGATGTCGGCTTTGAGGGCGTCTTCGGCGCGGAACTCGACGAGCCGGGTCACGCCGGCGCTTTGGGCGTCTCTGCGCGCCTGTTCCAGAAGCAGGCGGTCCATTTCTATGCCGATAGCGCGAATACCGTATTTCTGCGCGGCGCGAATGACGATGCGGCCGTCGCCGCTGCCGAGGTCGTAGAGCACGTCGCCTTTCTTGACCTGGGCCAGATCGAGCATGCGGTCGATCACTTCGAGTGGCGTCGGCACAAACGGAATCTCTTCGCGGTACTCCACAGCGCGTGCGGCGGCGCTTACGGCGAGAAAAAAACTCAATATCAGGAGCGCGGTTCTTCTTTTCATCGCCGCATTTCATAACATGGAGCGGCTTGGCAAAAAACGGCGCAGGCGAGACCACGGCCGCCGCCATGTGCGTTTGTGCTCGGGACAAAAAAATGGGTATATGAGACGATGGACTACAGCCTTGATAAGAGTCGCAAAAGCCCGCCGGTTTCCCTGCCCTTTTACTACGGCTGGGTAGTTATCTCGCTCTGTTTTTTGACCACGTTGACCAGCGCCGGCGTGCGTTCATCGCCATCGGTGTTGATCCATCCGCTGGAGGCCGAGTTCGGATGGAGCCGGACCCTGATCGCATCCGCGGTGAGCATGAATCTTTTACTTTTTGGCGTGGCAGCGCCGATCACCGGCTTTTTGATCGACCGCTTCGGGCCGCGCAAAATCATGATGGGTAGCCTGATGCTGCTCATTTGCGGCGTCAGCGGTACCATGGTGATGACCCAGTTCTGGCAGTTTTTTCTGGTCTGGGGGGTCATTGTCGGGTTAGGCGCTGGCGGCGTGGGTTCTGTGTTAACTGCGACCGTCGGTAACCGCTGGTTTATCGCCAAGCGCGGTTTGGCGTTGGGCATTCTCGGCAGTGCCAGTTCGACGGGCCAGATCATTTTTCTCCCTCTCTTCATGGCGATGATTACCTACGCCGGCTGGCGACTGGGTTCCATGGCGTTGATTATCGTCGCGATCATTCTCTTGCCATTGATCTTTCTGTTCATGCGCGACGATCCGTCGGAAATCGGCTTGGAACCTTACGGCGCCGGCCAGGAGGTTAGCAGTGGAGGTGCCACGTCGCTGCGAGGCGTGTCCGCCAAGAACGCCACGATCACCGCGCGCGAAGTGGTGAGCCATCCGACTTTCTGGCTGCTCGCCGGCAGTTTCTTCGTCTGCGGCGGTACCGCCAATGGCCTGATCGGCACTCATTTGATCCCGCATGAGATCGAGATCGGCATCCCGCAGATCGCCGCCGCCTCTCTGCTCGGCATCATGGGCGGGCTCAACATGGTCGGGACGATTTTTTCCGGTTGGATGGTCGACCGCGTGCGGCCCAATCGCTGGCTAGCGCTGGTTTATACGCTGCGCGGCTGCTCGCTTTTGATTCTGCCCTTCGTGAAGGACTTCAGCGGCCTGGTGGTTTTCGCCGTGATCTACGGTCTCGATTGGTTTGCCACCGTGCCGCCATCGATGGCGATCACCGCCGACACCTTCGGCAAGCAGAACGTGGGCAAAGTCTACGGCTGGATCTTCATGTCACACCAGATCGGCGCCGCGATCATGGCTTCGACTGCCGGCGCCATTCGCACCTGGATGGGCGATTATCAGTTCGCCTTTCTATCGGGTGGGGTGATCGCGATGATTGCCGCGGGACTGGCGCTGCAGATCAAACTCAAACCCAAAGAGGCTGTCCCGCCTCCGGCTGCGGCCCTGCCCGCGGGAGCGTAAGCGAGCGCGCGGCGCTCGTAGTTTCCAGTCTCTAGTTTTTAGTTCCTAGTTAACAACTAGAAACCAGGAACCAGAAACCGTTCAGTCGGATTCGGTGAAGTTCGACACGCGCCAACCGTTGCCTTCCTTGCGCGCGGTGATCAGCCAACGCCGGGTGAACGAGGTGTTGTCCTCCGATTGGATCGTGCCCTCGTAGAGAAACGTCGAGCGCTGCTCCCCTTCGTTTTTTTCCAGCAGGCGATAATTGACCCGCGGCTTCTGGGCCGCGGCGTCGATTTTCTGTCCGGTAGTGAGGCGGATTTCTTCGTCCAGTTTGTGCTGCGCGACGCTGACCGTGAGCGCCTTCGCTTTGGGCAAATCGATCGCGACGTAATGTTGATCGACGAATTCCTCGGCCACACCCTGAGCGGTGTTGGGATCGCGGCTGCAACCCGCTGCGAGCCAAAGCGCAATGCTCAAAGCTGCGCCAAACGCTGCAGTTCTTCTCGCGGCGAAAATTTTATTCCACATGTTCGATCAGCCACTCCTGAGCTTCGCCGAGCGCGCGGCGCATGAGCGCCGGATCGGAAATCCGGTGATCGCCGCCGGGTAAAATCGAGAGATGCTTCACGCCCGGCAAACATTCGTATAGCTCGCGCCCGTCCGCCGGCGGGACGACCAGGTCGGCATCGCCGTGAAGTATCAGCACCGGACAGCGTATTTCACGCGCCGCGGCCGGCACATCGATCTTCTCCAGATCGTCGAGCAACGATACGTTCATGCGCTGGCCGTTGTGAATGATAAATCCGCGTCGGCGCCACTCCTCCAATTGGGCGGCGTTAAGGATTCGCCGCGGAAAATTTTCCGGATGAACCGGCGCGGCCAAAGTGACGAGAGCCGCGACGTCCCGCTCCCTGGCGGCGAACAACAGCGCGACGGTGCCGCCCAGGCTGGAGCCGAAGATTGCGATTCTTCCGCTGTGCCGGGTTTGCACGAACTCGTAGGCGGCTCGCAGGTCCTCGACTTCGCCGCTGCAGGTGAGATCTTCGAACTTGCCGTTCGATTCGCCGACATAGGCGAAATCGAAGCGCAGAGCGAGCAGCCCGCGCGCCGCCAGCGCGTCGCCAAGAAAAACCAGTTTGCCGCTGTTTTTGCTCGAGTCCATGCCGTGGCAGAGGATCGCCGCCGCTCGCGCCGGCGCTGTTTCCGGAACATGAAGCACGCCGCTCAAAAGATCGCCGCGGCAGTTTTTGAAAGAGACATTCTCTTCGAGGGTGAATCGGCCGTTCAGCATTAGAATTGTTACAAGGAGCACTATAACAGAAAAAACGAGAAATACCGGCTCAAAACGCTGGAGGCATGGACCGACTCGATGCGGAGTTCGCCGGCGTTCTTGAAAATACAGCAAAAATTGTTGGCGCACTCCCTTGAGGTGAATATAATCAGGGGCAATCAGGAGCTAGTTCATGAAACGACTGCTGGTTTTTTCGCTCGGATGGGGTTTTGTTGCTGCCGTTGCTTTTGCAGATCCGGCTCCCAGAGATGCGGGTCTTTTGATTACTGAGGTCACCTCGGGATTGAGCACTCCGACGACCATGGCTTTTATCGGGCCCCAGGATTTTTTGGTGCTTCAAAAGAATGATGGACGGGTGCGCCGCGTGATATCCGGTGTGCTGCAAGCGGATCCGGTCTTGGATGTCGCCGTAGACAATTCTTCCGAGCGCGGCCTGCTGGGTATTGCAGTCCATCCCGATTTCCCCACCAGTCCATTCGTTTATCTCTATTACACTGAAAGCACCACCGGCGGCGACAGCACCGGCTCCGCGGCGGCGAATCGCGTTTATCGCTACACCTGGAATGGCACCGCTTTGACGGCACCGCTTCTAATTCTGGAATTGCCCGTCGACCCAGGACCGAATCATAACGGCGGAGCGATTACTTTCGGGCCCGATGGCAAACTCTATGTCGTGATCGGCGATTTGAATCGGAACGGCCGGCTGCAGAATTTTCCTAGCGGACCGGCGCCGGACGACACCTCGGTGATCTTGAGAATCAATCCCGATGGATCGATTCCCGGCGACAATCCGTTCTTTGTTCAAGGCGGGAATCTCACCAAGTATTTTGCTTATGGCATACGTAACTCGTTCGGTCTTGCCTTCGATCCGCTGACCGACGAACTCTGGATGACGGAAAATGGTCCGGACGCCTACGACGAAATTAATCTGGTTCAACCCGGTTTCAATAGCGGCTGGGAAACACTTATGGGACCGGATTCGCGCAATTCCAGCAATGCCTCGAGTTTGGTTATGGTCCCCGGCTCCCATTACGCGGATCCAAAATTTTCCTGGTTGAAAACAATCGGACCGACCGCGATCGTCTTTCTCGATTCCACGAATTTGGGCGATCAATACGAGAACGACGTCTTCGTCGGCGATATCAACAACGGCAATCTTTACCGATTCAAACCCAACGACTCGCGAGACGGTTTCGTTTTTAGTGGTAGCGGCCTGACTGATTTGGTGGCCGACAACGATAACGAGGTGGACCGAAGTATCTTTGCGACCGGTTTTGCGGGCGTCACGGATCTCAAAGTCGGCCCCGATGGATTCCTGTATGTTGTCTCCATCGGCGACGGAAAGATTTATGCGATTTCGCGCGACACCACGGAACCGCTTGCCATCGGAATGACCAGCCTGCCTAACGGCGAAGTGGGCGTGCCGTACAGCGCGGATTTGTCTGTCTCCGGCGGCGTGGGGCCGTACACGATCGATA
>Ga0310810_10011233_pt1 | contig 10467 bp, 11 predicted proteins | sample NCmetagenome_FD_207641 | JGI IMG/M metagenome (GOLD analysis project Ga0310810, IMG submission 207641) | Soil microbial communities from experimental microcosm in Duke University, North Carolina, United States - NC | ecosystem: Engineered > Artificial ecosystem > Soil microcosm > Unclassified ... | reverse complement strand
CGGACAGGTTCGGCAGGTCGGCCATCCGCAGATGGTCTTCAGCCGGCCGGTCGATGCGACGGTGGCGCAAATTCTCGGCATTGAAACAGTGATTGAGGGCCATGTCGTTGACGAAGTGGATGGATTGGCGACCGTTCGTGTGAACGGAACCGTGCTGAAAGGCCTGGGAGGCTATGCAATCGGCTCCCCGGTATTTGTTTGCATTCGTGCCGACGACGTCGTGTTAGAGCAGGGAGGAACCGGTCTTACCAGTGCACGAAACCATCTGAACGGCAAAGTGAGTGAGATCATTCCTCATGGCGTTATGGTCCACATCAAGATCGATTGCGGTTTTCCGCTGGTTGCCATGGTAACGCGGGGAGCGCAGCAGGAGCTTGGAATTGTGTTGGGATCCCCCGTTGTAGCTGTCATAAAGGCGGGGGCTGTCCACCTCGTCCCGAGGATGGGATAGACTATGGGCCTCTTAGGGCATGACAATCCTATCGTGTGCTATAGTGCCGCTCATGGCTAAAACTTCCGTCGAGCGGTTCCAAGCGACCAGGACAAACATCCTCAGCACGCAAGGGGTAGGCTTTTATGTCGCCTGATGTCCCATTGGGCAAGACAGTTCTGCGTACCATTGCTATTAGGTTGGCCAAAATGCGGGCTATGGAAAAAATTATTCTTGAATTGCTCGATAAGCGATTCCCCGGGTTTGAGAAAGAAGCCAGGGATACCTTGCATCGGGAATGGAAAGCTAATAAAGCAGCCCATATATACCTTGCTTCTACCCTTTTGGAGAGGACGGAAGAAGAAGATTATATCGACGTGCAGCCGCAGGATATTTCATCGAAAGAAAATCCTCCCACGTAATCTCCGCCTCATAGGCATCCCTGATCCCGATCAAACCAGGTTTTTCGGCCTGGATATTCAAATTTCATAGTAATGAGTTGAGTAAAAATTAGCCCTCTCTAGGGGTCTCCCCAGCTTCTGTGGATAAGTCTGTGCGTAACGGTCGCCTCATCACCGAAAATCCTGCATTCATCCTTGACCTACCTCCTTGCCTATATTTTGGGCATAGACATCTTCGAGGTCTGGCCCCCATATCTTGTGGTTCTTTCTTATAAAAGACGAGAAACGCTCTCCCTTGCTGGACGCAGTGTTTCACGTCCATTGAAGCGCACCGCAAAGCCAGGCTTGACGTTTCATCAGAAGTTATGCACAGCCATGCGCCCGCACAGCGTTTTTCTATCATATAAAAGAGGCTGAAAAGACGACTTGACAGGGCGACGTTGGGTGTGTAACCATTGGTTACATCATGAGACCAAATGATCTCAAACGAATTCGGGAGCACCTGAGACTGACGCAACAGCAACTCGCTGATGCGCTACACACGACGCGCGTCTCGGTCGCGCGGTACGAAGCCGGGATGCGCCGTATTCCCGGGGTAGTGAAAGTGGCAATCGAGCGACTGAGTCGGGTGTCGGAAATTCCAATGGCCGGCATCGTCGCCGCGGGGCTTCCGATTGAGCCGGTCCAACAATCTGAACTCATCGACGTGCCGCCGAGCATGCTTCAGGGCGGGCAGAACTTTGCCCTGCGCGTGAAGGGGGAGTCGATGAAGGATGAGGGAATTTTGCCGGGCGATCTCATCGTCGTTCGTAAACAGGAGACGGCGCAGAACGGTCAAACCGTCGTCGCGCTGGTCAACGGCGAGGCCACGGTGAAGACCTATTTCAAGAAGCCGGGGCATATCGAACTGCATCCCGCAAATGCGGCCATGCAGCCGATCGTTGTCCGGTCGGCCGATGAATTCCATATTGAAGGGGTGCTCATCGGCGTGATTCGCCATTGTGCGATTTGAGAGTTTCAGAAGGGAGGAAGTATGCACACGAGAGCGACAAAAGAACGACTGGTCGATTTGCAGCGAACCGTCGAGACATTGCAAGGCCGCCTGCAAGATATGCAGTGGGAGCTGCGACAATCCCAACGGCGTTCGATAGGGGAGCTGTGGTGGAGAAGTCTGTTAGGCGCCAAGAAAAGCAATGCGTTCATGTCGGCCTGCTGCAACCGTCGAGTGCGGCCGAATACCAAAATGGTGGTGGACTATGCCGGTACAAGAAGCGAACAATAAGACACAAGCGCGCGGGCACTGTACGGATTGCGGGCTGTACGTGGAGGAAAGAATTGTCTGTGTGGATGGCGTAACCCATTCGACGGTCAATTTATGCCAGGCCTGTTGGGTCGCTTGCCAGCAACGGCAGATTTTTGCGGGCGGCTGCTGTGGATAGACGAGGTGGATGATGCCGGCAACGTTACTAACGAAAGAACGAACGGAGCTTCCCTTTGTTCCTGCTGAGTCTCAAAGATCTTCATGCCGTATCCATGCGGAAGATGGTGATTGGTTTCTGACCCTGCGTCACGCACAGATCCGCTTTCATCCTGAGGACCGGCTCATTCTGATGTATGGACATCCACTCGTGTCTCGATTGGGTCTTTATGTCGCAGGTGAACGCGTGCTGGCCGGCGAATCAATCGTCTATCTCGACGGCGCACATACCTTCGATCCGTTTTTCATCGGGCGTATGGCCCGCGCGCATCGTCGGCAGCCGCGCGCCCTGCTGTCTATGATTCATGTGGCGCGGGCGTTTTCCTGCTATCAACTCGAGCGACTGATATGCAATTGCCTTATGTCTGCACTTGAGCGGTATCAGTCTCGTATTGCCATCCTTTCTGGATTATTCGATACCTCCTGCGTTGAGGGGGGTTCTGAACATGAGGTGATGCGGCTCTTTGGTCGAATGGTCGACGCCAGCCACAAATTGGTCCAACAGGGTTTTACGTTGATGTTATTGTGCCCGCAAGCTCCCATGCTTACACGTATGGGGCGGCGATGCCTGGATCAGACGCGGGGCCAGGCGGACCGGGCCATCCGCGTGGAGGAAGCGCACGGATTGGTCACACTACATGACGAAGGAGAAAAGACGGGCCAGCAGTGGGAATTTCCGCGTACAGTCTTGGACCTTTCTTGAGCCCCTTCGAGTGCGAGCGGCGCTATCCAATCGCCGCCCAAATTTTTTTTGCATTCTCACCCGTGAAGGTCATGTCGTCCTGGGAAGCTCCGCGTTCGAAGTAGAGTCGTAACAGGCCGGCGCCAAAGTGTGCTTCCCGGACCAAATCGAGATTGATCGCGACCTCTCCAGGACGTTCCTCGTCTTGCACCTTCACGAACTTCATATGATCGCTCCTTATGAATTTGAGTAAGGGTGTTCCGTCGCGCTCACGCTCCTGAACCGAGAGCAACCTATGGGGTCGACGCAGACATGTCAAGCGGCGGCTCAACGTCGGAGGTTGTCCCAACTCAAAGCAGGTGGCGGCTGCCCTCTTGAGTCTGTACACTCTTTCCTATGAATTTATGCGGCGGGATAGAGGCGGGCGGGACCAAGTTCATCTGTGGAGTCGGAACCTCTCCTGACGATCTCGAAGTCCATTCATTTCCTACCGTCGAACCAATGGAGTGCGTCAAGCAGGCCATAGAATTCTTCCAGGAGAAAGCAGGCGCCCGATTAGCCGCGCTCGGTATTGCCAGTTTTGGTCCGATTGATCTCAATCGTGGGTCCGCGAGCTACGGATACGTGACCACGACCCCTAAAACCGCCTGGCGCAATTTTGATCTGCGTGGAGCGTTAGCGAAGAGATTGGCTGTGCCGCTTGCCATTGAGACGGATGTCAATGCAGCGGCGCTGGCCGAAGCAGAGTGGGGCGCCTCCCGGGATGTCCGGGATAGCGTGTATGTCACCGTGGGGACCGGCATCGGTGGCGGGGTGATCGTCCAAGGCGGCGCCATTCACGGCATATTGCATCCGGAAATTGGACACCTTGGTGTCCCGCATGATTTTGATAAAGATCCATTTGTCGGCAGTTGCGAATTTCATGGAGACTGTCTGGAAGGCCTGGCATCAGGTCCCGCGCTTTCAAAGAGGTGGGGCCGTCCAGCCGAGGATTTGCCGGCCGACCATCCAGCCTGGGAGTTGGAAGCTCACTATCTGGCCGGTGCGATTTCTACGTTGGTCTATACCGTGTCCCCTCACCGCATCGTTCTCGGAGGCGGCGTCATGCAACGAGAGGAACTCTTTCCCTTGATTCGACGAAAGGTGGTGCGGTTGATCAACGGCTATATTGCGAAACCCCAGTTGAATGAAGAGATCGACCGCTACATTGTTCCGCCGCGTTTAGGAAGGTATTCAGGAGTGCTTGGAGGGATTTTACTGGCCAGTCGATGTGACCGAAGCCGTGCGACCTGAGTTCGGCGTTGTTATTGCTTCAGCGGAAGTTTGACGCTGATGGCTCCGCCGAGCTCCCCTTCCTTTCCACCTTCGCGAGGATAGCCGGTGATGTCACGCTGTCCTTTTGGCTCTCCGTGGCAATCGAGACAGGCCTTGTTGTAGTACAAAGGCAGCATGAGACGGAGGGTGTTGCCGCCGTCCGTGATCTCCCACGTGAATTGTGACTCGCCCGAAGCGGAGGCCTGTTCGGCAAGCGCTTTGAGGACATCAGCTTCATAGCGGTCGGGCTTGTTCTTCTCGTTTCTCAGGAATTTTTCCGGCGCGATTTGTCGGAGATAGATACCGGACCACGTCTGAAAGCGTTTGGCGGTTTCAGTTCCAAATGTTGCGGGGATAAGTCCCTTATAGCTGATTCCGGCAATATTGATCGGTGTTTGGTAGCTCTGGATCGTCCTTTTGCTTTCTTCAAGAAGTCGATCAAGCAAAGGCCGCGCCATCGCGGGGAGTTGACCGTTGGAGTTGGATAGATTGATGCCGGTTCGTTGTTCAAAAACTGCGAGGACCTGTTTTTCGAACACGGCGGAAGTAAAACCTTTGTCTCCCTTCGACGCGTCATTGATGAGTTCCTGATTCATGCCTACCACAAGACGGCCGGAATCGAAGAGGATGGCCAACAGGCGCGACGTTTCACGCTCCTGTACATGGTCTTGATCCTGCCCCCAAGAAGAAAATACAGAGGCGGTGATCACCATTGTGATAACGGCCGTCAGCATCAAGCGCAGCACTAACGGCCTCACCGTCCCTGTTAGATCAGGCATGGAGCTCCGTTAAGGGTAATTGGGTAGGGGGGGCGGATGACATTCTAGCGGGAGGCGACTGGTGAAGCAACATCGACTATTGTGAGTTCGTCCAGTTGAAAGGAGATAACGATCGTTCATGAAGGCTAGGCTCGCAGAATTTCACTAATGTCTGCCCGTTCGGTCCGCCCAATATTAACCCACTGCTCGGCCATTGGAACAAGGGACTGCACTCGTGCTTCGACGATCTCAAACCATTGAGCAAGCGCCGAGGCCTTTCGATAAGTCCCCACAAATAGGACCGACCGAAGACTGTGGAGGAACATGATCATCATTGAGGATCGGACACGATTTGCCAGATCGTACAGTGCATCAACTTCGTGCACGATTGGATCGAGTTGAGAAGTGGTCACAGAATTGGGCGCCTCCCCATTTCGTAAGATGTGAAGTGTTTGTATGATGACTGGAATCCGCCAGTTGACCTCATCAAGAAATTGTTCATCAAGTCTATGTAACTCATTGAGAATACGTTCGATAACAGACACGCCGATCTCTCCAGCCTCATGTTCGGCCCTCAGGATGACTGCTTCCAAAATATCTCTCGTGGGTTGCACAGACCTCGCTCGAGCTTGGTGTAGAGCACGTAACGCATTCAGAAGCGGTGGCTCGCTCGCCTCCGATGAAGACTGAACGACTGGCGGCTGTGTGGCCAACTGTCGACGGTTCGGCAAAGAATGCGAGGATGGAGCCAGAACGGGCGAGTGCTCACCGTTAGGAAGGTGCGCGATAGCTTGTTCCGCGTGATCATTAGTCAAACGGTGTACGGCTGTGCTGATGCGTGCCAAGCTTTCATGGAACCAGTTTAGCGCCGCGGGTGAGCGCATCTCCTGGCGTTCGACCTCATGCAGAATCGGCAAGAGGTTCGTAGCCATCCGCTCAATGGCCGGTAGTTGAACGGTGGCCGCTGCCTTCGCAAGATTGATGATCGCCTGCAGTATGATACCGTGGAGCTCTGATCGAACGACGTAATTGTTCTCCTCCTCCGTCAGCTTCTTCAGCGCCCTCCGAATTTGAGCCAGCCATTCCTGTGCTTCCAGGACAAACAACCCCACGACTTCTTTTTCAAACGAAGGATTCACCAACTCTTGAACAGGCGTTCGTCGATACGGCCACATCGTGTTTCCTTCGGAAAGCCTGTCGACACCTTGGCGGGCAGGTGCGACTAACTCCACCACCTCTTGAATCACATGTGCGATTGCCTCAAGGCTCCGCAGGTGGGCTGAAAACCGATCGGACACTGACGTTACCGGCTCGGCCCTTCTTCCATCTTGAATTTGCATTGGAACCGATGTACGCGCGACCTGGGAAGGCTCGGCGGTCTCGATCGACGCGCGTGCTGACGCACTCAGATCGACGTGCCGTGCTGCGGAGCCATCCATCGGGCCTTCATCGATCAAGACCACCGGACGGAGGGGAAAGCGAGTGTTGACACGGACTACTGTGCCCAGCTCACCGGTCGAGAGCCTGACCGAGCTTCCAATCGGATAGGCCGAGAGCTGTTCGACCAACGCCTTGATGGCTTCCCGCGGAAACGCTGCTCTCTCGACCGCGACGATCTCGCGTATGGCCTCGTGGGGAAGGAATCGACGCCGATAGGGGCGGGGGCTGACCAGCGCATCGAAGACATCCGCGACACCGATGATTTGAGCGAATTCGTTGATCTGGCGACCCTTGAGTTTATTGGGATAGCCTTGCCCATTCCACCGTTCGTGAGCGTGCAGGACGACCTCCGCCAGCCATTCATGCGTCGTTCCGAGCTTCCGCAACGGTTGATAGCCCAGTTCGGGATGTTGCTCGATGAGCATGCGCTCTTCAGGAGTCAGCCGGTCGGCTTTCGTAAGCAGTGACTGCGGAATGGCAAGGAGGCCAATGTCATGCACCAGCCCGGCCAGCGCAAGCCGTTCTAACTCTATCCCGGCATACCCAAGCCCGAGCCCCACTTTCGTCGCGAAGATTCCGACATTGATCATATTCGTGATCAATTGTGAGCCGCCAGGTCCCGCGAGGGCTTCGACCACCAACTGATCACTCCGGCTAATCGACTCCACGATATCCGACGCAATCGACGACACTTTTTTTAAATCAAGGTCATTCTGCCGCTGAATCGCCGACGCGATGTGCGTCAGTTGGTCGACGGCGCTCTGATACCATTGTGTTGATTGCTGGTCTATCATAGAAGGCCTGGCGTAGAAGAGCCGGCATTCAAGTTCGACTCATTCGCCGCTCTTTGTGAGCTTTTTCTGGGCAGGAAGCACAACAGAAATTGCTCCTCCTAAGTCTCCCTCCTTGAAGCCTTCTTTTTCATATCCCGAGATGTCAATCTCTCCCTTTGGGGTGCCATGACAGGCAAGGCATTGTCTGTTGTAAAAAAGCGGGAGCATGACGCGAACGCCACGACTATCAGTCAGTTGTTGCTCTACAATGTGATCTCCGACCCGGGGATGATTTTTCTGAACGGCGTAAAGGACTTGCTCCTCCTGTTCGTTCGGTTTGTTATTGGGATTTCGCGGCTCGGTGCCGGGCGGACCAATCTGCCGTAACTGTAAACCGGTGTCTTTCGAGAAGTTATGCGACACCTGCGTTCCAAATGTCGCGGGAATGAAGCCTTTAAACCCGATCCCCTTCTTGTTGATGTCCGCTTGTACCTCATGTACGGCTTTTTGCATGAAGAAGGACAGCCGAAGGAGCAAATGTTTGGCGGGTTCCGGCATCGGCGCAACGGCAAGATTGTGCAGATCATGCCGAGTTCTTGTTTGGAATTCTTTCCTCAGTTGGCCTTCAAAAACACTCGAGGAATATCCTTTGTCTCCAATTCTCGGATTGTTGATCGTAGGCTGTGCTCGTCCCACGACAACCCGTCCAGAGTCCAAAAGAACGGCCAGCAGCCTGGCTGTTTCACCTAGCTCCATCCTCTCCGCTGGAGATAAATCATTGGCCTCTTTGGCGTCGCGCTCACTGACCACGCGTGCTGGCGGTACGGAGTCGGTATGGCGAGTGTCGGGTGCAGATTGTTGATCTGTTCCCATACCACCCGGAAGGGGCTTTGCCGGTTCTTCGTTTTGGTCTGCATCGTCTGATGGCCCACTGACCGTAATCCCTGGTATGGCCGAGAGATAGATAAGATAAAAGACGACTACTAACACCACACTCAACATGCCCACGGCGTATCGCGGCCGAAGCCGCCGAGCGGGCTTATCTCGGTTATAACCATTGAAAACAGCAATTGCTTCCTTCGCAATCCCGCCTGAAATGATGGCTTGCCGATATCCAAATCCCGCGATGAGTACGGCGTCACAGAGGGTGTTCAGTTTTCGCGGAATGCCATTTGCGGATTTCACAATTTGATCGAGCGCTGGCTTTGAAAACACAGCCCCTGGTTCACTTCTCACCAGGCTGAGGCGATGGTCGATATAGTCTTCGCTCTCAGTTTTGGTCAGCGGTGCAATTCTTGCCCGAAGGCCAATTCGCTCACGAACCTGGCGCAGCTCGTCGCGGCTGAGTAGTGTGTCCAACTCTGGTTGGCCCACAAGGACCATCTGAATCAGCTTCCCCGTTGCGGTTTCCATGTTGGACAGCATGCGAATGCTTTCCAACGTTTCGATGGGAATGTTGTGGGCTTCGTCGATAATGAGGACCACGATGTGGTCATTGCGGCATTCGGTTATTAAGACCTCGTGCAGTTGATTGAGTTTCTGTGTTGCAGGGCCAGGGACAGGTTCCGCGTGTAACTCTTTGAGAATGGTGGTGAGAAGACTGTCGAAACTGACTTTAGGATTGAGGATATAAATCGTCTTCTGTTTATTTGCATCAACTTTGCTGAGATAGGAGCGAAGGATGATGGTTTTGCCAACCCCCGCCTCTCCAGTGATCGCAATGAACCCTTTACGTTGTCCAATACCGTATTCAACGCATGCTAATGCTTCTTTATGATTTGAAGTAAGGAAGAGAAAATCGAGGTCCGGGGTGTTTTGAAATGGCTCCGTGGTGAAACCGTAAAAGCGCGTGTACATAAGATCACCTCGACGATATGGCCACGTTCGAGCGTACTTAGCCCCCTAAGGACACGGTCCCTCCATTGCGGTCTTATATAAGCTCAGATCACTGTCCAGCATTGGCCGTGCATCCCAAACTCGAGCGGCGAAAAAGTATGTCTATCTCCGCAACAAAATGATAGCCCGATGTGGATACTAAGTATATATCCTACAGTATTGTGTTCTATGTCGAGAGGGCCCGGTGGCGCCAGGCGCAAAATCAGGTGGGAAAATCAGGTGGGATGGTGAGGTGTGATGAGCAGCCGACTTATAACTTACGAGCCTTTCCCTTTGGGCAACTGGCCTTTGCGTTCAAGCTCAGCAATATGTTCAAGCAGCAGTTGGACCACATATGTTTGGATGCTTTGACCTCCGCTCAAGGCGGCCACAGCCTTTAATTTGTTCACGAGATCGGCGGGGACATTTCGTAGATACACGACCTTAGGTCTACTAGCCATGGGGCGGCGATCATACCGTAAGACTCCGGCCTACACAAGCTCCTTTACCTGCTTACCAGCAAAGATTATATTATGCTAGCATATGTCGCAGTGCTGACATTTGACATGGGGCGCTGGCCATCGCGAGGGAAGGATGATATGGCAAAGAGCAGCAAGCCGGACTTTCTGACAGATGAGCGCCTCATGGCGTGCCTAATGTTCCTGAGCAAACTGCGCAAGAGTGGCGTCACGAATATGTTCGAAATTCGGTTGAAACTGCGCCATGCATTCCCCGATCTTACGACGACTCAAGCTGCTGAAATCATTGCTTATTGGATGCACACATTCGCCGCTGCATGACTATGCCATCACCGAAGAGGAGTTTCGAGATTGCGCTGGAGGGGAGGGGAGCCTAGGTGGCAGACGACCATTGGAGATCCAAGTGAACGGACGATTCTCAGGCGGCCTTTGCCGGTGGTTCATTCTCATTACCGAGAACTGTTGTAGTAGCTTCGACGAGCACCCACTGGCGCGCCGTCTTTACTGTCCGCCATTGAGAGCCGCAATAAATGCATAGATAACGAAGTACCCATAAGCCATTCCGCAAACAGATTGCCTTATCCGGCAAGACTGAGCCGCCGCACTTGCGACACTGCAACGGATGCTTTCTCTCTACACTCGTAGGCATATTCAACTGAATAGACCGCTTCGCATCTGCACGCAATGAGCGAATACCCTAGGAAGAATTGATCACGGACTGGTCAGAAATGCATAACGTATACCTATGACGGTGTAGGCCGCCGGGTCATTGTTTCTGTCCAAGGTTTAGCTTTCTCTCTACAGTAGGGCGTCGCACAGCCTCATTGACAGCGCACTT
>Ga0310810_10011232_pt1 | contig 10467 bp, 8 predicted proteins | sample NCmetagenome_FD_207641 | JGI IMG/M metagenome (GOLD analysis project Ga0310810, IMG submission 207641) | Soil microbial communities from experimental microcosm in Duke University, North Carolina, United States - NC | ecosystem: Engineered > Artificial ecosystem > Soil microcosm > Unclassified ... | reverse complement strand
CGGCCACGCGATGCCCGCCGATGCGCGCGCGTGGATCGCCGCCGGCGTCGCGCGAATTCCAGCGGATCGGCACGCGGTTGGCATCGTCGGCGATTTCAGTGTCTGGGAGAACGCGATCGCCGAGCGCTACCGGAAACCTTTTGCGAGCGCCGGACTGCTACGCCGGTCCGCTGCGCGAAAGTACGCGCGCGCGCTGACCGATCGATTCGATGTTCGCGGTGCGGGCATCGACGCACCCACGCGCGCACTGTCCGGCGGCAACGTGCAGAAGCTGATCCTCGGCCGCGCGCTGACCGGCGGCTTCGCGCACGGCGATGACTTCGCGCCGGTCCTGATCGTCGCGAGCCAACCGACGTGGGGCCTCGACGTCGGTGCTGTCGCATACGTGCAGCAGCGGCTGCTCGATGCATCGGCTCGCGGTGCTGCGGTGTTGCTGATCTCCGATGATCTCGACGAGATCCTGGCGATCGCCGATCGGGTTGCCGTCATTCATGCGGGCCGGCTGACCGATGCAAGGCCCACCGGCGTGTGGACGCGGGCGCAAATCGGGCTCGCGATGGCAGGCACGGCGCCGGCGGACGTCGCAACGGCGTGACCACCGACGCGTTCGCGGTGCTGCCGCTGCAACTTATCGTCATCGGGCGCACCTGATGCGGCTCGAGGCGCGCGCCCAGTACTCGCGAACCGCGCTCGTGGTCGCGCCGTTCGCCGCGATCGCATTCACACTCGGCGTTGCAATGCTGCTCGTCGCGTGGGCCGGCGCGCCGGTTGGCGAAACCTATGCGCTGATGTTCGACGGCGCGTTCGGCTCGCGCTTTGCGTGGAGCGAGACGCTGACGCGCGCGACGCCGCTGATGCTGACCGGTCTTTCCGCAGCGGTCGCGTTCCGTGCGCGACTCTGGAACATCGGCGCAGAAGGGCAGCTTTATGCAGGCGCGCTGGCCGCCGTCGCCGTCGGCGGGCTGCATGGCGGTACGGGCTTCGATGTTCCTACTTACGTGCTGTTTCCGGCCATGCTCGCGGCCGCCGTGCTCGCGGGCGCGCTGTTGCTCGCGATCCCGACGCTGTTGCGCACGCGCATGGGTGTCGATGAAGTGGTGACGACGTTGTTGTTGAACTTCATCGTGCTTTTGTTCGTATCGCTGATGCTCGACGGCCCGATGAAGGACCCGACCGCGCTCGGATGGCCGCAAAGCGTTGCGCTGCGCGACGACCTGATGCTCGACAAGCTGATCCCGCGCACGCGTGTGCACACGGGCATTCTCTACGCGACCGGACTGGCGCTCGCGCTGGCGTTCGTGCTGCGAGCGACGACATTCGGATTCGAGACGCGTGCCGTCGGCGCGAACGCGCGCGCTGCGCGCTTCGTCGGCGTGCCTGTCTCTCGCACGATGACGATCGTCGCGTTGATCTCGGGCGGACTCGCCGGATTCGCCGGCGCGATCGAAGTGGCGGGACGCACGGGCTACGTGACGCTCGACATGTCGCCGGGGTACGGTTACAGCGGCATCGTCATCGCGATGCTCGCGGGATTGTCTCCGATCGGCGTGCTGGTAGCGGCGATCTTCATCGCGGGCGTGCTCGTCGGTGCCGACAGCATGAGCCGCGGTGTCGCTGTGCCGACGTACATCGCCGACGTGATCGTTGCAGTATCGCTCTTGTCGATGCTCGTCGCGGCGCTGTTCGTTCGTTACCGCTTGCGCCGCACATGAGCCAACGAGCGCAATCTACCGAATGAGCGGCGCCGACATCCTCACGCTGTTCGCGAACGCCGATTTCTGGGCGGCCGTGCTGCGCATCGCGACGCCGCTGATCTTCGGCACGCTCGGCGCGTTGCTCTGCGAGCGCGCGGGTGTCCTGAACCTGGGTATCGAAGGCATCATGGTCGCGGGCGCGTTTGCGGGCTGGCTCGCCGTCTACCAAGGTGCGAGCCTGTGGGCGGGCGTTGCGGTCGCCGCGCTGGCCGGTGCCGCATGCGGCGCACTGCATGCATTCCTGACGGTTTCACTGGCGCTGTCGCAACACGTTGCCGGTCTCGGCATCACATTGTTTGCGACGAGCGTGTCCTATTACGCGTATCGCGTGCTGTTTCCGAACGTGTCGACGCCGCCGACGATCGAGCCATTCGCCGGGCTTTCGTCGCTCCCATTGCCGGTGCTTGCGTCGCAGACCGCGCTGACCTGGTTGGCCCTCTTCACCGTGCCGTTGATCGGCTGGGTACTCTATCGAACACCGCTCGGGCTTGCGCTGCGCATGGTCGGCGAGAACCCGGCAGCGGTCGAAGGCCAGGGTATCGATGTCGTTCGACTTCGTACCGGCGCCGTTGTCGCAGGCTCGGCGCTGATGGGTGTCGCCGGCTCGTTCCTGACGTTGTCGGCCTTCAACGCGTTCTACTTCAACATGGTCAACGGCCGCGGCTGGATCTGCATTGCGCTTGTCGTATTCGCCGGCTGGCGACCCGGCAAGGCGCTCGCCGGCGCACTGCTTTTTGCATTCTTCGACGCGCTGCAATTGCGGCTGCAGCAACAGGCGGGCGGCGTTCCGTACCAGCTTTATCTGATGGCGCCTTACGTGCTGTCGATTGCAGCACTCGTGCTTGTTGCGCGGCGCGCAACGGCGCCGCAGGCGCTGATGAGACCGTGGCGCAAAGGCGAGCGCTGACGCGTAACCGTCCCTATACTTCGGTTGGACCGTGACGACGATCGAACAACAATAAGTGTACGGCCGTTCAAGATGACTCGACGAAGCGCGGCGGTCCACGCATTGCGGACGACGCTGGCGATCGTCGCGATCGCAACGTCCGTGATCGCCGCCGCGGCGGCGCCGCCTCCGCCGGCGCCTGTCAACGTCGCGAGCCTCGCCGATCTCTCGCTCGAGCAGTTGAGCAACGTCGAGGTCACGTCCGTTTCGCGCCACGCCGAATCGCTCGCCGACGCGCCTGCATCGATCTACGTCATCACCGCGGAGGACATCCGCCGTTCTGGCGCTACGAGCATTCCCGAAGTGTTGCGGTTGGCGCCCAACCTGATCGTCGCGCGTGCCGACGCGAATCAATACGCAATCAGCGCGCGCGGGTTCAACAACGTGCTCGCGAACAAGCTGCTCGTGCTGATCGACGGGCGCACCGTGTACACGCCACTTTTCTCCGGCGTGTTCTGGGAAGCGCAGGACGTCGTGCTCGAGGATGTCGAGCGGATCGAGGTGATCAGCGGGCCCGGCGCGGCGCTGTGGGGCGCGAATGCCGTCAACGGCGTCATCAACGTGATCACGCGCTCGGCGGCGGAAACGCGCGGTGTGCTCGCGACGGCGGTCGGCGGCAATCTCGAAAGCGGCGCGCGGGCGCGCTACGGCGCAGCACTCGGCGATAACGGTGCGTATCGCATCTACGCGAAATACTTCGATCGCGCGGCGAGCGAGCTTTCGAACGGGGCGCCGTTGCGCGATTCGTCGAAGCGCGCGCAGGTCGGGTTTCGCGCCGACTGGCAATGGTCACGCGACACGCTGACGGTGCAAGGCGATGGTTACTTCGGTGACATCGACCAGGTGCCGGCGACGCGGCAGATCGCGGGTGGCAACGTGCTGGCACGCTGGAGCAGACGTTTCGACGACGGCACGTCGCTCGACGTGCAGACGTACTACGACCAGACGCACCGCGATCATCCGAGCTCGTTCCTCGAGAATCTCGGCATCTTCGACATCGAGGCCCAATACCGGCTGCGTCCGTTCGCCGGCCACGATGTACTCGTCGGCGCCGGCTACCGGTACGCGCGCGATCGCGTCGTCAACAGCGCCGCGCAGGCGTTCGTGCCGCCGGATCGCTCGCTGTCGTGGTCGAACGCGTTCGTGCAGGATGAAATCGCGTTGCCGCGCGATCTGGAACTCACCATAGGCGCCAAGGTCGAGACGAACGTGTTCACAGGCGCCGAGTTCCTGCCGAACGTCCGGCTGGGCTGGCGCGCGTCGAGCAACGATTTCGTCTGGGGTGCCGTATCGCGCGCCGTTCGCGCGCCGTCGCGAATCGACCGCGAGCTCGACGTTCCCGGCAATCCGCCGTTCGCGCTCGTTGGCAACGACACGTTCGTCTCGGAGATCGCGACCGCATACGAGCTCGGCTATCGCACGCAGCCGTTGCCAGCGCTGTCATGGTCGATCACGCTGTTCCACGAGCGCTACGACCGGCTGCGAAGCATCGAGCCACGCGTCGGCGGTGCGGTATTTGCCAACGCAATCGAGGGGCATACGACCGGTGTCGAAACGTGGGCCACGTGGCGCTTCTCTCCGATCTGGAAAGTGTCCGCCGGCTTGACGACGATGCGCGAGCGGCTCGCCGTCGAGCCTGGTGCCGTCGACGCGGGTGGACTCGCAGCACTCGGCAACGATCCGTCGACGTGGTGGTCGCTCCGGTCGTTTGTCGATATCACGCCGCAACACGACTTCGACGTGACGATTCGCCACGTCGGTGCGCTCGCCAATCCCGCCGTGCCCGCGTATACGGCTGTCGACGCCCGACTCGCGTGGCGCCCTGCGCCGCGGTGGGAGATCGCCCTGGTATTGACGAATTTGTTTCCCGTGCGGCACGCCGAATGGGGGCCGCAGGCGGCGCGAGTCGAGTTCGAGCGAGGCGCATCGGTGCGCGTGCAATGGACGCTTTGATCGGGCATTGGCTGATGCGGCCCCGACTCTTCGCGCGCGAGCGACTCCGGTGGCGTGCGATTGCGCTCTGCGTCGTCGGGTACTGCCTCGTGCTCGTTGCTTGGTCGGCGCCGGGCCCTTCGCCTGACGATGCACCGCAGCCCGAGTTCGGCATCAAGGCGGCATTCCTGTACAAGTTCCTGAGCTATGTCGAATGGCGGCCGGGGACGTTCAAGGAGGCGGGGGCACCGGTTGTCATCGGCGTCATCGGGGCGAAGGACGTCGCCGATTCGCTGCGCGCATTGACGGAGGGCCGCGCAGTTGGCGACCGTCCCGTCGAGGTTCGCGAGTTGCAGTCGACCGACTCGCTCAACAACGTGCATCTATTGTTCGTCGGTCATGCCGCATCGTCGCGCATTCCGGCGCTCGCAACGGTCGCGCAGCAGCGCGGTACGCTGCTCGTCACCGACTCGGAGGGTGCGCTCGACGACGGCAGCATGATCAACCTGCTCGTTCGACAGAGCCGCGTGAGGTTCGAGGTATCACTCGACGCCGCGGAGAAGGGCGGGTTGAAACTCTCGTCGCGGCTGCTCGGCATCGCGTTGACGGTGCGCCCGGCGCACTGAGCACCGCTCGATGCGCAACAGTCCCGATCGATCGGTCCGCAGCAAGGTGATGCTCGTCGTGCTGGCGACGACGGTCGCCGCGCTGTTCGTCGTCGCAATCGCGCTGATCGTCTACGAATCGCGGACGTACGAGCGGTCGACGGCCGAAGGCCTGATGACGCAGGCGCAGATTCTCGCGCGCACGACGGCGCCGGCGCTCGTGTTCGACGATCCGGCCGCTGCGCGGGACAACCTCGCGCTGCTCAAGGTGCAACCGCAGATCCTCGCCGCGGCAATCTACATGAAAGGCGGGCGCTTGTTCGCAAGCTACGGCAACGCGGAGCTCTTCGGCATCGGCTCGACCCGCACGCCACCGGCCGCCGACGGCTACACGATCGAAGGTGGCGAAATCGTCGTGTTCCGGCGGATCACCGAGGATCGCGAATTTCTCGGCACCGTCTATCTTCGCGCCCGCTACGACCTAGATGCGCGGTTGCGCGACTATCTGGGCATCCTCGGCGTCGTGCTGATCGCGAGCCTCGCGCTGACGTTGCTGCTCTCGGCAACGCTGCAGCGGGCGATCACGCAGCCGATCCTCGACGTCACCGCCGTCGCGCGGCAGGTCATCGAGCGGCGCGATTTCTCACTGCGCGTCGAGAAGACGACGCACGACGAGATCGGCTATCTCGTCGATGCTTTCAACGGGATGCTGGCCGAGGTCGGCCGGCGCGCCGAGGCGCTCGAGGCGTCGAATGCGACCCTGTCGCGGGAAAGTGCGGAGCGCCGCGACGCCGAGGAGGCGTTGCGCGTCGCCGATCGACGCAAGGACGAGTTCCTCGCGATGCTTGCGCATGAGTTGCGCAATCCGCTGGCGCCGCTGCGCAATGCGCTCGAGATCCTGAAGCACGCCGACGGCAATCCGCGTGCTGCTGCCGAAGCGCGGCAGATGATGGAGCGGCAGCTTCGCCAGATGGTGCGTCTTGTGGACGATCTGCTCGACGTGTCGCGGATCACGACTGGCAAGCTGGCGCTGAAAACCGAGGTCTGCGAGTTGCACGACATACTCCGCAATGCTTTGGACACGGCGCGTCCGTTGATCGACGCGCGGGGTCACTCGCTGTCGGTCGTCGAGCCCGACGAGCCCGTCCGCATTCACGGCGATCCGACGCGTCTCGCCCAGGTGTTCGCAAACCTCCTGAACAACGCGGCGAATTACACGGAGCCCGGCGGGCGCATCGACCTTGTTGCCGTCGCCGACGCGCAAACGGCGACGATCAGCGTCATCGACAACGGCATCGGCATTGCGCGCGAGATGCTTCAACCGGTGTTCCAGATGTTCGCGCAAGCGGACGAATCCCTGGAACGCGTGCACGGCGGCCTCGGGGTGGGGTTGACACTCGCGCGTCATCTCGTCGAGCTGCATTCGGGCACGATCGACGCACATAGCGAAGGCATCGGCCGCGGCAGCACGTTCATCGTCCGGTTGCCGCGAACGTTCGCAACGCCAGCGCAAACGTCCGAACGGCGCAGGCCCGAGACACGGACCTCGACGACGCAGCGACGCGTGCTGATCGCCGACGACAACGTCGATTTCGCGATGAGTCTCGAAGCCATCCTCGATGCGCTCGGGCACGACGTGCGCGTCACGCACGACGGCCTCGCTGCGATCGCTGCGGCCGAGGAGTTTGCGCCGGAGATCGCTTTCATCGACATCGGTCTGCCCGGTCGCGATGGTTATTCGGTGGCGCGCGCGCTCCGCGAGCTGCCTGCGACGGCGTCGTCGACGCTCGTCGCTGTCACGGGGTGGGGCCAGGACGACGACCGGCGAAGATCGCTCGAAGCGGGCTTCGGCATTCATCTCGTCAAGCCGGTCGAGCCGCAGCAGATCATCGACGTCGTCAACACCGCCGCCCCCGCACGCGCGGCCGTGTGAATAGCGCCGATTTCACTGGCACAGCCCTTGCAAGAACGTCTTCTGCAATGGGTTATATTCGCGCGTTACGCGGAGCACTCTGATGGGCATCGACCTGCCTGCCCCGGCCAAGCACATTCGACTGACGTCGCACCATCCGATCGATGGTGCGGGCTGCGCGCCGCTGATCCGCTGGGGCGCGGCCGATGCAGCGCAACGAGGGCCGGTCATCGGCACGACGACACATCGCAACCAGCGCAACGTCATCGGCTCGCATAGCGGCAGCTACGGCGTCTATCGCGCACTTGCCGTCGCGGCGAAGTCGCTGACGCGGGGCCACCGGCCCGACCTGACGAACACGTCGCCTACCGATCTCATCGGTCCCCATCCGCAATGGTCCGATGCCCATCGCATCGTGTCGCTCGACCCATGGGGCGCGGTCGTCGCTGACGTCTACAAGGCGTTTCTCGCCGACGGTTACGACATTCGACCGACGATCGCCGTCACCAAGGCGCACATCGACCTTCCCGAGATTCGCGAGGCGATCGCCGCCCGTCGGCTCGCAGCCGACGGCAAATTCCTGTTGCCGAACGGTTCGGCCGTCGTCACGAAAGCTGCGATCGAACCCGTCTGGTGGCTGCCCGGTGTCGCGCGGCGCTTCAACGTCTCCGAGGCGGACTTGCGACGCGCGCTGTTCGAAGAGACCGGCGGGATGTATCCGGAGCTCGTCACGCGCAACGACCTCGAGGTGTTGCTGCCACCGGTTGGCGGGCAAACGGTATACGTGTTCGGCGATCCGCGCGATCTCGCGAATCCCGACGTGACGCTGACGGCGCGCGTGCACGACGAGTGCAACGGCTCCGACGTGTTCGGCTCGGACATCTGCACGTGCCGGCCGTATCTGACGCATGCGATCGAGGAATGCATACGCGGTGCGCAAGCCGGTGGCGTGGGTCTCGTCGTCTATTGCCGCAAGGAAGGCCGTGCGCTCGGGGAAGTGACCAAGTTCCTCGTGTACAACGCGCGCAAGCGCCAGCTCGGCGGCGACAGCGCGACGAATTATTTCCTGCGCACCGAGTGTGTCGCGGGTGTGCAGGACATGCGGTTCCAGGAGCTGATGCCCGACGTGTTGCACTGGCTCGGCGTCCGCAGGATTCACCGGCTCGTGTCGATGAGTAACATGAAATACGACGCGATCGTGGGCTCAGGAATCGAGGTTACGACGCGCGTAAAAATCCCCGAGGAGCTCGTGCCGGCGGACGCGCGCGTCGAGATCGATGCCAAAAAGGCAGCCGGCTACTTCACCGATGGCGATGTTCCCAACGCGGCGCAGCTCGTCTCGACGAAAGGACGCTCGCTGTGATGCTGAGTGTCGCGCCGCCGCCTGCTGTCGAGCTTCTGACGCCGCGCGCGATCCGGGAGCGCTGCGGCAACATCACCCGCGCCGTCGAGGCCGGCGACTCGAATCATTTCCGCGTCGATCGCACGAAGCTCGGCAGCGCCGCGCGCGCCGTCGCCGACGTCACGCGCCGTCGTTATCGGAGCCTGGAGATTCCGTATCACAGCCGCTGGCGGCATTTCAACACCGGGCGCGTCGATCGCAAGGCCGAGCTCGATCGCCGCCTGAAGGGTTCGACCGACGCCGAACGCATGCGCGCGCATATCGATCTCGCCGTCATCAGCGTGCTGCTCGATGCCGGTGCCGGACCGACGTGGCGATATCGCGAGCCGGGCACCGTCGACGATTACCGGCGCTCCGAGGGACTCGGCGTCGCGACGTTTCGCGCGTTCGTCTCCGGCGCTTTCTCCGCGTCGCCCGGCGAGCCGATGCGCGTCGACGCTGCGGCGCTGACCGATCTCGACGCAACAACCCTTGGACGCTGGTTCCAGGTAACGCCAGAGAATCCGCTCATCGGGCTCGACGGTCGTGCAGCGCTGTTGCGTCGTCTCGGGGACGTGCTCGAAACGCGACCCGACCGATTTGGCCTGACGTCACGGCCGTGCGCGTTGTTCGATCGGATGCTCGACAATCGCACGCTTGCAGCACCCGCGATCCTGCGCGCGCTGCTCGAAGGGTTCGGGCCGATCTGGCGCGCATCCGCCCCGTCGGGCGACGAGAGCGAACTGCGCGTCCACGGTGACGTCTGGAAGCATCGACATGCAGGCGGCAGCGGTCCGACGGCAGGCGTCGTGCCGTTTCACAAGTTGTCGCAATGGCTCGCGTACTCACTCTTCGAGCCGTTCGAATGGGCGGGCCACGACATCGCTGATCGCGATGCGCTGACGGCGCTTCCCGAGTATCGCAATGGCGGCCTGTTGCTCGACACTGGCGTGCTCGCGCTCATCGATGAAAGCGATCGCGACAAAGTGTGGGACGTCGGCAGCGAGCTCGTCGTCGAATGGCGCGCGCTGACGGTCAGCCTCATCGACGAATTGGCCGAAGCGGTTCGGGCGGAGCTCGACCTGCCGCACCTGCCGCTCGCCTGCGTGCTCGAGGGCGGCACGTGGGCGACGGGGCGCGAATTCGCCGCGCAGCTGCGCCGCGGCAATCCGCCGATTACGGTTCGCTCGGACGGAACAGTCTTTTAAAGCGCTGTGCGCAGTGTAAGGTTCGGCGTCCGTTCCAAGAGGGGGAGAAATGGTCGCGGAAGTCCATGTGCTCGATCATCCGCTGATCCAGCACAAGCTCACGCTGATGCGCCGCAAGGAAACGAGCACGACGAATTTCCGGCGGCTCTTGAACGAGATCGGCTCGCTGATGGCGTACGAAGTCACGCGCGACATGCCGATGCACGAGGTCGTCATCGAGACGCCGCTCGAGACGATGCGCTCGCGATTGATCGACGGCAAGAAGCTCGTGTTCGTGCCGATACTGCGCGCGGGCACGGGCCTCCTCGATGGATTCCTGAACGTCGTTCCAGGGGCGCGCGTAGGTCACGTCGGTCTCTATCGCGATCCGCGAACGCTCGTTGCCGTCGAATACTATTTCAAGCTGCCAGGCGGCATGCACGAGCGCGACGCGATCGTGCTCGATCCGATGCTCGCGACCGGCAATTCGGCCGTCGCCGCAGTCGAGCGCTTGAAGGAGACGCGACCTCGGTCGGTGCGCATCGTCTGTCTCGTCGCCTGTCCCGAGGGCATCCGCACGTTCCAGGATGCGCATCCCGACGTGCCCATCTATACGGGCGCAATCGACCGCCAGCTCGACGATCACGGCTACATCCTTCCCGGTCTCGGCGACGCCGGCGATCGGATCTTCGGCACGAAATGATCGGATCGCGGTGGCGTCGCGTTGACCGCGCGCGCAACCACCGAACG
>Ga0310810_10011231_pt1 | contig 10467 bp, 9 predicted proteins | sample NCmetagenome_FD_207641 | JGI IMG/M metagenome (GOLD analysis project Ga0310810, IMG submission 207641) | Soil microbial communities from experimental microcosm in Duke University, North Carolina, United States - NC | ecosystem: Engineered > Artificial ecosystem > Soil microcosm > Unclassified ... | reverse complement strand
CTGCGCGCCCCCGCCGGTGATGGCCTTCACGCGCTCGACCGCGCTCTCGGTGCGCGCGTTCACGGTGTGGGTCGCGCCGAACTTGCGGGCGAAGTCGAGCGCGGCGGCCTTGACGTCGACCGCCACCACGGTGGTGGCCCCGGCGAGGCGGGCGCCCTGCAGGATGTTGACGCCGACCCCGCCGCAGCCGATCACCGCCACCGAGTCGCCCGGCTGCACGCCCGCGTTGAACAGCGCGGCGCCGACGCCGGTGGTGACGCTGCAGCCGATGAGGGCCATCTGGGGGAAGTCGAGCCCGGCGGGCGCCGGGATGCAGCCGGCCTCGGGGACCACCGCGTGGTCGGCGAAGCACGCGACCTTGCCCATGTGGGTCAGATCCTGGCCCGCGAGGGTGTGCAGCCGCGAGGTGTTGTCGAAGAGCTTGCCGGTGGTGCGCGCGTGCTCGTCGCAGAGGTACGGCCGCCCCGTCTCGCACGAGGGGCAGTGGCCGCAGTTGGGCACGAAGCTCAGGATGACGCGGTCGCCCGGCTCGACCAGGGTGACGCCCTCTCCGATGGCCAGGACGGTGCCGGAGCCCTCGTGCCCCAGCACCGCGGGCAGGGCGATGGTCGCCTCGCCCTTCTGGAAGTGGAGGTCGCTGCGGCAGACGCCGGCGGCGCCCACCTTGACGAGGACCTCGCCGCGCCGGGGCGGGTCGAGCTCCACGGTCTCGATCGAGTACGGCTTGTTGACGTCGTGGAGCACCGCGGCGGTGATGCGCATGATCTTCTCCTGGGCGCCGCGGTCGGCGGCGCCGCATTGCGGTTCAGGTGTCGAGCGCGGTGGCGCGCCGGGCGAGGGCCAGCGCCGGCGCGTCGGGTGCGAGGCCCACGACGTCGGCCCGGCGGACGAACTGGCTCCACGCCTGCCGCTGCTCCGCGGCCTGGCCGGTGCGCCCGTAGGCCCACGCCAGCGCGGCGAGCGACGGCAGGTGGTTGGGGTTCTGCAGCAGGCGCTCCTGGGCGAGCGCGGTGACCTCGTGCGGGTGGTCGAGGCGTCGGTGCAGCTCGAGGAACACGTCCCGGAAGATGTCCTTCTGCTCGCGGCTGCCGCCGCCCATGGTGTGGAGGCGGCCGAGCGCGGTCGCCATCCGCGCGACCGCGGCGGCGGCGTCGCCCCGCACCATGGCGAGCTCGCCCTCGAGGATGTCGGCGCCCACGGTGGACCAGTGCCCGCTCGCGCGGCCCTCGGGCAGCCGCCTCAGATAGGCCACCTGCCGCTCGGCCTTCGCGGTCTCGCCGGCGCGGGCGAAGGCCACGCCGATCCAGTGGTGCATCCAGATGGTCAGGGCGTCGGCGTGCTCGAGCAGCCGCTCCGCCTCGGCGGCCAGCTCCCGCCAGACCGCGTCCGGCGTCGAGACGTGGTGCAGGGTCTCGAGCCGCCACAGCAGCTGCACGCGCTCGTAGAGCGGCAGGGCGGGCGTGGTCGAGGCCCAGTAGTCGCGCGTGATGCGCTCGTGGCCGAGGATGGCCTGCGCGTCGGCCAGGTGCCACAGCACGTGGGGGTGGCGCTCGAGTGAGGCGGCGCGCTCGAACGTCTCGATGGCGCGCGGGTAGTCGCCCCGGGCCTGATAGGCGTGCCCCACCGCGTGGTACGTGTAGAGGTTGGTGGGATCGAGCGCGAGCGAGCGGGCGCTCATCGCGAGCCCCTCGTCGTTGTAGCCGGACTGCTCGAGGAAGAAGCCCAGCATGGTCATGAACTGGGGCTCGGCCGGGTCCACGTCGAGGCTCCGGCGGGCGATGGCCATGCCGCCCTCGTAGTCGCCCTGCATGATGCAGTTGAGGCCCACGATGCGCACGATCAGGCGGTCGAGCGGGTAGCGCTCGGCGGTGCGCTCGAGCAGGTGCTGAGCCTTCGCGCGCGCGCCCTGCTGGAGCGCGTCGACCACCTCCACGTGCGCGCGCTCGCGCTCGTCGTGCGCCCGGTCGGCCACGGCCATGACGTCGCGGTGGGCCGCCGAGGCCACCGCGACCTGTCCCATGCGCCAGGCGATGAAGGCCCGCGCGCAGTGGGCGAGGACGAAGCCGGGATCCGCCTTCACCGCCAGGGCGAGGGCTTCCAGCGGGCCGCCGCGCCAGCGCAGGAAGAGATCGAGGCCGCGCTCGTAGGCCGCGAGCGCCTCCGAGGAGGACGTGGAGACCGCCAGTCCCTTGATGTCGGTGTGCGTCATGAGCCGTCCGGGTCGCGGACGTCGGGGCGATCCTAGCATCACCGTGCCCGGCCCCTCAACACCGCGCCGCGAGAGATGCAACCCCCGGGGCGGCCGGCGCGGGAGGGATCAGACGATGGGCAAGCTCGAGCACAAGGTGGCGATCGTGACCGGCGCCTCCAAGGGGATCGGCGCCTCGATCGCCCGGCACCTGGCCGCGGAGGGGGCGGCGGTCGTGGTCAACTACGCGGCCAGTCGGGAGGGGGCCGACCGGGTCGGTGCCGACATCGCCCGCGCGGGAGGCCGGGCCGTCGCGATCCACGGCGATCTCGCCCGGCCCGCCGACGTCGACCGGCTCTTCGCGGAGACCGCGAAGGCCTTTGGACGCCTCGACATCCTGGTCAACAACGCGGGAATCTACGAGTTCCGTCCCCTCGAGGAGATCACCCCGGAGCACTTCCACCAGCACTTCGACCTGAACGTGCTCGGGGTGCTGCTGGCCTCCCGGGCGGCCGCCGCGCACTTCGGCGCGGCGGGGGGCAGCATCGTCAACATCAGCTCCGGCGCTACCACGCTGATCCCGGCCAACTCGGCGGTGTATACCGTCACCAAGGCGGCGCTCGACGCCATCACCGGTGTCCTGGCCAAGGAGCTGGGGCCGCGCGGCATTCGCGTGGACGCGGTCAACCCGGGCATGGTGGACACCGAGGGCGTTCGTGCCGCCGGGTTCGACCAGAGCGACCTCCGCAAGGACGTCGAGTCGCGGACCCCGCTCGGGCGCATCGGCCGGCCCGAGGACATCGCCCCGGCGGTGGTCTTCCTGGCCGGGGAGGACTCCGGCTGGACCACCGGCGAGACGCTGCTCATCGCGGGCGGGCTGCGCTGACCGGCCGAGCGGGCCGAGAAAACCCGCGGGCTCGGCCGAAGGGTGGCTTACCGTGGTGAGCGGTGAGCGCTTCCGGGCGGGTCTTCTGGAGCCTCGTCATCCTCACGGTGGTGGCCCTCGTGGCCGCCCTGCCGCTGGCTGTCCGTCACCGCTTCGAGGGCGTCTGGATCCCGTCGACCTCCATGGTCCCGACGCTCCAGGTGGGCGACTACGTCCTGATCGACAAGGCGGCGCGCTGGCCGGCGCGCGGGGACCTGGTGGTCTTCACGGACGCGAGCGATCGGAGCGAGCTCCTGGTCAAGCGAATCGTCGCGCTGGGCGGGGAGGAGATCACGGTCCAGGGGCACGAGGTCTACATCAACTGCGAGCCGCCGCTCGACGGGTGCCGCCCGGTCCCGGAGCCCTATGCCGACTGGAGCGGCGAGGCGCGCGCGGCCCGCGACGTGGCCCGGATCGAGATCCCGGCCGGCTCCGTGTTCGTGATGGCCGACAATCGCAACGCGGGCGAGGACAGCCGCCACTGGGGACCGGTGGCCCGGGCCCGGATCGTCGGCCGCCCGATCTGGGTCTACTGGTCCTCGGACGACGACGGCCACACCCGATGGGACCGCATCGGTCTCCGGCCTCGCTAGCTACTTGCCGCGCAGCTTCGGATCGAGCGCGTCGCGGAGCGAGTCGCCGAAGAGGCTGAAGCCGAAGACGGCGAGGCTGATCGCGATGCCGGGGAAGAGGCCGATCCAGGGCGCCTTCTCGGCGTAGGCCGGCGCGGAGCCCGAGAGCATCAGCCCCCACGACGGCGTCGGCTCCGCCGCGCCCAGCCCCAGGTAGGACAGGGCGGCCTCGGCCAGGATCGCGGTGCCGAGCTGCGCGGTCAGGATGATCAGGTAGGGGGCGAACACGTTGGGCAGCAGGTGCTGCGCCACCACGCGATAGTGGCTGGCCCCGAGCCCGTGGGCGGCCTCCACGTACTGGTTCTCCTTGATCGAGAGCGCGGTGGCGCGCACCACCCGGGCCGCCCGCGGGATGATCGGAATCGCCACCGCGATCACCACGTTGGGCACCGCCGGGCCGAGGATCGAGGCCACCGCAAGGGCCAGGATCAGCTGCGGGAACGCGAGCAGGACGTCCATCACCCGCTCGAGGAGCAGGTCCACCGTGCCGCCGCAGTACGCGCTCACCACGCCGAGCGCCGCGCCGAGCGAGCAGCCCGCGAAGGACGCGGCGAAGCCCACGAAGAGCGCGATGCGCGCGCCGTACATGATGCGACTCAGCACGTCGCGGCCGAACTCGTCGGTGCCGAACCAGTGGTCGGCCCCGGGCCGGGCGAACTGCGCCCCGTAGTCGGCCAGGTACGGATCGTAGGGCGCGAGCGCGTGCGCGAGGAGGGCCACCAGCAGCATGGCTAGGATGATGACCGCCCCCGCCGCGCCCAGGGGCTTGGCCCGGATGAAGCCCGTCACCTGCTCGGGCCAGGTGAGCCGGGGCGCCAGCGGCGCGGTCGCGGTGGTGCCGATGAGCGTGCTGTCGACCGCCATCTCAGTGGTACCGGATGCGCGGATCGAACCACGCGTACGTGAGGTCGATCAGGAGGTTGACGACCACGAAGCAGAGCGCGATCAGGAAGACGAGGGCCTGCACCACCGGGTAGTCACGGTGGGCGACCGCGTCCACCACGAAGCGGCCCACCCCGTTCAGGGTGAACACGGTCTCGGTCACCACCAGGCCGCCGATGAGGAAGGCGAACTCGGTGCCCACCAGGGTGATCACCGGGAGCATCGCGTTCTTGAGCGCGTGGCGGATCACCACCGCGCGCTCCCGTAGCCCCTTGGCCCACGCGGTGCGGATGTAGTCCTCGCGCAGCACCTCGAGGACGGTCGAGCGCGTCATGCGGGTGGTGACCGCCGCGTAGCGGTAGCCGACGGTGAGCACCGGCCAGACCAGCTGCTGGAAGTTGGCCCACGGGTCGACCCACGGCGGGGTGAACTCGAGCGGCGGCCCCCAACCGAAGTAGATCACGAGGGCGAGGATGACCAGGATCCCGACCCAGAACGACGGGATGGCCTGGCCCCCGATGCTCACCACCCGGATGACGTAGTCCACCCAGCTGTCCTGCCGCACCGCCGCGATCATGCCGAGCGGGATGGCGAGGAGCACCGAGACGATCGTGGCCAGGATGGCCACCTCGAGGCTCAGCGGCAGCCGGATCAGCACCTCCTCGATGACCGGCTGCCCGGTCCACAGGGAGGTGCCGAAGTCGAGCCGGAGGACACCCCACAGCCAGGCGCCGAACTGCACCGCGAGCGGCTGGTCCAGCCCGAGCTGGTGGCGCATCGCCGCGAGCTGCTGCGGATCGATGCGCCCGGTCTGGTCACCGCCCAGGATCAGCAGCGTCACGTCCCCGGGGATCACGCGCATGATCAGGAACACCACCGCCGCGACGCCGAACAGGGTGGGCACGATCAGCAGGAGACGCTTGGTCAGGTAGGTGCGCACGTGGCCCTCAGTCCTCGGAGAGCCAGACGTCCTGCAGCTTCTGGTTGGTGTAGTGGTTGGGCGGCGCCACGTAGTTCTTCACCTTGCTCCACTGCACCAGGTTCCGCGACCACCAGAGCCCGGTCATGAAGTAGGCGTTGTCGAGCACGCGCTTCTCCATCTGGTTGATGAGCTTCTTGCGCTCGACCGGGTCGAGGGACCGGGCCTGGCGCGAGAACAGGTCGTCGACCTGCGGGTCCGAGAAGCGCCCCCAGTTCTGGGTGCTGCCGGTCGCGTAGCGGCCGAGGAATTGGTCGGGATCGTCCATGAACTCCACGGTCGGGGCGACGATCAGCTCGAAGTTGCCGGTGTCCTGGCCGTCCGAGAACCACGCCGCGGTCTCGAGCGGGCGGTGCTCCACCTCGATGCCGATCTTGCGCCACTCGCCGATCAGGAACACCGCGAAGTCCTGGTAGGGCAGCTTGACGTTGCGGTTCTTGAGCACGAGCTTGAACCCGTTGGGATAGCCGGCCTCGGCGAGGAGCTTCTTGGCCTCGGCCCGGTTCTTCTCGATATCGCGCCCGAAGCCGGGAAGCTTCTCGAGCTCGGCCTCCGGCATCGCCCACTCCGAGCCCGGCCGCATCAGGCCGCCCACGTAGCGGAGCCCGGTCAACGGATAGAGCACCTTGGCCATCGTGTAGCGATCGATGCCGAGGGAGAGCGCCCGGCGCACCCGGACGTCGTTGAACGGCTTCTTGGTGTTGTTGATCGCGATGCCCCACTCGCCGGTCATCGGGGTCTCCTGCACCGTGATCTTGTCGCCGAGCTGCTTCTTGATCGCGTCCACCTCGGCGCTGGGCAGGTTGCGGAACTCGATGTACGCGCGCCCGGATCGGATGGCGGCGGCCCGCACCGAGGTCTCCGGGCTGATGTAGAACTTGTAGCCGTCGAGGTACGGGCGGTCCTTCACGAAGTAGGCGGGGTTGCGCTCGCCCTCGAAGGTCGAGCCGCGGGTGTAGCCCTTGAACTTGAACGGGCCCGAGCCGATCGCGTGAGTCTTGAAGTAGTTGGGGTCCTGGTCGAGGTACTTCTTGGGGAAGACGACATTCCAGGGGGAGGCCAGGTTGGCCAGGAGCGACGCGGACGGGAACTTCAGCTTGAACACCACCGTGGCGGGGTCCGGAGCGTCGACCTGGGTGATCTCGGTGTAGGCGTTCTTCCGCACGCTGCGCACGCCCTGCGGCGGGAAGATGATCTTGTCGTAGCTGGCCTTGACGTCGGCCGACGTGAGCGGGGAGCCGTCGTGGAACTTCACGTCCGGGTGCAGCTTGAAGGTGTAGGTGAGCCCGTCCGGCGAGATCTTCCACTCGGTGGCGAGGTCGCCGATGATCTTGGGGTAGTGGTAGGGGTCGAGCTGCAGCAGGGTGCTGTAGAGCGGCGCCACCAGCTCGATGTTGGCGAAGGTGCTCTCCTGGTGGGGATCGAGGCTCGGCGGGTCGGCGCCGATCACCGCCAGGAGCACGCCGCCGCGGCGGGGACTGTCCGCGGCCTGGACCGGTGCGGGCCACGCCGCGATCAGCGAGCCCAGGAGCAGGGCGAGGGCCACGAGGGAGACGAAGAGGCGGCGATCTCGAATGGAAGCCGGAGCAGGGATGGGAGCGGTCATGGGGTACCTCCCGCGGATGCTCGGACGGAGTGGGGGACAGGCCGGGACGCAGGCGGAGCGCGCCCGCGATGCAAGACGTCGAAAATGATCTCGCCTTCGAGGCATACGCGCTTCCCCGGGCCTGGATGGGGCCCGCCGCCCCGGGAAGCCGACCAAGGACGACTGAGCTCGCGCCGTCTTAGGGAGGGCCGAAGCGGTCTCGGACGGTCCGCACGCTCGAACACGCGGAACCTACCAGGGGATATGGGGCCTGTCAACCGCCGACCCGGAATGGGCGGGCGCGCGCTACCATGCCGGCATGGGGCCGGGGATGGGACGCGGCCGGGCGGCGGGACGGGTGCCCGTGATCCTCGCCATCGTGCTGGGGGCGGTCGCCGGCGGGGGCTGCGCGAGCGGGTCGATACCCGACCGGGTCATGCCGGAGGCGCTGCTGGCCGCGATCGACACCGGGACCGCGCCGGTGATCGTCGACGTCCGGACGCGCCGCGAGTACGAGGCCGGCCACGTGCCGGGCGCCATCCACGTTCCCTTCTACGCCCTGCTGGTCCGGCCCGACGACGTCCCCGGCCCGCGGGAGCGGCCGGTGGTCGTCTACTGCGAGCACGGCCCCCGCGCCGGAGTGGCGCGGCTCGCCCTGCGGCTGGCCGGCTTCACCGACGTGCGCTACCTCGCGGGGCACATGTCGGGCTGGAAGCAGCGCGGCCTGCCGCAGGCGCTCAGGTAGCCCGCGCGGCCTCCCGGAATCCAGGGCAGGCGGCGTGCGCGGGCGTCGTGCACACCCGCTCGAGCGTCTCGCGGCCGGGCACCCGCACGCCCGCGTCGGGGCGGCGACAGTAGGCGGGGGTCGGGGACATCCACAGCGCGTCGGCCATCACCGGGATCAGGAAGGGGCACTGGCCCGCCGGGTCTGACATGGCTCGTCCTCCTCGCTACGGCTAGGGGGCGCCGGGGCGGCGTGCCGCCCGCAGCGCATAGGAGCTCAGCACCTTCATGTAGTTGGAGCGCTCGAACGCGGCCGGCTCGCGGACCGACCGGTAGCTCATGCTGCCCTGCATCTGGCGGATCGACTCGTACTCGTGGCTGGTCATCCAGTCGACGAGCCCGTCGCGCACCGTGCGCAGGTGCGCGATGCCGTGCTGGAGCAGGGCCGAGGTCATCATCGCCACGCGCGCCCCCGCCATCATCGCCTTCAGCACGTCGCGGGCGGTGTGCACCCCGCCGGTCACCGCGAGATCGGGACGCACGTGGCCGTGGAGGATCGCGACCCAGTGCAGGCGCACCAGCAGCTCGTGCGAGCTCGACAGGGTGAGCTGGGGCACCACCTCGAGGGTCTCGAGGTCGAAGTCGGGCAGGTAGAAGCGGTTGAAGAGCACGAGCCCGTCGGCGCCCGCGTGGTCGAGACGGCGCGCGAGATGGGCCGGCGCGCTCCATCCGTGGCCCAGCTTGACCGCGACCGGGATGCCGACGGTGGCCTTGACGTCCTGGACCAGGTCCACGTGCCGGCGCTCGACCTCGTCGCCAGTCATCTCCGGATCGGTCGGGATGTAGTAGACGTTCAGCTCGAGCGCGTCGGCGCCCGCCTCCTCGATCTTCCGGGCGTACTCGGTCCAGCCGCCCCGCGAGACGCCGTTGAGGCTGCCGATGACCGGGATGCCGACCGCGGCCTTGGCGCGCCGGATGTGCTCCAGGTAGGCGTCGGGGCCGATCCGGTAACTGGCCACGTCCGGGAAGTAGGTCATCGCCTCCGAATAGCTCTCGGTGCCGTGGGAGAGGTACCAGTCGAGGTGCGCGCTCTCGACCGTGATCTGCTCCTCGAAGAGCGAGTGCAGGACCACCGCGGCCGCTCCCGCGTCCTCCATCCGGCGGATGTTGTCGACCGACTCGCAGAGCGGGCCGGCCGAGGCCACCAGCGGGCTCGGCAGGGACAGCCCGAGGTAGGACGTCGAGAGGTCGGTCATGGTGTGCCTCCCGCGGGGGGCGGGCCCGACGCCGCGGCCCACTGCTCGTAGAGCCGCCAGCGGGCGAGCACGTCCTCCTGGGCCTCCGCGAGCAGCCGCCGCGCGGCCTCCGGGTCGCTGTGGGCCAGCATCGTGTAGCGGGTCTCGTTGTACGCGTAGGCCTTGAGCGGCAGGCTCGGCGGCTTGGAGTCGAGCTCGAGCGTCGGCCGCCCGTCCCGGGCCAGGGCGGGGTTGAAGCGGAAGAGCGGCCAGTGGCCGGAGAGGACCGCGGCCTTCTGCTGGTCCATGCCGTGGCGCAGGTCGTAGCCGTGGGCGATGCAGTGGCTGTAGGCGATGATCAGCGCCGGCCCCGGGTAGGCCTCCGCCTCGCGGAAGGCCCGGATCGTCTGGGTGTCGCTGCCGCCCATGGCCACCCGGGCCACGTACACCGACCCGTAGGTCATGGCCATGAGCGCGAGGTCCTTCTTGGCCGTGGCCTTGCCGCCGGCCGCGAACTTGGCGACCGCGGCCCGCGGGGTCGCCTTCGACGCCTGGCCCCCGGTGTTCGAGTAGACCTCGGTGTCGAGCACCAGGACGTTCACCTTGCGGCCTGCCGCGAGCACGTGGTCGAGGCCGCCGTAGCCGATGTCGTAGGCCCACCCGTCGCCGCCCACGATCCACACGCTCCGCGCGACCAGCGCGTCGGCCACGCTCAGGAGCTCGCGCCCCTCCGGCGAGTCGTGGCTCCGGAGGAGCGCCCGGAGATGGCCGACCCGCTCGCGCTGCGCCGCGATGCCGGCCTCGGTGGACTGGTCGGCCTCGAGCAGGGCCGGACCGACCTCGCCCAGGGCGGGGCCCAGGCGCCGCAGCAGCGCCCGCGCGTACTCGGCCTGCGTGTCGATGGCGACGCGCATGCCGAAGCCGAACTCGGCGTTGTCCTCGAAGAGCGAGTTGGCCCAGGCCGGGCCGCGCCCCTCGCGATTGACGGTCCAGGGGGTGGTGGGCTGGTTGCCTCCGTAGATCGACGAGCAGCCGGTGGCGTTCGCGATGACCGCGCGGTCGCCGAAGAGCTGGCTGAGGAGCTTGAGATACGGGGTCTCGCCGCAGCCGGCGCAGGCGCCGGAGAACTCGAAGAGCGGCTCCAGGAGCTGGACGTCCTTGACCTGGCCCGCGTTGAGCAGGGACCGGTCGGTCTCCGGCAGCTCGAGGAAGAAGCGCCAGCCCTCCGCCTCGCGATCGTGGACCGCGGGCCGCGGCAGCATGTCGATGGCCTTGTGGCGCACCTCGCTCTTGCTCTTGGCCGGGCACACCTCGACGC
>Ga0310810_10011230_pt1 | contig 10467 bp, 6 predicted proteins | sample NCmetagenome_FD_207641 | JGI IMG/M metagenome (GOLD analysis project Ga0310810, IMG submission 207641) | Soil microbial communities from experimental microcosm in Duke University, North Carolina, United States - NC | ecosystem: Engineered > Artificial ecosystem > Soil microcosm > Unclassified ... | reverse complement strand
GCCCGTTCGAGACGCGCGGGCACATCGAGATCATCGGCGCCCGCCCGGGCCGCGCGTCGTTTCCGTCGGGACACAGCGCCAACGCATTCGCCGGCGCAGTCGTGATGGCGCGAGCCGTCCCGGCGTGGTCGGCGGCGTGGTGGACGCTGGCGTGTCTGATCGCGTTTTCGCGGCTCTATCTCGGCGTGCACTATCCGCTCGACGTCGCCGCTGGAGCGCTGTGCGGGCTCGCGTGCGCGGCCTTCAGCCTGTGGGCCATCGCGCGGATCGACCGCGATGGGGTCAATGGGTCAGGCCGTAGAGGAGATAGTTGACGCCGAGCTTGTAGGCTTCGTTGGTCTGATCGATCGGCCGCAGTCCGGTGCCGGACCATTCCCAGAACTGCGACACATCGGTGTTGAAGTTCACGATCATCACGAGCCGCTTGTTCGGATCGTTGTCCTCGTAGACGCCGCGGAAAATCGGCCGGCCGAAGTTGTAGGCCTGCGGCACGATGCTCAAATCGGCGATCTCGAAGAAGCTGTGAAAGATCGGGTGCGACGGCTCGAGGTCGTAGAAGTGCACGTTCGGCAGAACCCGCTTCATGTTCGCTTCGAACGGCTCCCACCCCGGGCTGCCGAAATCGCCCGTCACCTTGAAGTCGTCGACGATGACGAAGCCGCCCTTCTGGATGTAGGCGCGCAGCGCCGCGGCTTCGCGATCGGTGAGCGTCCACCAGCTCACTTCAATGATGTAGGCGACGGGGTACTTGAAGAGCTCGGGATCGTCGAGCGTGAGCGTGTTGATCGTCTCGTCGTTGGCGCCGAGATAGCTGACCTCGTTCATGATCTTCATGAGGTTGCGCTCGGCGAGCGGATAGCCATGCGACCACGATGGCAAGCCGCGCCACCAGTAGCCGCCCGGCGCGGTCTCGTACTTGACGCGCACGAACGTGAAGCGCCCGTCGTATCTGGCGTTCGGCTCGATCGTGAACGGAATCCAGCGTCCGCCGAAGCCGCCGAACCCGCGCTGCGCGAACGCCGTCGCGCCGACGACGCACAGTACCGCCGTCACCACCGCGACGATCGCCCAGCGGCGGCCGCGCGGCGCGACGCGCGCTGGCTGAAAGCTCACGAGATCGAGAATACCACTCGGAGAGACTCGAGGTTCTCCGGTTCAGTGTGCTTGGGCCTAAGGCGGGTTCATCGTTCTTCGTTCACGAGTTCTTTAGGCACAGAGAACCTGAACCAAGAACCCGGTCGCGAACCTTGGAACCCGAGAACTCGCGAACCTCGAGGATCACTGAATTCGCGCGACGCGAATCTTCGACGCCGCGCCGGTTCCGCTCGTCCAGGCCACGACAGCCGCCCCGCCGGCGTGCGCGACAACCGGATAGACGCCGACGTCGCCGCCGTCGACCAGCGATCGCACAAACGTCGGGCGTCCGGACGGGTCGGACGATGCGCGTGCCACCGCGATGCGCCGCCCACCCTTCCCGCCTTCGTCCCAGACGAGCGTCAGCGTGCCGTTGCTCGCGGCCGTCATCTGCGGGTGGTGCGGCATCCCTTCGGTCGGAATCCGCTGGCGCGGCGTGAACGCACGGCCGTCGGCGGACGCCGCATAGAACAGCGCGATGGTCGCATCGGCCCCGGCGCCGTTCTCAACGAGAGTCGGCCAGACCATGTGGATGCGGTCGTTTGCATCGACGGACATGGTCGGCCCGTCATCGGGACAACCCTCGAGCATCCACTTGTCCTCGCTGACGCGAAGCGGCGGCGCGAACGTCTTCCCGCGATCGCGCGAGACCGTGAAGGCCATGTCGCGCAGATTGCCCGGATAGACGTGCCGCCAAGCTGCGAAGAGATCGCCGTGGGCGTTCGTTGACAGCGCGGTCTTGCAGCAGTAGCACACGCCGCCGGTGATCGCGCGCGGCGCGAGGCTGGCGTCGGTGGCGCCGAGAAACAGCTTCGACTTCTGCGCCATCGCGACGCCGTCCGGTTTCGCTCCGCCGCCGCCGCCATGATCGTGGTGCGTCGTCGCAACCGCCGAGTCGGATGCGAGGTCGCGATGATCGAGCCAGACGACATCGACGCGGCCGCCGGCCTCGACCGCGACCGCCTGCCAGCCGCGATTGCCCGCGGCGTCGCTGCCCGGCACCGGGGCAGCGCGCGCGAACGAGACGCCGACGTCGGTGGACGTAGACTGCTTGAGCAGCGTTCCGCGCGCGCCCTTCGTCGTCCAGACCACCGTGATCGATCGACCGCGCACCGCCAGGCGCGGCGGCTGCTCGCCGGACAGACGCGCGTCGCCGGGCACGTCGTTGACGCGCACGGGCGCACCGAAAGTCCGTCCTGCATCGTGGCTCACCGCAGTGTAGATGTCGGTGGCGCCGTCCGCCGTCGATGCGCCCCAGGCGATAGCGACTGTGTCGCCATCTGCGGCAATGGACGCCGTCGAATTCGAGCGCGATGGCACAGCCAGATCCGTCGTCGCGGCGTCGACGCGCATGAACACCGCGATGGCCAGAGCGACCAGAATCACGACCGCCCCAGCAGATCCGGCAGACCAACCCGGCCTCCCCGCCCTATTCGCCATACGCGTCCTCATCAGAACCTCAGTCGCACACCGAGCTGCATCGATCGCGGATCGCCGACGGCGGTCGCCTGGCCGAACGTCGCCGACGGGCTCGCCGGGTACGCACCCGACCCGAAGTTGCCGTTCACCGTCACGACGTTCGTGTGATTCGTCAGGTTGAAGATCTCCGCGAGCGCTTCGGCGCGGAGCCGCGGCCCGAAGTTGAACGATCGGCTCACCCGCACACTTGCGCTGAAAAACGCCGGTCCGATCCCCGCGTTCCGAGGAATGAAGCTGCCGTTCACGATGGGACGGCCCGCCGTGGCCTGAACCGTCGTCACGCCTGACGTGATGTTGAACGGCAGCGCCGAGTAGCCCTGCACCATCCCGCTCACCTGGAACCCATGACTCACGCGCTCCCACAATGTCCGGGCCGGCGCCGTCGACGTATTGATCGCGCCGTTGACGACGAGGCGATGCCGCTGGTCGTCGTCGGATCGCCCCCAGTCTTTGTTGAGATCGAAGGGATCGATAGGCGAGCTGAAGAAGAACTCACCGACGTTCGACATCGCCTTCGAGAGCGTGTACGAGACGCGGTAGAAGCCCCAGGCCGCCGGCCGCTGCACGAACGACACGTGCAGCCCGTGATAGCTCGACGACGCGAGCGGCGAGTATTGACTGTTGTTGGCGTAGCTCGGGTTGGGACGGCAACCGTTGTTCGTCCCGGCGGCAACGCAACTTGGCACGTTTTGGTTCACCGAGACAATCAACTCGGCGCCGCGCGTGTACTGGTAGCCCACGCTGATCGTGCTGTGCTCGCCCAGTTGCTCCTCGAATTCCAGGCTGCCCTGCCGCGAGTAGGCGTTCTGCATGCGCGGGTCCATGGTCGTCAGGTTGGTCAGTGTGACCGACGGAATGGCCGAGACCAGGATGGTCGGAAATGCCGGCGCCCCGGCCTGCGCCGGCGAGAGGCTGATGCTGACCTGCTGCAGGTTCGCGAGATCGGTGGTGTTGGCCGCCGACAGAATCGCGTTCGCGACCGCGCGCAGCGGCACGCGGTCGTAGAAGAGTCCGGCGCTGCCGCGGACCAGCGTCCGCCGCGACGCGAACGGCGACCACGCGAAACCGGCGCGCGGCGCGACGTTGTCGGCGTCGGTGTGGATCGTCTCGAGAAACTGCAGATCGTAGCGGAGGCCCGCATTGAGGGTCAGCGATGAGCCGACCTTCCATTCGTCCTGCACGAACATTCCCAGGTTCGGGTTGGTCTGCGCCACCTCGGTGGCGCCGAACGTCTGCGTGAACCCGGCGTTGTTGTAGACGCCCGACAGAAACGCCGGCAACGACGCGAAGGTGTACGCGCCGCGAATCGAGCGCGGATACGTGATGGTGTCGTCGTTGTAGACGAAATCCACGCCGGCGCGAAGGGCGTGCGCGCCCATCTGGTGCGAGAGGTTGTCGACGACCTGGTACATCGTGTTCACGCGGCGTGTCGGGCTGCCCGACAGCGTACCGAACGACGCGACGCCCTGAATCGTGACGGACGGCCCGATCGGATCGGTCGGCGGCGCTTGCAGGTCGCCGTACACCACCTGCGCGCGCGTCTCGTTGACGGTGCGCGGCGACAGCGACAGGGTATTGCTCACGGCGAACGCACGATCGGTGTTCGTCAATCCGGCCGACGCACTGGGCGCGAGCAGTCCGCCGGCGCCGCGCGAATTCGACGAGCTGACGCCGTACTGGCTGTAGCGCAGACTCAGCTGATCGCCGCCGGCGAGCTGGTGCTCGACTTTCGCGAGCACGTTCGAGGTGTCGACCGGGTTCGCGTACACGCCCGTGACCACCGGGGATCCCGGATAGCCGGTCGCGGCGAGCCGCGCGTTGATGACGTCGGCGTTGGTCTGCGCGACCGTCGTGAGCCCCGACTGATCGAGCCGCCGCCCCTCGACGTTCGCGAAGTAGAACGTCCGGTTCTTCGCCAGCGGACCGCCGAGGCTGCCGCCAAACTGATTCTGGTGCATCGGCAGCGTCGTGCCCGACAACGCGTTCGCGGCGTTGAAGCGATCATCGCGCACGTAGCCGTAGGCATCGCCGCGGGTGGTGTTGGTGCCGCTCTTCGTCACGACGTTGACGTAGCCGCCGAGCGCCCGTCCCAGCTCCGCCTGCCCGCCGGAGGTCACCACCTGGAACTGCTCCACCGCGTCGACCGAGTAGGGAATCCCGCTCAAACCCGCCGCATCGTCGTTCGCGGAGAGCCCGTCGACGATGAAGTTGTTGGAGAAATTGCGCTGGCTGCCGACCGAGAGGCCCGGCCCGGGTACCGCCGACGTCTCCGCGAACAACTGCGTGCTGGCGACGTTGGTCGGCGACACGCCCGGCACGAGAAGCGCGAGATCGAGGAAATTGCGGCCGTTGATCGGCAGCGACTGCACTTCGGCCTGCGATACCGTCGCGGCGATCTGCGTACGCGCGGTTTCGAGGACGGTCGGCTGCGCTGTCACCGTCACCGTCGTGTCGAGGCCGCCGACCGGGAGCGTGATCGGGAAATCGAACGCGGAGCCGACGGTGAGCGTCAGCGTTCGTACGACGTCGTTGAAGCCTTGCAGATGAACGGTGAATTCGTACGGCCCGATCCGCAGATACGGGAACCGGAAGCGCCCCTCGCCGTCTGTCGTCGTCTCCGATTTGACGTTCGTTTCCGTCTGACGGGCGACGACCTGCGCGCCCGGAATCACGCCGCCTTGCGCGTCGACGACGCGGCCGGCGGCGCTGGCGTAGCTGATGGTTTCCTGCGCGCTCGCGGCGCGGATCGAACCGGCCGACATGAGCGCGAGGCACGTCGCGATGACGATGAATCGCGGGTTCACGAATGGTGCCCTCATGAAAGTCCGGCTGAAGCCGGACGCCCCACTGCACGAGTAGGTCCGGCTGAAGCCGGACGCCACATTGCACGAGTCAAGTCCGGCTAAAACCGGACACTACGGTTGTCGATGTCTGGGTGCGAACGTGAGCGGGTCAGACTCGCGGAGGGGGCGATTCGGGACGCGTGGAGCGGAGCGGCGCCGATTCGATCGGCATGGTCAGCCGATCACCGGCCGTGAAAGCACTTACGCTGAACGTCGACGACGGCAGCACGCCGATGCCGCCTGACAGCGAAATCAGCGCGGAATCGCCCTTGGAACAGGCGTTCCGCATCTTGCATGTACTATCGTCGTGGCTCGTATTGTGGTGCATCGGACAGGTTTCGCCCGGTCCGACGGCCTTGCAGCATTCCGGCAGGTCGCTCATGTCGCTCGCTGACGCGTCTTCGCAGCACAGCGCGAACGGCGCAATGGCCAGACCCGCGAACTGACACGCGAGCCAGATGCAAATGAGCCACGAGAGCCGGCGTCGCACGAGCGCCATGACCTACCTGGCGAGTTTACCACGCGTCTTTGCCGTGGCCGGCCTCTGCCTGATCGGTGTCACAGCCCGGGCCCAGGACGCGCCCGCACACGATCCCGATCACGACCATGCGGCCATGGCCAACCAGCCCGGCTGGACGTGGATGGCCGACGGCAATGTCTTCGTCGGCTACAACTACCAGAAGCGGCTCTTCGCAGATTTCGAGGCGGTCGAATCGCAGAACTGGTTCATGGCGATGGGGACGCGACCTGTCGGCGCCGGCCGTCTCACCGTCCAGACGATGCTGTCGCTCGAGCCGCTGACGGTCGGCAAGCTGCTCTTCAGCGGCGGCACGCGGCTGCCCGGCGCCGGAGGCTCACCGCAGCTCTTTCAAACCGGCGAGAGCTATCAGGGCGCGCCGCTCGTCAACTATCAGCATCCGCACGATCTGATCATGGGACTCGGCGCGACCTACCGCGTCGACCGGAGGCGGGTTGCCTACATCTTCGGCGCCGACGTCGTCGGATCGCCGACGCTCGGGCCGACCGCGTTCATGCACCGCAACTCGGCGCGCGACAACCCCGAGGCGCCGCTGTCGCATCACTACCTGGACTCGACGCACATCACGCCAGGCGTCCTGCGCTTTGGCGTCGAGACCGGCGACCTGACGTTCGAGACGTCGGTCTTCCGCGGCGAGGAGCCGAACGAGAACCGCTACAACATCGACCGGCCCCGCCTGGATTCGTGGGCAGGCCGCGTGCGTTGGCACCGCGGGCCGTGGGAGGCGCAGTTTTCCGGTGGACGGCTGCACGAGCCCGAGTGGTTCGAGCCGTACAACGTGACGCGATGGACCGCGTCCATCGGCTTCGACGGTACCGTCGCCGGTCGACCGCTCGCGATGACGGCTGCCTGGGGCCAGAACCGCGAGTTCACGCCGTTCCGCGGCGTCGCCGACGCCTATCTGCTCGAGGGCGACTGGCGCATCACCGACGCGATCACGATCTATGGGCGCGGCGAAAAGATGCGCAAGGAAGTCCTCGGTCTCGGCTTTCACCCGAAAGGATTCGGCCATCCGCACGTCTTCTCGGCGATCGATGCCGCGACGCTCGGCACGGTGTGGGATTTGCCGTTCGTGACCAAGGGCCGGCTCGGCATCGGCGGCGACGCCACCCTCTATCTGATGTCGCCCGACATGGCGTTCTACTACGCGGGCTCGAAGTCGGCGCACGCCTTCCTGCGCTGGCGGCCCGCGGCGGCGTCGACGATGACGCACGTGCACTGAGGCGCGCGGCTGACGCCGCGATCCACGTCGCTGAAACGAGCGCGAGGCTGTAGCCGAGCGCGCAGATGCTGCTATCCTTAACGAGATCGGCAATGGCCCTGACCGGGGACCTCGGTCCATGTCTGTCGTCGCACTCTCGGAGCTGCTCGGCGCCACCGTGCGCGATGCCACTGGCAGCGTGCGTGGACGGGTGCGCGAGATCGCGGTCGAACCGCAGGACCATCCCACCCGCATCGCATTCCTGATCGTCAAGACCGCCGACGGCGAGCGCATCCTCCCGGTCACCGCGCTCAAGACCGCCGGCGTCACCGTTCGCGCGCATACCGACGTGTCCGGCTGGGACAAATACACGCCGTCGGATGGCGTGCTGCTGCTGAAGCGCGATCTCCTCGATCAGCAGATCATCGACGTCCACGGGCGCAAGGTGGTCCGCGTCAACGACGTCGAGCTCCAGACGACGCCGGTCAACAGCCACATCATGCTCGACGTCGTCTCGGTGGACGTCGGCGCCCGCGGCGCCATCCGCCGCCTGTCGAAGGGGCTGGTCCCGCAGTTCACGCTGCGCGCGCTGCTCGAGCGCATTCCGCCGCGCGTCATCCCGTGGCAGTTCGTCGATCTTCTCGAGACCGACCCGGCGCGCCGCGTCAAATTGAAAATCGCCTACCGCGGCCTCGCGCAGCTCCACCCGGCCGACATCGCCGACATCGTCGAGGACCTGCCGCCCGCCCAGCGCGAAGCGGTGTTCGAGACCATCGACGAGGAAGTCGCCGCCGAGACGCTCGAGGAGCTCGACCCGGACGTGAAGGTCGCGATTGTCGAGTCGCTCGACAAGGATCGCGTGGCCGACATCGTCCGCGAAATGGATCCCGACGCCGCCGCCGATCTGCTGGGCGATCTGCCGGAAGAACAGTCCGGCGAAATCCTCCAGGAGATGGAACCGGAGGAACGGCAGGAGGTGACGCAGCTCCTCGAGTTCGGCGAACACACCGCTGCGGGCCGCATGACCACCGAGTTCATCGCCGTTGCCGAGCACGGCACGGTGGACGATGCCATCGAAGCGCTGAAGCGGTTCGAAGGCAGCCGCGAGGCGCTGGCGACGATCTATCTGACCGGCAGCGGCCAGAAGCTGACCGGCGCCGTGACGCTCGTCCGCATCGCGACGTCGTCGCTCGCGACGCCGTTGTCGCAAATCAGCGAACCGTACATCGCGTGCGCGCCCGACACACCCGAGGAGGAGGTCGCGGCGCTGTTCGACAAATACAACCTCATCACGCTGCCGGTCGTCGACGAGCACGACCGGCTCGCCGGAATCATCACCGCCGACGACGTGATCACGATGCTGCGCCACCGAGGCTGACGCCGATGAAATTCCTGCCGCGGCAGTGGCGGATCCGCCTGATGCTCGCCCTGGCGGTCGTCGGGCCGGGCTTCATCACCGCCAACGTCGACAACGACGCCGGCGGCATCGCCACCTATTCGGTGGCGGGCGCGCAGTTCGGCTACTCGCTGCTCTGGTCGATGGTGCCGATCACGCTCGCGCTGGTGATCATCCAGGAGATGTCGTCGCGGATGGGCGCGGTCACCGGCAAGGGGCTCAGCGATCTCATACGCGAGGAGTTCGGCCTGCGCGCGACGTTCCTGCTGATGATCGCGCTGTTTGTCACCAACTTCTTCAACATCGTCGCGGAATTCGCCGGCGTCGCGAGCAGCTTCCAGCTGTTCGGCATCCCGAAATTCGTGGTGGTGCCGTTGTCGGCGCTGATCGTGTGGGCGGTCGTGGTGCACGGCACCTACAGCGTGGTCGAAAAAGTGTTTCTGTCGGCGTCGGCGTTCTACGTGGCGTACATCGTGTCCGGGGTGCTGGCGCATCCCGATTGGCGGGCGGCGGCGCTGTCCACCGTGACGCGGCCCGAGAGCGCCGGCTTCCGCAACTACGGCTACCTGTCGATGATCATCGGGCTCGCCGGCACGACGATCGCGCCGTGGATGCAGTTCTACCTGCAGGCGTCGATCGTCGAGAAGGGCGTGACGGCGAAGCAGTACAACGCGTCGCGGCTCGACGTGATCATCGGCTGCGTCTTCGCCGCCGTGGTCGCCTGGTTCATCGTCGTCGCGTGCGCCGCGACGCTGCATTCGATCGGCAAATACGACATCGAAACCGGCGCCGACGCGGCGATGGCGCTGCGGCCGCTCGCCGGCGAATGGGCGTACCTGCTGTTCGCCGCCGGCCTGTTCAACGCGTCGCTGTTCGCGGCGTCGATTCTGCCCATCTCGACCGCATACGCGGTGTGCGAGGGGCTGGGGCTCGAGTCGGGGCTCGACAAGCGCTTCGACGAAGCGCCGGCGTTCTACTGGCTCTACACGGCGCTCATCGTATTCGGCGCCGGCGTCGTGCTCGTCCCGCGCTTCCCGCTGTTCCGGGTCATGGTGATGTCGCAGGTGGCCAACGGCATCCTGCTGCCGTTCGTGCTCATCTTCGTGCTCCTGTTGATCAACGATCGCGAGCTGATGGGCAAGTACACGAACTCGCGCTGGTACAACGTCGTGTCGTGGTTCACTGTCGGCACGATGATCGCGTTGACGATCGCCATGCTCGCCGCGCAGGCGCGGGGCTAGCGCGCTCGCATGAGAGCCATCTCGGCGGCCGTGGCGCTGGCAGTAGTCGCGTCGGCCTGCCGGTCGCAGCCGTACGGGGCGAAGACGACGGGCAGCGACGGCACGCGCACGCCAACCGCGGCCCGGCTGCGGATCATCGAGTCGGGCCCGGCCGACGTCAAGTCGGTGCCGTTCCTGATGGCGATCGACGCGATGCGGCGCGACGGCTACGACGTCGAAGTGGTGACGGTTCAGCGCTTCGACCTCGTTCCGGATCTCCTCATTCGCGGCGACGGCGAGATCGGCCGTCTCAGCACGCAGGCCGCCTGGACCGCGATCGCCAAGGGCGCGGCGCTGCGCTCGATCGTCGAAGCCAACGGCGCGTGGGAAGTCGTCGCGCGGCACGACGTCGCCAGCTGCCGCGATCTCGACGGCCAAGGCACCGCGCTGAGCAGCGCGCGCAGCGTCAACGCGGCGATGCTTCACAAGTTCGTCGCGGACCACTGCCCCGGCACGCAGCCGGAGCTGGTGGTGATCAGCAATTCCAGCAGCCGGCTCGCGGCGCTCATGGCCGGCCAGGTGGCCGCGGCGCAGCTGGAACTGCAGGAAGTGGCGCAGCTCGAGCGTGACGCGCCCGGGCGTTTCCACTCGCTGGT
>Ga0310810_10011229_pt1 | contig 10468 bp, 9 predicted proteins | sample NCmetagenome_FD_207641 | JGI IMG/M metagenome (GOLD analysis project Ga0310810, IMG submission 207641) | Soil microbial communities from experimental microcosm in Duke University, North Carolina, United States - NC | ecosystem: Engineered > Artificial ecosystem > Soil microcosm > Unclassified ... | reverse complement strand
AAGTGCCGTTCGAGGTCGTGCAGGCCGCAGACGACTCCGGCTCGACCGAGTACATCATCGGCCAGGTGAAGAACAGCCCGCCCGGATCGGTCTGGGCCGTCGGCACTGAGGTGCATCTCGTCAACCGACTGGCGAGCCAGGTCGCTCCCGACCGCACCGTCTTCTCGCTCGACCAGTTCGGCTGCCTCTGCTCGACCATGTTCCGCGTATCACCGAACCACCTGCTCTGGATCCTCGAAGGGCTGATTGCCGGCGAGGTGCACAACCGGATCGTCGTACCGGACGATCAGAAACACTGGAACAAGGTCGCCCTCGACAGGATGCTTTCGATTCGCTGATGACCTGAGCAGCAATTGTCGCTGGTGACCCGATGGCCGGATTCGGATTACGATCCGGCTTCTGTTCGCTTTTGCCCCGAGACGACTAGGAGGACAGCCCGATGGCTCATTCGCTTCCACCGCTTCCCTACGCTTTCAATGCTCTGGAACCGCACATCGATGCGCGAACGATGGAGATTCATCACGGCAAGCATCACCAGGCGTACGTGACCAACCTGAATGCCGCGCTCGACAAGCATCCCGAACTCCACAGCAAGTCGATCGAGGATCTGCTGAAAGGCATCAACTCGGTGCCGGAAGACATCCGCACGGCGGTCCGCAACAACGGCGGCGGCCACGCGAACCACACGATGTTCTGGGAGATCATGGGACCTGACGGCGGCGGTGCGCCGAGTGGTGCGATCGGCGACGCGATCAACTCGTCGTTCGGCGGCTTCGACAAGCTGAAGGAAGAGTTCAAGAAGGCGGCGATCGGACGCTTCGGAAGTGGCTGGGCGTGGGTCATCGACAACGGCGGCAAGCTCGTGGTCGAGAGCAGCGCGAACCAGGACAGCCCGCTGATGGAAGGGAAGAAGGCGGTGTTCGGCATCGACGTGTGGGAACACGCCTATTACCTGCACTACCAGAACCGTCGTCCCGATTACGTCGACGCCTGGTGGAACGTCGTCAACTGGGATGCGATCAACAAGCGGCTTCGATAGGCGCTTTCACCTTTGTGCCTGACGAAGGTACGAAGTACAGTTGATAGGTTGTGGGCTGCACCGCGGTCCGGATCCTGTGCAATGCCAGACTGCGAACCGCGTCAGGACCGGAAGGTAGCAGCGCTAAGCAGACCCTGCCATGTGCCGCAGGTCGTCCGGATCGCGGTCCAGCCCACAACCGCTTCGTAGCATTTCCCCAATGTCTTATCAGGTGATCGCGCGCAAGTGGCGGCCGCAGCGCTTCGACGATGTCGTCGGGCAGCAGGCGGTGACGCGTACGCTTCGCAACGCGCTGACCAGCGGGCGGCTCGCGCAGGCATTCGTGTTTGCCGGACCCAGGGGCGTGGGGAAGACGACGACCGCCCGCATCCTCGCGCGCGCCCTGAACTGCGTGAAAGGCCCGACGGCAGATCCGTGCGGCGAGTGCGATGCGTGCATCGAGATCGCGCAGGGTCGCGACATCGACGTGCTCGAGATCGACGCGGCGACCAACACGCAGGTCGAGAAGGTCCGCGAGATCATCATCGAAGGCCTTGGCATCATGCCGGTGCGCAACCGGTTCAAGGTCTTCATCATCGACGAGGTCCACCAGCTCTCCAGCCACTCGTTCAACGCGCTGCTGAAATCCATCGAGGAACCGCCTCCGCATGCGGTCTTCATGATGGCCACCACTGAACTCGACAAGATCCCCGAGACCATCCTCTCGCGGTCGCAGGTGTACGAGTTCCGGATGATCAGCACGAAGGCCATCGCCGATCAGCTGAAGGCCATCTGCGTCGCGGAAAAGATCGAGGTCAGCGACGAATCGCTGCAGCTCATTGCGCGCGACGCCGACGGCAGCATGCGTGACGCGCAGAGCAAGCTGGATCAGGTCATCGCCTTCACCGGCAACACCATCACGACCGACGATGTCGGGACCGTGCTTGGTCTTGTTGGGCGCGAGCTCCTGCTCGACACCCTGCAGGCAGTGGCCGACGAGGATGCGGTGCAGGCATTCGTCCTCGCGGGACGTGCCGTGGAGATGGGGTACGACCTGCGCCTGGTCTGCCGCGAGCTTGCACGGGTCGTGCGCGACCTGCTGGTGCTCTTGGTCGACCCATCGCGCGCGTCTGATCCCGAGATCGCCGGCGAAGCGGAGCGCGAGCGGCTCGTTGAACTGGCCAGGCGTTTCTCGCGCGAAGATCTGCTCCGTTCCTTCGACCTGCTCACCAAAGCCGAGAGCGATATCCGGAATGCGGCGCAGCCGCGATATCACCTGGAGATGGCGCTGCTTCGGTGGATTCACCAGCGCAAACTGGTCGCCATCGAAGATCTGATTCAGGCAGCGGCGTCGGGTAGCCCGGCGCTTCCGCGGCCACCGGCATCTTCATCGTCCTCGCGTGCCGCTGCCGCTGCCGCGCCGCCCTCGGCCTCGCGCGCGGCGACGCAGCCGGCACCCAACCGTGTCGTGCCGCCGGCTCCTGCTCGTCCCACGATCGAATCCTCGTCGGGTCGCGCCGAGCGCGCACCGGCAGCCCGGCCCGCACCGGCCGATACATCACGGCCTTCGACGGCTCCCGGCGGCGCGGCGGTGCCGGCTTCTGGAGGTCTGGGCGGTTCCGCCCTGCGGGACGCCGTGATCGCGGAGGCCAAGAGATCGAGCCCGATCATGTACAACACGGTGCTGGTCCAGGCGCAGAAGCTCGAGGTGCTCGGCGACCGCCTGACGCTCACGTTCGCCGCGTCGTTCAAGTACGGTCCGGCCTTTGACAAATACCGCTCGACGCTCGAGGGGATTGCATCCAAACTCGCGGGGAAAAAGATCGTCGTCGAGGCAGATGGAACCGGTGCTGAACCGGCGGCGCCACAGGCCGCGCAGACGCGTCCCGCCGTCGATACCGAAAGACGCGCCGCGCTCAAGGAACAGGCGCTCGCCGATACCGGCGTGCAGGCGCTCCTCGAAGTCTTCCCGGCCGAAATCCGTGACGTCGAGGAGATGTAGAGACGCGCGATCGGCGCGGCGGACTGAACAGCTCGTGGTGTAGCAGCGGACCTTCAGGTCCGCCCCGGAGAACCGATGAACATCCAGCAGATGATGAAGCAGGCGCAGCAGATGCAGGCGACCCTGCAGAAGCAGATGTCCGAAATGCGCGTCGAAGGCGGCGCCGGCGGCGGCATGGTCAGCGTCGTAATCAATGGCGCCAAGCAGGTGCAGTCGCTGAAGATCGATCCGGAGGTCGTGTCGAAGGACGACGTCGAAATGCTGCAGGACCTGATCGTCGCCGCAATCAACGACGCGCAGCGTAAGGCCGACGACGAGATGAAGGCGAAGATGGGCGGGATGCTCCCCCCGGGCTTGAATTTCTGAGCGGCAGTGATCAGGCGCCCGGTCCAGACTGGCCGTCAGTTATAAAACGATTAGCGAGCACCGACTGGCGATCCACGAATGTCTTTCCCTGAGGCGCTGGCGCGCCTGATCGAGGAACTGCAGCGTCTTCCCGGCATCGGCCCGAAGGGCGCGCAGCGACTGGCGTTTCATGTGCTGAAAGCGCCTCGCGAGAACGCCGAACGGCTCGCGGCGGCGCTGCACGACGTCAAGGAACGCGTCACCTACTGTTCCATCTGCAACAACATCACCGACACCGATCCCTGCCAGTACTGCAGCAACCCCGAGCGCGACCATCACGTCATCTGCGTCGTCGAGGAACCGCAGAACGTGGCGGGTATCGAGAAGACCGGTGAATTCAAGGGTGTCTATCACGTGCTGATGGGCGCCATCTCTCCCTTGCAGGGCATCGGGCCGGACGAACTGAAGATCCGCGGGCTGGTGGCGCGAATCGGAGAGGGCGGGGCGACCGAGGTCATTCTCGCCACCAACCCGAATGTCGAAGGCGAGACGACAGCGCTCTATCTTGCTCGCCTCTTGAAGCCGCTCGGCGCAAAGGTGACCCGCATTGCCGTCGGCGTGCCGGTCGGCAGCGATCTCGAATACGCCGATCAGTGGACCATGCACAAGGCGATCGAAGGGCGACGCGAGGTTTGAGGATGCTCCCTCACGGATTCGAGCAGCCGACCGCCATCGTGCTGCTGCTCGGCGGCGCACTCGCCTGTTTTGCGGGATACCGGCTGTTCCGGATCGTGCTCGGAATCTATGGCTTCATCCTCGGGGCGATGATTGCCAGCTCCGTCGTCGGCGTCACCAACACGACCGGTATGCTCCTGACGGCGATCATCGGAGGGTTGGTTGGCTCCGTCGTCCTCGTCTTCGCCTGGTTCGTTGGCGTCTCGCTCGTCGGCGCCGGCATCGGCGTGCTCGCCGCCCATGTGGTGTGGCCACAGATTGGCAGGGGAGACCCGCCGGCGATGGCCATCATCTCGGTGGCGATTGCAGGTGCGATCGGCGCGATGTTCATGCAGAAGTACGTGATCGTGGTCGGCACGGCGCTTGGCGGAGCGTGGACCATCGTGCTTGCCCTGGCAAACGGCTTTCCGTCAATGCGGGACGTGCTGACGCGCGGCTCGTCGGAGACCGAGGTGTGGATCTTTTATCCGACCTCATCTTCCGGGTTGCGGTGGTCGTCAATCATCTGGCTGGGCCTCAGCGTGCTCGGCATTGCCATCCAGTTGTCGACAACGGCTGGAAAGAAAAAATAGCGGATCGATCATTCAGGAGGATAAATGGCTACCTTTGAACGTCACGCGGAAGTGAACTGGCAGGGTGGATTGAATGACGGAAAGGGCGACGCGAAGGCCGGGACCGGCGCGTTCACCCTGCCGGTAACTTTTGCTTCGCGTATCCAGGATCCGCAGGGACGTACGAGTCCAGAGGAACTGATGGCAGCGGCGCACGCGGCGTGCTACGCGATGGCGCTGAATGCGACGCTTGGCCGGAAGAATGCGTCGGCGGAGCGAACCGCGGTGACCGCGAAGGTGTCGGCCGAACTGAACAACGGAATCACCATCAAGTCCTCGCACCTGTCGGTCACCGTCTACGGCTTGAAGGGGCTCGAAGCCTCGCAGTTCGAAGCCGTGGCACAGGAAGCTGAGAAGGGATGCCCGGTGAGCAACGCCTACCGCGGTTCGCTGACGATCACGCTGGACGCCAAGGTCGGCTGAGGCCGTGCTCTTCCCGCGGGAACACGGCGCGTACGGCCAGCTCCTGTTCCCGCTCCTTTGCGCGCTGCTGATCGGTCATCCGTCGCCGGGAGCGTATCTGCTCGCGGCGTCGGCGGTCGCCGCGTTCCTTGCGCACGAGGCGCTGCTCGTGGTGCTGGGGCAGCGGGGCAAGCGGGCGATGCGCGAAGAGGGCGTCGACGCGCGGCGTTCGCTTGCGCTGTTTGGCGGGTTCTGCGCGGTCACCGGCACGGTGTCACTTGTCGTGGCGTCGTTCGAGGCGCTGTCGTACCTGCTTGTGCCGCTGATACTCGGAGTGTTCGTGGCCGTTGCCGTGTTCACGCACCGTGAACGCAGCACCGGAGGCGAACTGCTCGTCGCAGCTGCGCTGTCGTCTGTGTCACTGCCTATCGCGATTGCCGGCTCGGTCACACACCTCGCGGCGGTCACGCTGTTCATCGTGTTCGCGGCGGTATTTGTGAGCGCGACTGTTGGCGTGCGCTCGATGATCGGACGCGTCAGCAAGGCGGGAGGACCGCCTCCCGGCGTGTCGGCCGCGCTCACGCTGGCGATCCTGGCGGGCCTGGCAGTGGCCGCGCAAGGAAATCGTCTTGCGCCCATCGCGCCGTTCGCCGCATTGCCGGTGTGCGCGGTGTGCCTGGGCCTCTCGGTTAGGCCGCCGTCGCCCAAATTCCTCCGGCCGGTTGGGTGGACGTTGATCGGTGCAACGGCCCTCACCGCTGTCATCCTTGTAGTGCAGCTGGGGTGAGCTGAGCCGAACTGGTTGCAAGGATGCCGAATCTGCATAGCACCCCGGATGACGCGGTCATAGGCTCGGGCTGGGCCAGCACTGCCTTGCGCAGTGTCGGGTCTTCAGACCCGGCATCTGGACGAGGAGCGAAGATGAGAGAGATGAAGCAAACCATCGCGGTCGTGGCGATGCTCGTCGTATCCGGCCTCACGGCGTCCACCATGGTCGGGTGCACCGGCGGTCCGCGCAACAAACCGATCCCGACAACCGAGATCGACAAGGGAACCGGCACGCTGCAAGGGGCGCGCAAATTCCTGGAGGGCCGGTGGGCACTGACCTCATTCGAAGTGTTCCCGCCCAACGCTGAAAAGATTGCTGTTCCTGGTTCCGGCGTCATGACCTACGACGACTTCGGAAACCTGAAGATGGAAATCCGCACGGACGAACAGACAGCCGTCAAGCTCGAAGGCGTCGGCATCATGATGGACCGTGGCGTGATCTCCTCCGACGGCCGGACCACGATCGATCTCGTCAGGAAGACGCTGACCTATACGCTCGAGGGTCAGCCGCCCGCCGGCGCACCTGCCGGCCCGCTCGCGACCAGCCGGCCGCGCTACTGGGAAGTGACCACCGACACGCTTACCCTGTCGACCAAGGACGACAGCGGTCGCACGCTGTCGATTGCGAAGTGGAAGAGGAGCACCTAGTCTTCGGGTCGCGGCCGCACGCCTGGCCGATGATCTTCAGATCGATCCTCACGGCGGCGGCGGTTCTCGTCTTCGCGGCCCATGCGCTCGCGCAGCGCCCTGAAACGCCTGGCGCGCCCCCGCCCGCCGCACCGGCTGCAGCCGCTGCGCCAACCGCGGACGAACCGGTGGTGTACGCAGACAGCACACCTCGGGGCGCGGTCTACAACTTCCTGAATGAAGCCCGGCACGGCGACTACGTCACGGCGGCAACGCACCTCGACCTGAGCGCCGTCCCTGAGGGCGAGCGGCGTGAGCAGGGTCCAGTACTCTCCCGTCAGCTGAAGGTCGTACTTGATCGAGCGATCCCGCTCGATCTCTCGAAGCTGTCGGATCGTCCCGACGGCGATCAGCAGGATGGCCTGTCGACCAATGCTGAACGAATTGGTTCGATCGACAGCCAGGGCGGAGCCATTCCCGTCAGCTTGCGCCGCTCACGTGGCCGTGACGGGACGATGGTCTGGCTGTTTCCACCGGCGCTGGTGAGACAGATCCCGGCTCTCTACGACGAATTCGGATACGGCTGGATCGGGAACCACTTCCCCGACCGGCTGCACCGGATGTTCCTCGGTGGTCTCGAGCATTGGCAGGCCATCGTCCTTGCGATCGTCCTGGTGCTGGCATGGCTGGCGAGCGCGGCGGTCACCTTCCTGCTGTCGCGAGCCGTGCGTCCCATGATCGGGCGCACGCGCACTCGCTTCGACGACCATCTGTTCGAGACGATGCGCGCGCCGATCCGGTACGGCTTCGCGGTGGCCTTCCTCGGGGTGGCACTCTCGCTGCTACGGCTCACGATCGCCGCGGAACGCTGGATCCACCAGGTTCTGTCCGCCGTCGCGTTCATCGTCGTCATCTTCATCGTCGTTGCCGTCGTCGACGCATTCGCCCTCACTGCCCGCGAGCGCATGGAGCGCGAAGGACAGCGGGCAGGCGCAGGTGTCGTGCGATTCGCCACTGGAGTGGTCAAAGGACTCCTGGCGGTCGTTGCCACGATTGGCGTGCTCCAGGTGCTCGGGTTCAATGTCTCGAGTCTCCTGGCCGGCCTCGGCATCGGCGGCATCGCCGTGGCACTGGCCGCTCAGAAGACACTCGAAAATCTTCTCGGCGGGATCGCCTTGATGGCCGATAAGCCTGTGAAGGTGGGCGAGGCATGCCGGTTCGGCGACAAGGTCGGCGTGGTCGAGGAGTTCGGATTCAGGTCCACGAGGGTCCGCACTGTCGATCGATCGCTGGTGTCGATCCCGAACGGCGTGTTCTCGAACATGGAGATCGAGAATCTGACGGCACGCACGCGACTGCGGTTCTTCGCGACGCTGCGGCTGCGGCCGGAAACCTCGCCGGACCAGGTGCGGGCCGTGCTGCTTGGCATTCGCGAACTGCTGATCGGTCATCCACGATTGGAGGCCGAAGGCGCCTGGGCACGCCTGGCTAACGTCGACGGACCTTCCTGGAGCATCGAGACGCAGGCCTACGTCAACTCGGGCGACTGGGACGAGTTCATGGCGGTTCGCGAAGACCTCCTGCTGCGCATCATCGACATCATTGCGGCGAATGGTTCGAGCCTCGCGTTTCCGTCCCAGTCGATCTATCCGGCAACGGGCATCCCGACCGACGACGAGGCGGCACGCGCCGCAGAAGAGCGCATCCGGTCATTGCGCGCCTCGGGCGAACTCCCATTCCCTGACTTCAGGCCGGAGGATAAGCTGGCGCTCCACGACCGCGTCGACTACCCGCCGGAAGGTTCGGTCTCGGCCCTTCCGCCTGTCATCGCGACATGACGTTCACGAGGCCCGCCTCACAGCCCGCGTGGCGATTGGCGTGCCTTGCGCTGTGCTGGGCGACCTCGGTCTTGGCAACCGGTTGCGCAGCGCCCTTGCGGCGGGCGCCGGTTGCGAGCCCCGCTCGCCAATCGTCGGCGCCGCCGGAGCGGCCCGGACCTCCGGTCGTCGAGGGCCGGCCCGTCGTGGGTGTGGCATTCGGCGGAGGCAGCGCGCGTGGCCTGGCGCACATCGGCGTCATCCGATGGTTCGAAGAGCACCGGATCCCGATCGACGTCGCCGCAGGGACCAGCATGGGCGGCCTCATCGGTGGCGGGTTTGCCTCCGGTATGGACGCCGACGAACTCGATCGGCTGATCAGCACGATGAACTGGGACGATCTGTTCGGGTCGTCCGCGTTCGCCTTCAAGAACATCCGCCGCAAAGCCGACGGGCGCGATTATCCTTCGCGGCTCGAGTTCGGGATGGCTCGCGGCATCGTCCCTCCCACGTCTCTCAACACCGGCGAACAGGTTGAACTCTTTCTCGGACGGATCGCCACGCCCTATTTTGACCTGCGATCGTTCGACGAACTCCCGACGCCATTTCGTACCGTCGCTGTCGATTTGATCACGGCAAGCGAAGTCGTCATCGATCGAGGCTCGCTTGCCGACGCGATGCGCGCCACCATGTCGTTGCCGCTGATCTTTCCGCCCGTGGAGCTCGACGGACGCGTGCTGGTCGACGGAGGCGCGATGAACAACGTTCCGGCGAACGTCGTTCGCGGGATGGGTGCCGATCGCGTCATCGCGATCAACGTCGGGGATCTGGCGGACAGGGACGCTCTGAGCTTCACGATCCTGAGCGTCGCCGGGTCCACGCTTGATGCGATGACGCGCGCGACGACCAAGCGCGCGCTCGCCTCCGCGGATGTCGTGATTAACGTGCCGCTCGAGTCGTACGGCTCACTCGACTGGCGCCGGAGCGCCGAGCTGATTGACGAGGGGTACAAGGCTGCCGAGGCGATGCGCGATCAGCTGCTGCCGCTGTCGGTGGACGCTGACACCTATGCGCGCTGGAGTCAGCAGCGCCAGGAGCGACGGATCCGCGAACTGCCGCCCATGGCCTTTGTCGATGTCGAAGGCCTTGCCCCAGGCGATGCCGCTCGCCTGCGCACGATCCTTCCTCGCTACGTCGGCTCGGCGCTCAATGTTGCAGCGCTCGAACGCGATCTCGAACCGTTTGCCGGCCTGGACCGCTACCAGACGGTCACCTGGCGGCCTGTGCGGAACGCCGACGGCGCGATCGGCCTCCTGGTACGTGGGCGTCTCAAGCCGTACTCGCCGCCGTTCCTGATGCTCGGCCTCAATGCCGAGAACACGAGGTCGGACGACTTCCGTCTCACTGCCAGCGCCCGATATCTGGCTTACGGCGTACTTGGCTCTGACTCCGAGCTGCGCGTGGACGGCACGCTTGGCTCCAATCCGGCCGCCGGCTTTGAACTGTACGAGCCGCTCCGCGCAACGCCGCTGTTCTTCGCGCCATCCGCAAGCTTTACGACGTCGACCTTCAACATCAAGTCGAACGACGAGGTCACCGCGCAGTACGGGCAATCCTTCTCGAGAGTGGGATTGTTTGGCGGTGTGAATCTTGGTGCGCGCAGCGATATCCGCGCCGGCTTCATCGTCGGCCGCGTCGACAGCGATCTCGAGGTCGGCGACAGCGGTCTCGGCACGATCGAAGGGTCAGAGGCGTCGTTCAGGATGATGTGGAGGGTGGACACGCAGGACAGCCCCGTCGTGCCGCACGGTGGAACGTTCAGCAGCGCGTCGCTGCGGTACCAGTTCGACGGTCCGGACCAGATCAAGAATGGCACGTCGACGCCCGCCGCGCCGTTCACGCAACTGGCCGGCGCCATGACGCGCTTCTGGAGCGTCGGTGCGCGAAGTCGGAATCGCCTGTTTGCTCACGGAGAGGTCGGCACCTCATTCGATGGTGCTCCGCTATTGCCCGACAAGTTCCGCCTGGGATCACCGCTCCGGCTTGGCGCGTTCGAGCAGGGGGACGTGCAGGGCGATCACTA
>Ga0310810_10011226_pt1 | contig 10469 bp, 9 predicted proteins | sample NCmetagenome_FD_207641 | JGI IMG/M metagenome (GOLD analysis project Ga0310810, IMG submission 207641) | Soil microbial communities from experimental microcosm in Duke University, North Carolina, United States - NC | ecosystem: Engineered > Artificial ecosystem > Soil microcosm > Unclassified ... | reverse complement strand
TCGCGCCGCAATCCGGGCAGGCCAGCTTGCTCGAATACAGGCGCTCGGGGCCGTTGACCACGGCCATCAGCACCAGGCCCCCTGCCAACTTAGTAGCGGTTACGATCGACGCTTCCAGGCGCTTCTCGATTTCAGGCTTAATCAACAGCCGGTCGACGACCACTTCAATGGTGTGGTTCTTGCGCCGGTCGAGCGTGATCTCTTCCTCCAGCTGGCGCAGCACGCCGTCGATGCGCGCCCGCACGAAGCCTTGCCGCGCGAGCTTGTCCAGTTCCTTCTTATACTCGCCCTTGCGGCCCCGGACAATCGGCGCCAGGATCATCACGCGCTCTTGCGCCCCCAGCGCCATCACCTGTTCCAGGATCTGATCAGTGGACTGGCGCGAGATTTCGATGCCGCAGTTGGGACAGTGCGGGACTCCGATGGCGGCGTACAAAACTCGCATGTAATCGTAGATCTCGGTGATGGTACCCACGGTTGACCGGGGACTGCGGCTGGTGGTCTTTTGCTCGATGGAGATGGCCGGGCTCAAACCATCGATCGAATCGACCTCCGGGCGCTCCATCTGATCCAGAAACTGGCGCGCGTAAGGCGAAAGGGTCTCCACGTAGCGCCGCTGCCCTTCGGCATAGATGGTGTCGAATGCCAGGGAGGACTTGCCGGAGCCGCTCAATCCCGTGATGACCGTGAAGGTGTTGCGCGGGATCTCGACGTCGATGTTCTTAAGGTTGTGCTGCCGTGCCCCGTGCACGGTGATGCTTTTTAGCAAGGGATCTTCATTTTCCCATACCGGCTGGGCCTAAACGGCCAAAGTACTAATACGCTAAGGCCTTTACCCCAGGCTTCCGCCTATTGACCTTAGAGACTCTTAGGCATACATTCTAGAAAGCCCATGATGGAACAAAGAAAGCACCAACGCTTCGAACTGCGTCTCCCCTTCGAAGTCATCACGAACGGTTCCCGGTCGAAAGTCCGGGGCGAGACTAAGAATGTCAGTTCGGCGGGCGTGCTCTTCACGACGGAAAGCCAGCTCCCATTGGGCGAATCGATCGAATATATGATCACCTTCCCGCGCACGCCGGGCGCTCGTAAAGATGTTCGTCTGCGATGCGTGGGAAAAGTGATCCGCGAGGACATCCAATCCTTCGCGGCGTCGCTCGAGCGCTACGAGTTCGTGCGCGAACCCGCGTAGGACCTTCATTCTTTCCTTCTCCTCCTGCGCTACACTAGCGAAGAAAGGGCGAAGACAATGAACCTCAGCCTGGGTTTATCTGCTGGCCTTCCTGCGCCGGCCCAAGAACAGATCCTCGCGCGACAGAGCGGCCTCTCCGGAGCGATTGAGCGCTTCGAGCAATGGATGGCGGATCCGGAATCACCGATTCGCGCCGTCCGCCATCAGCCTGCCAGGCCGGGCGAATTTGCCGAGTTTCCGGAAGCGCTGGCGCCCGCCCTCCGGAAAGCTTTGGCGGCCCGAGGGATCGATCGTCCCTATACCCATCAGGCCGAAGCCTTCTCGCATGCTTCCAACGGGCGCAATGTCGTGATCGTGACGCCCACCGCCAGCGGAAAGACCCTGTGCTACAACCTGCCGGTGCTGAATGGGCTGCTGGCCGATCCCAACGCTCGCGCAATGTACCTGTTTCCGACCAAGGCTCTAGCCGGCGACCAACTGGTCGAGTTTCAGAAAGCCGTCGACGCGATGGGCTCCGGACCATCCTCCGATGGCGCACAACGGAGCGCTGACGCGCCCTGTGCGCTTCGCGCCTTTACGTACGATGGTGATACCCCCCAAGACGCGCGCCGGACGATTCGCGAGCGCGCCAACGTCATCTTCACCAATCCGGACATGCTGCACTCGGGCGTCCTCCCGCACCATACCAAGTGGGCCAAGGCATTCGAAAATTTGCGCTATGTGGTGATCGACGAGCTGCACTACTATCGCGGCGTCTACGGCAGCCACCTGGCGAACCTGCTGCGCCGCCTGAAGCGCGTCTGCGAGTTCTATGGATCGTCGCCGCAATTCATCTGCTGCTCGGCGACCATCGCCAATCCCAAGGAGCTGGCCGAGGCGCTTACCGGGCTCCCGTTCGAACTGGTGGAGCGCAATGGCGCTCCATCCGGCGACAAATACGTGGTGTTCTACAATCCGCCGGTGGTGAACCGGGTGCTGGGGATCCGACGCAGTTATCTAAATGAGACACGCCGCATGGCCCGCGAGCTGCTGGATCGCGGGCAACAGACGCTCGTGTTCGCCAACAGCCGCCTAGCCACGGAAATTCTGCTCACGTATTTGAAGGACGACTATTCAGGCGTCCGGGGATACCGCGGCGGATACCTCCCCAAGGAACGTCGCGAGATCGAAGGCCAGTTGCGCGATGGCGACATTCGGGCGGTGGTCGCTACGAACGCGCTAGAGCTGGGAATCGATATTGGCTCGCTGGATGCGGTGGTGATGGCGGGATACCCGGGGACCATCGCATCGACGTGGCAGCGCGCGGGCCGCGCGGGCCGCCGTCAGACTGCATCGCTGGCGGTGTTAGTGGCTTCCAGCGCGCCGCTTGATCAGTACATCATTGAGCATCCCGAGTACTTTTTCGACCGGCCTCCGGAGAGCGCTCACATCAATCCCGATAATCTGGAGATCCTGCTGTCTCATCTAAAGTGCGCGGCCTTCGAGCTGCCCATCCGAGATGGCGAACGGTTTGGTCAACATGATAGCGGCGATTTGTGCCGCTTTCTGAGCGATCTCAAGCTTCTTCACCATTCAGGATCCACATGGAATTGGACTTCCGATACCTACCCCGCCGATGCCGTCAGCCTGCGGTCGGTTTCGAGCGACAACTTCGTCGTCGTCGATGTGACCGGCGACCATCAGGTGATCGCCGAGGTGTCGTTCACGGCGGCTTTGACGACGCTGCATGAGAAAGCCATCTATCTGCACGACGCGCGCCAGTACCAGGTGGAGCGCTTCGATTACGAGGGCCGTAAAGCCTATGTGCGGCGTGTGGATTCCGACTACTTCACCGACGCCATCGACTACACGCAGGTCAAGGAACTCGAGGAAGTCGAATCGTCGCCGGCCAGCGGCATTAAACTCGCCCACGGCGATGTTCGACTGAATCGCCAGATCGTGGGCTTCAAGAAGATCAAGTTCTACACCATGGAAAATGTCGGCGCGGGGAATCTCTCCATGCCCGAGCAGGAGATGCACACCACTGCGTTCTGGCTGCATTTCCCGGCCGAGTTCCTGGCGCGCTTCACCGACCTCTCGCCCACCGATCGTCAAGGGGGACTCGTCGCGTTGGCTGCGCTCCTACGTACCGTAGGAGCTCTGAGTGTGATGTGCGATCCGCGCGATCTGGGCGTGTCGATATCGGAAGATATTGCGGGCGCCCTGACAGCCTTCGAACCGAATCTGTACCTGTACGATAACTATCCGGGAGGCATCGGGCAGAGCGCGGCACTCTACAAGCTGGCTCCGCGATTGTTGGACGGAGCCGCGAAGCTGCTGTCCGCGTGCGCATGCGAAGCAGGCTGCCCTAGTTGCGTCGGCCCCATCGGCGAGGTGGGCGAACGGGGCAAAGAAGTCGCAGGGCGGATTCTTAAAGAACTTTTATAGTCCTTTAGAACCGCCGAAGTAGCAATCTCATTACGGGATTTTAACGGCTAAACAGGCACGAAATCCACAGGGGCAGTGCCAAAATATAGGCACAGGGTGTACCCACTTGGTAAATGGTTTTTTGCGTAGAAGCTCGTGGAGCGCTCCGGCTGTCTTCCTGACCGGCGTGACCGGTTTTCTCGGGGGCGCATTTCTTTCCGATCTCCTCCAGTCCTCGTTTGACGGAGAAGTGGTTTGTCTGGTGCGGGCCGATGACGACGATACCGCCCATGACCGCGTGCGCCGGTCACTATTTCGATTTGGCGGGCTGCCTCAACTTCCGGCGAATGTACGGATCTTGCGTGGGGATCTTCTTTCCGAGGACTGGCACGCCTCGCGCGACCTGGATAACGTCACGCACGTTCTCCATTTGGCCGCCAGCACTTCCTTCGGCAACAGCCGGGGTATTCGCACCACCAATGTCGGCGGGGCGCTTTCCGTGGCCAAGGCCATGCGCCGCCGGAACCTGGAACGATTTGTTTACACCGGCACGGCCGCGATTTGCGGCGCTTCTCCCGACCCGGTGGTTCACGAAGACGATTATCCCGACGAGAGCGCCACGCATCTGGTGGCCTACACACGCAGCAAAGCCGAAGCTGAGCGGCAGTTGGCGGAACGATTCTCGGACCTGCCGCTGGTCATCGCACGGCCTTCGATCGTGGTCGGCCACACCGAGCTGGGTTGCAAGCCCTCGGGGAGTATCTTCTGGGTTCTGCGGGCCGTCGAAGCGCTGCGCTTCATCACCTGGGATCTGGAAAATCGCATCGACGTGGTCCCGGTGGATTGGGCCGCTTCCGCGCTGCGGCATTTGCTGTTTGCGCCGGGCCTGAAGCATCAGCGCTATCACGTCTCAGCCGGAAAGGGCGCGTCTATTCGTTGGGCGGAGCTGGCGGCGGAATATGCCCGCCTGCGCGGCGGAACGTCTCACGATCGCTATGAAATCGGCGGAATGCGCCAGCTAACCGTTAAACGGGTGATGCAGGCCGCCGGCGACGGGCACCCTCGCCATCTTTTGCACGCGCTGGAGTTGTACTACCGGTTCTGTTCGCTGGACCTGGTGTTCGACAATTGCCGTTTGCTGAAGGAAGGCGTCCCGGCTCCGCCACGCTTTACCGAGTACATGCGGGTTTGCGAGGAATCCTCCCCGGCCAGCATCTATGAGCAGATGCGCACCGATCTCGAGCCGTCGCTCACGTTAGCATGATCCTGTGAGCTGGATCGTCTTGTTTTTCGCGATCGTGTTTGAGGTCGCCGGCACGCTGACCCTCAAATTCACCGAAGGCATGACGCGGCTGTGGCCCACAGTGCTGATGTTCGGGTTTTACCTGTTGAGTCTCTTCGGCCTCTCCCGCGCGGTTTCCCAGATTCCCGTGGGCACCGCGTACGCCGTTTGGTCGGGCGTGGGAACGCTGCTGGTGGCCGTGTTGGGCGTCTTTTGGCTCAAGGAACAGGTGACCGTGCTTCGCTCGGTCTCGATGCTGCTGATCGTGATTGGAGTGGCCGGTCTCTATCTGACCGGCAGCCACCAGTAGTTTTATCGCATCCGCAAATAATAGTAGACCGCGAATCCGGCTAGCGCGATTATTACCAGCCAGGTGATGCAGCCGCGCTGCGAGTTGGCACTGGCTTCCTGCAGGAGATTTTCTTGAGCTTGTCTTGGGCAAGAAAAAACTACCCACTTCCCATCTGGAAAAAAGAGTGGGGCTGACGCACCTTCAGCTCCCTTCAATTCGGTCTCGTTGGATTGATCGAGGCGCCGCGTGTACAGCCGAGCCTGCGACATGAAAATCAGCCGGCTGCCGGGCGAAAGAGCAATGCGGGACCCGCTCCCGGGAGCCGTCGCGATATTGACGTTCGGTCCGAGGTCGAGGTCGAGCTGTATCAGCGGCAGATCCGACTGCTTCGTCTCGCGCCAGGGCGCCGGCGGAATCGTCCACTGGGTTCGCCAAGTAGTTCTGGATCGCGACCCGCGCCTCGCCTGTATCCCGTCAACGTTTCTTGACGTCCCGATCGAGGCACCGTTTTACCAAAGATAAGTTTCCAGAAAGTCGCGACCGGTTTGCATCTTCTACAGGTCGCCAGCTATCCTCAAGGATGAAATACGCTCCAGGTCAATGGCGAATTTGGAAAGGCCACCCGTCGTTTCCGTAGTCACAGCCACTTACAATCGCAGCAATGTGCTGCGATTCGCCATCGAATCCGTCCGGCGCCAGACGTTTTCCGAATGGGAGATGTGGGTGGTGGGGGACGCTTGTACGGACGACACGGCCGATGTAATTCGCGAGATCGGTGACCCGCGCATTCGATTCGTCAACCTGCCGCAAAACGTCGGCGACCAATCGGGGCCGAACAATGAAGGCGTCTCGCGTGCGCGCGGCCGCTTCTTGGCATATCTGAATCACGACGATCTCTGGTTTCCCGATCACCTGGAGACGGCCGTTAAGGCCTTGACCGAAACCGGGGCGGACCTGGTTTGGCCGCTGCTCGTGAACCTGGATAGGCACGGCGTGTTCACCTGCGGCGATCTGATTATCGAACGCCGGTACGCGGCACACCTGTCCGTGCCCGCGTCGTTCTGGGTGATGCGCCGCCAGCTGACGGAGGAAGTCGGACCGTGGCGTCATCATCGAGAGTGCCATGCGACCCCTTCGCAGGATTGGCTGTTTCGTGCCGGATCGCTGGGCAAGGATCTGAGGTTTATACCGCATCTGACCGCAATTTCGATGCCTTCCGGCGGCCGTCCGCGTGCCTACGCCAATCGCGAGCATCTAGAGAACCAAACCATCTTCGAACGCATCCATGGCGACGACCAGTATCGCGAGAAGGTCCTGATCGCGATCGTCGAGCGCGCTTCGATTGTTCAGGCCAATCCGCCGCTTTGCAATGGGGTTGTAATGGCGGCGCGTAATTTCGTGCGGCGCCGAATGGGCCCATTCTTTGGCTGGCCGAGGGCGGAATCCTGCTCCTCTCTTCTTGCAATCGCCGTGCGCAAGAGAATGCGGCGCTGGGTCGGATCTTGGGGGCTGCATCCTCAAGCTGTCGAAATGGGCCTGAAATATCGGCAGCGGGGAGGCTTCATTCAGCATTTGCGCCGCTTTCGTGGATTGCCCCCAACGCCAGGCGGGGCGCGAGAATAGATCATGGCCGCTCCCACAAATTCGCCGGGAATGCTGATTGCGGACAGCTTCGGCGCTCAAAAAGACCAGCAGAGCGTCACCTCGGATGGGAATCTCCTGCAGGACGCGATTGAAGGGGTGCGCGTCCGGGAGATAAAGAACCTGGTCAAGAGCGGCGGCGACATTCTTTGCGAAGTCTTTCGGCGTGACTGGATGCTGGATGATGGAGACGTAGACCAGGTTTTTCAGAGCGTGATGAACCCCGGAAGCATTTCGGCCTGGCACGTCCACCACTTCACCACGGACCGGTTGTTCGCTAGTCATGGCATGCTTCAGATCGTTCTTTTCGATGGGCGCCAGAACTCGGCCACCTACGGACGAATCAACGAGTTTCGATTCGGCGCGGTGCGGCCGGCGTTGCTGATCATTCCACCGGGCGTTTTCCATGGCGTCCGAAACATTTCTCCGGAGCCTGCGCTGCTGCTCAACCTTGTCAATCGGGCTTATCAGTACGAGGACCCGGATCATTGGCGCTTACCGTTGGACACGGACAAGATTCCGTACCGCTTCCAGCCTTAGCGAGGCCGACAGGGTGTGGAAACATTCCGTTAATGGTGGATAACGCCGACTGGAACGCCCTACAGCCAACTGGTCAACAGGCAGTACATGATCCGGTGTCACGTTGGTGGGCACTTCACTGTTAATTGGCGTTCCTAGTTTTCCGTGGGCTTATGCACGCTTTCAATCACAATTGACTCCAGCGGCCCGGTAGCCGATTCCAGCTTCAGTCCCAGTTGTTCCTGAAGTGCTGTGAAAATCGATGGCCCATTGGGGTCCGGCCTTGGAAACGGGGCATCCGCCGGAAGATTTGCGGGTATTTGGTCAGGAGTCCAGTTCAGCTCGAAATCGTAAAGCCCTTCCACGCTGGTCCGGTCCACCACCTTCCGCCCCGCCGAACCTGTCAGCAACCCCGCGAATCCAGTCATGGTTTGCGCCGTCGCGCGTAACTGGCCGAGGCCCATCATCATCATTCCGCGCGGCATCGGGCCGCCTGGAGTGAAGGGTGGCGGGGGCGGCGGCGGCGGGCCTCCGGCAGGACCGCCGGGCGCGGGCGCTCCAAAATTAAGAGGTGTCTGATCGGCTGATTTTTTCGCCTTCAGTCCGCCCTTGGCTACGGTCAAGGCATAAATCGGACCGTCCTTGGTCTCGTGTCGGACCTGCAAACCGAAACGCTCCTCAAGCAGTGCCTGAAGCATCTTCTGTGCCTGCTCCGCGGTGGGAATGAAGCCCGGCTCCGGACGCGCCTCGATATCGTAACGATCCGTGTTAGTCCAGCTTGGCCCACCCGTTATAGTAAGACCGGGCCCCCCTCCCGGCGCGGGCGGACCCTGCGACCGGTCCGCATAAGCCAAGACAATTAACTGCCGCAACGGCAAATTCGTTACCCGGAAGCGGCCCCCTCCAGGACCCGGCCCCAGGCCGCCAATCCTCATCATGCCGTCTCCGGAGGTGTTTAACTTGATGGTGGCCACCTCATACGCCAGTTTCTGATTCTGTGCGAAAGCCGTGACCGCGAACGCACACGTCAGTGCCAATCGATTCATACTCAATTGCCTTCCTGCACGAGATTCTCTACCACTCCACTACGGCCACGCAAGCCAGGGAGTCCGTGGCTGGGAGTTGCTTCCGATAATGTTGCTTAACGATCACTTCGGTCAACCGGAATCTGAAAGAACCAATCATCGTTGCCCGCGCCGCAAATTTCTCGCGTCGCTATAGCCACCGCCGAACTCGCGATTCATAAGCGACGAACTCGCGCGCAAATAGAGAGGTGAGGGCCTGTTCCTCGGGCACGATCTGGAAACGGTTGATCGCTATGCTACCGCGAATGTCTAACGATAAGGTGCAGAACTTCAGCTGGTCTGGCTTGGATCAACACTACGCGGTCAGGAAGGACATTTCCGCGAGTAACAAACGGGGGATCGACCGGTTCGTCAAACAATCGCCATCATGCCGAGCACAAACATTGCTGTTCCCGCGACGCGTGCGACGATTGTGCCTGCTGGTCCGATCTTCTCGATCAGAACGAAACCGGTCAGCGCCGCGACCCAGATAAGGTTCATGATTCCCACCACAAACAGCACGCACATCAACGCCCAGCAACAGCCGAGGCAGTAGGCACCGTGCCGCATGCCCATCCGGAAGGCGCCGCCTGTTCCGTCGCGCCAGTTCGTCACTAGGAATCCGAGCGGACTCCGGCAGTGCGTCAGGCATTTGCTTTTCCAAGGTGTGACTTGATAGGCGCCGGCGGCCATCAGGATCGCGCCGGACAGCCGGCCGCTAGAGGACGCCATTACTGCCGACAACATCGCGGCTTGATGCAATCCCCACTGAGCGGCAGTGGCCCCCACGCTGAAGCTAGCCCATACTGCAATATATCCGAGCGCGAATGCCAGGGTGGTCAACGGCAAACCCCGCTTGTCGCGACCTACCCGCGCAGCCGCGAACAGCAGTAGCATGGGGGCCGCGGATGGGGTCATCATGCCGACCATCATGACCGCCCACATTGCAAATGTGAAGAAGAAGTCCGCCGGCTTCCAGGGCGTATTCATCTGCATGCCCATCGCCGCCATCATTTTGTCGTACTCCATACCGGCCGCCATCTGACGATTGAGATGAAACAGATATGCCCAGGCAAGTAACGTGCTTAGAACGATGCACCCCAGGATGAGGAGTCGGTCGCGGCGGGAAAGAGCCGCGGCCGGCGATGATGAACTAAGCACCCTGCCAGGAAAACGGCGCGTACTGCCCGTTGTTCTTTCCGGTGGCATCGTCCCAAGTGAGGCCCAGCGCACGCACGTGACTCCTCGAGGCATGGGCGAGCGCGAAGCGATCCGCGGCCGGATGACCCGTGTTCTCAAGGTGCAACGGCTCGGTGGCCGCAGGATTGATACCCATGGCGCCTTCGGCGGCGATGTCTACCAGTTTTGACGCCTGGACTGACCACTTGGTCCCATCGCGCTCGAAGCGAATCGGCGCCGATTCCACACCCAGGAATTTGCCGATAAGGCCCGAGAGGGCTGCCATCGGCCCCCCTGCGGCGCCACTCGCGATGGCTGTAATAGCATCACGCTGCTCGACGTTTGCCCGCTCATCTGCAATCAGGCCGACGGACCAGTTTCCCTTCCCCATTGCTTCAGGGGTGAAGCCGAGGACAATGAAACCCAGGCCATCGAGCGAGACGCTACCGTAGCTCCCGCGATCAACCTGAAATGCCATCGCAAACATGCACGATTCCTTGGTCGGGCTGACAGCCATTTGCCCAGGCAGGCAAGGACACACGAAGTCGCAATTGCAGGTCTCATAGTATTGCCCGCTTACCTTCCACGCCGGTGTTGCCATATTCACTTCCCTCGCTGCACATTATAGTCCGAAGGGATTAGCCGTGCATAGTCGCGTAGTGTCCGCAGCCGTCAGTATCTGGCGAGCGGATAGCTACCGATATTGCTCGATAATGGGCAACTCCCAGAGCCGGTGTCATCTTCCGCCGCGCAATCCCGTTCTTTATTTACGCAAGCGCGGCAAGTGAAGGTCAGGGGACCCTTCCTCGATCCCGTTAGGGTCCCCTGGCCGAGTTTGTGTCTCGCGGCGGCTTCAGACCCCTTGCGATTCGCGCGCTCCGGTCGCCTTTGTGA
>Ga0310810_10011225_pt1 | contig 10469 bp, 14 predicted proteins | sample NCmetagenome_FD_207641 | JGI IMG/M metagenome (GOLD analysis project Ga0310810, IMG submission 207641) | Soil microbial communities from experimental microcosm in Duke University, North Carolina, United States - NC | ecosystem: Engineered > Artificial ecosystem > Soil microcosm > Unclassified ... | reverse complement strand
CCGTTTCCCCAACTTGCGCCACCCTTCGGCGGCAAGTCGTCGATCCCTCTTGCGACGAATAACTGTATTCCAGAAAATCACGGCGAGTGTCAGGTTCATCAATGAGCATCGAAAATCCTTTTCCGGCGGACAATTCAATGGTCATGACCAGCCGTCGGCGGGATTTATTCCCGCTAGGCCGAAATCAGCGGCCCAGGCAATCAAGCATCGAGACCGGACCGAGAATGTCTGGTTTGGGTGGAAAGCTGCCATTAGCAGCGCCGCTCCCAGTTGCCCGTTCGCAGTTGAGCCGAGGCGCTATCCTGCGCCCCAGCTCCTGCCGGAATATGTCAGGCGGCTTGTTCCAGTTCGCTCGCAAGGACGGCCGGAAAGTCGATGTCGGTCTTGGCTGCCGTGTTCAAATAGTTGGTGAAGCTGTTCTCGGCGACAAGCGCGATGATCTCGACGATTTCGCCGTCGTGGAAGCCCGCAATACGGACCTCCGCGAGGTCTCCCTCGCTGACGTGTCCGTGCTCCAGCGTTACCTTGCGGGCGAATGCGACCGCGGCGTCCGCCTTGGCGTCACTGGACCTGCCGTTGCGATTCTGCGCGATCTCCTCCGGGCTGAGCTTAGCAAGGTTCGTAGCGAGGAACGTGTGCGCCGAGAGACAATAGTCACAACCGTTGACCTGAGCCACGGCCAGGGCGATCCGCTCACGGGTCTTCACATCGAGCGTTTTCTTCAGCGCGCCGGAGAAATTGAGAAAGCCGGTGAGGGCGGCGGGACTGCTGGCGATTAGGCGGAACAGATTCGGGACTACTCCGAGCTGGGCGTACACGGCGGCGAGGCCCTCCTTGGAGCCTTCGGGAACATCCTCGAGATTCGGAACTGCGATGCGGGACATGATATTCTCCTGAATTGCGCGGCACCCGTCGCGCCGACCGCTCAACCCTTTCGTTCATTTCGCTGCATGGTATAACCTGGCGAATGCGAAAATATTTCTTCCACGAATTGAGATAATGCTCGATCGCTTCGATGCGATGTCCATCCTGATCGATGTCGTCGACAAAGGGAGCTTTTCGGCGGTGTCGCGTAGTCGCCGCATTCCACTTCCGACCGTAAGCCGTAAGGTTGCCCTGCTCGAGGAGCATGTCGGGGCGAGACTCCTGACCCGCAGTACACGGAAGTTGGCCCTGACCGATGCGGGCGAGGCTTACGTCACGGCTGCCCGCAGAATACTCGAGCAGGTCAGCGATGCAGAGGCTCGCGCTGCAGGCGAGCATAACAGTCCAAGCGGCGAGATCATTGTCACGGCGCCCGTCTTATTCGGCAGGCGTTACGTGATGCCCATCGTCACCGAGTTCCTCGCGACTTATCCTGCGATACAGGCTCGACTTCTACTATCCGACAGCAACGCGCAGTTCATTGATGAGCATATCGACATGGCGGTACGCGTCGGTCGACTGCCCGATAGCAGTCTCATGGCAATGAGGGTTGGCGAGATGCGCTCGGTGGTGTGCGCGAGCCCCAGGCTTCTCGCCGCGCATGGAACGCCAATCACGCCCGACAAACTGTCGAATCTGCCGATCCTGAGCTTCGACCGGCTGACGCCGACGAGGAACTGGTCCTTCCGGAGTCCGGCAGCAGGCAAGATTCTCGACGTGGCAATCGAGCCTCGACTCTCGGTGTCCAACGCGGACGCTGTCGTCGACGCGGCAATTGAAGGCATCGGGGCAACAAGAGTTCTCTACTATCAATGCGCAGATGCGGTTCGTGCCGGATCGCTCAAGGTCATTTTGCGCGACTTCGAACCCGAGCCGATTCCCATTCACCTGATTCACCCCGAGCGGCAGTCTCTTCCGTTCAAGACCAGGGCCTTCCTCGATTTTGCGGCAGACAGGATCCGATCAAGGTTGAGGCCTCTCGCTGAAGATCACCCTGATGAGGCGGTGTCGGACGACCCATGATCCGCCGCCCGGGTCTAATGGCAGGAATGGGTCGAAACCTGCCATTACCCTCGGGGCACCAAGCGAACACTCTATCGGGGAGCGTTAATGGTAACCGCACGACGGCCCCAAAATAAATCCAATGAGTTCAATGGAAATTGGCGGAGAGGGTGGGATTCGAACCCACGGTACGGTTGCCCGTACGCCGCATTTCGAGTGCGGTGCTTTCGACCACTCAGCCACCTCTCCGCTCGGAAGTCGCGCTGGCCGGGCGGGCGCCGGCTCGGTCGGACGCGGCGCTCTAGCAGCGGGCACCCGCGTTGCCTAGATAGGATCACATGACCCCATTTGAACCTTTCGAACGTTCAGGTCCCATGGGCAGTAAGATCGACATGCCGCTCGCTCGCTTCGGGATCGGCGACGTCGTCCGTCACAAGATCTTCGACTTCCGGGGCGTCATCTTCGACGTCGACCCGGTCTTCGCCAACAGCGATGAATGGTACGAGGCCATTCCCGAGGCGCTTCGCCCATCCAAGGACCAGCCCTTCTATCACCTGCTCGCCGAGAATGCGGAGAGCAGCTACGTCGCCTATGTCAGCCAGCAGAACCTCGTTAGCGACGACAGCGACGACCCGATCGACCATCCGGCAATCGCCACCATGTTCGAGAAGGAAGAGGGCCGGTACCGCCTTCGCGACCAGCTTCGGCACTAGGGCGACGGTTGACACTCGCCGCCCCCTGCCATAGGCGGCCTCACTTCCCGAACGCGGCACGGCTTTCGTGAGCGATTGCGCGCGCGGGGTCACGAATTTTCGAGGAAAGACACAGTCATGTTCGCAGTCGTCCGCACGGGTGGGAAGCAGTACCGCGTGCACCCCGGAGACAAGATCGTCGTCGAGAAGCTCGACGGCAACGCCGGTGACAAGATCACGCTCGGCGACGTCCTTCTCGCCGGCGAAGGCGGCAATTTCCAGAAAACCGACGGCCTGACCGTCGCCGCTGAGATCGTCGCCCAGGCGAAGGGTGAGAAGGTCACCGTGTTCAAGAAGCGCCGCCGACACAATTATCGCCGGAAGAAGGGCCATCGGCAGCAGCACACGATCCTGAAGATCGTCGCGATCGGCGACCACAAGGAGCAGAAGAAGGCCGCGCCCAAGGCCGAGGCAGCCCAGAAGGCTGACCCTGCGCCCAAGACCGAGGAAGCGCCCACGGCCGGCGCGGGCAAGGCTCCTTCCGCACCTGCGAAGGAAACCGCCAAGACGACTGCCGACCAGCAGGAAAAAAGCGAGGTCGTCGGAACGCCGACAGAGAACCCGGCGCCCAACAATCCCGCCGCGGCCGGCGCGGATAAGCCGGCGAAGAAGGCCAGTGGCAAGAAGGGCACCGGGAGCGACAAAGCGCCCGCCGCCACCTCGACAAAAAATGCTGCACCTGCTAAGGGCGCAGCCAAGAAAGCCCCCAAGGGCAAGTAATCAGGACCGTAATTCGTCATGGCACATAAGAAAGCAGGCGGGTCGTCCCGCAACGGACGCGACAGTGAGAGCAAGCGCCTCGGCGTGAAGCTGTTCGGCGGCCAGCAGGCGCGCGCAGGCAACATCATCGTGCGTCAGCGCGGCACCAAGTGGCACCCGGGCGACAATGTCGGCCTGGGCAAGGACCATACCCTCTTTGCGCTTACCGACGGCCAAGTCGCGTTCCGCGACGGCAAGCTCGGCCGCAAATACGTGCATATTATGCCGGCATTTACGGAAGCGACTAAATAGGAACGGTCAGAAAGGGACCGTTCCCACGAAGGGGCGGCCCGGACGAGATCTAAGAAGATCGAGACCAAAAAAGGGAGAAGGGGAGCCCCGGAAGGGGTCTCCCCTTTTTCTTTGCCTTCTCCCGGAACTGTCACGTGTCGCCGCTAGGCGACCGACGAGGAGAAGGTCGATGTTCGCGAGAACACCAAGATTGCTGCTGAGGCCGGGTTTCCCGGAGGACGCGCCGGCGCTTGCCGCCGCGATTGCCGACGAGGCGATCGTGCGCAATCTGGCGGTCGTCCCGTGGCCCTACAGCCTGCGCGACGCTGAGGCCTTTCTTGCAAGCCCGCGCGATCCCATCCTTCCGTCGCTTCTCATCTTCGAGCGGACCGAATTCGAGCCGCGGCTGATCGGCTCTTGCGGGTTGGGCCGCCGCCCTTCGGGAGCGGTCGAGATGGGCTATTGGATCTCGCGTCCGCGCTGGGGCAGCGGCTTCGCCACGGAGGCGTGCGGCGCGCTGGTCGATATCGCGCGGGCGCTAGGGCTTTCCAGCCTCGAAGGATCCCACTTCGTCGACAATCCGGCCTCCGCCCGGGTGCTCGAGAAGCTCGGCTTCGAGCCGCTCGGACTGATTGCTCCGCGGATGAGCTGTGCCCGCGGCGAGGAAGTGCCCGCGCGCCTGATGCGCCTGCGGCTCAGCGCTGAGGTCGAAACGGAAGAGGCGCTGGCGGCCTAAGCCGCCCGCCTCACCTTCCGCTTGGGCTCGTCGCCTGCTGCGGTCGCCCCGTAGGCTGCGAGAAGGTGGCGGTCGTCCTCGTTCCAGGGATGGAATCCGGGCAGGAAGAACTTGAGCCAAGCGCCCGCGATCTTCCGGAACATTCCAGGCCTCACCCACAAATAGCTCAAGAGAAGCGCCCAGGCCCGCAATCCCGTCGTGCCGTCCTGGCGCATGAGCTCGAGCGAACCCGCGGTACGGTCGACCAGGAAGTTGCGCGTGATGTAGATCATCACCCGCGCTTTGAGCTTCCAGCGCTTCCACCTTGGCCAGTGCCGCGTCGCGTGCAGCCAGGTGTCGTAAGCGACACCCTTGTGCTCGATTTCCTCGACCGCATGCCAGCGCCACAGGTCGGCCGTCTCCTTGTCCGCGCCTTGAAGGTGCCGTGGGTTGGCGAGCAATTGGTGCGCGAGGATTGCCGTGAAATGTTCCAGCGCCATGGTCGCGGCGAGGCTCACGATCGGCGGCTTTCCGCGGGTGATCGCAAGCCGCTTTTCAACCTGCGCCTCCAGCTTGCTTAGGTCGTAGCCCGCGTCGGCCGCGCGCTTGTTGAATGCGTCATGCTCGCGGCTATGGATCGCTTCCTGGGTGGTAAAGCCTTTGATCTCTTCGGCGAGCTTCGGCGGCGCGGCATCGCGGAAAGCGCGGACGCTCTCGACGAAGAAGGCCTCGCCCTTCGGGAAGGTCGAAGATAACGCATTGTAAATTGCGGTCGCTTCGACGCGTCCGCCGTGCCAAAGACGAGGAGTGGCCGTGTGGCGGCCGAAGCGGCGGTCGCGCGGCGTGATGCTGAGCTCCGCCGGCGTCGGGAGGGGAATGCTGCTCACATGCGTAAGATAGATTAACTTACACGCATGTCAATTAGACGAAAGCGACTGAGCCCCGGGGAGAGTCGGGCGGCGGCGATCGAAGCTGCGCGCCGGCTTCTCCTCGCCGACGGCCCGCAGGCGGTCACACTGAAGGCGGTCGCCGGGGAAATTGGGCGGACTCACGCCAACCTTCTTCACCACTTCGGCTCGGCGGCGGGTCTTCAGGGCGAGCTTGCGCGAGCGATCGCTGAATCGGTCACTTCGAGCATTGCCGAAGCAGTCGCACGGGCGCGCGCCGGTGAGACCGACGCCCGAGACATCGTCGACCGCACCTTCGACGTGTTCGACCGCGAAGGCGCCGGAGCACTCGCCGCGTGGATGATCCTCACCGGAAACCGCGACGCGTTGAACCCGATCCTCGATTCGGTCCGTGGCCTCGTCGCCCAGCTCAGCGTAGGCCGTGAGGAGCATCACGTCGCCGAAAGCACGCTGGCGCTGGTGCTCAACGCTCTTGGCGATTCGCTGCTCGGGGCTCCTATTGCCGCAGCGCTCGGCCTTCCGCGGGACACGGCACGCGAGCTTGCTGCCGACCGTCTCCGCCATCGAATCGAGATGGATCACCCGCTGGAGTAGCGCGATCATGGGGGGACGCAGGACGACAAAAGTCGAGCGGTTCCGCCGCCAAATCGTCGGCTCGCTCGAAGAGCTTGGCCCCGGCCTCATCACTGGAGCGGCCGACGACGATCCGAGCGGGATCGCCACTTACTCGCAGGCGGGCGCGCAGTTCGGCTACGGCCTCATGTGGACGATGGTTCTATGCTATCCGCTGATGTCGGCGGTCCAGCTGGTCAGCGCGCACATCGGCCGGGTGACCGGCAGGGGCCTCGCCAACAATCTCGTCAGCACATTCCCAAAGCAGGTCGTCGGCCTTCTGATCGGCATCCTGCTGATCGCGAACATCATCAATATCGGCGCCGATCTTTCGGCCATGGCGGAAGCGGCGCAGCTGGTCGTCGGCGGCGGGGAGCATCTTTTCGTCATCGCCTTCGCGATTGTCAGCACCGCGCTCCAGCTGTTCGTTCCCTACCGGCGCTACGCAAGCATCCTCAAATGGCTGACCCTCAGCCTATTTGCTTATGTCGCCGTCCTGCTCGTGGTTCGGACCGATTGGCCCGCCGCACTCGTCGGCCTGGTCTGGCCCACCGATCTCGGCCGCGATGCGCTTCTCACCATCGTCGCGCTCCTCGGCACGACGATCAGCCCCTATCTCTTCTTCTGGCAGAGCTCGCAGGAGGCAGAGGAAATCGCCAATTCGCGGCATAGGCCGATCAAGCAGGAGCCGCGCAGCGCGAACAAGCAGTTCCGGCGGATGAGGTTCGATACGCTGACCGGCATGGCATTCTCCAACCTTATCTCCCTTGCGATCATCATGGCCGCTGCCGCCACCTTGCACCGGCAAGGCATCACCCAGATCGGATCGGCCGCCGATGCCGCGCAGGCGCTGCGCCCGGTCGCCGGCCAATTCGCCTTCGCCCTCTTCGCAATCGGAATTGTCGGTACCGGCTTTCTCGCAGTTCCGGTTCTCGCCGGGTCGGGGGCGTTCGCTGTCGCCGAAATCTTCGGCTGGAAGGAAGGCCTCGAATATCAGCCGCAGCAGGCGGCGGGCTTCTATTCGATCATCGTTTTGGCAAGCTTCATCGGCGTGCTGATCGACTGGTCGCCCATCGATCCGATGCGGGCTTTGTTCTGGAGCGCGGTCCTGAACGGGCTGGCCGCCGTCCCGCTGATGATCGCGATGATGATCGTCGTTTCGCGCCACAAGGTGATGGGACGCTTCACCGCGAACCGCCTGCTTCTGATCCTGGGCTGGGCCGCGACCCTGGTCATGACACTTGCTTCGGTGGCGATGCTCGCGACTTCGTTCGCTTAACAGCAGCCAATCCGTTGCATGCGCGTTACGGAGAAATGCGAGCTACTTTCACCAGGATCGCGGCGTGGATCGCGGCTGCGGCAGGCCAGCCGGTCACATTCCTGACGGCGGCAGCCATCATTGTCATCTGGGCCATTACGGGCCCGATGTTCCATTATTCCGACACGTGGCAGCTGATTATCAATACCGGCACCACGATCGTCACCTTCCTCATGGTGTTCCTCATCCAGAACAGCCAGAATCGAGATGGTGCGGCGATGCAGGCGAAGCTCGACGAGCTCCTCCGCGCCGTCGACAAGGCGCGCGAGAAGTTCATCGGCATCGAGCATCTGACCGACCAGCAGATCGAGCTCGTTCGAAGCGCGCTCGAGCGTTACGCTAGGGACGCCGAGGGCAAGGACGTTACGGCGCAAGACACCGTGGACCGCCTCCTCGAGCGATTCTGATCAACTCGGACGTTGATGATCGCGTCGGTGCTCAAACTTACGATCGGCAGCGTCGATCGCCCGCAGAAGCTCATTGAAATGCGGCGCCTCCTCAACGGGCCAGATCCGGTCGAAGGTCGGCCCGAGCGTTGTTAGGTCGCGACGCGTAAGAAGGCCGACCGCGACGATCTTTTCCATGGCTCACACTCACTGATTCAAGTTAGAAACGATCCTAAGCGCTTGCGGTGCCTAACATTTCGCCTTTGCATCGTTCGTTCGTCGCCACGGCAGAGGCCGACCGGCCGCAATGAAGCTTAGGGCGCCGTCCTCGACGAGCCGGTTTGCCGGCTCCGTCGATCGCCGAGCAACGCCGCAGAGCTTTCTCTCCCGGCCCGCATCGCCTAACCGGCGCGAGCGATGCATTTTCTCGACCAGGCTAAGATCTTCATTCGCTCAGGTGCGGGCGGCGCCGGAGCCGTGTCGTTCCGGCGCGAGAAATTCGTCGAGTTCGGCGGCCCAGACGGGGGCGACGGCGGCAAGGGCGGCGACGTCGTCTTCGAGGCGGTCCCCGGTCTCAATACCCTGATCGACTTCCGCTACACCCAGCATTTCCGGGCCCCGCGCGGCAAGGGCGGCGCCGGTTCCAACCGGACCGGCGCGGGCGGTGAAGACCTGGTGATCAAGGTTCCCGTCGGCACGCAGATCCTCGCCGACGACGAAGATCGCACGCTCCTCGCCGACCTCACCCTCGATGGCGAGCGGATCGCGCTTCTCAAGGGCGGAATGGGGGGCCGCGGCAACGCCAGCTACAAGAGCTCGACCAACCGCGCGCCGCGCCAGCACCAGACGGGCGAGGCGGGCGAGGAAATGTGGGTGTGGCTGCGGCTCAAGCTCCTCGCCGACGTCGGCCTCCTCGGATTGCCCAACGCGGGCAAGTCGACTTTCCTCAATTCGGTCACGAATGCATCCGCCAAGGTCGGCGACTATCCCTTCACGACCCTTCGCCCCCAGCTCGGAGTCGTCCGCCACAAGGGCCGCGAGTTCGTCCTTGCCGACATCCCGGGACTGATCGAGGGAGCCGCGGAAGGCGCCGGCATCGGCGATCGCTTCCTGGGCCATGTCGAGCGCACGCGCCTTCTCCTGCACCTGATCGACGGATCGGCCGAAGATCCGCTCGATTCATGGCGCGTCGTTCGCGGCGAGCTGGAAGGTTATGGTGCCGGCCTCGCCGACAAGAACGAGGTCATTGCCTTGACCAAGGCCGACCTGCTTGACGAGAAGCAGCGGGTGAAGATCGCCGGAGCGCTGGCCAAAGCGTCCGGCGCACGCGTTTTCCCGGTGTCGGCCCCGATCGAGGAAGGGCTCGAGCCTTTGCTCGACACGATCATCGAGCGGCTCGGAAGCGCTGCCGAAGAGGTGAACGAACCCGCCGAAGAGGGGTCCTGGTCGCCGCTATGAGGCTGGCGATCACCGGGGGGACGGGATTCGTCGGATCACATTTGATCGACATAGCCGCCGCTGCGGGTCACGAGGTCGCCGCCCTCACCCGCCGCGAACAGCCGCCACGCGATCGGGTGACATGGGTCGATGGCGATCTTCACAGTCCCGACGCACTCGAGAAGTTGGTCGATTGCGCGGATGCTGTGATCCACTCTGCAGGGCTCATCAGCGCGCGGAGCGCGGCAGAGTTCGAGAAGGTCAATGTGGAAGGCACGCTGACGATGCTCGCCGCAGCGACCGCCGGCGGAATTCGCCGCTTCGTTCACGTCTCGTCACTGGCTGCGCGTGAACCGAAGCTGTCGCTCTACGGTGCATCGAAGGCGCGGTCCGAGGAGCTGGTCCTCAGCTCCGGGCTCGATTGGACGATCGTTCGTCCGCCGGCCGTTTACGGCCCTGGCGACCGCGAAACGCTCGAGCTGTTCCGCATGGCAAAGCTCGGTCTGATGCTGATGCCGCCCAAGGGCCGGGTATCGGTGATCCATGCCGACGACCTCGCCCGGCTGATGCTCACGCTCGCGATTCCGGATGCCCCCTCGCAAACCCAGATCGAGCCCGACGATGGGCGGCACGGAGGCTGGACCCACCGGCAATTCGCGCAAGCTTTAGGTGAGGCGGTCGGGACCAGGCCCGCGATCATCTCCTCCCCGGGCATCCTGCTCCGCGCCGCGGCGCGCGCCGACCAGGTGATTCGCCGAGAAAAGGCCAAGCTAACCGTCGACCGCGCCGCCTATTTCGCGCACCGCGACTGGGTCGCCGAGCCGAAGCGCGCCGCACCGCCGGACTTGTGGCAGCCCACGATCGAGACCGAACAAGGCCTCAGGGAAACCGCGCAATGGTATCGCGCGAAAGGATGGCTCTAGCCAAGACGACCCCGAGCCTCGGTCCGTTGCGGCACAACTTGCCCTAGACGCAATCCTGGACGATCTTGCGCGTTCCGTGGATGATCCTGGTTGTGACGATGACGGACGGGGGCGCAATTTCGATGATCATGGGATCATCCGAGCTGTCGCGCAGCACCAGCGTCGTCGACTTCACGTCGGAATTCAAAGCGACGATTTCGCCGATTTGGGAGAGTTTGACGGTCAAGCACTTCTGGATGGTCGCGACGCTCTTGTGGGTCCGGAATGACAATCCGTGCGCCTGAGAGGTCGTCGGAGAGGTTGACCCCGCGGCGCCGAGCAGCATGGAAACGAAAAGTTGGCCCATGGAGACGGCGTATCACGCCCCATGTCCAGTTCATCTCAGGAGAATGCCCGAGGCTCCACGCATCCCGGGTTTTCACTGATGGGAAGCCTGCCCGCACCACCATATTGCGCCGACGAGAAGACGATGCCCACCAGTAGGCAAATCCACGTCGCCATC
>Ga0310810_10011222_pt1 | contig 10471 bp, 8 predicted proteins | sample NCmetagenome_FD_207641 | JGI IMG/M metagenome (GOLD analysis project Ga0310810, IMG submission 207641) | Soil microbial communities from experimental microcosm in Duke University, North Carolina, United States - NC | ecosystem: Engineered > Artificial ecosystem > Soil microcosm > Unclassified ... | reverse complement strand
CGCCCGGGGAGCGATCCCGCTCGACAATCCGGTCCTCATGGGCATCCTCAATGTCACTCCCGACAGTTTCAGCGACGGGGGGCGGTACACCGGTCCCGACGCCGCGCTGGCTCAGGCCGAGGTGCTGCTGACGGAAGGCGCCGCCATCCTGGATGTGGGCGGCGAGTCCACCCGGCCCGGCCGCGAGACGGACGTGCCCCTGGAGGAGGAGCTGGCGCGGGTGGTGCCCGTGGTCGATGCGTTGGTCCGTGCGCATCCCGAGCTGCCGGTCTCGGTCGACACGGTGAAGTCGGAGGTCGCCCGGGCCGCGCTCGAGCACGGTGCCGCGATCGTGAACGACGTGTCCGCCTTTCGGCTCGATCCCGCGATGGCGGCGGTCGCCGCCGCCGCCCGGGCGGGGGTGGCGCTGATGCATTCCCGAGGGGGCATCCTGGAGCTCGCGTCCTACCGGCACGCGACGTATCCCGGTGGCGTCGTCGCCGAGGTCGTGGCCGAGCTCCGGACGGCCCTGGCCGGTGCGGCGGCGGCCGGGGTGGCTCCCGAGCGTATCGTGCTCGACCCCGGCCTCGGCTTCTCCAAGACGGTAGAGCAGAACGTCGAGCTCTTCGACCAGCTGGCGGCGCTCGAAGCCCTCGGCCGGCCGGTGCTGGTGGGACCGTCGCGCAAGCGGTTCCTCGGCGCGCTGACCGACGCCCCGCTCGACCAACGCGACCGGGCGACCGCCGTGGCATGCGCGCTCGCCTGGGAGCGAGGAGCGCGCATCTTCCGGGTCCACGCGGTCGGGGCTGCGCGCGAGGCCTTGGCCCTGACTCGCGCGGTGGGAGCGGCATGATGCCGTTGGAACAGCTGCCGGTCCCGATCCCGCACTGGCGGGACCTGATCGAGATCGTCCTCGTGGCGCTGGTGCTCTACCGGGTGCTTCGCTTCCTCGTCGGCACCCGCGCGCTCCAGATCGTCTTCGGCCTGCTGGCGCTCGTCGGCATCTACATCGCCGCGCTGCTGCTCAAGCTGACCATGATTCCCTATCTCCTCGGCATCGGGTTCACCTACGCCCCGTTCGCGGCCTTGGTGGTATTCCAGCCCGAGCTCCGCCAGGCACTGGCCCGCTTGGGGCAGACCCGGCTGTTCCGCTGGTTCGCGGTCCCGGGAAGCTCGGTGGTGGCGGGGGAGATCGCCGAGGCGCTGGCTCGGCTGAGCGCGGCTCGCGTGGGTGCGATCGTGGCAGTCGAGCAGGGGGCCCGGCTGGACGAGTACCTCGAGTCGGGCAAGGCGCTCCAAGCGACCGTGTCGGCCGACCTGCTCGCGGCCATCTTCACGCCCACGTCTCCCCTGCACGACGGGGCCGTGGTGGTGCGGGGAGACCAGATCGTAGCCGCCGGGTGCATCCTGCCGCTGAGCCAGTCCAACCGCCTGGACCGGAGCCTGGGCACCCGCCACCGGGCCGCGCTGGGGCTGTCCGAGGAAACCGACGCGCTGGTGCTCGTGGTCTCGGAGGAGACCGCCACGGTCTCGGCGGCTCGGCGTGGCCGGTTGGAGCGTAACCTGACCCCGGAGCAGGTCCGGAAGCTGCTCGGCGAGCCCCTCGGCGGGGCTCCCGTGGTCGCGCAGGTGGCGATCTGAAGTCCGGTTCCCCGCCGTATCGGGCTGCTGTGGCGGTGTTCGCTGCGGTCCTCACGGTCTATGCGGTCACGCTCGCGCCGACCGTCACCTTCTGGGATGCCGGCGAGTTCATCGCGGCCACCCGGACGCTGGGCATTCCCCACCCGCCTGGGACGCCGCTGTTCGTCCTGATCGCGCACGTCTGGGCGATGCTCGTGCCGCTGGGCGAGTACGCGGTTCGGACCAACCTGCTGAGCGCCATCTTCAGCGCCGCCGGGGCCGCCCTGTTCTTTCTCGTGGTGCACGAGTCGCTCCCGCCACAGGAGGAGCAGTCGGCCGGCCCATCGGGACGGCTCGCCGCCGCGGCGCTCGCGGCGCTGATCGGCGCCTTCACCTTCACCAACTGGCAGAACTCGAACGAGACCGAGGTCTATGCGGTGGCGACGTTCACCATCGCGGCGGTCTCCTGGCTCGCGCTGGTCTGGCGCCGGCGCCGGTCGGAGGACCGCGCCGGACGGGTGCTGCTGCTGATCGTTTACCTGGCCGGGGCCAGCATCGGCAACCACCTGCTGGCGCTGCTGGCGGGTCCGGGTATCCTCGCGTTCCTGGTCGTCACCCTGCTGCGGGATCCCGCGCCCGAGCCGTGGCGCCGTCGTCTCGAGTGGAGCCAGGTGGCGGTCGTGGCCGGTGTCTGGGCTCTCCTCATCGGCACCGGACTGGGGAGCACGGAGCTCATCGCCCTGGGCGGCGTCTGCTTCGTGGCTGCGGCGGTGTACAGCGCGATGGGCGGGGCGGGCGGGTTTGCCCTGGTCGCACTCCTGATCGCCGCGGTGGGGGTCACTCCGTACCTCTTCATGTACCTGCGGGCCGCCCAGCACCCGATCATCAACGAGGCCGCACCGGACACCTTCGATGCCCTGCTCGCCGTGATCCGCCGGGCGCAATACCCGCCCCGGACACCCCTCGACGACCCCACGGTGCCGCACGGCCCCGGCAATCCCGGCCGGACCCTGAGCCTCCTCGGGTGGCAGCTGCTGAACTACTTCCAGTACTTCGACTGGCAGTGGGCCCGCTCGCTCGCGGACGGAGTGCGGACCGTCGCCACGGTCGTGTTCGCCGGGCTGGGTCTCCGCGGTCTTCGGACCCAGTGGCGCACCGATCGCGCGGCCGCCTGGCTGCTGCTCGGGCTCTTCCTGGTGACCGGGCTCGGGCTGGTGGTCTACATGAATTTCCGGCCGGGCTACAGCCTGGCCTACCACCTGTGGCCCAAGCCCGACGATCACGAGGTGCGCGAGCGGGACTACTTCTTCGTGGTGAGCTTCATCGTCTGGGGTCTCTGGTCGGGGATCGGCGCCGCGGGATTGGCCGGGAGCCTCCGGCGGCCATCGCTGCGCAGGTGGCAGCCGGCCGTGCTCCTGCTGGTCCTGGTGCCGCTCGGGCTCAACTGGACCGCTGCCGGTCGGAGACAGGGTCCCGACGCGCGGCTCGCCGCCGACTTCGCCTACGACCTGCTCAACAGCGTGCCGCCGTACGGCGTGCTGTTCACCTACGGCGACAACGACACCTTTCCGCTCTGGTGGGCCCAGGAAGTCCAGGGGATCCGCCAGGACGTGACCGTGGTCTGCCTCGCCCTGGCGAATACCGACTGGTACATGCGCCAGCTGCGCGAACAGCCCACCAGGGAGGTGGACCGGACGGCCCTGCCCGCGGTCTGGCGCGACAGTCTGGCCGTGCGCCCTCGGCCCGACTGGCCGCTGCACAGCCTGACGGACAGCATGATCGAGGGCGCCATGAACGGGTACGTCGTCCCGGACACCCAGCGGATCGCGCTGGGACCGGTCGAGCGCACCCTCGACCGCGGAGCCTTCCTCTATCCCAGCGAGATCGTCTCGCTCAGCATCGTCCAGCACAATGTGGGGCGGCGGCCGATCACCTGGTCGATCACCACCGGCCGGGGCTACGCCGGCCTGGGCGACTACGTGGTCCAGGCCGGGCTCGGCTTCTCCCTGCGTACGAGCCGCCCCGACTCCGCCGACACGCGGCTCGATTTCCGGCGTCTGGCGTCGGCCCCACTGGACGTCCCGGTCACCGAGCGCCTGGTGTTCGACACCTATCGTTACGCCAACCTGCTCGACGCCGGCGCGCTCGGCCTGGAGCCCACCGCCCGGAGCGTGGCGGGCAGCCTGGCCCTGCCGCCGGTCCAGCTGGTGTACGCCTACCAGGGCCGCAACGACCGCAAGGCGATGGAGCGGGCACTCCGCTACGCCGAAGCGCTCTCCCCCAACCCCGACCTCCGGGCGGCCCTGCTCGATCTGCTGTACCGACCCAGCGAATAGGCTCAAAGACTACTTCCCGAGCCCCTATCAGCATAAATTTCAAGGCTATGGAATTCCCGGACCTGCCGTCCCGGCTGGCCCAGGTACGTGAAGCGGTCGCCCGCCACCAGCAGGTCGGCGGATGGTCCCATCCGGTGCGCGTGGTCGCGGTCACCAAGGGGCACGGCCCCGACGCGGTCCGGGCCGCCGCGGCCGCGGGTCTCGAGGACGTGGGCGAGAACCGGGTGCAGGAGGCGTTGGCCAAGCAGGAGGCGGTCGGGTCCGTGCCGGTCACCTGGCATCTGATCGGAACCCTCCAGCGGAACAAGGCTCGCCAGGCGGTGGGGCGATTCGCCCTGATTCACTCGGTGGACCGGCCCGACCTGGCCACCGAGCTCGACCGCCGGTCCGGATCGGGCCCCGGCCGGCAGCGAGTGCTGGTGCAGGTCAATTGTTCGGACGAGCCGCAGAAGGGCGGGGTAGAGCCGCCGGGCTTGGTCCCGCTGCTGGCGGAGCTGGCGCAGCTCGGGCACCTCGAGGTCACCGGCCTCATGACGATGAGCGCGCTCACCGAAGACAGCGCGGAGCAGCGGCGGGCATTCCGCCGCCTGCGTGAGCTGCGCGACGAAGGCGAGCGCGCCGGGTACCGGCTCCCCGAGCTGTCAATGGGGATGTCGGGCGACTACACCACCGCGGTCGAGGAAGGTGCGACGATGGTTCGACTGGGGACGATCCTGTTCGGCGAGCGCGCCCGGTGAGCGACGAGATCTTCCGCCTCACCCCGCTCGATGTGCGCACCCAGGAGTTCGTGCGGGCGGTGCGGGGGTACGACCGTGCCCAGGTGGATCAGTTCAAGCTCCACCTCGCCGAGGAGCTGGAGCGGCTGGTGCGCGACCGGATGCAGGCCGACGAGCGGCTCAAGAGCGCGCAGGAGCAGCTGCGCGGCTATCGCGAGCGGGAGCGGGCGATGAACGAGGCCCTGGTGGCGGCACAGCAGCTCCGCGCCGACAGCCGGGAGCAGGCGGAACGGGAGGCCGAGCTGGTGCTCAAGGAAGCCAGCGCGGAGGCCCACCGCATCGTGCAGCAGGCCTATCAGGACGAGGTCTCCATCCGCGAGCGTGCCGACGCCGCGGCCCGGCAGTTCACCGCCTATCTCGCGGGGTTCCGAGGACTGCTGCAGCGCCAGCTGGCGGAGCTCGAGGTGCTGGAGGGCCACAACCGGACCATCGTCGAGCTTCAGGCCGAGGACCTGGCGCGGAGCCGCGAATGAGTCTGGTCACCGGCCTGTCGGAGCGGATCGATGCGGCCGCGGCCGTGGTCCGCGAGCGCACCACGCTGCGACCGGAGGTCGGCATCATCCTGGGCACGGGGCTTGGGGGACTGGCCCGGGAGATCACCGTCGAGGCCGAGATCCCCTATGGCGACCTGCCGGGCTTTCCGCTCTCGACGGTCGAGTCGCATGCCGGCCGGTTGTTGCTCGGTCGGTTGCGGGGTCGTCCGGTCGTCGCCATGCAGGGCCGGTTCCACCGATACGAGGGCTACGATCTCCAGCAGGTCACCTTTCCGGTTCGCGTGCTCGCCGCGCTCGGCGCCCGAGTCCTCGCGGTGAGCAACGCCTGCGGCGGGATGCACCCGCTCTGGCACCCGGGCGACCTGGTGCTGCTAAGCGACCACATCAACCTCCTCGGCGACAACCCGCTCGTCGGCCCCAACGACGACCGGCTGGGGCCGCGGTTTCCCGACATGTCGGAGCCGTATGACCGGGGTCTGCGCGCACTCGCGCGGGAGGTCGCGCTGGAGCAGGGCATCACGCTCCGGGAAGGGGTCTACGTCGCGGTGCCGGGCCCCAACCTGGAGACCCGGTCCGAGTACCGGATGCTCCGCGGCATCGGGGCGGATGTGGTCGGCATGTCCACCGTGCCCGAGGTGATCGTCGCGGTGCACCAGGGGATGCGGGTGCTGGGAATCTCGATCGTCACCGACCAGTGCCTGCCCGACGCGCTGGAGCCGGCCGACATCGGGCGCATCATCGCGACCGCGGCGGAGGCCGAGCCCCGTCTGACGCAGCTGCTGGCGACCGTAGTGGAGCGACTGGCCTGATGCGCTACCCGGCCTGGCCCGATCTCAGTCCCGACCAGCTGGAGCAGCGGCAGCTCGCGCTCTGGAAGGAAGAGGATCTGTTCCGGCGCACGCTGGAGGCCAACCGCGGCGGCACGCCTTTCGTCTTCTACGAGGGGCCGCCCACCGCCAACGGGCGGCCGGGGATCCACCACGTCTTCGCCCGGACCATCAAGGACCTGGTCTGCCGCTACCACGCGATGCAGGGCCAGGAGGTGACTCGCATCGCCGGGTGGGACACCCACGGCCTGCCGGTCGAGATCGAGGTCGAGAAGGAGCTGCAGCTCAACGGGAAGAAGGCGATCGAGTCGTACGGCGTGGCCGAGTTCAACGCCCGCGCGCGGCAGAGCGTGTTCCGCTATCAGTCGGAGTGGGAGCAGCTCTCCGACCGGATCGCGTACTGGCTCGACTACGAGCATCCCTACATCACCTGCAGCAACGACTACATCGAGTCGGTCTGGTGGCTGCTCGACCGACTGCACCAGCGGGACCTGTTGTCGCGCGGTCACCGCGTGCTGCCGTACTGCCCCCGCTGCGGCACCGTGCTGTCGAGCCACGAGCTGGCGCTGGGGTACGAAGAGGTCACCACCAACTCCATCTACCTGACCTTCCCGCTGGCCGACGATCCCTCGCGCCAGCTCCTGGTCTGGACCACCACGCCGTGGACCCTGCTCTCCAACGTGGCCGTGGCGGTGCATCCCGATCTGGAATACGGCGAATACCGGGTCGGCGACCGCCGAGTCATCCTCGCCACCTCTCGGGCGGGGCTGCCGAGCGGGCCGGAGAAGGGCGCGCCCAGCTTCGCCGAGCTCGGGGCGGAGCGCACTTTCAAGGGCCGCGAGCTGGTCGGGCTTCGCTACCATCGGCCGTTGGAGCTGGTGGCGTTGCCGGACGACCGCGCCTCCCGCGTAGTGGTCCCGGGTGCGTTCGTGTCCGCCGAGGACGGCAGCGGGTTGGTGCACATGGCGCCGGCCTTCGGGGCCGACGACTATCAGGCCGGCATCGAGCACCGGCTGGCGCTGGTCCGTCCGGTCGCCGCCGACGGCACCTTCGTCGGGACCGGGTGGCCCGAGATCGAAGGCCGGCTGGTCACCGCCAAGGAGACCAACGACCTGATCATCCAGCGGCTCAAGCAGGAGGGTCGCTGGCACCTGACCCAGCCGCACACCCACACCTACCCCCACTGCTGGCGCTGCTCCAGTCCGCTGATCTACTACGCGCGCGACAGCTGGTTCGTGCGCACGTCCGCGGTCAAGGAGCGGATGCTGGAGCTGAATCGGCAGGTGAACTGGAACCCGCCCGAGGTGGGCGCCGGCCGGTTCGGGGAGTGGCTGGAGAACAACGTGGACTGGGCCCTGAGCCGCGACCGCTACTGGGGGACGCCGCTGCCGGTCTGGGTCTGCGACCACGACCCGTCCCACGTCGAGGTGGTCGGCAGCTATGCGCGGCTCGCCGAGCGCTGGGGCAAGCCGCTGCCGGCCGACTTCGATCCCCACAAGCCGTTCATCGACGGGTACACCTGGCCCTGTGACTGCGGCGGCACCCGGCGACGGACGGCCGAGGTGATCGACACCTGGTTCGACTCCGGGGCCATGCCGTACGCCCAGTGGCACTACCCGTTCGAGCATGAGGCCGAGTTCCGGGCCCACTTCCCGGCCGACTTCATCTGCGAGGGCGTGGATCAGACCCGCGGCTGGTTTTACTCGCTCCTGGCCATCGCAGTCACCGCCTTCGACGCGCCGGCCTATCGCAATGTGGTCGTCAACGAGCTGGTGCTCGATGCCGACGGGCAAAAGATGTCGAAGAGCCGCGGGAACGTGGTGAGCCCCTGGGACATGATCCAGGAATTCGGGGCCGACACGGTGCGGCTTTACCTCCTGGCCTCGAGCCAGGTGTGGCTGCCGAAGCGGTTCGACCAGAACGCGATTCCCGAGGTGGCGGGGAAGTTCCTCAACGCGCTTCGCAGCACCTACGAGTTCTTCCAGCTCTACGCGCCGGACGCGGGGCAGGGCGCGCCACCGGCCGCGGCGCGCCCGCTGCTCGACCGCTGGATCCTGGCGCGGCTCGACGCCACCGTCGAGGCGGTCCACGAGGCGTGGGGCGGGTACGATCCCACTGCCGGGGTCCGGGCCATCATGGACTTCGTGGTGCAGGACCTCTCGCGCTGGTACGTGCGACTGAGCCGCTCGCGGTTCTGGGCCCCCGACGCCTCGGCCGACCCCTCCGCGGTGGCAACGCTGCAAGAGGCCCTCACCACCGTGGCGCGGCTGCTTGCGCCGGCGGCGCCGTTCACCGCCGATTGGCTGCACCGTGCCCTGGCGGGAACTTCGGTGCACCTCGCCCGGTTTCCCGAGACTCTCGGCCGCCGCCTCCCCGAGCTGGAGGCCGGCATGGACGCCGTGCGCCGGCTCGCCTCCCTGGCGCACCACGCGCGGCAGCAGGCCCGGATCGGGGCCCGGCAGCCGCTGGCCCGGATGCAGGTCGCGGTGCCGCCGGCGGCGCGCGGCAGCGGATTCGATGCCTTGCTGGAGCTGCTGCGCCAGGAGGTGAACGTGAAGGCCGTCGACGTGGTCGCGTCGGACACCGATCTGGTCCGGCTCCGCGCCAAGGCCAACTTCCGCAGCCTCGGCAAGCGCTACGGCAAGCGCACGCCCGCCGTGGCCGCCGCGGCGGGGCGCCTCGCGGCGGACCAGCTGCGCGAGCTGGAGCAGGGCCGTCCGGCCGAGCTCGACCTCGAGGGCGAGCGGGTGAGCTACCTGCCGGAGGACGTCGTGGTCGAGCGGGAAGTGGCCAGCGACTGGCTGGTGGGCAGCGACGGCCCCTTCGTCGCGGCGCTCGATCCGGCACTCACCGAGCCCCTTCGGCACGAGGGGGTGGCCCGGGAGGTGGTCAATCGGGTGCAGCGGCTGCGGAAGGAAGCGGGGTACGTCTATACCGACCGGATCGCCCTGTGGATCGAGGGGGCGGGCGCGGTGGCCGAGGCGGTCCGGGTTCATGCCGAATTCATCCAGGGCGAGACACTGGCGCGGAGCCTCACCATCGGCTCCCGGGCTCCGGCGCCCGACCTGGAGCAACAGGTGGACATCGACGGACAGGGCGTGGTGGTGGGAGTGCAACGACATCCGGACGGCCGGAACGGGGCCGGACCTCAACCCAGGAATGGGGAATGAACAAGAAGCAGCTGACACATCTCGAGAAGCGACTGCTGGAGGAGCGGGCCCGGGTGATGAAGGAGCTCGGCTACTACGACGAGTCGTTCAACGCGACGCTGCAGTCCTCCGACGGCGATCTCTCGTCGTACTCGTTCCACATGGCCGACCAGGGGACCGACGCCATGGAGCGCGAGAAGCAGTTTCTTTTCGCCTCGCAGGAGGGTCGCTACCTCTGGCACGTGAACGAGGCGCTCCGCCGGCTGTACGGCAATCCCGAGAAGTTCGGCCATTGCCATCAGTGCGGCCAGGAGATCAACTTCGAGCGACTCGACGCCCTGCCGCACGCGCGCCTGTGCATCACCTGCAAGGAGAAAGAGGAAGATGGAAAGCGCCGCTGATCCAGCGGCGCCCGGGGCGGAGCGGCGGATCTTCTGGATCGCCGCCGTCGTCGTCATCCTGCTCGACCTGATCACCAAGATCGTGGCCGAGGCGGTACTCCTCAGGACCCCGGGCATCGCGGTGCTGGGCGATTGGTTCCAGCTCCGCCTGGTGTACAACCAGGGGGCGGCCTTCGGGCTGCACCTGGGGCCCTACTCCCGCTGGATCTTCCTCACGGTCGCCATCGTGGCCGTGGTCGTCCTGCGGCGGATGTCCCGTACCAGTCCTCCCGGCGACTGGTTCCGGCAGCTGGCGCTCGGCCTCGTCGCCGGCGGCGCCGCGGGCAACCTGATCGACCGGATCCGCAGCACCCGTGGCGTGGTCGACTTCCTCGACGTCGGCATCGGCGCCCTGCGGTGGCCGACCTTCAACGTCGCCGACATCGCCGTGAGCTGCGGCGCCATCGCGCTCGTGGTCTCGATGTGGCGCGAGGACGTGCGCCAGCCGGAGCCGCCCGCGGCGCCGGTGCTCCAGGGACACGACGCGGAGTGACCGAGGCGGGGCTTCCCGTCGAGCTCACCATCGCCTTCTCCGTGCTGACGGCCGCCACCGAGCGGCTCGATCGCTATCTCGCCGACCAATTGAGTCTCTCCCGCACCCAGGCGGCCCGCCTGGTCGCGGCCGGCGCCATCCGGGTGAACGGCCGTCCCGGGCGCGCCAGCCAGACGCTCCAGCGGGGTGACGCGGTCGAGGTCCGGCTGGAGGAGCGGCAGCCCGTGCGGGAGCTCCGCCCGGCCCACATTCCCCTCACCATCGTCTTCGAGGACGAGCACCTCGCCGTGCTCGACAAGCCGGCGGGACTGGTGGTGCATCCCGCCCCGGGGCACTGGGACGACACCCTGGTGAACG
>Ga0310810_10011220_pt1 | contig 10472 bp, 11 predicted proteins | sample NCmetagenome_FD_207641 | JGI IMG/M metagenome (GOLD analysis project Ga0310810, IMG submission 207641) | Soil microbial communities from experimental microcosm in Duke University, North Carolina, United States - NC | ecosystem: Engineered > Artificial ecosystem > Soil microcosm > Unclassified ... | reverse complement strand
GAAAATTGCACTCGATCACGTCGCCGTCGACGAAGCCTTCGGACATTTCTCCCGGCCCGTGCGTGCACGCGTTGTCGGTGACGAAGAAGGCGCCATCGAGGTTGTAGACCGCGACGGTACGATTCCCCGCTTCCACCTTCCGCACTTCGCCGATCGGCACGTCCTCAACCTTGCACAGTTCCACCCGTGACGGCATAATCCGAAGTCAGTATACGCAACGCGGAAAGGTCAGACCATTGAACGCGGAGTGCGGGCGATGCTGAGGAAAGAACAGAGCGACCTGCTGACGCAGACGGGGCCGGGAACGCCGATGGGTCGGATGTTCCGCAGCTACTGGCTGCCCGCGCTCCTCGCCGAAGAACTGCCGGAGAACGACTGCCCGCCGGTGCGCGTGAAGCTGCTCTCCGAACGGTTGATCGCGTTTCGCGACACCAACGGCCGCTACGGCCTGATGGACGAGTTCTGCGCCCATCGCGGCGTGTCCCTCTGGTTCGGGCGCAACGAGGAGTGCGGCCTGCGCTGCGCGTATCACGGCTGGAAGTACGACGCCACCGGCCAGTGCGTCGACGTGCCGTCGGAGCCCGAGGCCTCGGGCTTCGCGAAGAAGATCAGGCTGCGGTCGTATCCACTCATCGAGCGCGGCGGCGTCCTGTGGACCTACATGGGGCCCGCGGAGCCGCAGCCGCCGCTGCCGGAATGGGAATTCATCTCCGTACCTCGCCCGCAGACGTTCACGAGCAAACGGCTGCAGGACTCGAATTGGCTGCAGGCGATGGAGGGCGGAATCGACTCGAGCCACGTGTCGTGGCTGCATCGCGGGGATCTGAATTCGGATCCGCTGTTCAAAGGGGCGCGCGGCAATCAGTACAACCTCAGCGACTCGCGTCCAGTGTTCGAGGTGGTCGAAAGCCCCGGCGGCCTCTACATCGGCGCGCGGCGCAACGCCGAGAACGGTCAGTACTACTGGCGCATCACGCAGTGGGTGATGCCGTCCTTCACCATGATCGCGCCGCGCGGCAACCATTCGGTCCACGGCCATTTCTGGATCCCGATCGACGACGAGGCGTGCTGGGCGTGGAGCTACGACTACCATCCGCAGCGGGCGCTCACCGACGCTGAAGTGGCCGCGATGCGCGACGGCAAAGGCATCCACGTCCGGTACGTGCCGGGCACGTTCCGGCCGGCCGCGAACAAGGACAACGACTACCTGATCGATCGCGAGGCGCAGAGAGCGGGACGCACGTTCAGCGGCGTCCAGGGCATCGCCATGCAGGACGCATCACTCCAGGAGAGCATGGGTCCGATCGTCGATCGTACGAAAGAGAACCTCGTGTCGACCGACAACGGCATCATCATGGCGCGGCATCGCCTGCTGCGCGCCGTCAAGGCACTGGCGGACAGGGACGTCGTGCCACCAGGCGTCGACCCCGCGCACCAGAAGGTCCGCTCCGCCGCGATCGTTTTGCCGGCCGAGGTGCCGTTCGCCGTCGGCGCTCGCGACGCGCTCGTGGCGCGGCCCGATGTGGCGCCCGCATCCGTCTAGCAGCAAGGGAATGCAGACCGAATCGGCGCGCATGAGCTCGGCGGCCGAGGCGCGATTCCGCGTTCAGGCGCCGAACTCGATGCCGCGCGCGATCAAAGCCATCGCGCTGGACGCGACGGGCCGCATCGTCATCGAACGGCTGGCCGGCGCAGGCTGGCAGCACGCCACATTCTTCACGGCACTCTCGCCCGACGCGCTGCGCGACCTGAGCGGAGACACTCGAAGCCTGCACGAGGAGGTGTCGACGGCGGACCTTGTCGTGTTCGTCGCCGGGCCCGGCGGTCACGCGCACGCAGCGTCGATCATCGGCGAGCTGTGCAGCCAGTGCCGCGTGATGACGACCGCGCTGCTCGTCGGCGCCACCTCGTCCACCGAACCGGAAGTCTCCAGAACGCTCGCGCAGCTGCGCCCGTGGTCGCTGATGGTGGTCATCGCGAACAGCGACGACTACATCGCGGACATGATGACGGCGCTCCGCGCGTGAGCCGCCGCATCGTCGTCATAGGCGGCGGGCCTGCGGGAACGTTCGCCGCGATCGCGGCAAAGAAACAAGACCCCGCCGCGTCCGTCATCCTGCTGACCCGCGAACACTGCGAGCCGTACGAAAAACCGCCGCTGTCGAAGGCGGTGCTCGTCGGCGACGTCGAACCACAGGCCGCGCCAATCGCCGGACCTGGCGGCGTCACGTCTCACGATGTCGTGCTCGAGGTCCGCGCCGATTGCGCGGCGATCGATCGCGCCGCCAGGAATGTCGTGATGACCGACGGGCGGCGGGTGCCGTACGACGCGCTCGTCATTGCCACCGGATCGGTGGCTCGCGAGCTGCCGCTGCTGCCGATCGGCACGCCGCGCGTCCACTACCTGCGCACCGAGACCGACGCGCGCGCGCTGAAAGCGGCCCTTCGGGCGAGCCGGGATCTGCTCGTGGTCGGCGGCGGCCTGATTGGACTCGAGGTCGCGGCGTCGGCTGCGACGCTCGGGCTAAGGGTGACGGTGCTCGAAGTTGCGCCGCGGATCCTCGCCCGCGTGTGCGACGAGCACACGGGCGCGTTCGTCCACGCCGCTCATTCGCAGCGCGGCGTCGACATTCAGCTGTGCACCGCACTTGCCGCAGTCGATCGTCATGCGGATGGCCGCATCGCCGTCATGGCAGCCGACGGTCGACGGTTCGACGGCGACCTCGTCATCGTCGGCACGGGCTCGATTCCAGATACGTCGCTGGCCGCCGCAGCAGGACTCTCGACCGACGATGGCATCGTCGTCGACGCGCAGTGCCGCGCGTCGGATCTGGCGATCTTCGCGGCCGGCGACTGCGTGCGGTTTCCCGGTCTTTACGGACTCGTTCGCCTCGAAAACTGGATCCACGCCCAGGATCACGGCGTGGTCGCCGGGAAAAACGCGGCCGGCGCGAGCGAGACGTACGCGGCCGTGCCTTCGTTCTGGTCGGAGCAGTACGACCTCTACATTCAGGGCGTCGGGTGGCCCGTTGTGGGCACGACACGCATCCATCGGCCGCTCGATGGCAATCGGCTGCTGATTTTCGACGTCAAGGACGGCTGCGTGACGTATGCGATAGGCGTGAACGTGCAGCGCGACATCGCGATCGCGCGGCGGCTGATCGAACGGCGGGTCGCCGTCGATCCCGGCGCGCTGGCGGATCCGACACAGTCACTGGCGGCCATCCTGAAGCGCTGACTCGCAGCACTAAAGTGCTGCGCCACGACCCATAAAGTGGCGCAGGGCTTCGTCACAAAAGCGGCGTAGGGCTTTAGCCCTGCGCGAACGTCCGGTTGAAGAGCCGTTCGGCGTTCCCCTGATAGATCTTCCGCCGGTCGGCGTCGCTGATTTCGAGGCCGTCGATCACCTTCAGCGTTTCGCGGATGTACAGCGATCCGCCTTCCGGATCGAAGGGCGCGTCCGACGCGAAGAGCACGCGGTCGGCGCCGAAGAATTTCAGGCCGCATTCGGTGGCGGCCGCGCTCCCGAAGACCGCCGTATCCGCCCAGAACATCCTGAAGTAATCGATCGGCCGTTTGGGCAGCGAGCGCCGCAGCGACTCGTAGTCCTCGTCGGCCGTGCGGGTACCGAGTTGATCGAGCCCGTAGCCGACGCGTCCCTCGAAGTACGGAATCATCGCGCCGAGGTGATGCGCGAGGATCTTGATGTTCGGCAGGCGATCGAACAGGCGTGAGAATACGAGCCGCTGCATCGCCACGCTGGTTTCGTAGGGCCATCCGAACGTCCACCAGATTTCGTACTTGGATTTCGTCTCGTGGGCGTAATCGGGCACGTTCGCGCCGCGCGCGGGGTGCAGGAACAACGGGCAGCGCAGCCGATCGGCCGTTTCGAACAGGCTGGCGAACCGCGGATCGTCGAGCGGCAGCCCGTTGACGTTCGAAAAGATCTGGGCGCCTAGCGCCCCGAGCGAGGTGACGGCGCGCGCGAGCTCGGCGACGCTCGCGTCGGGATGGTTCATCGGCAGCGACGCGAGGAACCCGGAGAATCGGTGCGGATGCGCGCCGGCGACCTCGGCCATCGTGTCGTTCGCCAGCCGCGCGAGATCGATCGTGATTTGGCGATCGGGATTGATCGATTCGATCGGCGGCGCCGACAGCGACAGCACCTGCCGATAGTCCGGGCCGAATGCCTCGAGCCGCCGGAATCGAACGTCGAGGTCGTAGAGAAAAGGGATGTTGAGCCAGCGCTTGACCGCGCCTTTGTTGACGACCACCTGTTGCAGGCGATCGAAGAACGGCTTCGGGAAGATGTGATTGAAAACGTCTATTTTCAGCATCGCACTCAATGGCCGGTGGCGAGCGAGGCCAACGCGGCGGGATCGGCCGGCGGCGCGTTGCCGCGCCAGACCACGTGCAGATCCGGACGGACCAGGAGAACATCGTACCCGTAGACGTCGCGCGGCGCGGCCTCGGCGATTGTCAGCACGTCGAATGGAGCGCCGGTCGCGCGCATGGCGCGCTCGAAGTCTCGGGTATCGACGGCGGTTCGTCCGAGCCGAAGCAGGGTGTAGCCGTCACCGATGACATCGTGGACCGATCGCCCCGGTGCAAGCCACACGTGCGGCAAGCGGGCGCCCGGCCATGTCGTCGGCACGTACTCGCGAAAGAGATGCTCCGGTCCGCCGGGCTCCTCCCAGACGATCGGCGACCCGACGTAGCGATAGCCGAGCTCGGCGCCGATCATCTCGTTGGTCTTCCGCTGCTCCACGTTGGCGACGGCTGCGAGGTGGTCGCGCGTCGCCTGTCCCTCCGGCGTCGCGTCGCGGATGTTGGGCCGGAATTGCGATCGCCACTTCCGGCGGCCGAGCGACGCGTACCTCGACGCGCCGACTGCGCGATCGCCGACCTGCCGGCGCTCGGTCTCGTACGACGCCAGCAGCTTCGGACCGCCCCAGCCGGCCAGCATCGCCTGGAGCTTCCACGACAGATCGATCGCATCGCCGACGCCGGTGTTCATGCCGAGACCGCCCGTCGGCACGACGAGATGCACCGCATCGCCCGCGAGAAACACACGGCCGGCGCCGTAGCGATCCGCGAGCAACAGGTTCTGCTTCCACTCGCCGCAGAACAGCATGTCGTACTGCACGCGAATGCCAATCGTCCGCTCGAACTGTGCCCGCATCTCCTCCGGCCGATCGACGACCGCGTGAAGCGTCCAGTGTTCCGTCGAGTCCTGCATGATCAGGAACGTCGCCCGATCGTCGGCGATGTGATAGTGGCGACCCTTGCCCGGGCCGCCGCCGATTGGGATTCGATCGAAGAGATCGGGCGCGTGGTACAGCGCCTGATGCAGCCGCAGCAGGTTGCCCTCGCCGCGCAGCTGAATGCCGAGCTGCTTGCGGACCGGACTGGACCCGCCATCGCAGCCGACGATGAACCGTGCGCCGATGTCGATCGTGCGTCCGGCAGGATCGCGGACAGTGGCCGTCGCCCCCGCTTCATCCTGCGAGAGGCACAGAAATTCGTGTTCGTACCGGACGTCAACCGCCGGCAGCTGCTCCGCGACCGATTTCAGCAGCGGTTCGAGGGTGTACTGCGAAATGAGTTGATATGGCTCGCGTGGCATCGAGCCGTCGGCACACGCCGCAATCTGCGCCTCGGCCTCGGCCACCGACGGATACGGCAGGCGTAGGAGCGGCGGCTCGTTCATCGCGAGCGCGATGTAGACGTCCATCGGAACGCTGCGGTCGAGACCGGCCGCGCGGACCTTTTCGGCAAGCCCCATGCGGCGGAAGATCTCCATGGTGCGTGCGTTGCAGCGCTCCATCTTGGGCAGGAATTCAGGCGCGGGCTTCTTTTCGATGAGGGTGCAGCGCACGCCGCGGCGACCCAGGTCGACGGCCAGCGTCAGTCCAACCGGCCCGGCACCAACGACCAGAACGTCGGTGGTCATCCGGTCAGCGGCCGGCCAGCGGCCCTTCCATCGGCCGCTCGTCGTAGGAGCGGCCGGCGCGCCGGCACCAGAATTCCCACGCGCGCTCGAAGGTGAAGGAGCTGCGTGTGCGAAGGACGGCCGCAACCTCACCGGGGCTCAGGAATGTCACGTCGCCGAGCGATTGGGCCTTCAGCTGGAGATCGGCATTCAGCTGCAGGTAGATCGAGTTGAACACGACCTCGCGCAGCGACGCGCCGGCTACCACGGCGCCGTGGCCTCGCATCAGGATGACGGGCCGCTCTCCGAGCGCGGCCGCCAGATGACGTCCCATCTCGATCGTCGTCACCAGCAGATTCGTGTCGCCGAACGCCGCCCGCGAATCCCATGTCGGCACGCCGATGCCGATGCCGGCGCACATGTGCATGATGGGCGCGAGCTCCGCGCGTGTGACGCTGAACGGAATGACGCTCGGACTGTGATGATGGACGACGGCGCGGACATCGGTGCGCGCCTCGTAGACGGCACCGTGGATGAAACGTTCCGCGTACGGTTTTCGCCCGCCGGCGTCGAGCGGCGTACCGTCGAGCGCACACTCCATCAGATCCTCGAGCTCGATACACTCGGGCGCACGCGCGCGCGACAGAAAGTACCGATCCGCGCGATCGGGATGACGTATGCTCACGTGGCCGAACGAGTCGACGACGCCTTCGCGCGCCAGGATCCGGTTGGCCGTCACGAGCTCGTCGAGCAGCGCCGCCAGTGCACGCATGGGCGCTCGAAGATAGCATGAATGGTATGACCAAACGACTGCGGACCATGATCGCGACACGAGGTCACACGCAAGCGCTCAAGGACGGATCGGTCCTGCCGCGTACCTTCGAGTTCGACTTCGAGGACGTGCCGATCATCGTCAAGGCGTTCCGCCGGATGGTCCGGACGCAGGACTTCGACATCTGCGAGCTGGCGATGACGACGTATCTCTGCTCGCGCGCGTTCGACAAACCGTTCACCGCGATTCCGGTGTTTCCGATGCGCGCCTTCCATCACGGCGCCATCGTGTGCAACACGAAGTCGGGGGTACGCAGGCCGAAGGATCTCGAGGGCCGGAAAGTCGGCGTCAACCGCGGCTACACAGTAACGACGGGCGTCTGGGCGCGCAGCATCCTGCAGCACGAATACGGCGTCGATCTCGACACGATCACGTGGGTGCTTTCCGGCGACGAGCATGTCGAGGAATTCCGGCCGCCGTCGAACGTCGTACCGATCGACTCCGGCCGGACGATGGAGGAGCTCCTGGCATCGGGCGAGATCGCCGCCGCAATCGGTGTGCAGATCGATTCGCCCGACGTGAAGCCGCTCATCCCCAACGCCCGCGAATGGGCGATCGCCGCGCTCGCGGAGCGCGGCCACTACCCGATCAATCACACGGTCGTGGTCCGGAACGACGTCCTCGACGCCAACCCTGATCTGGCCGATGACCTCTTCGACGCGTTTGCGCAGGCGAAGGCGATTTACGTGAAGCGCCTCCGCAGCGGCACGGCCGAAACGCGAGCGGAAGCGGATCAAGCCGCGCTCCACCTTCGAGTCATGGACATCATCGGGGATCCGCTGCCCTACGGGATCGAACCGAACCGCCAGATGCTCGAATCGCTGATCGGCTACGCCGTCGAGCAGAAGATTCTGCCGCGGCCGGTGGCCGTCGAGGACCTGTTCGCGATCAGGAAGTAGCGGCCGCCGCCGCACCGCGGAGGAAGTCGAGCACGCGCGGCGGCGCCGTCTCTGCCGTCTGCTCCTCGACAGGCACATCCCAGTATTGCGCCTGCGGCAGGCACTCTTCGAGATAGCGGGCGGCCGACGTCGCGTGCGTCGCGTCGTGCCCGGGGACTATCAGCGCGGGAACCGTCAGTCCAAAGAGATCTTCAGGCGCGGCGCCGGGAGCGGTGTCGCGGTCGACGAGCAACTGTCCCATCTCGCTGACGAGCCGGATGTAGTCGTCGACGTGTTGTCGCGCGTACGCCGCCGCGAATGGTGCGTCGCGCCGTAGCAGGGCGACCCACGGGCCGCCGCGCGGATCCTGACCGAACGACGTGTCGCTTCCTTTCGCCAACGCGACCACGGCGTCGAGGCCGTGCGCCTTCACGTACATGGCGTGCTCCGCAAAGCGATGATGACTGTTGATCCGGTACCTGGCCCCGCCGACGGGCCACCACAACACCAGGCTCAGCGTTGTCGCCGGATGCGCGACGCCGAACGCGATGGCCACCGAACAACCCATGCAGCCGCCCATCACGTGCGCGCGCGCGATACCGAGATGTTCGAGCAGACCGACGCCTTGCCGGACGTAGTGTGACCACGTGACGGCCTCGACGCGTCCGGCGGACTCGCCGGTCTCGCGGCGATCGAAAACAATGCACTGAAAGTGGCGCGAGAGCTGATCGAGAAGCCCAATGCGCGAGTAGGACGCGATGGTCGTCCATTTGTCGAGTGTGGCGTCGAAGCCGCCCGGAGAGAACATGAGGATCGGCGCACCGGCGCCGCGGATCTCGTACCGGGTGCTGATGCCGTCGACGATTGCGGTTGCCACTACTCTCCTCTGAGCGGCCGGGCCGCGCGGACATCCTGACACAACGCGTCGATCGCCGTCAGGACCGAGCCCGCCACATTGGCGTAGCGCTTCACCCCGTCGTCGGCAGCTGCCGCCGCGTAGCCGACAGCAGCGGGGATTGACCGGACGCGGCCGTCGAGCCACGGGCCGCCGCCCAGGCCGCCGAGTACGGGAATGCGCACGGCCGCGACGACGGCCGGTCCGGCTGTGGGTCCCGAGTGGCGGAAATCCAGCAAGGCCGCGCCTGCTGCCTCGAGAGCCTGCGCGTTGCGCACGAGATCGTCCACGGCGAGTGCGGCGTTCGCGCCTTCGGGCGGCGCGAGCTGCGCCCAGACGGCGATGCCCGCATCAGCGAGCGCGTGAACGAGATCGATCGACGAAGCGGCCACATCGACTTTGACCAGATCGGCACCGGCTTCCGCAGTCAGACATATGGCCGCCTTCAGCACCGCGTCCGATGATTGACGCAGCGCCGACAGCGGCACGTCGGCGCTCACGAGCGCGCGTGTCACACCGCGGCGAACCGCCCGGCACACAACCATCATCTGCTCGGTCGTCAGCTCGGCTTCACTCGCGTGACCCCAGAGCGCGACGCCGACCGAATCTCCGGCCGACACAAGATCGACGCCCGCGCGATCCGCGAGCTGTGCCATCGGGCAGTCGTACACGACGACGGCGACGATTTTTCGACGATCGACTTTCAGACGCCGCAGCGCTGCGACACGGGCCGCTGTGCTCACGCAGCATCAGTATAGAGTCGGGGACTGTTCGTTTTTGCGGTACCGGGCAATACTGATGGCCATAGAAACACTGCTGCAAGGCACGCTCGACCTCTTGATCCTGCGCACGCTGGCGCTCGGGCCGCTGCACGGCCTGGGCATCGCGGATCGCATCGCGCAGGTGACTCGCGGCTCGCTCCAGGTCAAGCCCGGCTCGCTGTTCCCCGCGCTGTACCGGCGCGAGGCCGATGGACTGGTCGAGGGCGAACGCGGCGGGTCGAAGTCCGGACGCCCCGCGAAGCTCTATACTCTGACGAAGGCCGGCCGCAAGTGCCTGGCCGAGGAAAAGCGATCGTGGGCGCGGGCGGCGCTCGCCATCGAGGGGGTCCTCGGCATGGAGCGCGGCTGAAAGATTTCAGCACCTCGCCCCATTAGATCCCTCAGAAGCACGACCAGGGAGGGAACGGTCTCATGACACGTCGGGGATTGGTACGCCTTGCTTCCGTAATCGCCGTAGCGGCCGTCGGGGTTACATGCGGAGGAAGCAGCGGTTCGAGCAGCAGTTCGAACAGCCCGACGGCGCCTGGCACGACCACGCCGACCGGGCCTGCATGCCGGACGTATCCGACGCGAGCGAACGTGCATACGGTGACGAGCGGGACGAGCGTCACGTTCGACGCGCTGGAGATCGCAACGTTCGATTCGGGCAGCAAGAAAGCGACGGTCGACACGCAGTTCGCGAACGGTGCGCCGTGCTCGACCACCGTGGTCAGCTATAACTCCGTCGCCGATTTCGTCGACGAAGTGCGCGTGATCCCGCCCGTGTCACTGGCAATCCGCGCCGACGGCACGAATTCGGGCCAATGTGGTTCCGGGACCGGAACGACGGTCTACGTCTACGACAGCCAGCGGCGCGTCACACAGATCACGAACGGCACGAGCGCCGTCACGACCTACACTGCGTGGGACAACTCCGGGCGACCGACGTCTGGAACGAGCGGCGCGCTCAACCTGTCGCTTGTCTACAACGATCCCGGACGCTCCTACGTCGTGACGACGACGCAGGCCAACACGCCGGTCAGCACGAGTACGCTCTCCTTCGACGCCAACGGCAACCAGACGAGCATCGTCCTCGTCCAGGGCAACGTGACGACTACGACGACGTTCACGACCACGGCGACGGCGCAGGCGTGCAAATAAGATGCGGTTCACT
>Ga0310810_10011219_pt1 | contig 10472 bp, 12 predicted proteins | sample NCmetagenome_FD_207641 | JGI IMG/M metagenome (GOLD analysis project Ga0310810, IMG submission 207641) | Soil microbial communities from experimental microcosm in Duke University, North Carolina, United States - NC | ecosystem: Engineered > Artificial ecosystem > Soil microcosm > Unclassified ... | reverse complement strand
AGCGGTCGCGGAGGGCAGACGAAAAGCCCCTACGCACTGGATCGCAATCCGTGCGGTTCCAGCGCCGGCACTGGCAGTGCGGTCGCGGCCAGCCTCGCCACGGTCGGCATCGGCACCGAAACCGATGGCAGCATCATCTGCCCATCCGCGGTCGCTGGCCTGGTCGGCATCAAGCCCACGGTCGGCCTGGTGAGCCGTAGCGGCATCATCCCGATCTCGCACTCGCAGGACACCGCCGGACCGATGGCGCGCAGCGTCGCCGATGCCGCTGTCGTGCTGTCGGTGATCGCTGGTCGGGACGATGCCGACGGCGCGACCACGCAGGATAAGCGCGCAGTTGCACCGGATTACATGGCGCATCTCAAACCCGACGGCCTCAAGGGCGCGCGTATCGGCGTGCTGCGCAAACTCATGGGTTACCAGCCAGATGTCGATGCGGTCATGGAAGCCGCCATCGCGACCATGAAGGCAGCCGGCGCCGAAATGGTCGATGCGGAAATCCCCACCTTCGGGCAGTGGGACGACGCCGAACTGCAGGTATTGCTCTACGAATTCAAGACAGGCCTCGATAACTACCTGGCCGACAGCGATGCACCGATCAAGACGCTGGCCGGCCTGATCGAATTCAACAAACAGCACGCCTACTCCGAGATGCCGTGGTTCGGCCAGGACCTGTTCCTGCAGGCAGAGGCCAAAGGCCCATTGACCGACAAGGCTTACCTGCAGGCGCGCGACAAGGCACGTCGCCTCGCGGGAAAGGAAGGCATCGAAGTTGCATTGAAAAAGCAGCACCTCGACGCGCTGGTGGCGCCATCGATGTCACCGGCGTGGCTGACCGATCCAATCAATGGCGACCATTTCACCGGCGCCGGCTATGGTGCGGCCGCTGTAGCCGGCACCCCGAGCATCACCGTGCCGATGGGCGACAGCCATGGCCTGCCGCTGGGAATCGTGTTCATGGGCCCGGCGTGGAGCGAGGCGCGGCTGATCGAACTGGCCTACGGCTTCGAACAACACGGGAAGGCGCGCAGGCCGCCGCAGTTCCTTCCGTCGGTGTCGCTGCAAGCGGCGCCTTGAGCGGTCGCGGCGTCACCTGTACTGACGCTCACGCAGCAGTGGGCGCCGCAAGTTGCGCCTGTTTGCGCACGATCAGCATCGCGATCTCCAACGCCTGTTCGTAATTCAAGCGCGGGTCGACGGTGGAAAGGTAGGCACGTTCGAGATCGGTCTCGGTCAGTTCACGCGCACCGCCGAGGCACTCGGTCACATCCTCGCCGGTGAGTTCGAGATGCACGCCACCGAGACGGGTGCCGGCGGCGACGTGAAGATCGAATGCCTGTTCCAGTTCGCTGCGGATGTTATGGAAGCGGCGTGTCTTGTAGCCATTGCTGGTGCTTTCGGTGTTGCCGTGCATCGGGTCGCAGATCCAAAGCACGCGGCGACCTTCGCGTTTCACCGCATCGAGCAGCGGCGGTAACTTCTCGCCGATTTGCGCCGCGCTCATGCGATGGATCAACGTGAGCCGGCCCGGCTCGTTGTCCGGGCTGAGCACGTCCATCACGCGCAACAGCTGCTCCGGCGTCACCGAAGGCCCGACCTTCAGCCCGATCGGGTTGCGGATGCCACGGAAGTACTCGACGTGCGCCCCGTCGAGTTGCGCGGTGCGCATGCCGATCCACGGGAAGTGCGTGCTGAGGTTGAACCAGCCCCACTGCCGCGGCACTTCGCGGGTCTGTCCTTCCTCGTACGGCAGCAGCAGTGCTTCGTGCGAAGTGTAGAAATCGACCCGGTTGAGGTTGTGCACTTCGCTGCCGGACAGCGTCTCCATGAAACGCACCGCATCGCCGATGCCCTCCACCATGTGCCGGTATTCGTCGGCCAGCGGCGAATGCCCGACCCAGCTGAGGTTCCAGTACTCGGGATGGTGCAGGTCGGCGAAACCCCCATCGATCAGTGCGCGCACGAAGTTCATCGTCATCGCCGAGCGCGCATGCGCCTTGATCATGCGCCGTGGATCGGGTGTGCGCGCCTGTGCGGTGAATTCCGGGCCATTGATGATGTCGCCGCGGTAGCTCGGCAATGTCATGCCGTCGCGGATTTCGATGTCTGTCGACCGCGGCTTGGCGTACTGACCGGCAAATCGACCGATGCGGACCACGGGCAGGCGCAGCCCATGCACCAGCACCAGGCTCATCTGCAGCAGTACCTTCAACCGGTTTGAAATGACTTCCGAGGTGCATCCGTCGAACGTTTCCGCGCAATCGCCGCCCTGCAGCAGGAAGCGCTTGCCGTCCTGTGCGTCGGCGAGATGCTGCTTCAACGTCATGATTTCCCATGACGTGACCAGCGGTGGCAACGCATGCAACTCCTGCAATGTCGATGCCAGCGCAGAGGCATCCGGATAGACCGGCAGTTGCGCCGCCGGCCGCGTGCGCCACGATGCGGGCGCCCAGCCGACAGGAAGCTTCACGGGATGCAGGGGACGGTCGACACTGGCCATGGACATCATTCTGTTGCGTTGCATCAATGCATCATCGCGCCCGTACCGTCGCGCTGCAACTTACGGATCTGCATGCGCCCAAGCAGCAGCGCTTCGTCAACGCCGCTTGAATGCGGCGTAGAGCGCCCAGAGAGCGAGGACGATGAAGCACAGCAGGCTCCATTCCGGCATCGACATGCCAAGCAGCGTCCAGTCGACTTTTGCGCATTCACCTGATCCGGTCAGCACCTTGCGCACGACATCGCCCAGCGGGAATGCATCCATCATGTAGGCGAGATCCGGGCCGCATGCGGGTACCTGGTCCGGCGGCAGGTACGTGAGCCAAACGTGGCGGCCGGCGATGGCGATGCCCACGCTCGCCGCGACCAGCTCCAGCACGCCATAACCACGCCGCCCGCCCACGCTGCGTGGTGCATGCAGGCCAGCCACCAGGAACACCAGCCCGAGGATGATGAAGGCCGCGCGTTGAAACGTGCAGAGCGGGCATGGCCTCAGGCCACCGAAACGCTCCATGTACAAGGCGAAGCCCAGGAGCGCCACGCATGCCAGGAAGCCAAGCAGGCACTGCGCGCGGAATGACCAGCGGATCGGATTCGGGTTCATGTGCGCACGATAGAACGCGCGATGGCGATTGAAAAGCCACACTACGAAAGAACCGCTGGGAACCGCCCTCAAACGCCCGGAGTCAACTCCTGCATCGAAAGTCTGGCCTTGCACGCACAAACAAAAACCCCGGCCAAGGCCGGGGTTTCGTTTAGAACAGACCCGCTGCGGTTCAGTCCGCGTCGACGGCCGTGGCCGACTCCGGGCGATCAACCAGTTCGACATATGCCATCGGCGCATTGTCGCCAGCGCGGAACCCGCACTTGAGGATGCGCAGGTAGCCACCCGGGCGTGCGGTGTAACGCGGGCCGAGCACGGTGAACAGCGTGCCGACTGCTTCCTTGTCGCGCAGGCGTGCGAACGCCAGGCGACGGTTGGCGACACCGTCGGTCTTGGCCATGGTGATGAGCGGCTCGGCAACGCGGCGCAGCTCTTTCGCCTTGGGCAACGTGGTGCGGATCAGTTCGTGCTTGATCAGCGACGCGGCCATGTTCTCGAACATCGCCTGGCGATGCGCGCTGGTGCGGCTGAACTTGCGTCCGGATTTCTGGTGGCGCATGGCTATGTTTCCTTCTTAACCCATCATGCCGTGCGAGGCGATGCCCGCTGGCGGCCAGTTTTCAAGCTTCATGCCGAGGGACAGGCCGCGCTGTGCCAGCACTTCCTTGATCTCGGTGAGCGACTTCTTGCCGAGGTTCGGCGTCTTGAGCAGTTCGACTTCGGTCTTCTGGATCAGGTCGCCGACGTAGTAGATGCTCTCGGCCTTGAGGCAGTTGGCCGAACGCACGGTCAGCTCCAGGTCGTCGATCGGGCGCAGCAGCACCGGATCCACGCCGCTGGTGGCGGGCTTCGCCGCGCCGCGGTCGCGGTGGGTGAAGTCGCCGAACACCGACAACTGGTCGCTGAGGATGTCGGCGGCGGTGCGCACGGCTTCCTCGGCGTCGATCGTGCCGTTGGTCTCGATGTCGATGACCAGCTTGTCCAGGTCGGTGCGCTGTTCGACGCGCGCGGCTTCCACCGCGTAGGCGACGCGGCGGACCGGCGAGAACGAGGCATCGAGCATCAGGCGGCCGATCGCGCGGGTTTCCTCGTCCGGACGACGACGCGCGGCAGCCGGCTGGTAGCCGAAACCGCGCTCGATCTTCAACCGCATGTTCAGCGCCGTGTCCTTGGTCAGGTGGGCGATGATGTGCTCGGGATTGAGGATCTCGACGTTGTGGTCGGTCTTGATGTCGCCGGCCGTGACCACGCCCGGGCCCTGCTTGGACAGGCTCAGGGTCGAGGCTTCGCCGGTGCCCATGCGGATGGCGATGTCCTTGAGGTTGAGCAACACCTCGAGCACGTCTTCCTGCAGGCCTTCGACCGTGGTGTATTCATGCAGCACGCCATCGATTTCGACCTCGGTGATCGCGAAGCCTGGGATCGAGGACAGCAGCACGCGACGCAGGGCATTGCCGAGCGTATGGCCGTAGCCACGCTCCAGCGGTTCGATCACGACCTTCGCGCGATTGTCGGCGAGGCGTTCGATCTGGGGACCGCGCGGGCGCAGCACTTGATTGGCGGTAACCGTCATTTATGTCTCCTGCAAACCTCCGGCGGACCGGAGGTGCGTTGCAAATGGATTACTTCGAGTAGAGCTCGACGATCAGCGCTTCGTTGATGTCGGACGGCAGGTCGGCACGATCCGGCACGGCCTTGAACACGCCGGCGAACTGCTTCGCATCGACTTCGATCCAGGACGGCGACAGGTCCATCTGGCCGGACACGGTCAGCGATTCCTGCACGCGAAGCTGCTTCTGCGCACGCTCGGACAGCGCGATCGCGTCGCCCGCCTTGACCGCGTACGAAGGCAGGTTCACCGACTTGCCGTTGACCGTGACGCCACGATGCGACACCAGCTGGCGTGCGGCCGGACGCGTCACCGCGAAGCCCATCCGATAGACCACGTTGTCGAGACGGGTTTCGAGCAGCTGCAGCAGGTTCTCGCCGGTGTTGCCCTTCTTGGTCGAGGCCTTCTTGTAGTAATTGCGGAACTGGCGTTCCAGCAGGCCGTAGATACGCTTGACCTTCTGCTTCTCGCGCAGCTGGGTGGCGTAATCGGACAGCTTGCCCTTGCGGGTCATGGTGGCGCCATGCTGGCCGGGCTTCTGCTCCAGCTTGCACTTGGAATCGAGCGCGCGCGCCGGCGACTTCAGGCCGAGGTCGGCGCCTTCGCGGCGGGCGAGCTTACAGGTGGGACCGATATAACGTGCCATCTCTTCAGTTCCTCTGACGTCGCTTAGACGCGCCGCTTCTTGGGCGGACGGCAGCCATTGTGCGGAATCGGCGTGACGTCGATGATGTTGGTGATCTTGTAGCCGACGTTGTTCAACGAACGTACGGCGGATTCACGACCGGGACCCGGGCCCTTGATGCGCACTTCCAACGACTTGACGCCGTAGTCGAGCGCAGCCTTGCCGGCCTTCTCGGCGGCCACCTGGGCGGCGAACGGAGTCGACTTGCGCGAGCCGCGGAAACCGGCACCGCCCGAAGTCGCCCACGACAGCGCATTGCCCTGGCGGTCGGTGATCGTGATGATCGTGTTGTTGAAAGAAGCGTGGACGTGGGCGATGCCGTCGGTGACGACGCGCTTGATCTTCTTCTTGACTTTTGCTGCAGCTGGCTTGGCCATGTCTGTTCCTTACTTCCTGATGGCCCTGCGCGGACCCTTGCGGGTGCGTGCATTCGTACGCGTGCGCTGGCCGCGCAGCGGCAGGCCACGACGATGGCGCAGGCCGCGGTAGCAGGCCAGGTCCATCAGTCGCTTGATCGCGACGCCGACTTCACGACGCAGGTCGCCTTCGACCGCGAACTTGCCGATCTCCGCGCGCAAGCGCTCGACTTCCGGCTCCGACAGGTCACGGATCTTGGTCGACGGCGTGACGCCGGCGGACTCGCAGACCTTCCTCGACCGGGTACGGCCGATGCCATAGATACTTTGCAACCCGACCCAGACATGCTTCTGGGCTGGCAGGTTGACGCCCGCAATACGCGCCATAACGCGATTCTCCAAACTGTTTGGCGGCCGGACTTCGAGGGTCCGGCGGAGTGAACTCGAAATTTTAACAGGGTCTCGGGTTTCAAGGAAGCCCATGGATGCCGAAACATCCCTGAACCGGCATGGGGAGTGTGCCCATGCTCCGGCGACGGGCCCGGACTGGCAGCGCCTGGCGGTCGAAACCGCCTTGCCCTGCCCCGCGCGCTACTCTGGCGCGCGGAACGGTCCTGGCCCACCCGCGCACGAGACCGCTGCGCGAGTCGCCCATCGTTGGCTTACCCGCGGGCTAAACCGCCGCGCGAGCCGCCTTTCAAATTCGCCTTCTTCAACAGGCTCTCGTACTGGTGCGACATCAGGTGCGCCTGGATCTGCGCGATGAAGTCCATCACCACCACGACCACGATCAGCAGCGACGTGCCACCAAAGTAAAACGAAGTACCCAGCTTGGTGCGCATGATCTCCGGCAGGATGCAGACCGCCACCAGATACACCGCACCGGCCGCGGTCAGACGCGTCAGCACGCTGTCGACATAGTCGGCGGTGGCTTTGCCCGGACGGATGCCCGGGATCAGCGCGCCCGACTTTTTCAGGTTGTCCGCGGTTTCCTGCGAGTTGAACACCAGCGCCGTATAGAAGAAGGTGAACCCAGCGATCAGCGCGGCGTACAGGATCATGTGCAGCGGCTCGCCGGGCGACAGCGCCTGGCTGACCTTCTGCAGCCACGTCGCTGAACCGGCCTGGCCGAACCAGGTCGACGCGGTCGCCGGGAACATGATGATCGAGGAAGCGAAGATCGGCGGGATCACGCCCGACATGTTGAGCTTGAGCGGCAGGAACGAGGACTGGTTCATGTACGCGCTGCGGCCACCCTGGCGGCGCGCGTAGTTGACCGTGATCCGTCGTTGTCCGCTCTCGACGAACACCACGAAGAACGTCGCCAGCAGCACGACCGCGGTAATCGCGATCACCGCAAGCGCACTGATGTCGCCATTGCGCGCCTGCTCCAGCGTACCCAGTACGGCACCGGGCAGCCCGGCGACGATGCCGGCGAAGATGATCAGCGACACGCCGTTGCCGACGCCGCGCTCGGTCACCTGTTCGCCGACCCACATCAGGAACATGGTGCCTGCGGTCAACGCCACGACTGCGGTCAGCACGAAGCCCATGCCCGGCGCATAGACGACAGGGATGCCGTTGCTGGCGCCGGAACTCTGCAGCGCGATGGCGATGCCAGCCGACTGGAACACCGCCAGCGGAATCGCACCGAGACGCGACCACTGGGTGATCTTGCGACGGCCCGACTCGCCTTCCTTCTGCAGCGCCTTGAGGCTGGGCAGGATCTGCACCATCAGCTGCATGACGATCGAGGCGGAGATGTACGGGATGACGTTCAGCGCGAACAGGCTGAAGCGCTGCAGCGCGCCACCGGAGAACATGTTGAACATGTCGACGATGGTGCCCTTCTGCGCTTCCATCAGCTGCAGCATGGCCTCGGGATTCACGCCCGGCACCGGGATGTAGCAACCGATGCGGTAGACGATCAGGGCCCCGACCACGAACAGCAGGCGCTGGCGCAGTTCTGTGAACTTGCCGAGCCCGCCACCCACGTTGCCGCCTTGCGCCATGCTTCGTTTACTCCGCCACTGCTTCGAGCTGGCCGCCGGCGGCTTCGATCGCCGCCTTGGCACCCGCCGTCGCCAACAGGCCCTTGAGCACGAACTTCTTGCTCACTTCGCCCTTCTTGACGATCTTGGCCTGCTTGGCGCTGTTGGGCACCAGGTTGGCGGCCTTCAGCGCGGCGAAATCGATCGTGCCGGCGTCGAGCTTGTCCAGCTGGTACAGCAGCACTTCGGCGACGTCGAGCGCACGCTTGGATCGGAAACCGATCTTCGGCAGGCGACGCTGCATCGGCATCTGGCCGCCTTCGAAGCCGGCCTTGATCTTGCCCTTGCCGCTACGCGCGAACGAGCCCTTGTGGCCGCGACCGCAGGTCTTGCCGAGGCCGGAACCGATGCCGCGACCGACGCGCTTGCGATCCTGGCGAGCGCCCTCACCGGGGCTCAGTGTGTTCATCTTCATCGAATTACTCCTCGACCCGAACCAGGTAGTGGACCGTGTTGATCAGGCCACGCACCTGCGGGCTGTCCTTCAACTCGCGCATGCTGTTCAACTTGCCCAGGCCGAGCGCCTTCACCGACAGGCGGTGGATCGACTTCGAGCCGCGCAGTCCCTTGACCAGGCGCACCTTGATGGTGCCGCTGGCGTTGGTTTCATTCTTCTTAGCCATGGTGCAGGTCCTCCACCTTCTTACCGCGCTTGGCCGCGATGCGGGCCGGCGAATGCATCTCGCTCAGGCCGCGCAGCGTGGCGCGCACCAGGTTGATCGGGTTGCGCGAACCGGTGGCCTTGGCCAGCACGTTCTTGACACCGACCGCTTCCAGCACGGCGCGCATCGCACCGCCGGCGATCACGCCGGTACCTTCGGACGCCGGCTGCATGTACACATGCGCCGCGCCATGGCCGGACTTGACCGCATGCCACAGGGTGCCGTTGTTGAGGTCGACCGCGGTCATGCCCTTGCGCGCCTGCTCCATCGACTTCTGGATCGCGACCGGCACTTCGCGCGCCTTGCCGTAACCGAAGCCGACCTTGCCGTCGCCATCGCCGACCACCGTCAATGCGGTGAAGGTGAACTGGCGACCGCCCTTGACCGTCTTGCTGACGCGGTTGACCGCGATCAGCTTCTCGATCATGCCGTCGTCCATTTCCTCGCGGTTGCGATCACGATCGCGGCCGCGTGGTGCTCGTTCGTCTGCCATCTCGATGATTCCGTAGATTGAGGGATTTGCGGCGTGGCCGCTTATGATTGGAATGTGTTGCGGGTGCTTCGGCAGGACCACAACTGGCCATGACGCCCGATGCAACCCGCATCGGCAGGACAAACTGATTGAGTCAGACAGCGTGGGGACGATGCCCCACGCCTTCAAGCTCGTTCACATCAGAACTGCAGGCCGCCTTCGCGGGCAGCATCGGCGAGCGCCTTGATGCGGCCGTGGTAGCGGTAACCGGAACGATCGAACGCGACCTTGTCGACACCGGCTGCCCGTGCCTTCTCGGCGATCACGCGACCGACCTTGGCCGCGGCTTCGGCGTTCTTGCCATTCTTCAGGCCTTCGCGCACGTCGGCCTGGGTTGTGCTGGCCGCAGCCAGGACCTTCGAACCGTCGGCGCTGAACAGCTGCGCATACAGATGCTGGCCGGTACGCAGCACCGACAGGCGCGGCACGCCGAGGTTGCGGATATGTGCGCGCGTCGACTTGGCGCGGCGCAGGCGGGCGATTTTCTTGAGCATGATCTTGTCCTCGAAAGCTGAAGGCGCGAGTGATCCCGGCTACGGGATCACGCCTTCTTGGCTTCCTTGCGAATGATGACTTCACCGGCGTACTTCACACCCTTGCCCTTGTAGGGCTCCGGCGGACGGAAACCGCGAATCTTGGCGGCGACTTCACCCACGCGCTGCTTGTCCGCACCGCTGACCATGATCTCGGTCTGGGTCGGAGTCGCGATGGTGATGCCTTCGGGCGTCTGGAACAGCACCGGGTGCGAGAACCCGAGCGACAGGTTCAGGTCCTTGCCCTGCATCGCGGCGCGGTAACCGACGCCGACCAGTTCGAGCTTGCGCTCGAACCCTTCCGACACGCCCTTCACCATGTTGGCGAGGATCGCGCGCAGGGTGCCGGTCAACGGGATCAGCGCGGCATCCTCGGTGCTGAACACGGCAACGCCATCCTCGACCTTGAGGTCGATGGCCGCCGGCTTGGCGACGGACAACGTGCCCTTCGAACCCTTGGCACTGATGCTGTCGGCCTGGACGTTGAGTTCGACGCCCTTGGGCAGGGTGATCGGCTTCTTGGCAACTCGGGACATGGTTCGTTACTCCCTTAAGCCACGAAGCACAGGACTTCACCGCCGACGCCCTGATGGCGCGCCTGCGTGTCGGTCATGATGCCCTTGGAGGTGGAAATGATCGCGACGCCGAGGCCACCGAGGACCTTGGGGATCGCATCCTTGCCGCGGTACTGACGCAGGCCCGAGCGCGAAACGCGCTGCAGCTTCTCGATGACCGGCTTGCCTTCGTAGTACTTCAGCACGATCTCGAGCTCGGCCTTGGCGCCGTTCTGGGTCACGCGCGATCCGCCGATGTAGCCTTCGTCCTGGAGGACCTTGGCGATCGCGACCTTGATCTTCGACGACGGCATCTTCACCGTCGGCTTGCCCACTGCAGCCGCATTTCGAATGCGGACCAGCATGTCGGCGATGGGATCAGTCATG